>ERZ500994.314-NODE-314-length-15720-cov-14.680179_pt1 | contig 15720 bp, 19 predicted proteins | sample MGYA00248878_ERZ500994 | MGnify/ENA primary metagenome ERZ500994 (study PRJEB25958, sample SAMN03398533) | human skin metagenome | study: EMG produced TPA metagenomics assembly of the Human Skin Microbiome Metagenome (human skin metagenome) data set. | reverse complement strand
CCTACTGCCTGATTCTCCACGCCGAGGTGGCGGCCAGGATCGGGATCCGGTCCGAGCAGACCGCACACCTGGCGTCGTGGCGCGAGAGCGCCATGTACTCGCCCGGGCAGAGAGTCGCGCTCGCCTACTGCGAAGGTCTCACCTTGTTCCGTCACGAGGAGATTCCGGCCCTGCACAAAGAACTGCGGCTCCACTTCACGGAGCGCGAAGTCGCCGAGATCGCCGCGGTCGTCATCAACATGAACGTGTGGACCCGCCTAAAGCTGGCTCAGGGTGCCACTCCGAGCCTGGCGTCGTCCGGAACACCTACCCAACATCGCTCCCTCGTGAGCGACGCCGACCGTTCGCGCGGGCCACAGTAGAGAGTTCCCTGAGGAAGGGGTAGCCATGACAGTGATCAACAGCGGTTTCGGAGGACGAGGTGGCTCCAGTGACCCGCGACTGCCTCCTGGGCAGACCCACGTCTACGACTGGCCGGTGCTCTCGACGGGACCCACGCCCAATGTCGACGAGAGCCGATGGAGCTTCACGATCACGACCGAGGACCAGGTCGCGCACCGATGGAACTGGAGTGAGCTTCAGGAGGTGGGCGTCGAAGACATCGTCACCGATATCCACTGTGTCACCCACTGGTCGAAGCTGGACATGGCTTGGCGTGGCGTGCCCATAGACCGGCTGTTCGAGGATGTCGAGACCAGTTACGACTATGTGATGGTCCGTAGTTACGGCGGATACACCACCAACCTCCCTCTCGAGGATCTGCTCGATGGTCAGGCATGGGTAGCCACCGAAGCGGAGGGCGAGCCTCTCAGGCCCGAGCACGGAGGTCCTGCTCGACTTCTCGTGCCTCACCTCTACTTCTGGAAGAGCGCGAAGTGGGTTCGCGGGATGGAGATGATGCCCTCGGACGACCCGGGGTTCTGGGAACAGAACGGCTATCACCTCCGTGGCGACCCGTGGCGGGAGGAGCGCTACTGGTGATCACCTCTAACCGAGTCCGGTGGCACCTCGGGCGGGTGATCAGTCGGCAGTTTGAGACCGGCTCGGCCGTGCGTCTTGAACTGGCTGTGCCGACCTGGCCTGGAAACGACGCCGGAGCTCATCTCGACATCCGGCTCACGGCACCGGGCGGGTACCAGGCGTCCCGGTCTTACTCGCTGGCGTCCTCGGGTGAGTCGACACGGGTCGTGCTGGTGGTCCAGGAGCTACCCGGGGGCGAGGTGTCGCCGTTTCTTGTGCGTCAGCTCGCGGAAGGTGAAGAAGTCGAGGTACAAGGACCGCTCGGACGCTTCTTCGTCTGGATCCCCGCTGAGCCCGAGCAGTCACCGGTTCAGCTCATCGCGGGCGGCTCAGGGGTTGTGCCCTTGTTCTCGATGGCCTCGGCGCGTGAACGTGAGTTGAAAGGTGCTGAGTTTCGGCTGCTGTACTCGGTCCGCAGTCCGCGCGATGAGTTCTTCGCTGACGAACTGGCAGAGCTCTCACGAACCGTCGTCGAGATTGTCTACACGCGCGAGTCAGCACCTGGAGCGGGCCGGCCACCTGGACGGCTGACGCGTGAGGCGCTCGCAGCGTCGACCTTTCCCGCGTCGCTGTCGCCACGCATCTTCGTCTGCGGACCGACATCGTTCGTTGAGGCCGTCGCCGGTTGGCTTGTCGAACTGGGCCACGACCCCACGCAGATTCGTACGGAACGATTTGGAGGCAGTCGATGACTCACGTCGACGGAAACGCCCTCGCGGGTGCGTTCGCGACTGCTCTCGGTATCGAGATCACTGTGACGGTCGGCAGGTGTCGGGGCTGCGGCAGCTCTTTCAACCTCGCCTGCGCGCATGTCTTCATCACGGCCATGGGTGCAGTCATGCGATGCGGCCATTGTCAGGCGGTCCTGGGCGTCATCGTCCGCGGTTTCCGAGAGACGCTAGTGAACCTCTCGGGCCTGGACTACATCAGGGTGCCCCGCCTATGACTGGTCCGCTCGTCGCGATCGCGGCTTCTACCAGGCAGGAGGCTGCGGACTGATGCTTCGCATCTACGACAGTGCTGTCCGGGAGCTACGTAGCTTCGTCCCGCTGACCCCAGGACGAGTCTCCATCTATGTGTGCGGGCCGACCGTGCAGTCCGCGCCGCACATCGGGCACCTTCGTAGCGCCCTCGTCTACGATCTCTGGCGACGCTGGCTCACCCACCGCGGCTACGCGGTCACCCTCGTTCGCAACGTCACCGACGTCGACGACAAGGTTCTGGACCTAGCAACCGAGACTGAACCATGGTGGGCACGCGCCTACCGTGTCGAGACGGAGTTCGCGCGCTCGTACACCGCGTTGGGTGTTCTCCCGCCAACCCATGAACCCCGAACCTCCGGTCACATCCCGCAAGCACTGACCCTGATCGAACGACTCCTTCGCCGCGGACACGCCTACGTCGCCGGCGACGGCTCCGGCGACGTCTACTTCGATGTCAGCAGCTGGCAGGCATACGGCACGCTCACCCGGCAGACCCCCGACGCCGTGGTGGACCCTGACGAAGGGCCTGGCGGGGCAAAGACCGATCCCCGCGACTTCGCGCTTTGGAAGGGAGCCAAGCCCAGCGACCCAGCATCCGCTCGTTGGCGCTCACCATGGGGAACCGGCAGGCCGGGATGGCACATACAGTGCTCGGCGATGTCAAGGCACTACCTCGGCCGTGCATTCGACATCCACGGAGGTGGCCTCGACCTGCGGTTCCCGCACCATGAGAACGAGCTTGCCCAGTCCACCGCAGCAGGCGAGGAGTTCGCCAAGTACTGGGTGCACAACGGCCTCGTCACCGTCGGCGGTCAGAAGATGGCCAAGTCGCTAGACAACTCTCTGTATGCCGACGAACTCCTCCGCCGCGTCGGCCCGGCGACCCTGCGTTACTACCTGCTCAGCGCGCACTACCGCAGCGCCTTGGACTATCACCAGGAAGCCCTCGCGCACACCGAAGCTGCGGTCACGAGAATCGCGACCTTCCAGCGCCGCGCACGAACACAGCTCGCGAACACAGCATCCGACGTCCCGAAGCCGCCCATTGCCTTTGCGGCCGCGCTCGACGACGATCTGAATGTTCCAGCGGCGCTCGCGGTATTACACGACCACGTGCGCGCGGGCAACATCGCTCTGGATAACGGCGATGCAGCTGCCGTCATGTCCGCGTACGAATCGGTGCTCGCGATGACCGAAGTGTTAGGAGCCGAGCCCGGCGGCTTCACGACCGCCCCGCGAGCCGACGTGCAGAGCAGCACGATCTCTACCCTCGTCGAGGTCCTGCTCGCGAATCGCTCTCATGCGCGAGACGCAGGAGACTTCTCCACCGCCGACCGCATCCGGAACGAACTGGCTAGTGCTGGGATCGCCATCCAGGACCACACCTCCGGCACCACCTGGACGCAGGCGTAGCCAGCTCGTGCACGATGGCCGAATATTCCCAGTCCGGGGTGATCCGATCAGAGCAGGAGACCGAGTGAAGCGTCCGCCAGACGTCGAACCGTCATAGAGGCAGAGCTGTCTCGCTTGTCCGCCACAGTGTCGGTACCAAGCGAGGCGTCAACCCACGCCTGCACAATGGTAACCGCGGCCGGAGCGTCCAGGTCGGCGGCTAGTGCCGATAGCACGGCCTGCACGACCGGTGCTGCCGGCGCCCCGCTACCGAGCGCCAGGGCACGCCGCCACTGCTTCAACGTGACGAGTGCGGCAGGGAGTTCGGCGTCTGTCCACTCCCAGCTTGATCGGTAGTGGTGCCGCATGAGGGCGAGGCGGATGGCCACAGGGTCCACTCCTTGCTTTCGCAGAGAGGAGACGAAGACCAGGTTTCCGCGCGACTTCGACATCTTCTGGCCGTCGTAGGCAACCATCCCGGCATGGACGAAGGTCTGCGCGAACCGATGCTGTGGATGAATGACATGACCGAGTCCTGCGGACATCTCGTGGTGCGGGAATGCCAGGTCTCGTCCTCCACCCTGTACGTCGAAGGATGGTCCCAGATATTCCTGGGCGATTGTGGTGCATCCGATGTGCCATCCGGGTCGTCCCGGCCCCCACGGACTGGGCCAGGACGGCTCCCCTGGCCGCTCGCCGCGCCAAACCAGACAGTCGAGCGGATCGCGCTTGCCTTTCCGGTCGGGGTCACCACCACGCTCGGCGAAGTCCTTCAGCATCACGTCGCGGTCGAGTGACGATATACGGCCGAAGGATGGGTCGGCAGACACCTCGAAGTAGAGGTCGATCCCCACTCGGTAGATGGAGCCGCGTTCTTTCAACATCTCGATGCGAGAGATGATCTTGGTGACGGTCTCGGCAACCCCGATGTAATGCGCGGGTGGCAGCACGCGTAAGGCTGTCATGTCCTGCCGGAATCGCTCGATCTCGCGTTGTGCGAGATCACTCCAGGGAATGCCTCGCGCGTGGGCGCGTTCCAGCAGCGGGTCATCGACGTCGGTGACGTTCTGAACATAGATGACATCGTGCCCAGCGTTTCGAAGGGCGCGGTTAAGCAGATCGAAGCCGACGTAGGTGGCCGCATGGCCGAGATGAGTGGAGTCGTACGGTGTGATACCACAGACGTACATCCGCGCGGCGTCGTCCGGCCGCAACGTCACCAACGATCGCTTCTCAGTGTCATAGACCGAGACTGCGGGCCCGTGCACATCCAGGCGTGGAATCTCTAAACGGGGCCATGCCAACATGTCGTGGTCCTCGTAGTCGATGAAGCCACACCAGAGGATTCGGCGTGGATTCCTGATCCTGCTGACAGAGTGTCGCGAGGGGTCATGCGGGCGTCCACCCGCGCAGGAATGCCAGCACCTTGGCTTCGGATACCTCACAGGGCCGTAGGTGCTCTGCTTTGCGAGTGCGGTACACGTTGGCGCTGATCAGGTCTTCGCCTCCTAGCTCTTCGGCCGAGATGCTGATGCTCTGGCCCTGCACTCGCGTGGTCCGGGTCAATCCGTATGAGCGACCTTCGTATGCGACGACGGTCCAGCCTTCAGGAACCCGGTCGACCATTGCCCGCAAGCTGGCCGTGGCCTGACTCGCACCATCATGCTCGGGAGGCATCGAGTGGATAGAGCTCGAACTGTGAAAGGCCGGGGCAGAACTCCTCCTCACGGCATGGCTCGTGGAATCGTCCGCGGGCTCTGGGACTCGTGCCTCAGAAGGCATGTGCTCTCCTCCGCAGTTCACTCTGCGGCGCTCAGCGCGACGCGGATGGAGTCGAGAGCCATGTCGAGCGCGATTGCCATGCTGCGCTCGTCCCGTGTGGTCTTGACGAGGAGGTACCCGCCTTGGACAGCCGCCATCAGACCGACGGCGAGTTCCTCAGCATCTGCGTCCGGCCGTAGCTCGCCTGAGTCCTGCATGCGCTCCAGTCCGAGACGGAACCAGTGCTGCCAGACGCTGAATCCTCGCTGGAGATTCTCACGCGCAGTCTCAGACCGGCCAGCGATCTCGCTTGCCAGCGACCCCATCGGACAGCCGTGAGCACCTCGCCAACCACGCACTCCCACCACGATCGCATCCCGCCAACGCTCGAAGCCGCGCATCGTGCGCAGGTCGTCGAGGAATGGTGCCTGCTCGCCAAGCACCCGCTCAATCTGGGCCCTCACGACTGCCTCAACCAACTCGGTCTTGTCCGAGAAGTAGTGGTAAACCTGAGACTTGCCCGTTCCACTGGCCTCTATGACATCGTCAACGCTGGTGGCCTCGACGCCCTGCGAGTACATGAGATCGGCGGCTGCCGCGACGATACGCAGGCGAGTGGCCTCGCCCTTGGCGGTCAGCCGTCGCGGCTTCTTCTCACTCACCGTGCTCCCGATCTGGACTGAACCCGCCAGCCTCGGAGGTCACGATGAGTCCTGCGATCGAGTGGCTCCCGTCCGCGGTTTCTCAGCCGTACCGCCACCTCCCGGTACGTCAACGGCACCTGACGACCGGTCGCGTTCCCACTGCTCAAGAACCGAGTTGATGGCATGACTGATCGAGTGCAGATCGGCTTCGGTGTTCTGAGAGATGTGGAACGTCTCGATGTCTCGCGCACGGTCCCGGTCCGACTCCCGTCGCTGAGTGAGCAGAATCAGCGGTCCCTGCAGAGCCGCGACGATCGCCAGAGCCGTTCCTAGATAGTCCAGCATGGCCGTCGGGTGGGGATAAAAGAGCGGCAGGATAGTGTTCACGACAAACCACGCGAGAATCGCCACCACCAGGATTAGCAGGAACGGCCATGAGCCCGCGACGCTCGCCACCCAGGCAGCGGCCTTGTCTCCGGGGCTCGACCGCGCTTCTCTGAACATGCTGAGTTGGTGCCCGCAGTGCGGGCAAGCGAACATCTCGCGGCCAACGCTGTCGTTGGAGTGGTCGCCCGCCTCCGGCTCGGCGTGGTGTCGAGAAGCGCTGCGGGAGCCAGGGCTATCTCCTGTTCCAGCGTCTGGTGATGGTTCTGTTCGCTCGTCGCGTCTCGGCTCGGTCATCGCTCTCGCTCTCCCCGGGCGCTCTCCCCGGCACTGGCGCGTTCCTGCGCGATTTGCTCACGGAAGCGCGCGTCCTCCTGTTTCACCGCTGTCGCACCGAGCAGGACCTCGTCGATCTCCGCGCCGGGGATGATGACCGCCCCCGATCCGTCGGCGAGAACGTAGTCGCCCGGCATGATGCCGACACCATCCAGCACCACGGGAACGTTCGCCTGGTGTGGAGTGATCAGCGCACCGCCAGCCTCGACCGCCTCCCCGGCGCAGTACGCGGTGAACCCGTACGTTCGAAGCTCGGCGTAGTCCCGGAGCCGGCCATCTGTCAGCACCCCGTCGAGCCCGTAGTGGTGAACGCGGCCAAGCTTCGTTCCACCACCGACCGAGACGCCTGGATGGCCGTTGGTCGCGAGCACGAGGACCTTTCCCTCGGCGTCGTCGCCAACCGCCTCACGGAACAGCGATCGGAAATCGTGTACAGCGGGGTCGACGCTGGCAGCGCAACTGGGGAAGAAGGCGATAGTCACGACTGGTCCGAAGAGGACCCTGCCGGGGGTGGGACTCTCCAGCCCCAGGATGTGCGCACGGTGGCGGTGACGACGACCCAGCGCATCGACCACGTCGGCACAACTGATCTGCTCGGCCTGGGCACGCCGATGCTCGGCACCCCAACCGTTGGCCACACGAGGATCTCCACTCACAGCACATCACGATGCCAGAGTCATTTATGTACTGTCAAGTACGATCTTTGATACCAATGGCGTGAGTATGGGTTGGGAATCTCGCAGCCTGCGATGCCCTAGTTAGGTCCAAGACTGAGGTAGAACTCGTTCTAGAGTGCGCTAAGTCTCCCGCGCATGACGGCGATATCTCCCGCTCGGGAGCTACGACACGTCTCGCCCCCTTCGCCCGCGACTCGACACCGACGCGGCGACCGCGAACTCAGCCACAGGCGGTTAATTGTACTATCTGCTACATTTTTTACTGTGATGCCCGGCGGGAGACCACACACGCGGCAGAAGCCGTGGCAGGCCCTTGGGCGGGGATCCAAGCACCATTGCTGCCGGAGGAGAGGACCAAGAACGCCGACTATGACCACCCCGACTTCACCATGGCGCGACCGGGCGGCCAGTCGGCACCTGCCCTCCATACGAGTTGGCGATTTCCTGGCCGGCCTCGATGGGATCGCCGCAGTTCGTGCACGTGCCGCTGTCGAACTGCGCGGTGAAGCCACTCTCCCGGTGCTGCATAAAGCGAAGCCTAGATGTTGCGGGGCAGGACGTTGATGACGATGCCGCGGCGCGCGCAAAGGATGTGCAGTGTTGAGGGAGCGTCGGTAGGGTGAGGAGCATGGCGTGCCCTGAATCAGACACTCAGGGGGCTTTCGGTCACACCGTCAGCCCCCAGACCTCCTGAGTCCTTAACCCGCCGCCTGCGCCTGTGCGCTGAGCGGGCTCTTGGGCAGCTCCCTGGGCGCTGGCCGTGGTGACGAGACGTTTCCCCCTTTTCGTTCTCGTTCCTCGGAGCCCTCCATGCCCTTCGCCCTCTACCTGCTTGCCCTGGCTGTCTTTGCCATGGGCACATCTGAGTTCATGCTTGCTGGCCTCGTGCCAGACATCGCCGCCAGTGTCGGTGTCTCTGTCGGCACAGCTGGGTTACTCACCTCTGCCTTTGCGGTCGGGATGATTCTCGGTGCGCCCGCCATGGCAGCTCTCACCCGTCGGTGGCCCGCCCGGACCACCTTGCTCGGGTGCGTGGTCATCTTCGCTGCCTGTCACGTCGTCGCCGCCACTGCCGAGACCTTCTCCGTGCTGTTCGCAACTCGTGTGGTTGCTGCGGTTGCTAACGCCGGGTTCCTGGCCGTTGCACTCAGCACCGCGACCCGCCTCGTGGCCCCCAGCCGGAAGGGCCGCGCTCTTGCCATCCTCCTCTCGGGCACCACGATCGCCATGGTCGCCGGTGTTCCCGCGGGGGCTCTACTTGGCACGGCGCTGGGATGGCGGGCCACGTTCTGGGCGGTAGCCTTCCTGTGCGTTCCTGCTGCAATCGGCATCCTCACCGGGATCCGTCCACAGCCGAGAGACACGCAGGACGAAGCCAACGATGGCCTGTCTCTCGCCTTCGAGTTGGCGCAGCTCCGCGTGCCCCGTCTTTTCACGGCGATGCTGCTCGCTGCGCTGGTCAATGGCGGGACTTTCGCCGCGTTTACGTTCCTCGCGCCGGTCGTGACCGGGACAGCGGGTCTGGGCCAGGTGTGGGTACCGGTGGCTCTGGTGTTGTTCGGCATCGGGTCCTTCATGGGAGTCAGCATTGCCGGGCGACTGTCTGACCAGCACCCGCGAACGCTCCTCGTTGTGGCCGCGCCGCTCCTGTTAGTTGGGTGGCTGTTGCTCGCGGTGCTTGCTGGGCACTCCGTGCCGCTGCTCGTCCTGGTGTTCCTGCTGGGAATGCTGGCATTCGCTGTGGGAAGCACCATGATCGCTCGAGTGCTCTACGCAGCATCGGAAGCGCCCACCATGGGTGGTTCCTACGCGACTGCCGCTCTCAACATCGGGGCCGCTGCTGGTCCGGCGCTCGGAGCGGTAGCGCTCGAGAGCTCGAGCAACCTTGGTCCCGTGTGGGCAGCGACCGCGCTGACCGCTCTCGCACTCCTCGTGATGCTGCCCACGCTGCGCATGATCGCCCCGCGGGTACGGAATGTGGAGGCTGCCAAGTGACGCACGCTAATGCTCCGTTGAGCCTTGAAGGTCGACGCCGGCTCGTGAATCGGTGCCTGACCCGGCCGATCGCGCACGTAGCTGCCGAGATGGGCATCTCACGCGCGTGCGCTTCGAAGTGGGTCAACCGGTGGAGACGCCATGGCGAAGCCGGGCTCCAAGACCGTGCTTCGACGCCCCACCACAGCAGTACCGCGACAGCCGCCTGTGTCATCCAACAGATCGAGGTCTGGCGGCGAGAGCACAAGTGGTCCGCCCAGCGCATTGCCTACGAGCTCGCCGAGCTGGACGTCAGGATCAACCGGCGTACCGTCAGCCGACACCTGAGCCGGCTCGGCCTTGGCCGACGCCGGTTCATCGACCCTGGCGGCGACACCAATCGCAAGCCAGGGAAGATCACCGCCCGCTGGCCCGGCCATATGGTGCACCTCGACGTGAAGAAGGTCGGCCGAATCCCTGACGGTGGCGGCTGGCGCATTCATGGGCGCAACAGCGACCAGGCTAGGACTGCGGGTCGCGCGAAGTCAGCTGGGGCGAAGCGGGGGTACACCTACCTGCACTCCGCCGTCGACGGATTCTCCCGACTCTCGTACACCGAGCCGCTGACCGACGAGAAGGGACCCACGGCGGCAGCGTTCCTCGCCCGAGCTAAGGCCTGGTTCGCCGCTCACGGGATCTCGCACATCCACCGCGTCATCACCGATAACGGTGCGTGCTACCGCTCGGCCGACTTCGCTCGAATCGTCGGCAACCGCACGCGACACCAGAAGACCAGGCCCTACACGCCCCGACACAACGGGAAGGTGGAGCGCTACCAGCGAATCCTGGCCGAGGAACTGCTATACGCCCGAGAGTTCGAGAGCGAAGAAGCCCGCGACACCGCGATCGGAATCTGGAATATCCACTACAACTACCACCGCCCCCATAGTGGAGCGGGCGGACATCCCCCAGCATCTCGGCTCCGTGCTGGCGTCACCAACGTCTGGCCCTCATACACCTAGAAGTGCGGTGGCGCGATATAAGAAGCCATCCGAGGATCACGCAGAATCCGGCCGTGAGGGAGAGCGTTGCGAGGGTGGCCTCTCGGTCAACCAGGTCGGCTCGGATGGCTGCCAGGGCCATGTTGTACGCGGTGTGCTGGAAGACCAGTGGCCAGACCCGCCCCCAGCGCAGGTAGGCGGCACTCGCCACCACCGCCCAGGGGAGGAGCGTCAGCGCCCACCAGCCGTAGTAAAGGTGGAAAGCCATCCGCAGGCAGACGAGGACTCCGAGTGTGAGGGCGAGCCAGCGACCTCGCAGTGCGTTTGGTGCGGCGGCGCGTAGCAGGACCACCGGCAGGGCAAGGACGATGAACTCTTCGGCGACCCCAGCCCCAATGAACGCCTTCACGGTTGCGATTGCCATGGAGCCGTCAGCCTCGCGGCTGTGGGTGTAGGTGGGCGAGACGAAGGGCCCAATAGCCCAGTACCCCAGCATGAGAGCGCCCAAGGCAGCACCCGCGCTCAGGATCCCGCTGCCCGGCGTGCTCGAACGTCGACCTCGCAGCCACTCGCGAGTCCACGACCTCCCCAGGCACTGTGTCGCCCCGTAGCCGAGGATCAAGCCGACTCCGACGAGGAAGACGCGACTGATCAGTTCGTCGACGGGTGAACTTGCCGCGTCGGAAGCCACATCGTTGAGCAGCACGACGATTGATACGTAGACGCCGGGACCGAAACTGGCCAGGTAAGCGAGGGCGACGAACGTTGCCGAGAGGGTCGTCACCGGCAGGGTCGGCGATCGATGGGCCGTGCGCATGGGCTCTACGTTCGCCCACGGCACCGACAAGCGCGCGACCATGGGCGGACACCCGCTCGAATCTAAGTTGATCTAGGCATGTCTCAGATAACGCCGATAATTCACCTTATGTCAGAAGTGCCCCGGTCATCCCTAGCAAGCTGTGGAAAACTACACTTCTGTCATTAGGGCTCGGTACGATGAGGTCGAGGCAAGACGAAGGCCCCGACCGGGGTTGTTTGTCAGGTCGGGGCCTTGCGGATCCAACTTGCCGGCTGGACCGTAGGACCATACCGAAGTGCCCAGTGGCGTGCGCGCCGTGGGTGCCGACGTGCGGCCAGGCAGGAGCTCGTCTCAGGAAGGAGCGCCGCCATGGCAACTCGCCGAGTTACCAAGACTGTCCGAGTTGGCAACCGTCGCGTTCGGGTCACCACGACCACGACCACGCGACCGGGCAAGGCCACGGTTCAGGTCCGGGTGAAGTAGTCGATCACCGGATCTCGAAGGTCCCGGCTGCGCATGGCCGGGACCTTCTCCATGCCCCAGAAGCCCCTCGAGGTGCTAGTTGACGACAGCGGGCGGCCGCGGCCCGGCGCGTGGGGGTGGAGCAGGGCGGCGCCAAGCTGCGGTGGGTGCGAGCTCCGACTGCGTGCGCTATACGGAGATATAAAGTAACGTTGTTTATATCAACGTCTAGCGAGGTTGGGGTAGCGATGAAACCGCAGATCTACGCGCCGGGTGCCGGGCACGAACCGCCAGGTGACCGGTTGCCGGGCCGCTCGAGTATCGAGGGCGCGTGGTCGGACATGGTCGGAGACGTGGCGCAGCGGGGCCGTGCCGGCGCGCGGGACCTGGTGCTTACGGGCAACCGCGGTGTCGGCAAGACCGTGCTGATGAAACGCCTGTCGGCGTTGGCGGAGTCGCAGGGGTATGTGCGACTGCCGTTCCAGGCCTCGAGCAAGGCAAGTTTGGGTGCTGCACTCCATGAGGCGATGGCTGGCCACCGGGGACGCACGCCGGCGTGGCGCAAGCCCTTGGAGGCGTTGGAGCGGGTGACGGGGGTGAGCGTGGGAGTCGCTGGGGTCTCGGCATCGGTCTCGCGGGCGGTCGAGCCACCCAGGGCGCCGGGCGATCCGTTCAACACGGCAGCTATCGCAACGGCGATCGCCGATCTGGCGCAGGTGGTGGCTGACCGAGACCGCGGCGGGGTGGTGTTGTGCATCGACGAGCTGCAGATGAGTTCCCCGGCCGACATGGAGACCCTCGGCGGTGTTCTGAACCACCTGAACAACTGGCATCCCCAAGCGCGCGTGCTGTTCGTTGCGGCGGGCCTTCCGAACACGATGAGTCGGATGATGGGCGCGGACCCCGAGCACCCGTTGATCAGCAACCCCAGTCGGCTCTTCTTCTTCGAGACGTTGGACCAGTACCTGACTCTTGAGGAGACCGCTGAAGCACTGCGGCCGCCAGCTCGGGACCACGGCGCAGACTGGACCCCGGAGGCTGTGGTGGAGGTCCACGTGGCGACTCAGGGATACCCCGCGCACGTTCAGGTCCTGGCGGCAGCGACGTGGACCGCGTCCACGGGGCCGGTCATCGAGGTCGACGACGTCCGTGCAGCGGTTCATCCGGCTGAGGCCGAGGTAGCGCGGATGTACCTTCTCCCTCGCTGGGAGCAGATGAGCGACTTGAAGCGTGCCTACGTGACGGCAGCATCGATGTGTGACTCCCCGGCCGAGGCAGGACGAGTCGCGGCGATGCTCGGTAGGACCACGACGGGAGTATCGAAGACACGCGACGAGCTGGTGCGCGCCGGCGACATCTACAGCACGGCGCAGGGCTACGTGAGTCTTGCGCAGCCGCTGATGCGCGGCTTCGCGCCCCGGCACTACTACGACACCGTCGAGGGGACGGAGGGCGTGCCCACCCTGCGGGAGATGAGCACGGCCCGAGACACGTGGACGGACCGACGCCGCAAGCCGCGGGAGCCGTTGAGCCGGGCCGAGATCGAGGCGCTGTCCTCGCCGTCAAGTTCCCTGGGGCGCGACCGGGTGGATCGGGAGCTGCCCGGCCCGCAACCTCCGGCAGGACCTGGGGTCCAGCGCTGAGCGGTTAAAAGCAGCTGCGGCGCTACTTACTCGTCGCCGCGGTCGAGGCCGACTTCGGCGGCAGTGGTAGGCGCTAGGTGTGCTAGCCACCACCTCAGGATGCGCGCTCGGTGCCTCAGCTCATCGCGTGGTAGGCCGTATGAGCGGGTTGCTAGTGCGGTCTCGATGACCTCGAGCTGCTGGGTGGCTCGGAGCCTCATGCGTGACGCTCTGGTGCGGCAGTGGTGGGAGCAGTAGAGGGGGGTGCGGCCCGCCGCCGGTGTGAGTCTTACGGGTAGCGCACATTCGGGGTTGAGGCATCGGGTGCTCAGGCCGAGGGGCTGGGCTTCCATCTCGAGGGTGAGGTCGGCACCCCAAGTCTTCGCGTCGACGTAGTCCTGGCCCACAGGGAAGGTGCGGCTGAGACCGCTGGGGTAGGTGCTTTGTTCTGCGCGTGGCATGGGGCTCCGTCGGGGGTGGTCGTTTGCGGTTGCTGAGAAGTTTTGCAGCGCTCGGTGTCCTTGGGAGGGGGGTGGGTGTGCCTAGTGAAGGACAGGAGAAGTCGCGGATTGCTTGGAGGGTGTTGTGGACGAGAAGCGGATGCTCAAGGAGTGCAGGCAGCTGCGTGGCCATGTCGTGGCAGGGCTGCGGGAGACGGAGAGCATGGCACGTCTGCTGGAGGGCGCGACATACGCCGATCCCGTCGATGGCATCGGTGATCAGCAGCATCCCGTGCGGGGCGCTGCGGGCCTGGGGGGTGAGCAGTGATGGCGGTCCAGGCGCAGACCGCGGTCGTCGACGAGGTGCGCCGTGAGGTGCTCAGGGCGCACGAGCGGCTGCGCGCGGTGAGGACGCAGGTGCTGACCCAGCAGGACCACATCACCGCGATGTCGCGGCGGGTCTCGGGCGCCGAGGCGAGCATCCGATCGCTGCAAGGGGTGCAGGATCCGGCGGCACGGCAGACTCTCGGCCGTGACGTCGCCGTGGAGATGGAGGAGGCGCGCAGCAGCGGTCGCCGGGCATACACGATCGGCCTTGAGGTGGCGCGCGACCTCCAAGCGGTCCAGTCGTCACTGTCGCAGGTCAAGGCCGACCTTGACGGGGTTGACCGGTCCGGGGCGACACCGCAGGAGCGGGCGGACTTGGTCGCTTTGGCCTCGCGTGTGGACAGCATGGCGTGGGCGGTGGCGCTGACCAGGCCGGCGGCCACTGCAGTGACGGAGAGCATGCTGTACGCGGAGGACCGCGCGCGGGTGGTCGCCGAGCAGGCGCTGTCGTCGCAGGCCGCGGTGCCGGCGGATCTGCTCCCGGATGATCTGACCCCGCTGAACACCGACCTGGCCAGGGCCGCGGGGGTCGGCTCGCACCTGCAGGTGACGTCGTCGGACTCCCTGCGCACGGCCGAGGTGGCCACGGAGCACAGCGAGCTGGTCTCGGAGGCCGCGCACGCGCGGATGTCCATGCAGCAGCAGCGTGAGCTGCCCGGCGAGGGCCCGGGCCTGGACTCGGTGGGTCCTCAGTGGTGAGCGTGGCGGCGATGCCTCCGCAGCCTGGGCGCGGTGGGGTGATGGCTTGTCGCTCGACGGAGCTTGGGGTGCTGGCTGAGGTGGCCCGGGCCGGCGCGTTGTCGGTGGTGATTGACCAGGCGGAGGATCTGCGGCGGCGCCTGTTGGAGCAGGAGACGTTGGTCAGGGCTGAGGCCGATGTGGACGGTGTCCCGCCGGCCAGGGTGGAGGCGGCGTTGACCTCGTCTCGTGCTGCCGCTCACGTGCTGGGGACGATTTCCACGGCAGTGGAGATCGAGCTGGAGCAGCAGCGGTGGGTCGCCGGTCAGGTTGCTCGTTTCGCGGGGCGGCTCATCGACGCGGCGCAGCATCAGCTGCAGGCGCCGGCCGCCAGCCGAGGCGCAGTGGCCGGCGGGTCACGACTGCGGGTGGCTCGCTCTACGTCGGCCGGAAGCTGAGGGCTGAGGCTGTGCGTGCGTCGGCGGCCGCGGTCATGGTCTTGGTCGCGGCCGTGATGTGGTCGGCCGGTGGCTGCGAGGCGAAGGGGGTCGTGCCTGCTTCGACGGCGGGCGGCGGGGAGGTCGTGGAGCGCGTGGAGGTCGTCGACGGGGACACGGTGGCGATCGAGGACCCCCCGGGCCATCGGCGCCGGGTGCGGATTGTCGGGATCGACACGCCTGAAGTTGCCCGTGACGGCAGGCCGGCGCAGTGCTGGGCCGACGAGGCCACCCGCGCGTTGCGTCAGCTGCTCCAGCAAGCCGGTGAGATCCGGCTCGTCGCCGACCGCGCTGTCGGCGACCGCGACACCCACGGCCGGCTGTTGCGGCAGGTCCTCGTCGACGACGTCGACGTCGGTGAGCGGATGCTGGAGTCGGGCCACGCCAGGAGGTACCGCGCGACACCCAGCGCCAGCCGCGTCAGCGGGCGCTACCTCGAGCGAGAGAGAGTGGCCCGCACGGGCGGGCGGGGTTTGTGGGGCCGGTGCCCTAGTGGTCCGTCTCAGTTTTGGCTTTCTACTGCGTGGAGAGTGACGCGAGGGCGCGAATTGGCCCGGGCCGATGATTTCGGCCCGGGCCGTTCGCGCTGTCGCGTCGATGGTCAGCAGCCGCAGCCACATACCTCCGGCGGGCACATCGGGTCCTCGCAGCAGTCGTACATGT
>ERZ500994.313-NODE-313-length-15753-cov-8.107721_pt1 | contig 15753 bp, 11 predicted proteins | sample MGYA00248878_ERZ500994 | MGnify/ENA primary metagenome ERZ500994 (study PRJEB25958, sample SAMN03398533) | human skin metagenome | study: EMG produced TPA metagenomics assembly of the Human Skin Microbiome Metagenome (human skin metagenome) data set. | reverse complement strand
CTAGTCAACACACTTCCTCACCGACCTAAAGGCGCGGTGTTTCTGTGTGTAAGGAGTTCTGATGAAATATTGCGGTGGTAAGCAAAAAATATCCAAACCATTATCTGCCTATCTACAACAACAACTTAAACCTAATCAGCCATTTGTTGATGCGTTTTGCGGTAGTTGCAATATTGTCTCTAAAATAGATGCCACTCAAAAAATCGCTAATGATACCCATCCTGATCTTATTGCTTTATGGCAACATGTTCAAAAAGAAGGGGTAGAGTGCCTACCTGATGAAGTAAGTGTTGAATTATACAATAAAGCTAAGCAGGGTGATTGTGAAAGTTGGCTAAGGGCTTTTATTGGGTTTAGCTGTTCTTTTGGCGGTAAGTGGTTTGGGGGCTATGCACGGGATAAAACAGGACGCAATTATGCTGCAGAAGCCAAAAGAAGTATGATAGCCAAAATAGAGGGCACCAAAGATACTTTGTTTTATCATGGTGATTATAAAAACATCCCCCTACCTGATAACAGCCTGATTTATTGTGACATCCCTTATAAAGACACTACGAAATTTGTGACTAGTCATCAATTTAATCATGATGAATTTTGGCAATGGGTTAAGGATAGGGCGGCGGATGGGCATGATGTTTTTGTGAGTGAATATTTAAGAAATAAGCCTGATAATACCGAAGTGGTTTGGCATATAAAGGGTCAAACAGGACTACGAAGCAAAACAGGAAATGTCATTGCCACCGATGAGGTATTGTTAAAAATAGTTCGGTAATTGAATCTTTTACCTAAAGTAGGAAATAGAAACCCCTCTCTAATGAGAGGGGATAAAGTCAATGAACGTTTCGACTAGTTAATAAAAGAGGATTATTGCTAGATGGTTCTGCTGCTTCCAACGAATCGTTTTCGAAGTTACCACTGTTATCATCTAAATACAGATTGCCATCAATTTCATCACCTTCCTCGTTACTCCCTACTACAATTTGAAAAGGTGTATCGAAACCAATTTTTTCACGGTGAGTTTGAATATCCATAAACACGTCAAGAATACGCTGGAAAAACGATGTAAACTCATTTTGTGGAATAATAACCATCATCGAGCTATACAATTCCCCTAAAGTGGTTATTAAAGCTTCAATAGCTTCTTTATTGGTGCTTTCATCTTGTATATCGTGATACATCTGTTCGCTATACGGCGCTTCACATAAAAAACGCAATGATTTTTGAGCTAATAAGGCATATTGTTTGTGAGAGTAGATGACTTTATAGATATTGTATTTTATCAATTCGGCTAATTCTAATGGGGCATCTAATGTTAAAACATATGCCCTTTTTTGAATAATCGAATAGTTGATTTTGCATTCAACTAAATTGGCTTTTATTTCATCAGGGATATTTTTGTCAAAAACTAAATAATCGTAATTCTGCGTCATTATTACCTCTAATCGTATTGTCGCTCATTTGATTATAATAACCTACAGTAAAAATAACAAGTAACAATCATCAAAATTCAGCATAGAATATTATTATTAGTAAATTTAAGCACTTTACTCTTGTAACATAGTATTATGGACATTATAATTACAATTAATGTATAACCGTGCTGCATAATGAATCGAATACCAAAGCATATCAAATTTGACGATAGGTTTGATACCGACTGGAAATTTTATTGGGCTAGGCAAATATTTTTTGCGCTAGGCAACCCCGCATTCCTAGCAGATTGTAATCAATGGATGAACATCGCACAAAACCATTATCATTTTTTTGATGATGATATTGTTTATAAAAAATTCACCCATTTAACCCCTGATATGAAAGAGGCTAGTGATAGATTTGTCTTTGAAAGCTATAGCTATCTTAATTCTATCGCTATTGCCTTAGATAATAATGCTCATAGCAATCATTTTGCCAGCTGGCGTGATGGATTACAACCATTTGCATTACAAGCAATTAACACGGCTTACGTCGTCACAATGGATGATATGCCTTTGATCGTAAAAGCATTTGAAAGTTTAATTACCATGTTTTATATGCTTCAATATATCGAAACCGCCACATTTGAACCCCAAAACCTACCTAAAAAGAAAGAGATTAGAGACAAAAAGGGTAATATTATTAGAAAGGAAATTGTGTTTGACTAAGATACCAATTCCATTACAACCTTGAAGCGAGTTAATCAAAAAAAAGCAGGATTAAGTGATAATCCTGCTTTTGCTTTTGCTTTTGCTTTTGCTTTTGCTATGGCGTTTGGGGTGGTTGAGATCTTAGTTTGGGTAGCGGAACACCTGCATATCATAGCTAATATTAGTGTAATCATCGCTAGGCTTAGTGCGTGTTGCATAAATCTCTTTACCAAACCATGTACCCCATAAGTTATAACTAGCAACCTCTAATGGATTGGTGGTATCGCATTCAATATCCTCTTGACCACGCGATTGTTTTTCAACGCGAGTTAATAGGGCGATAGGGCATACTAATGCTGTAGTGTATGGGTCGTTAATATCGTAGTTGGGAAAACTGTCATTAATACGCAGTAGATGTCGGGTGTTTAGATATTGCTTCGTTTTATCACAAACAATATAATAACCCTTACTGAATGCTTCTTTTAATGTTGCCCCAACTCGTTCCATATTCTTTTTATAGAACTGTCTGAAAGCTTGAACTTCATACTCGTCAAGATTTTCGAACCCATAAACATTCCAATCATCAGTACTACTATAAGGACGGTCTTTATCAAACTCACAGATGGTTGATACGATGACTTTAGCATTTTCACTAGTTGAGCGAAATAAATAGTAGTATAAAATACTGTTTAAATACTTTTTAAAGAAAAAGCTATTTAGAAAACCTTGACCATGATAGACAGTATCAAGTGGGCTTTCACCACGCGATAACTCAAAAAAAGGCTCTGCAGGGTTGGACTTACGAAAAACTTGGGTAGTAAATTGTGTGGTCATTGCTCACTCCTAACTAAATAAAAAAAAGTATATATATTTTTATATTATAATATATATACTTATATAAATCAATATTCATATCTAAAAGCAGCCTTTAATAGGCTGTTTTATTAGATTATTTGTTTTTTAGTATTGTCACCTTAGTGGGTGGCATCGGTACTAAATTAGGTGCTTTTTCTTGGAAAAACCAATCGGCGATACGAAAGTCTTTGATGACCTGCTTGGGTTTTAATGTGACAATAGCAAACTCATGAGCGTTTTTGTTTTCCATACAATCATACTTACCATTACACTTCGTATAAGCCGCAACAGGCTCTTTATACTGTGTTTCATTTACCCATGAGTAAAAGCGATAACGTGCAGGAGCAGGTAATACCATCGTGTATTTAGTTTGGTTGAGCTTAGTGTCGAGACGATAAACTTGCTTGGTGTCAACATTTTCAGCGTATTGACTCATTTTAGGGATATCCTCGCTAGGATAAGCTGGCATCCCATAAATGGTTGCATACCCCTGCTTAGCCGCCTTCGGTTCCAACTTTGCATTAGCCACATTAGTCAGTGCCAAAGAAGCCACAGCCACCACTAAAAACACACGGTTAAAAACCATCATAATCACTCCCTAGCCTGAAAATCTTGTTGAAACTGGATAAGCTCTGTTGAATTTTGCTTCATTGTGATCCATGAGTTGTTGAAGTGAGTTATCAAAACGCCCTGAAAACAAATCAGACAATGCTCTACGCGTATCAGCAAAGCCATAATTGTGAGCCAATGTACCCGATGTGCTTAAATCATAAAGACCAAAACGCATTAAGCGGAACTGCATATTACTACTAGTGATATTAAGTTGTAGCATATAATGACCTAGAGAGAAGTTACCAAACTCTGCTGAAACTTCTACAGGCGATAATAAAAATTGACTACGAAGTACCTGCGTTGAAGCTTCTGTGCTAGCAGAACTTTCGACATCAGTAGAACTATCCGCACTAGCAGAACCTTCTGTGCTAGCAGTAACACCCTCTGTGGGCTTATTGCCAACTGTAGTAATGTTCGTTACACCTTGATTTTCTTTGACAAATTCCTCTAATCGAATAAATTTTCTTTTTAATCGAATAAGTGTTTGATTAACGCGATTGAACTTTGCGTCAATCAATCCGTTACCACTATCCTCACCAAAAAGCTGCTCGTCGGTCATGTTATTATGACCTTCTTTTGCTTCAACTACACTTTCTGTGGTTTCTACGTGAGCGACTTCGGGGGACGCAGCATGCTTAGAATCTTGAGCAGATTCGTTTTCGGTAGACTCGGAACTATTAGGCGTGAGTTCATCAGCCTTAGGCGTCTCTACAGTATTTTCTGCAGGTGTTGTAGTATCGTTATCCGAAGCTGACTGTTCATTATTTGTCGTCATCAAGGTAGTCTCGTTCACGGGTGTATCGCTTGACTTTTCACTAACGTGTTCTAGTAATTTCTTAACGGCAGACCAAATAGCACTGTTTCTGTGGCAAATTTGTTCAAATTTATTCAAGAATTCTTGGAACTTCATTTTTGGGTTGATCTTACCCGAATATTCGATACGATTTTTACCCGAAACCTTGTGTACTGTAAACTTAAGCTTTCTTGATTTTTCCTCATACTCAATAGTAATATCACTATTACGAGTAAAGATAGAATATGCTGCTTTTTCTAGATGTTCAATGACTTCAGACATGGTATGGGTGGTAGGTAAATCGTTCATAGGTATCGCACTCTCTATATTAAATTTTCAAAAATGTATTATAACACACTTCTAATATAAACACAAAAATCAAATTAAAAAAAAGAATAAATAAAGTAATAACATTTATTTTTTTAATATTAAATATTATATTATCTCATCATGCTTTTGTAAATAAAAAAAATCAAGGCAAACACCTTGATTCTGTAATTATTTGTATAATTCTAGACTTCGATTAAGTAGTTGGCATTAAAGCCCATACATTCTCTAATACCTCTACTTGAATAACCACTAGCATTGATATGAATATCACAGCCTTTATCTGTTAAATGAGTGGTTTGATGTACGTGACCGCAAATCCATGTTTTAAAACCCGTTAAGTCTAAATCATTCACATAGTATGGGTTAAGTGGGTCTCCTATCCACTTTTCGGCAATACACGCCAAACTCGGAGCAAAATGAGTGACGACGACGACGTTTTCTTTATGACGATAGTTCTGAATATAATCCCAATGAGCGTTAAAGTAACGAATATAATCAGTCGGTGTTATAAAATCACCAAACTCATTACGAATAAAACCGCGAAAGTCATTAATACCCATTTGTGCTTGTAGCTGCGCTTGAACTGTATCAACACCTTTGTTATAAAAATTGGTAAATAGGGTGTCACCTACAAACGTAATGCCATCTAACACAAACGGCTCATTGATTAAAAGTAAATTCACCCCCTGTTTTTTTAAAGTTTGAATTATTTGGGCGCGATAGGTATAGCCATAGTAATCATGATTGCCTAAAACAGCGATATGAGGTTTATTATGCTTATCGCATAATCTTGCAAATTTAATAATTTCGTTGATACCGTGTTCACTAATTGCAAAATCACCAGCATTTACTACAATATCAGCTTCATCTTGAATTTGTATTTGAGATAAATCCTCATGCACATCACTAAATATTTGAATTTTCATCAAAATCTCCTTACACACGGAACCACCGCATTTTTAGGTCGACGAGGAAGTGTGTTGACAAATTTTAGGTTAACCCTTATAGTCAAGGGGCAATTGTGGGTGAATGAGAAAACAGTTATGCACCGCTAGGTGATTAAGGCACTCATTCACAGGCGAACCACACACAACGCTAACCATTTAAACATGGTAAGCCAAGTGCAAGCATTTGGTTTAAGGGCGAAGTCAATTGTCCATATATCACCACAGCCCTAGTTTAGGGTAAAAAAAGGTGGGAGTACCTAGTACGATTACCACTGGTGAGTGATAAGCCTATCGGCAAGCCTATTGCTTTAGCAAGGGGTTATTGACTATCACAAGAGGAATATCATTTTAACCAATGCGTTATGTGCTAGATTTAAATGATTTGGCTACAATACACCTCGTTTTATTGAGAGTCAATCGATTTGATATCTTTTTGTTGTAAAAATTAAACTATGTCAAAACTTCCAATTTATTTACAACCTAGAATTTTTTTACCATTCAGCTACATTAGCTACATTCGATATATGAAAATACCATAGTACAAAATAAAAACAGGTGGTATATTTCTAACTAAAGGAAAGCAATAAAAATCAATGGATGATAAGAATAAGAAATGAAATTACAATAACAACGATAATGCCACCCTATATAGAGGTATAAAGCCAAATCATCGCCCACGTGATTTGGCTTTATTTTTACCTAAAAAAACGTTTACTTAGGCTTATAGTTAATTGTCACATCAACATGGCGATCTGGTGCTAGACAATCAATAAGTTTGGCGCGATTGGTTTCACTACAGCTAGTACGCGACTCGGATTCACCTTTACTCGTGACATTGATAGCAGATGTATTAATATCAGAATGTTGAAGCAGGAAGTCTTTAACAGCATTAGCTCTATCCAAGCCTAATTGATAGTTGTACTGTTCAGAACCTAAGCGATCGGTATAACCTACCACATCAATACTTTCAATATCCTTTTCAATATCGTTAATACTAAATGCTAGTTTCTGTAAGTCGTTATAGCCTTTGGTATTCATGTCGCTAATGGTACTGCTGTCAAATTTAAACAATCCATCAGTATTCAAACGAATAACCTTAGGTTCTTTAACGATTGTTTGAATAATAGGCTGCTTAACTTCTTTTACGATAATAGTTTTTTCACCACCATGCGTCAATAAATCCTGACAACTAGGGTTTTTCCAAGAAATGCGTTCAACTTTCTTTTTATTAAAATCAATACGCATTTGGCACTCTTGGTAATCTTGTTTAGCAGGTGAATAAATACCCAACCAATAATTCCAAGTGGGTGAAATGATTTCTTTAAAGTGAGGATCGCCTAATGCCATACGAACCGTATCTTTGTTATCACCAATACGTACCTTTGCAGCTTCCAGTCCTTCAACTTTTTTAAATTGTTTTAGGTAGCTGGTCTTGGTATCAGGAAAGGTAGCGTTTTCAATCACAGCATGAGCCTGTGATGTCATTACACCCACAGCAATCAAACCACAAATAGATAATTTATTTTTCATAATCAGGAATCTCTTTAAATGTTAAGTCAATAACTCTTGCTAAGGCAAGCGGCTTATTTATAAGCTTGTCACTTGAAAAAAAGCAAACCCTATATCGTATAAGGTTTGCTTTAAGTTACCTAGAATACGCCCGAAACACCCATACGAACTAATGGCTTGGTGTTTTGAGTACCTGCCGCAACACCGCCTGTAAATGACCAACGACCATTATCAGATGTTTTACGAATGGTTGCACCTGCAGCACCTTGACCATTGTAGTAAGCACTGCCTACTGCATACGTCCATTTGCCTGATACAAAAGGTGCTTGCTCTAATGCTGCTGTCGCCGCAATACCTGCAGATAATGTTTGCTCTAAATCATTTACTTTAGCATTGGTGTACGCATAAGCATTAAATTCCAATTGTGCTGAACGTTGCTCAATCGCCGAGAAAGCAGTCGCAACATCACTGTAGTTTTGCTGATCCACTGTAAAGGTCGGTGCCACATACTCGCCATTTAGCGATACACCACCGCCAAAGGTTTTAGCAATATAATCCGTAGCTTGTTTTAATTGGCTACCATTAATTGCTTCTTTAGAGGTTTCAGAGACTTCACCGTTTTTCACATTACCAATTACAGTGCCATCTTTACCTTGTAAATCAACTCGGCTCTTATCGGCATTGTATTTAACGTTGTTTTTGTCGTTAGCATCAATAGCAGCGATAGCATCACCTACGTTGTTATAGTTGGAATTACTAACGGTATAAGTTGGATTGGTAATACTACCATTACTATGAACCGCAGCACCGCCACCTAAACTCGATGCAACTGATTTGCTTACATTGAACAACTGATCGCCATTAATAGCTTGAGTTGAACCTTGCTTTATTGCACCTGCGCCAACGCCATTGATAATACTATTACCACGATCATCAAAGACGTTTTGTTCAACCGTAACCGTGCCCATTTTACTGTTATTGGTAGTGATTGAATTTAAGCTTACATCATCTGCAGTGGCAACATTGTAATCTGTGCTACCGTCGCTGTTTAAGGATTTATTTACTACGATATTTTTACCTGCAGATACCGTTGATTTAGCTCTTTGCGCTGCGGTATAGGCTGCATTAATTGCACCATCAATCGTGTCTTGACCTGTTCCGCCAATATTAGAGACTGTCATTGTACCATCAACATTAGTTACCGCATTACCACCCATCACATCTTTGCTGTTTTGAGAAATCTTGCTAATTTGGGCACCGTTAATCGCGTCGGTTGAAGTTGAACTGATATCACCTGCTTTCAGATTAGTAATACCAGTACCATCTTTACCAATCAATGCAACTTGACTAAAGTCTTTATTGTACTTAACGTTGTATTTATCAGCGTTTTTCAAGTCCTCAATTTCTTGAGTATGTGTTTCAAGCAGTTTGTCTTGGCGATTGTTGGTCTGATCAATTCTTGACACCTCATTAGTAATGCGATTGTTAGTTTGAACAATGGCTTGCGTATTTTGTTCAATAGATTTGTCTTGCTGCGCATTTTTCTTATCAAGAGCACTAATAGCATCGCCTACATTATTATAACTACTTTCATCAACAGTATAAGATGGCGCGGTGACACGACCGTCAACTGTCACAGTAGAACCACCACCAAGATGTGCTGCAGTATCTTGAACGGTTTGATTTAATTGCTTGCCTGTAATAGCATCGGTAGAGGTTGCTGAAATAACACCATCTTTAACATTAGTAATTTTGGTGCCATTCTCACCAGCCAATGTAATAGTTGATTTGTCGGTTGCATCATATTTAACCGCCAAAGGATCAGTGCCATTTACAATCTTATTGTCTAATGCGGTTAATGCGTCGCCCACATTATTATAAGTTCCACCATTGATATTGTAACTTGGGTTAGTCATATTACCATTAGCATTTACCGTAGAACCACCACCAAGACTATTTGATGTGTTTTTAATCGCATCATAAAGCTGATCGCCATTAATAGCCTCAGTAGAATTTTTAGCAACCAACCCTGCACCAACGCCGCTGATGACACTATTACCATTTCGGTCAACTTTAATGTTGTTAATGATGACCGTTTTACCCATTACTGCATTTTTAGTAGTCAATGAATTAAAATCAACGTCTCTTGCAGTCGCAATATTGTAGTTGATTGAACCATCATTATTGGCAGTTTGAGACACAATAATATTTTCGCCCTGTGAAACTGTTGATTTCGCTTTGCCTTCTTTATAAGCCACAGCAATCGCAGCATCAATCGTGTCTTGGGCTGTGCCACCAATGTTGGTCACAGTCATAGTACCATCAACATTAGTAACGGCGTTACCACCCATCACCGCAGTTGAGTTGTTGGCAATCGTTGCAATCTGACCACCGTTCACCGCATCGGTTGAACCTGTAGCGATGGTGCCGTTCTTAACATTAGTAATTAATGTACCATCAACACCTGACATAGTTACAATGTCTTTACTATCAGTGTCATAATGAACAGCTAATGGATCAACATTTGAAATACCATCAATCATATCCGCTAATGATTGCGCGGTGGCATATAATTGACTACCATTAATAGCGTCGGTCGAGGTAGCAGTCACCTTACCTGCTGCAACATGAGCAATCTGACGAGTTAATTCTGGCACTTCACCTCGAATACCGTCATTCCCCACAGAAACGACCGCTAAAGGATTATTACCCGCATAACCGCCAATAACTAATTCTTTGTTGTTGGCACCGATATAATAAGTGGTGCTAGATGTTGCATCAGCTAATTTATCTACAGAATCCGCACCAATGGCAATACCACCATTCTCTCTTGCGAACGCATTATCACCCATAGCAATTGATTTATTACCCTCTGAGGATGCTGAGACACCTATCGCAATAGCATTATAGCCTATCGCCCCCTCACCATTGTAATTACTATCATAAGTACTTGTGCTATTGACACCAAAGAAATGAATTCTACTAGCATCTAAGGCGGTAATTGCATCACCCACATTGTTGTAACTATCATTGTTTACGGTGTAAGTTGGTGCTGAGATTGTACCGTCAGCATTAACCACCGAACCCCCACCGAAGTTATTAGACGAAGCTTTGGCTAAGTTAAAGATTTGGTCGCCGTTGATAGCTTGGGTTGAGCCGCTAGCAATAGCACCTGCACCCACACCATTGATAAGGGTGTTGCCATTCGCATCGACGACAGACTTATCAACAACCACCGAACCCGTGACAGACTTGTCAGTCGTGATTGAGGTAGCAACCAAGTCATCGGCTGTTTCCACTGTGTAGTTGCTAGAACCATCGGCGTTGGTGCTTGGTGTTACTACGATGTTCTTACCTTGAGTAACGGTTGTCTTGGCTTTCTTAGCGGTGTTGTAGGCTACGCCCACAGCACCGTCAATCGTATTTTCACCAGTGCCACCGATGTTGCTCACGGTCATAGTACCGTCAACGTTAGTAACGGCATTACCACCCATCACCGCAGTTGAGTTGTTAGCAATCGTTGCAATCTGACCACCATTCACCGCATCGGTTGAACCTGTAGCGATAGTGCCAGCTTTCACGTTGGTTAGCGCGGTGCCGTTTGTGCCAGCTAGAGTTACTTTATCCTTAGCAGTGCTGTCGTATTTAACAGCCAGTGGCTCTGCGCCTGTCGCGATTAAATTTTCAATTGCTTGATTGGTTGCAAATAACTGACTGCCATTTACGGCATCAGTCGATGTGCTGCTCAACTGACCTGCAGCTACATTCTGAATTTGACGTTCACCCCCAACAGAACCTACCGACACAACACCTGCAGGAGAGGTTCCTGCAAAGGTATAATCTGTGCCACGAATATTTGCACCCGCCACTGCGACCGCAGCGCTATCCGTTGAATTATTACCCAAGACAATCGAATTGCCTTGAGTGGTATTGACATTATTACCCAATACGAAGGTGTTGTCCGCAGTAATAGTATTGTCGTTACCAAAAGCGTAGCTACCTGTACCTTCGACTGTATTTGGATCACCGAAGGCGCCTGAGTTATTACCTGTTACCACATTGCCTTTACCAATCGCGATCAGTTGATCTCCAAGAACGCCACTATTTTGTCCAATAACGACATTGGTATCACCTTTTAATTTATTTTCACCACCGATAACAATATTCGATTTCGATGCGGTGTATTCATTTTTCGGCATCAGGACATTCTTAGTACCCATTACAACCGACTGATCGGATAACACCGTATTCTCACTACCCGTGACGAATGTTTCATATATTTTCATGCTTGGTAGTTGTTGAACGTTCGGGAACATTGGGTTTTCTACTGCAATAGGATTACCATAGATATCAATACCGTCATAGATATCAACACCCCCATAGATATCAATACCTGAGCCTGTAAGATCAGCAACCTTAAAGTCCATAGTGTTATCAAAACCGACGGTGTTGCGATACCCCATTATCCCAATCTGACTGCCATTTGACATATTATTGTCACCAACACTTGCTGTTAGGCTGCTACCAGTTGCCTGATGATTTTGATTACCCAAGATAACTGTATGATTCACCAAATTGCTAGTATTGGAATTACCTACAACAGAAGTATTTTCTGCGTCAATGTTATTACCATAACCGACCACATTAGACAGAATTAAATTACTTAAAAGGTTCTCACTACCAACGATGTTGCTATTGATTGAGAGCGATGCATTAGGGACAGGGCTGAATAGATTCTGGCTTTGTGTACGAAAAGCCTGTCGGTTGCGAGAACCCATTACATAAAGATTTTCTCCAACTAGACTGTTTTCATGACCAATAGCGACCGTCTCATTAGAATTTACTATAACATTTTTATTACCTACAACTGCTGAATTGCTTACCTTGTCAAGCTTGTTGTTGTCACCCGTAACACTAAGATCGTTAACCTCTTTTAATTCATTTCTGCTACCTGAAATCGAGAGGTTTCTAAGATAACCACTTAACACATTGCTATTACCAAAGAGATTAATATCACTGTTAAAGTCAAAATATGAAGTCCAATTTTCACCGTACACGTCATACAGATTCTCTCTCTCCTTAATCACATTCGCGTCACCCACGACACTCACACCATGCAATACGGATAAAATAGCATTATCGTTACCACTAATCTGAATTTCACGCAATAGATCCTGCGTGTCTGGCGAGGTGACAGCTAATGCCAAATTGTTTCTGTCCCCAACAATTTGAACTTTTGAAGGGTCAACGCCACTCACTTGATTGTCAGTACCAATCACATCTGATGACGCTAACGCAATGTTGGACGCAGCAAGCCCGCCCATCAACAACATAGCGCGAGTTAAGCTATTAAGCTTACAACTGCTAGATGATATTACGCCGTTAGCGCTTTTTTGGCTTTTTGTTTTACCTTTTGATTTTGCTGTTTCTGATACAACGGTAAAGCAATTTAATGCATGATTCCAAATGACTTTATAAACCTTATTCATAACTTCCTCATTGATAATGTTTGAAAAACTTAAAGGGTGATTGTCTGTAAGTTTATATAAATAATTACATATCATAACATATCTACGGTCTAAAAAAATATTTTTTACAAACCAACAGGGATTATTTTTAACCAACCAAAAGGCGTATAATTAAGTAGCAAAATCCAAAACCTTGATTATGACGAGACCTTGTGCTATTTTGCTGCAAAAAAGACTAATGATAAATTAATGTTATTTCTTAAAATAGGTGTCTTATCATGACGGAAAATCCAATAGTTGTTTTTCAGAATGTAATGTTATCGTTGCAAAGAAATTATGGTAAAGAGCATATAGCAATGTACCGCGAAAACATTTCATCTTTAGAGACATTGGTAAAAAATCATCCAACAAACATTGATTTTAAAATAGCGCTTATAAAATATTATGTTGCTTTTGGTCAAAACAAATTAGCCTTGTCACTTATCGATTCTATAGATGAAAATACTCAGCACCGTGACATTCTACAATGTAAAGCATGGTCTTATTATGTTGAAGGTAATGAAAAAAAATCTAGTGATATGTGGCGGTTTATTACTCAGGTGCTATTTTCAAATTCCATATTACGCGAACCATCAACCTTGCAATTTAAAAAAGATACTAAGAAAAGACTGTTGTCAGAAGGCATGATCATGCATTTTGCATGTTGTTATAACGAAGTTGACCAACTACCCTTTTTTTTAGATCATTACAGAAAACTAGGTGTTGATGTTTTTTTTATCGTCGATAATAATTCAAATGATGGTAGCTTTGAATACTTATGCAAACAGGATGATGTTTGTGTATTTACAACCACAGCATCTTTTAAGGGGGCTGGTTTTGGAATGGCATGGCTCAATTACTTGATTTTTAAATATGGTAAAAACAATTGGATTGTGCATACCGATATCGATGAATTATTAATTTACAAGGATTTCGAAACATCATCTTTATTAAGTCTGACAACTAGCATGGATAATAATAACGAAAAAATAATGCAGGGGTTTATGTTGGATATGTACCCTAGCGATCTAAATAATCTTGCTATTGATCCCAATGTTACGATCATTGAGCAACACAACTGCTTTTATAATAATTATTTGTTTCTAGGGAATATTTACCCACCTTATCGCGAGGTGAGAGGTGGTATTTTTTCGGTGCTTTTGAATGGTCTTTATACGGTATTAAATAAAACACCTCTATTCAAAGGCGGGCATGGTGTTCATTTAGCGTGCTCATCTCATGTTATTACGCCTCCAAACCCTTTAAGGTTAAGCAATAAAACCTGTGTGCTAATGCATTTTAAACTTAGCGAAAATTTAATTAATAAGGCAGCATGTGAAATTACTAGACAGCAACACGCCGCTAATAGTGCTTTGTATAAAGGCTACTATGAATTAATGCAAAAACACGATATGAGGATTGATGATAAAATTTATCCTTTTGGCACGCAGTACAATAATAGCAAGCAGCTTGTTGATTTAGGGTTGATTAATTAGTGATAAGTTTAGCACAGGTCAAAAACGCAATACTTGAGGGCGATGTTAATCAAGCAGACTGGTTGATGAACAACCTCATAAAACAACATCCTAATAATCCCGTGTTGACACTATTTTATATCAATCATTTTATTGATAGAAATTTTGGCAGAGAATATTTAGCAAACTATCAGTATTACATTCATCTTTGTGAAAAACTTGTTAAAAACAACCCGCAATTTTATAGCGCTCAAGTAAACCTTGCTAGGTACTACATTATGATGGGTTTTAATGAAAAGGCTCTAGAATTAATAGACAAAATACCTGATAGCGTAACCGACTACTATATCCTGCCTTGTAAGGCATGGGCGTACTATCAAAGAAAAGAGTGGGCTAGGCATAATTCAATATGGGATTTTATAGCTAAAATAATTTACCCGTCATCCATTGTTGATAAGCAGTCCACACTCAAAAAAGTTAAAAAACAGTCTATTGGCACCAATAAACAGTCCATCCTTCATTTTTCTTGCTGTTATAATGAGATAGATAAACTGCCTTTTTTTCTAAACCACTATCGTTCATTAGGTGTGGATGTTTTTTACATTGTAGACAATCAATCAACAGATGGTTCTTATGAATTTCTATTGCAACAAAAAGATGTAGAATTATTTTCCACAGCAGAATCCTATAGGCAGTCAGTGTATGGCGTGAGTTGGATAAACACATTAATCAATATTTTTGCATCAGGGCAATGGGTTATTCATACCGATATTGATGAGCTATTGATATATCCCAATTGTGAAAGCACGGATTTGCATGATTTTACACATTTGCTTGATAGCCAAAACCAAAAAGTCGTGAAAGGATTTATGCTAGATATGTTCCCTAAGAACATTGAGGAATTCTATATTAGTAAAAATTTATCACTACAGGAACAGCACTGTTATTTCTTAAATAATTACTTGTTTCTAAATGATTGTAGCTTTCCTTACCAATCGCCGCGTGGTGGAATATTCTCCGTTTTATTAAATGGTAAGAATATAATGCTATCAAAAACCCCTGTTTTTAAAACATCAGATAAAATAAAATTATTATCATCATCCCATATAACAACACCGCCTGTATCAATCGAAAATATTGAGACCACCTGTGCATTGTTGCATTTTAAATTAGTTGGTAATGCAGCACAAAAATTTAAAAATGAAATTATAAGAAATCAGCACGCCGATCATTCATCAAATTACAAAGCTTACAGTAAAGCGCTTCAATCAATAGGTAGTAATGCTGATTTGTCAAAATTACCAAACACAACCAAATACATAGATAGTCATCATTTGTTTCAATTGGGGTTGATTAAAGACTTTAATTAAGATACCAATTTTATCACAATCACCTCCCTAGTCCTAAAGCAGAATTACCATTCTGTTTGATGGCGTTAGTTAATCTAGGTTACAGTATTGATATTATCATATACATGTTGTATAATACCATTACTTATTAAACGAAAGGGATATATCTATGGTTACTGTAAACGATGCTGCCAAACCTTTATCATCCGTCGCCGTAAAACCACGTCCTTTTAGGGCGTGGATATAAGGAGAC
>ERZ500994.312-NODE-312-length-15758-cov-7.352544_pt1 | contig 15758 bp, 10 predicted proteins | sample MGYA00248878_ERZ500994 | MGnify/ENA primary metagenome ERZ500994 (study PRJEB25958, sample SAMN03398533) | human skin metagenome | study: EMG produced TPA metagenomics assembly of the Human Skin Microbiome Metagenome (human skin metagenome) data set. | reverse complement strand
GTGGTAGGCCTGTCGAACCATAACGACCGTTACCCTTAGACAAGCTCAGGGCAAACGGTGCTTACTATAATTTAGGATTGACTATATTAAGTATAAAACCGACTGGAATCCCGAAAGCATGATGCACACGCTATGTACGTTTGCCAATGATTTTCATAACTGTAACTCTCCCCTAACATGACAGCAAGAAAGTGTAAATAATGTTGCGTTGGCAACACTCTATTAGATACACTGATACGCATATAAACGTATACATTCTAAAAATAAGTATTTTCGCGTATCTATACTAAAAAATTAAGATTGTTCATTTAATTAGATAGATTCACTACCAGACTTAAACAAATTTTTCTTGATCAAAGGCTAGTCAATTCAAATGGAAAAAAATATGAAATCAACCCCTTTAATAATATTATCGGCATTTTGCATATTTATTGTAGCTTGTTCTGGTAAATCAGAGAACATAGTAATAGATCAGAAAAAACAATTACTAGAGAAAAAAATAATAACTGCTGAAACTTATCAAAATAAGTCATTAATTTCGAAAGAGGTTCTTGAAGAACAAGGTTTATGGCAAGATCCTAATACTGGTTTAGTATGGACTAAATGTTCAGTTGGTAGAAAATGGATAGCGAGTCAATGTACAGGAAATGAAGTAATTTTAAACTACAATGATAGCTTTGAGTACGTTAAAAAATTTATTAATGAGAAACATTTTGCAGGCTATAATAATTGGAGAATTCCGACAGTTAAAGAGTATGCAAACTTAAGAAAATGTCAGGATGGTTATGCACCAGATCCAGATAAGGAGCAAAACATCTTAACTGAAAAAGGTAGAACCAAATTAGAATCTAAGGATCCAGAAATGCAAATTATAGAATTGTATGATGGTCATAAATTTGCATTACCCAAGACTTGTAAAATGTATAAGTTGGATTATAGTGCTATGGGGGTGATAGATAGAGATCCTGTTAGAAACAGTGTTCTCCCTTTAATATCTGATTCAAGAGGTAAGGATTTATATCGAGATTATTCACCTTTTTTAACTATATGGACAGTGGATTTTGAAACTGGCTCTATATATCAACCTGACATATCTTATAGACAAGAATATCGGTTATTACTTGTAAGAAATCCGGACTGATGGTCGTAAGTAAACTGGTAAAATTTTTTAAATTTTACCAATCTTTGGAATAATTTGAATCAAAATTCTTTGATTTTTAGCCTCTTCTTTTTTTGGATAACGCCCTATTCCCTCTACACCTGAGCCAGCAACTTGTACATCACACACAGCTGGGTCTAATATAATTCCTTCAGATTGCCAAAGTCTTTTAACAGCTAAGGCTCGGCGATAACTTAACTGATAGTTATCAATGTAGTAATCTTTTGAAGCCATTCCTTCAATTAATACTACATATCTAATATCTTGACCTTTATATTTAACTTTAAGTTCATTAATCAAATCACTTATAGACTCACCCACATCTTTTAGATAAATTTTATCATCCTCATTAATGACGTCTTTCATGGTTTCAAAATTGATGTTTCTTGACAATGAATATCGCCCATACTTTTCATCATATGTGAAATATTGAGATGGTAGGCTTTTTACAGCAGTTTGGATTTCCTGAATCTTTTTTAGCTGTTGTTCACTTGCATTTTTTTGATTTGATAGCTTTACAAACGTCAAAACGTACAATACTAACATGATAAAGAATAAACTGGTTATTAGGTCAGAATAGCTTAACCAAAAGTAATCTTGCTTACTCTCCTTCATTACGACCTCTTAAACCATTTAGTAAACCATGAGAAGCTACCATTTTTATTTGGCTTACTATTAATTTCACTTACATTGATCAGATCATTAGAATCACTATTTAATCCATTATTATTATCCAGCGTTTGTGCGGAATTAGAAAAACTTGATTCCTCTGTATTGATTGAATAGCCAGAATTAATAGAATCATTATATTTTGAATCAGGTTGGTTGGTCTGCGCTTTTAAGCTTTGTAACAAGAAAATGATATCTTTAAGTTGCTGATTCAAGAGGTTAGCGTTTTCTAAGTCTTTCTCTGATTTAGTTTCAAAACTCGTTAGTAGTTTACTAACTAATTCTGAATTATCTGAAGGTATATATTGGATAGGTTTTTCTACATTTGGATCTTGTGGGGTTAATTGTCCCTCTGAGTTATTAGGTTGAAAAACATTTAACCTTTTCAAATTGTTAATTGAATTCGTTAGTTCTGAAATTGATTTAATAATAAGTTCTTGATTTTTATCAGAATTAGAATTATCTAATTTATTAACTAATTCTGACAGCAGATTTTTAATTAAATGCAATTCATCTAACTGAGTGAATATTTTTCGGTCTGCAGATAATGCAGTCTCAATAGCGTTATACTCATCTGAAGTAAATTTGCTTATACTTTGGGTTGTTTCACGCATATGTTTTAAAAGACCATCAAACATATCAGTTATTTGGACATTATAGTCAGCAAGATTTTTACGACTATCAAGACGAAGTTCTTTTATATGCTCCATATCAGCACTAATAAACTTCATAACTTCTCTATTATCAGTTGTATTTGTTTGAATTTCTTTTGCGATTGTCTGTATGTCATTAGTTCTACTTAAAACAGCGTTAGTACTGTCCACTATAGATTTAGAATTATTCAATATATCGCCAAGTTGACTAAAATAAAGGTTTAAATGATCTATTTTAGTAGTGGTTTTTTCAAGCTGCTTTAAGACTTTTACATTATGCTCTGTAACATCAATAATTTTCTCTCTATCCAATGCTTCAAATAATTCTTTTTGCGCTTTAATAGCCTCTGTGTTTTTTCCAAATACGCCTGATAATTTATCTAAATTTTCTCTAAAACCTTCATTGAACTTAACCAAATTCTCTTGTAAAGAGCTGATAGTTGCAGGCAAACTCTCATTAATAATCGGAAGTAACTCAATCTGAGTAAATGCATAAAAATCATCTTTTAAGCTTTCTACTCTTTTTTGAGCCTCTCTGAAAATTTTTGTCGATAAGAAAGTCGTTAACCCTAAGCCAATAAAGCTTGCAATCATGGCAATTTTGACACCACCAATCAAGCTAGTAATACCTTCATTTAATAAACTATCATTTTTTTCAAAATTACCAGTCATAGCACTAGCTAAATCTGGCATACTAAATAGTCCAAGTATGATACCAATCATGGTAGTCATGAGACCTAGATATAAAGGCAAGCTAATCAAAGGACGTATTTGATCTTCAAGCGTATTAATTTGACGATCAACAATATCTTGAATCATATTAAAATCTAAAGCTTTATTACGGCTACGAATTAAATAGCTATTAATCGTTGAGGATATTTTATTGTAATTTTCACTAGTGATAAGTTCATTTGTTTTGATTAATGACAGCTCTACAGAGTCTTCACCTGAATTAGGATTATAAATATTATATTCATCATTAAGACCTTCTTCGGATAACAACTGCTTTTGCAGTTCATAAGGCTTATAAAGATAAAATGCATTATCAGAAACTTTAGATTTAAAAATCTCAAGTGAACTAGCGTTTGGTAAAACTTTATTATAATCTTTAATAAGTTTTCTAGCTTTAGAGAAATAATAAATTTGTAAAACTATTACAGAAATTACAATTGCTATTTCTATAGTACCAATAAAATCTGTAATATTTAATTTACCCATAATCATCCAATTTTCACCTATATTAATCTTACTATAGCTTTCTTAGTAACAACTAACTCATCCCCATTCAATTGAAGTTTACCAGGCATGATATTTTTAATTGTTTTTGCAGAGTTAGATGCATAATTTTCGAAATCGCATACATTACCCAAGATATCATCGATATTGCGTAAAACGATTGGTAGGACTTGTGGGTTCTCTAGAACGTCAAATATCCACTCGTTATTATTAAGAAGACAGACTCTAAATAGACTAGTATTTTCAGATTCATCGCTAGATTCGAAAGTATAAAAATTATGCTTATCATTTACTTTTTTATAGTAGAAAACTTTTTTTATCTCTGACGAGTTATTGAATTGATCATCATTATTCAATTTCTCATCCTGCTTACTTACTATTTTTTCTAATTTATTTATAGGAATTTCTGTTACAGATAGACTAGTATTTAAATTTTGACTTGAATTTAAGCTGTGTATCCTTTCATTCTCTCTAGTAATTAATATTTTCAGATTTTCAGCTACTTTCTTAAGATTGCTCTTATTATGTTCAAATTGAACTTTAAGTTCTTCAAACTCTGAAGTTAATTTCATTAATTTCTTGTCATCTTTTAAAAGATTGGTTTTATTAAGCTCATTTAAAGTTTTAGGGTCTTTTACTAGTTTATTTAACCTTTCTTCTAAAATTCTGACCTTTGGTAAAACTCTTAGAAAAAAATATCCGATTAGTAATAATGAAGCTAAAAATGAAATGACAGAAAGTACTTTAAACAACCCACTTGATTCTGGACTTGCAGTTTGCTCAGCAAATTGAGTATTTTGATTAGCTCGTGTTCCTTCTGTCAAAGAATCATTATTTTTATTAATGGCTGAAGAAGAGCTAGCAATCACCATTACATTTTGCTCTTTATTAGTAGACTCTTGCGGTTGCATTGTTTTAATAGCACTTGCAGGCCCATTAGCATTAGCTATATATGGTGATAATGATATAAATAAGACAAACGTACCTATCGATATACTTTTAAGCCTTATCATGGCTATCCCCTTGGATATTTTAAAAATTAATTGTTTAGTACTTTAAGAAATATCAAAGATACCGTCTTCAGATTTTATTTGTTTCTAATTCACGCATTAATTCTTGAATCGAATATATTATTGGATAGAAAAATGGGGAATTATTTATTGGCTTATCCCTATCACCTTGCTCAGAGTTAAATTTCGAGTTTCCTTTTTTAAGATAATCCATCAAATCACGGTTACTTGATTCATTAAATTTTTCAAGTGCCTCACTTTTTATACCGAAAATTTCTGATATAAAACCATGATCTTCTTTTAGTAAAGATATAAAGAAATTATTAAACTGCTTTACTGACTCAACGACATTTTTCTTCAATTCTTCATTTTCTTCTAATTCAGCATAAGTTGTCTCGTCATTAAAGTTAGGCAGAACTAAAACTCTATTCATATTTCTAGTTACTCTAATATCAAATTGATTATCATTAGAATCTAATAGAGTTAACCCACCTTTGCTAGTTACTTCTTTAGCAATTATAGGATCGAACTTTAATTTGAATGGTTCATCGTAACTTTCACCATTTACTTTCTCGAATATTTTTTTCGTGTAATCAGTTAAATTTTTATAATTTCTAGAAGAATCAATGATATTTAAAATTTTTGCACCAGTCCCACTGAAGAAGAAATTTGTAGGTTTAGGCTGATTATACTGTTTCAGCCATTGTGCGATGTGATAAATAATGGCTGAGTAAAAATATAGGAATATTATTCTATATTGCTCATCATTTTTAAGCATATAACTATAATGGTAGTCATCCTGCTTTAATGAAGGATTATTTTCAATACTAAACAGGAATGCATTTATTGCATCGCTATCAGATGTTCGAGAAATCTTATCTTCTAAAATGCCTAGTAAAGTTTTATCTTTGTCATCAAGGATATTTCTATAATATTTTGTGTATTTTCTAACTAAAGGATGATTTTTTGCATTATTTTCAGCATAACCATCTCCAAAAATACTATTTGCCGCAAAACGGAAGGAGGTGATTAATTTAGGTTTATCTACAGCATCAATTGTTGAGAAAAGAACTACATCTGTAGTACCGCCACCAATATCTATGGAAATACTCTCACCAGCAGTTCCACCACGTTTTGCATAAAAATAAAAAGGTGCAATTGATTCAGGTAAAAGTTTTAGATTTTCAGAATTTTCTGAAATATATTCTTCAAAAAGTTTTGTCCAGTTGAATTCAAGTTCATTAATTTTACTTGGAGGCATACTTGAAGGGTAAAAAGTAACTAATTTAGTCTTATTTAGGTTACCCCTATTTAATAAAACTTTATTTCTAATTAAAAACAATAATTCAGTAAAATAAAGTTTAGCCAATATCTTATTTTCTGGCTTCCATTTCAGATCTGTCTGCGTCGTTAAATCATGTAGTCGCATTTTGTTATATGCAAATGGGATATTCACATGACTTAACACATTCATGCTCTCTTGATTTGGTGCCAACTCATTATATGAAATTGCTGTAGCTTGTGGAAAAGATAAAGTGGTTGTAGGTTGTGAAAAAGATGAAGTGGCTGCGCTACCAATTAAATGGGGTACGAATTCTCTTAGGATTGCATTGTGCAAGTCCATATAGTAATAATCTACCTTTTCTGTTCTTGGAAGTAAGGTAGATATTTGGATATCTTGTTCAGTGATATCAAAAGGTTTAGACTCACTAATGTGATTATTAATATATTCAATGTGAGTATTAGTTGTACCAAAATCTATAGCAAAGTCAAACTCAACCCCGCCTTGTTGTATTACATTCCAATTAGGAATGAGGATCGCTTTGGTTGAAGGTTTCGTTCTATTATCTGTAATTTGAATATAATCAAAATTCTCTTCGATTGAGAAATGCTTAGTAAGCAGTGTTTCCGTATTAAAACGTTTAACACCATTAGCAATTGAAATAGGATTCTCTTGACTGTTTTTGAAGAATTGTAAATTAAACCTTCCATCTTCAACCCTAAATTTTGGATCAATTGTAGAATATATGGATTGAATCTTATAAAAATTTTTTAAGCCTTCAACTCTAATATTTGGATAAATTGCAATATTGAATGTTAAATCCAATACTTGCCCAATATTTTCAACTTCATTTGCAAACTCATCGCCTTTGAAATAAGTTCTTTGAAATCTTACTTGTTTATCATTCTGAATTGGTAAATACAGTTCGACTGATATCTCATTAGCAGATTCTCTAAATTTTAATCTTGGCTTGCTTTGATCATATTGCCTCATATTCAGAGGCTCACTACCTTTTTTTAAATCATCGACACTAAAGTATTGGAAAAACAAAGGTTTTAATGGTAATAAATAGCCCGACTCAACATTTTCAGTATCACCAAAATAAAAATCAGATTTTCTAGATTCGGTTTCCCATGTTTTATAGGGTAATTTGATAATATTAGGCTCAAGCAAATCACTGACAGTTAAGTAGGCTGCTTTAACCCCTACAGTACCAGGTAAAGTTCTACTTTCAAGATTACTTTGAGAATCGAAATAAGGAACTTTAATATTTTTATCCCAGTTACTTTCAAGATATCTTATATCTTGATAATCACCTAATGGTTTCGCGGGGGGTAGAACTAAGACAGGCTTATCAGACTTATAAGAGCTGTTGAGTTTAAACCCACTACCTAATAATTCAGAATCTCTTCTCTCAGTTTTCATAGGTAGTTCAACAGAAGCGATTTTCAGATTCTGATAAGTTTCAATAGAAACAGCATTTTGACTAGTCTCTAAAGTGTATGAATAGCTTTCTAATGCTTGTTGATCTTGAATCCATATTTTATAAAGTTTTTCATGCCAAGAAGGATTTACATCTTGAATGATATTTAAATTTTTTTCTAAATACTCATTAAATACCCATGATATTTCTCTTAAAAGTTGATTTTTTGCAAACAGATAATAAAGGTACATTTGAAAATCATTGCCTCTTTGATAAAGAGGGCATGGAGTTTCAAATAATTTCCTATCGCCTTGTAGTGAGGTTCTAGCAAAACTTAAATCTATATCAGCTGATGCAAATAATGTACTTGGAGAAGTACATCCAATTACCCTATTGTTAAATTTAATTAATTCAAATTCTTTTATTTGAACATTCTCTGTTTTAAATTGCTGATCCTGATTAAGATAAATTTCTAAAGTCTCAGCGAAACGTTTGGCAGCATTTCCTTTACTAAACATTCTTTGTTTTGCTTCAGAAAAGTCCCAATGTACAATTTCAAGCCCCTTTATTATTGAACGCTGAAATACCATTTCTGCAATATCTAAAGTTTGCGAAACTAATTTTGCATCCTCCTGAGTTGCAATTACATTGTCTAATTGCTTTAGATGAGTTGGTTGTAGATTTGAAGTTTTAGTGATATTTTCAAAAGCTGTTTTAACACGCTCTAATCGTGCAAATGGACTTGGCACCGCACATGTTACTGAATCTAAGCCACTTCCATTAGGATCCTTAATTCTTTCAATTAGATCATCCCCATAATGTGATTGACTATCACCATCCCATCCTAAAACACTGCTCTCACGAAAACTAAGTGATTGTGCCATACTAGCCTCTATTAAATTCTATAATTATTAATTCGATTGACGAAGAACAAAATAAGTATTTACCATCTCTTCAGTCGCTTCAGAAAATATTTTTATAAATTTATGTTCTGCAGACTTAAATGGAGTATGGTGACTTGCCTTATTAAGCGTGGCATTAAAATCTTCATACTTAATTTCTGTACGTCCAAGTAGCATGCGTTTTTTGGTAGCAGATTGCCCCCTAACCACATTAGCTATAGAAGTTTGTCTGTCTATTACAAACGGAGAAAACGCTCTATCATTATTTGCCATTTCTATAAGCCACTCTTTATAACCATCTAAAAAGTCTTTTAAAGTGCTAAAAAAACTGTGCTTATTCTCGAAAAATGATCGATCTAATTTTATATTACCAGTATTTTCAGTACTCCAAACCTGATTATCTATTGAATTGTATAATTCCTCATCAATGTATTTTTCAAGCAACATCAAACTCAACATTGGACTGTAAACTTGATTGACCGTACTGCCATCTAAATGGATAAACTCTACTGATCTTTCATCATTTTTAATGCCAAAATGTTTATAAACAGGATTTATGGCTTTACCATGTGTTGTTTTTAAACTTTCATCAGGTATATCCATAAAATCTAAGATGCCCAGTGCGGCAATAAATTCAATAAAATGAGCATTATTTCGTTGGCCATTTTGTCCTGGGTCATTTTCAATTGGCGTGGTAGACTTATTGTCTGCAAGATAGTACATAGCGTTTAACTGCTGTTGACCTGTAATATTACGCTTGTAATATGCTAATGCTGATTTAGTTTTAGCAATGAAGTCACTTTGTCGTATAGGGCTATTTTCATCCTCCATAATTTTAAAATATGGCAATAATGTTATCGCCCCAATTTTAGAATTTTGAAGAAGTGAGGAATTGCCAATACTGACCCCTTCTCTAATATTTTTTAATACAATTGGAAAGCCAGCTGCACCTGTCCCACCGAAAATCGAGCTGATTATGATTAGTCGATCTTCTTCTCCAAAATTTTGAGTCAGTAAACTGTATTCTTGTGAATCTTTGAATTGGTTTAAAACCACACTACCTATATGCGGGTTGCCTACGAAACCAATATTCATATTTAAATCAAGTAAATCAATTGAATCTCCTCTTTGATTTAAAGATTTGCCGGAAAATAAAAAGTCAGCCATCAACCTATCTTCATAATCTAAAGAGCTATACCCTATATAATTTTTGAAAGGTTTTTCCATATCGTTTAATTCAAAGCGATAGGTTGGTGCTTGAGTCCTTACACTTTCATCTAGTGAGTTTAAACGAACTATTTTGGTAGCAAAAAAACCTTTGCCATCATCAAGCTTATTTCTTACCTGCTCATATTTTTCTAATAAACGCTCAGTTCGCTGTAGATCTTTATTTTCGCTATGAGGATCAATAATGATTGGTACAATTTCGTATGGGTTTTCTGACTTAACACCTGCTGCAAGCAACATTGTTAAAGATTTAATGACTCTCGAACCTGTGCCCCCAATACCCACAACAAATAATCTAGACATACAGCCACTCCAATTTTTATTTATTAATTAGTAGAAAGTTTATGGTTTCCAAATGGTAGTATTTGACAGGTTTTTACTTAATTTTCTTGGAAAAGGTAGACTAGTTAATATGACAAATAACAAGAATGACCATAACGCATTTAATAAAGAAAAACCAATTACATCATTAACGCCAAATGGATTTAATGCGCAGAAGTTTTGAGTTCTAAAGTCATTAAACACAGAGAAAAATGCAATTAGTGCACTGATGATGGCTACTGCCATACCTGTTAGAAAAACCCATTTTTTTCTATGATATTTAGGACTATCAATAAAGTGGTACAAAACAGCATAACAAAGGGCAACCACTCCTAGAGTTAGCCAGCCTACTAGATTTGCTGTATTAGAACTCTCAACCCCCGTACAACCAGAAGTCATGCCGTTTAAATGGATACTAAAAAAATCACTAAAAAGCCCAAACATAGGATTGTAAATAAATTTAAACATGCCAAACTCCATTGCTATTTATGGTTCTATTGAAAGTTCGAAAAAATTATTAGGTTTATTTTGAGTATTAAATGCTTGATAAGCTGACTTTATAAGCGTATCCAACCCAAAAGTTCCAGTAGCTGATGCATTAGAGTTGTTGATTGCCGTATCATCTAGTGTAGACGATTTTTGTATCCATTCTGGAAACTCGGGTTGAAACTCAATTTTCAGATCAGCTTTGTTTATCTGTGGTTGTGTACCAACATAACTCAATGTTAGAACATTTGTAGCTGATGGTAAGCTTTGCTTAGAGATCTCATCTGCAACTTTAACTTTAGAAATAACATATGAAGGATCGCTAACTTTATAATTTTTAGAGTTTTGTATTTGATTTTGATCTAGATTTTTATCCGTTTGAGATAAATCCACAGCTATATCTACATTAAATATTGGTCTCTGATTAATTATAGGTTTAGCTTTAACTATTCGATTATTTTTTAATGCTTCTTCCGCATCGAATGAAGCTTGAGGACTTGCTCCTAAAAGTGATGTTGTTAGAACTTTATATTTAGCCAATGTAGAATCTGACTTATTGACTAAAAGTAACTGATTTTGGAATTGATTTAATGTACTGACGGTTAAATTATTATTAATATCTAAAATAGACTCTCTGTCTCCTAAAAACCATATGTAATAAGGTCTTTGAGCATTTAAATTATGAGTAGCACCATTCTTGTCATAATACAATCCATTATATTTTGAATTGAACTTGAGAATTAGGATTGAAAAATTTGGTGTATTTTTAATTTTTTGGGAAATAATACCTTCAAGGTATGCTCCTTGAGAGGAAAGGTAATCTTGAGCATTTTTTCCACTTGGAGGTGAAAAAATATAATCAGAGATTAAAACAACGACACCCTTGTTATTTAAAGCGGGTAATTTAACTGCATCACTTATTAATTTAGCGATATCAGAGGTACCTCTTTCACCTGCCTGTTTTTGCAATAGAGTTGGTGATAAGCTGTCACTGAATTTTTTAATCTCATCGATGTTATTTAGCGGTTGCGTTGTAAAAGCCCCATCACTAACAAATCCATAGCTAAGAGTATTAACATAGTTTGCATTTTTTAACTTAGAAAATAATTCTAAAGTTGTTGCCTTGAAGTCAGTTTCTCCATTTACATACCCATCCATACTTGCAGAATTTTCAAATAATACATCTACATTAAATTTGCTACTTTTACTTTCTTCATTTGGCTGCCATATAGACTGTTCAGATATAGAAATCTTTTTCTGTTTTGCAATTGTAACTAACAAGTTTTTTAATATCTGGTTATTAACTTTACCCTGTTTATCTTTTATGTTTGCTGCCCAAGACTCATCATTATTCTTTAAATAATTAGCTAAATCTTCATACTCCTGCTGAGTTATGACTTGATCTTTAGCATATGCTGCGACCTTATCTTGAAAACTGTTATAGGTTGATTTACTGCATCCTACTATGAAGATAGCTAGAACTGAAGTTAAACCGATATTCAAAATTTTATTCATATAGGGGGATTTCATTAGCGATTTAAAAGGGAATAGTTTGCTTGAAGATATGGGAATATAAATAAATCTAAAATTTGATATTATTAAATTTAATGTTTCTAGCATTTTATTAATTATTTCATTAAATTACAATACAGAAATGATATGAAACAAATAAAGTAACTTATTTATTTTTTTCATTGCTATTAGACATCTCTATGAATAGCCAAATATTTTAATTTGAGCTAGCTAGATTGATTTTATTTATGTTGACCTTGGTCTTACCTTTTCTAATTTATGATTTGAATTTGAATAGCTAATTAAGGGGTTTTGAATATTGTTATTCATTATATCTTGGCTAACATCATCAATTGCTTGTAACAATCTATCAATTCCTTCTGCCTCTTCACGTGTGTAAAAATCCTGATTAAATACCTCTTTAATCGTGCGTCGGGTTTTGCTAAATATCCCATGAGGATATATGAGTTTTTCGACCTCTTTATTAATTTCGCACATTTTTTTGTGTTTATACGCAAGATAATTGATTCGTTCATTTATTGCTGAATTTAAGTCATAAAGTTGTTGATTGCCTTCAACTACTTTGCTAGTTTGATTTTCTATATCCACAATCTTGTCATTCAATTCCGTGGCAGATTTATGGGTTTTATAACTTGAGAAAAGTATTATAGGCACAGCCACAATCGCCCCAAGCATTGCAGTCCCCCCTGCTATCCCACCACCACCTGCTGCAAGCGTACCACCACCAATATAAGCTAATATTGCATTATGTGCTGCCGCTCCTGAAAGTGTTGCAATTGCAGTACCTGTTGAAGCAGTTCCAAAAGATGCTACGAATGTCCATGTCCCAACAGCGGCAAGTCCGCCAACTACTCCGCCTTGAAGCAAGGCACCGCCTGTGCTACTCTTTTCTGACGCTATATTTTGCAAGCGATGAAGATTATTCGCATTGTGATTAAATTGATTCGCTATTTGCTTACTTAAACCTTTCTTAGCAGGACGAGATAAAAGGGTTTGACTCTTTTCAATTTCAGTCATTAAATTGTAAGTTAATGAGCCCAGTTGATTTAATTTGTCATTAATATTCGCTCTTTCATCAATTGATTTGTTGAAATGAAAGGCATATTGTCCATAAGCTTTCTCATAATTGTATCGGGCTTCTTTAAGTCTTCCATGTCCACCGATTGTGACAATATCTAATGCAAATGACCCTACGTTATAATTATTATTAGCTGTTTGCTGAAACTGTATCTTTTTAGGTAAAGAAATACGAGAATATGATGGACGTTTGATGTTACTTTTAAAAAATAAAAATATGATAGTTTTATAAATGAAATAGCAGATAATTACGAATTCTATAAAATTAATAAAATCATTATCAGTCATCTGCTCTACCTATAGAAGTCTATTTAGAAATTATAATTTACTGTAGTAATCTTTTATTTTAACTGCCATTTCCTTGCGACGAGCTGATAAAAACTCTTGATAGTTTTCAAAGTTATAATCTTGAAGCGTCGAAGGTACACAGTTAATGATTAAATTTTGCTGCAATACTTCTTCGTTTTGAAGTGCTGTATAAGCATGGGTATGAGTATCAATATCTTGTTTTACATCCGCCATATAAACATTTGGAGCTTTATCGCCAAGCTTGATGTTTAACTGCTGTTCAGCGTAAACATAGTTCGCCACTTGGTTATAGTCACTTTTCTTCAAGCCATTACGTTCAAGGTATTTTTTCGGAAAGATATGATGCTCATCGCCACGCTGTTCAATCAAATTTCTGACACTCATACTTTCTGATAAAAAAGCATTATCATTATTTTTGCATTGAGCAGCTAAGTAGCATAAATAAGCATTGTTCACACTACTTGAAGTCGTTAAATCATTAATGATTCGGTAATTCCAAAAGCCATCATCTAATTCAGCAGTCACAATTTCCTGTAAATAACCTTCTAAACCTTTATCTAGAATTTGTTTGCTATCACGCTCTATAACCGTTTCACCTGATCCTGAATAGCGTCCTGTAAGTAATGACATCACAAACCAACGTTTAATTAACGTTTGTATTTGTGGCTCTGCTAGATTTTGTTCTTTAAGTTTAAGATACAAAGCGTAAGCAATATTAAGGCTAGTTTTTGAACTGATCAGCTTTTGATTAATAAACCCTGCCGATTGAATAAGGTTGATAAAGCGTTGATAATTGGTTTGGTTTAAAAATGCTTCAATGCCTTTTCTAAGTTTAGCGTAGCTTTCTTCCGCAATACTTTCGATATTACGCTTATTTTCAAAATCACGTCCTGATAATAAGGCGACTAGGTCACTGAACTTACCGCGGCTGAACTCTTTGGTATAAGCCACTCTTAATACATCAACATAGTTAGGACGGTATAGGTTATCATCAACAGTTGTTATCCATGCAATTTTTTTGAAATCATCTGAGTTGGCAAATTCAGGATCATTGGCTTCAATAGTCTTTAAGAAAGATTTATCATTAAGTAGATGCGTAAAATACTCAATCATCTTACGTAAGCCATTACCGCCATAGGCTTCATCAGAAGCGATTTTTGACATAACGAAATCAGCATTACTTAGTACAACACCTTTTTGGTTAATACGAATAAAGATTTCAGTGACGGTATCAATATCTAGATGCGCATCAAGCTCAATTACACCAATTTGGCGATTGCTAATATTTTTAAGACGTTCTAGCTTTTCTTCAATTAAATCTTCATCGATATCGGGATTGAGTTCTTTGTAGGCACGTAATGCCTTTGATATGGACAATTCACCATTTAAGATAGGTGCAATATTATTAATCCATAGTGGATTACGTTCGATGGCGGTATTGCTGACTTCAAATTTAGGCTCATCGCCCACTGCTGTTGGATTATAGGCAATCTTTATAGCAACATGCTTATAATCTTTATTTAATACCTTTTGTCCAACGACTGCAGCAGTTAAAGCAGTAATTCGTTGCTGCCCATCAATTAATACACGTTTTCCTGCTGACAGTGTACCGTCTTTTAATCGAATATCTGGATTTCGCCATGTAATGATGTAGCCAACTGGATAACCTTCATATAGCGAGTCAATTAAATCTCTAACTTTACTACCTGTCCAAACAAAGGGGCGTTGAATTTCTGGAATAGCAATATCGCCTGACTTAATCCAAGATAAAAGAATTTCAATAGGTTGTGGGTTGATAGAATATTTTGACACTTGTAAACCTTTGTTGTATTTACAGAATTTCGTATTTAATATTGCTAGAGGAAAAAACAATTCGAACCAGTAAGTTTATAAAAAAGACGATGATTAATTTTTTATACCATAAGTATGAAGATAATACTATTATTTCTGGATTGTTTCTATAAATTATTTATAAAGCTGGTTAAATATATAGATGAGATTTATATTTCTAACGATTAAAATTGTAAAAGGCGCGATTTCTCTGTGAATTTCAATTTAATACTAGATATATTCGATATATTCAACCCACCCTTCAATAAATTTATAGTTTTCAAGGCTCACGTTGATTACTCCGCTTTTTCTTGATTTTGATAAAGCGGAATTGAGAAAAGTGGCATTACATTCTAAACTCAAAATAAAAAGCCATCTTTTCTCTTCTTCCACGGCTTAACCTGTTTTGAATATCTCAAATTTAACATAAATTTACAAAATAGCCTGTTATTTATATATTCTTATTAACTAATTGAACGTGCATTCTCATTCTATTTCTGTAAATTGACATTTTAGAATTTTCATCAAATTCTTAATATCTAAAAGCTCTAATTAAACCCCAACCCCTTCATCTGCTCCGCAATCTTCCCTTCCAACTCATGCGACTGTTTGAACAGAGTATTGAGCGTGTCGCTAAATTC
>ERZ500994.311-NODE-311-length-15770-cov-5.211009_pt1 | contig 15770 bp, 14 predicted proteins | sample MGYA00248878_ERZ500994 | MGnify/ENA primary metagenome ERZ500994 (study PRJEB25958, sample SAMN03398533) | human skin metagenome | study: EMG produced TPA metagenomics assembly of the Human Skin Microbiome Metagenome (human skin metagenome) data set. | reverse complement strand
CCGCACCATCACCAGGCCGGCCGCCATGTCCCAGGGCTTGATGCCGAGTTCCCAGTAGCCGTCGTACCGCCCGGCCGCCGTCCAGGCGAGGTCGAGCGACGCCGTGTTGATACGGCGCGGCTCGGCAACCGGCTCTGCCGAAACGACGGGGGCGACCGCGGCGGCGAGCTGGATCGGCGCGCGCGTCTCGGCGCGGGCGGGCTTGCGGGCGACCGGTTCGTCGGGTGCGGACTCCATGACGCGGGCGCTCTGGCGGTCCGTATCCTCGCCCCGTTCCGCGACAGCGACGGCGGTGCGCCGCGTCGAGGCGTCGCCGAGATTGTCCTCGATCAGGCCGGCCATGATCCGGTCGCGCTGGGCGTAGGTGCGGCCGCCGAGCACGACGCTGACGATGTAGCGGCCGTCGCGACGGACGGAGCTCAGCAGATTGAAGCCGGAGGCGGCCGTGTAGCCCGTCTTGATGCCGTCGACGCCTTCGACCCGGCCAAGAAGATGGTTGTGGTTGGCGATCGGCTTGCCCCGGAAATAGAAGGTCCGGGTGGCGAAATATTTGTAGTAGCGCGGGAAGCGGTCCTGGATCGCGCGGCCGAGGATCGACAGGTCTCGTGCGGTGGTGATCTGCCCGGGATTGGGCAGACCGGAAGCGTTGCGGAACGTCGTGCCATACATGCCGAGCGAGCGCGCCTTGCGCGTCATCATCTCGGCAAAGGTGCTTTCGTCGCCGCCGATATTCTCGGCGATCGCGACAGCGATGTCGTTGGCGGAGCGGGTTACGACAGCCTTGATCGCGTCCTCGACGTCGATCGTGGAGCCGGGGCGGAGGCCGAGTTTGGTCGGCTGCTGCGCGGCGGCGCGCTGCGAGACCGTGATGTCGGAATCGAGCCGGATGCGGCCCTTCTCGAGTTCCTCGAACAGCAGGTAGAGCGTCATCACCTTGGTGATCGAGGCCGGGTGATGCGGCGCGCTTTCGTTCTGCGCCGACAGCGTGCGGCCGGTGTTTGCGTCTACGACGATGGAGGAGAACGTCGGGCGCAGGAAGCCGCCTGACGGCCGCGTCGCGACAACGGCGCGGGAACGGTGCCGGCCTCTGGCGACATGTGCGTGGTGGCTGTGATGGCTGGCCCGGTGATAGCCGTGATGGCGATGGCGCGCCTCGGCCGGCGTGCCGGCTGTTCCGATCATCGTCGCGGCGACCGCCACGGTCGCCAGCATTGCCCTGAAACGATCCACGCGGCCGAACACGAAACGCATCGCCATTGAACGAACCCGCCGTCACTGCGGTCCGTCCGTCACAGACGTGTCCGTACCGCCACTCGCTAAAATCCTAGCGATTTGCGGTTACCTGCCGGTTAAGCCACCGATTTGCTGCATCGCACAATGATCTTGACATTTTTTGTGCAACGCACATATATGTGGCAACGCAGCAAAAGCGTAGCCCGCCGGCGGCGTGTCCGGCCAGGACAAGGGAAGACGCATGTTCAATCTTGAATCGTTCCAGGCGTTCGGCAAGGAGCAGCTTGAGGCCACCGCAGCCAGCGCGTCCAGCGTGACGAAGAGCCTGCAGGCGATCGCCGCCGAGGCCGGCGATTATTCCAAGAAGTCGCTCGAGCAGAACACCGCGTTCGTCGAGAAGCTTCTGACGGTCCGCAAGCTCGACGAAGCCGTCGCTCTTCAGCAGGATTTCGCGAAGTCGGCCTATGAAGGCTTTGTCGCTCAGGTCACCAAGATGGGCGAACTCTACACCGGCCTGGCGAAGGAAGCCTTTAAGCCGGTCGAGACCGCGCTGGCCAAGGTGAAGGCGACTTCCTGATTTTTTCAAATTCCAGACTTCGGCTTCCGAAGTCTGGACGTTTCAAGAGCCCGGCCGATCGGCCGGGCTTTTTTATTGCGGCTTTTCGTTTGGGCGTCGCGCACGCCGACACGCCAGCCTGCCTTCGCTGCAACCCGCCTCCCGTCGTTTTCCGCCTTGCCTTCGACCAAATGGCAAAGAACACTGTGCGCTTCGGGACTGGTTCGCGAAGAGTCGTCGCATCTGGCGGTGGCACAGGAACGGCATATCTACGCGGGGTAAGATCGACACGACGAAGCTTCGCCGGCAAGGGCGAGGACAGTGAGAGGGCAGCATCTTCGGTGAGTTCAACGGCCAATAGTCCGACTGGAGCGAACCCGCCCCGCCGCGACGGCGAGGACGGCGCCGGCAACGGAACAGGCACCGGCGTCATCACGCGGACGCGCGCCCGCACCCGTCGCCCGAACATGTATCGCGTGCTCCTGCTGAACGACGATTACACGCCGATGGAATTCGTCGTGACCGTTCTCACCAAATATTTTTCGAAGGATCGGGAGGAGGCGACCCGCATCATGCTTCACGTCCATCAGCATGGCGTGGGGGAGTGCGGCGTCTTCACATACGAGGTGGCCGAAACAAAGGTCACCCAGGTCATGGACTTCGCCCGCAAGCATCAGCACCCGCTGCAATGCATCATGGAAAAGCAATAGGATCCCGCCGATGCCGTCCTTTTCCCGCAATCTCGAACAATCGCTCCATCGGGCGCTGGCCGCCGCAAACGAGCGCAGGCACGAATATGCGACCCTGGAGCATCTGCTGCTGAGCCTGGTCGACGACCAGGATGCGGCGGCGGTGATGCGGGCCTGCTCGGTCGATCTCAACGCGCTACGCAAGACGCTGCGCGGCTATATCGACGGCGATCTCGAAAATCTCGTGACCGACGGCCATGAGGACGCCAAGCCGACGGCGGGCTTCCAGCGCGTCATACAGCGCGCGGTGATCCATGTGCAGTCCTCGGGACGCGAGGAAGTGACCGGCGCGAATGTGCTTGTGGCGATCTTCGCCGAGCGCGAAAGCCATGCCGCCTATTTCCTGCAGGAACAGGACATGACGCGCTACGACGCCGTCAATTACATCAGCCATGGCATCGCCAAGCGCGCGGGTCTTTCCGAAGCCAAGGCCCCGCGCGGCGCCGAGGAGGAGGGCGAGCGCGGCGAGCGGACCGAGCAGCGCGGCGAGGCCGAAGGCAAGAAGAAGGAAACCGCTCTCGAGGCCTATTGCGTCAACCTCAACCGCAAGGCGAGGGATGGCAAGATCGATCCGCTGATCGGTCGCGAAGCCGAAGTGCAGCGCACGATCCAGGTGCTGTGCCGCCGTCAGAAGAACAATCCGCTGCTGGTCGGCGATCCCGGCGTCGGCAAGACCGCGATCGCGGAGGGGCTCGCGCGCAAGATCGTGCGCGGCGAGGTGCCGGAGGTGCTCGAGAACTCGACCGTCTTCTCCCTCGACATGGGCACGCTGCTTGCCGGCACGCGCTATCGCGGCGATTTCGAGGAGCGACTCAAGCAGGTGATGAAGGAGATCGAAGCGCACAAGAACGCCATCCTCTTCATCGACGAGATCCATACCGTGATCGGCGCCGGCGCGACGTCCGGCGGCGCGATGGACGCATCGAACCTGTTGAAGCCGGCGCTCGCGCAAGGGACGCTGCGCTGCATCGGCTCGACCACCTACAAGGAATACCGCCAGTATTTCGAGAAGGACCGCGCGCTCGTCCGCCGCTTCCAGAAGATCGACGTCAACGAGCCCTCGGTGCCGGACGCGATCGAGATCATGAAGGGCCTGAAGCCCTATTTCGAGGAATTCCACAAGGTCCGCTACACGCAGGATGCGATCAAGGCGGCGGTGGAGCTTTCGGCGAAATACATCAACGACCGCAAGCTGCCGGACAAGGCGATCGACGTGATCGACGAGACCGGCGCAAGCCAGATGCTCGTGCCGGAGGCCAAGCGCAAGAAGACGATCGGCCTCAAGGAAATCGAGATGACGATCGCCACCATGGCGCGCATTCCGCCCAAGAGCGTGTCGAAGGACGACGCGGAAGTGCTGCAGCATCTCGCGACGACACTGGAGCGCGTCGTCTACGGGCAGGACGCAGCGATCCGCGCCCTGTCATCGGCGATCAAGCTTGCGCGGGCCGGACTGCGCGATGGCGAGAAGCCGATCGGCTCCTATCTGTTCTCCGGCCCGACCGGCGTCGGCAAGACGGAGGTCGCGAAGCAGCTCGCCGTCGCGCTCGGCGTCGAGATGATCCGCTTCGATATGTCGGAGTATATGGAGCGCCACACGGTCAGCCGGCTGATCGGCGCGCCTCCGGGTTACGTCGGCTTTGATCAGGGCGGACTGCTGACCGACTCCGTCGATCAGCACCCGCATTGCGTGCTGCTGCTCGACGAGATCGAGAAGGCGCATCCCGATCTCTACAACATCCTATTGCAGGTGATGGACCACGGGAAGCTCACCGACCACAACGGCAAGCAGATCGACTTCCGCAATGTCATCCTCATCATGACGACGAATGCGGGCGCGGCCGACATGGCGCGTGCGGCTTTCGGCTTCAATCGTTCGCGCCGCGAGGGAGACGATATCGAAGCGATCAACAAGATGTTCACGCCGGAATTCCGCAACCGGCTCGACGCGATCGTGCCGTTCGGCCACCTACCGCGCGACGTCATCGCCAAGGTCGTGGACAAGTTCATCATGCAGCTCGAGGCGCAGCTCGCCGACCGCAACGTCTCGATCGAACTGACGGACGAGGCGCGCAACTGGCTGATTGACAACGGCTACGACGAAGCGATGGGCGCGCGGCCGATGGCGCGCGTGATCCAGCAAAGGATCAAGACGCCGCTGGCGGACGAGGTTCTGTTCGGTCGCCTCAAGAACGGCGGAACGGTGCGTGTCGTCGTCACCGGCGACGAGAGCGGCGTGAAATCGCTCGGCTTCGTCTATCCGGAAGGACCGGTCCTGCCGCGTCCGGAGCGCGACATCGTCGAGGCGACCCGCGCGAAGCGGCCGAAAGGCGAGCCGGAAGTGCGGCGCGCCAATGGCGAGGGCGACGAAGGCGGCGACGAGCCGGTGATTCCGGAGGAGCCGGAGATCATCGAGCCGCGTGCCGGCCTGCCTGAGCAGGAGCCGGAGTCGGGCGTCGACAAGAGCAAGGTGCCGTAAGCTCTATCCGAAGATCAGGGCGACCGCACGCCTCAGGGCTGCGGCGTCCGTCTCCTCGAGCGACCCCAGTTCTTTCACGATCAGGGTTCGCTCGATCGTCGCGACGACGGGCTTGATCACGGAAGGCTTTACAAGGCCTGCGGTCTCTCAAAAGGCAATCGGGGTTTCTCCGGCATTCGCACGAATTTGACTGGTCACGGCCATTATAAGTACGTCTCGCCGCAGCGCGTGGTAACGATCGCTACTGACGACAACAGCAGGGCGACGCTTCAGGCCTGACTGATCCGTGAAGGGAAACGGCATGAGGACGATGCGCCCGAATTCAAGGCGCATTGTAGACGTCGTCTTCCGGATTGTTCCATACGGTGGCTAGCGCGGGCCCGCTCATGGCGCCAACAGTTTGGGACAGCGTTCGCTCGCGCTCCCGCATGACCAGAAAATCGATGAAATCGTCGATTTCGACAAGCCGCTCCTCCGGCAAGGAGGAAAGCTTGTCGATCAATGCTTGCCGATGCTCAGGCGTCATTTGTGCAAACTACCACAAAAACGCGGACTGCTCACCCCGCCTGATCCCGCAGCCGTGCCAGACTCTCGTCCTTCCCCAGCACCTCAAGCACATCGAAGATCGGCGGCGAGACGTTGCGTCCGGTGAGCGCGGCGCGAAGCGGCTGCGCCACCTGGCCGAGTTTCGCGCCGGTCTGTTCCGCGTAGGCGCGGACGACGGCATCGGTCGTCGCGGCCGTGAAGTCTTCAAGCGCCTCGAATTGCGGGAGCAGATCCGCGATATGCGCACGGCCGGCATTAACCAGCTCCTGCGCCTTGGCGTCCATCGCCAGCGGCCGTTTCGCGAAGAGGAACTGCGCGCCGTCGAGCAATTCGACGAGCGTTTTCGCGCGAGCCTTCAGGCCCGGCATCGCCGCGCGGAGCTGCGCGCGCGTGCGGTCGGTCAGCGCGGCCTGCATGGTTTCGCCGCCGGGCAGCCAGGGCAGGGTGTCGATCAGCGCCTTCGTCAGCGCATCGTCGTCCATCGCACGGGTGTAGTGCCCGTTCATGTTCTCGAGTTTCGCGAAGTCGAAACGCGCGGGCGAGCGATGCACCTGCGCGAGATCGAAGGCCTCGATCATCTCCTGCGTCGAGAAGAACTCGCGGTCGCCCTGGCTCCAGCCGAGGCGCACGAGATAGTTGCGCAAAGCGTCGGGCAGATAGCCCATCGCTCGATAGGCATCGACGCCGAGCGCCCCGTGGCGTTTCGACAGCTTTGCCCCATCCGGTCCATGGATCAGCGGGATATGCGCCATGCCCGGCACGTCCCAGCCGAAGGCCTGGTAGATATGCGTCTGGCGCGCGGCATTGGTCAGATGGTCGTCGCCCCGGATGATCTGCGTGACGCCCATGTCGTGGTCGTCCACGACGACGGCGAGCATGTAGGTCGGCGTGCCGTCGGAGCGCAGCAGCACGAGATCGTCGAGATCCTTGTTCGGAAAGACGACGCGGCCCTGCACCTTGTCGTCCACCACCGTCTCGCCGTCGCGCGGGGCCTTGAGGCGCACAACCGGCCGTATGCCCTTCGCCTGCGCCACCTCGACATCGACCGCCGAGGCGTCGCGCCACCGCCCGTCGTAGCGCGGCGCACGGCCCTCCTTGCGCGCGAGCTCGCGCATCGCGGTGAGCTCTTCGGGGGTCGAATAGCAGTAGTATGCCTGATCCGTCGCGATCAGCAATTCCGCCGCCTCTTTGTGCCGGGCGGCGCGCGAAAACTGATAGACGACCTCGCCGTCGCCCTTAAGGCCAAGCCAGTCGAGCCCGTCGAGGATCGCGGCGATGGCGGCGTCGGTCGAGCGCTCGCGGTCGGTGTCCTCGATCCGCAGCAGCATCTTGCCGCCGTGCTTGCGGGCGTACAGCCAATTGAACAGCGCCGTGCGGGCGCCGCCGATATGGAGGAAGCCGGTCGGGGAGGGCGCGAAGCGCGTGACCACGCTGTCGGACATCGAAAATCTCGCGGAAAATCGGGGGACGGCGCGCGTGTATCACGCGCCCGCCCGCCGACAAAGCGCGGTCCCCGTAGCTGCCGTCAGAGTTCCATCTTCATGGGCTCGGGATAATAGCGGAACCCGTCGCCCTGTTTCGCGACATGGCCAATACCCGGCCATGCGAAATGGTAGGCAAGAAGCGGAATCCGCTGGTTCGCGAGCATGGTCAGCATTTTTACGCGCGACTGGGCCGATTGTTTCGGGTCCGTGTCGTAGGCGAATTCGGTCAGCGGCTTCTCGAGCAGCAGCACGGGATGGTGCGCGAGGTCGCCGACGTAGCAAAGCTGCTGCTTGCCGGACGAGATCATGAAGATCGTGTGGCCGATGGTGTGGCCGGGCGCCGACAGCGCAGTGATGCCCGGCAGAAACTCCTGCCCGTCCTTGTAGAAGATCATCCGGTTGCGGTTGGGGACGAGATTCTTCTTCGCCGTCGCGAAGAAATCCTTGAGTGCCGGCGGGCCGTTCTTCTCGTCCGTCCAGAAATCGTAGTCGGCCTGGCTGATGTAATATTGCGCGTTAGGGAAATTACGCGTGCCGTCGTCGGCCATGCAGCCGCCGCAATGATCGACATGCGCGTGGCTCATCACCACGGCGTCGATATCCTTCGGATCGATGCCCGCCTGTTTCAATGTCGCCATCAGCTTGCCGGTCGTCGGCCCGAACATTTTCAACGACCCCATGCCGGTGTCGAACAGGATCATCCTGTCGCCCGTGTTCAGGACCATCACGTTCTGCTCGAGAACGGCGTTGGACAGAGGCAGGAAGTTATCGGTCAGCTGCTTGTCCATTTCAGCGGAGGTCAGGCCTGTGAAGTTGGTATGCGGGTCGCCGAGCGGCAGCGTTCCGTCGGACACGATCGTCACTTCGGCGTCGCCGAGTTTCGTCCGGTAGAAATAGGGAGCCGGCGCATTGGCGAAGGGCGCCTTCGCGATGGCGCGGCCCGGCAGCGCCAAAAGGCCGCCCGCCGCCGCCGCGCCCCCGACCAGACCCCGACGGGACAACAAATGAGGATCGCGCATCTTTTTCCTCCACCGATGGTGCTCTTGGTCCGCGGCCGCATGCGCGACCGACCGGATGGCCCGCGCGGAGCGTATCACGCGAGGGTGGGGTGTCATGGCGCAGTGCGGGAGAACGGAGAGCTGCCGCTGTGATCGTCGAGGCGCATGTGTAATGTGCCGTGACCGGCGGACTTCGCCGGACGGCAGCGGGGACGGGCCTGGACCGGACGCGTACCATCACCTCGATCGGGCCGGCGCCCCGCTTCGGCATCGGCGCGGCGCTTCTGTCGCGCCTGCGGGCTTTGCTCAAGGCCGTCGACAATGCGTTCGCGCTCGAACAGTCCTGGCGCCGGCCGTTTCTCTGGCTGCCGGTTGCCGCCGCGGCGGGGGCCATCGCGAATCTGACGGCTGACCGCGATCCGCCCGTCTTCGCGGGCCTTGCCGCGGTGGCTGTGTTCGCGGTAGCGGCCGTGGGGCTGCGGACGCGGCCGGTCGCGTGCGCCGTCGCGCTGGCGCTCGCCTGTTTCGCGGCCGGCCATGCGAGCATGAGCCTGCGCATCGCGCGCGTCGCCGCCCCCGTCATCCAGCGGCTCACGATCGCCAATGTCACGGGCGTCGTCGAGCAGGTCGATCATCGTCGCGAGGGCGCGCGGATCGTGCTGCGCCTGACGTCCGCCGAAGGGATTTCGTCAGAGAACCTCCCGCGCCGCGTGCGGCTCACGACGCGCCGCGATCCCGGCGTCGAGGCGGGCGCGCATGTCGTCCTCAAGGCGCGGCTGCTGCCGCCGGCGCGCGCGGCGCTGCCGGGCGGCTACGATTTCGCGCGGGACGCCTATTTTTCGGGAATCGGCGGCGTCGGCAACGTGCTCGGCAAGATCGAGATGCGTCCGGCCGACGATGCCGCGCCGGCCTCGCTGCGCATCGCCGCCGCCATCGACCATGCGCGCAACGCACTCGCCGAACGCATCGCGGGACGCTTGCCGGGCGACACCGGCGCGATCGCCGTGGCGATGGTTACGGGCAAGCGCGATCTCCTCGCCGCCGATACGAAAGAACTCATCCGCGAGGCCGGCATTTTTCACATCATCACGATCTCCGGCATCCAGATGACACTGGTGGCAGGCATCTTCTTCGTGGTGCTGCGACGGCTGTTCGCACTGTCGCCGACGCTGGCGCTGAACTATCCGATCAAGAAATGGGCCGCCGGCTGTGCGATCGTCGGCGCGATCGCCTACGACATCCTCACCGGTTCGCGCGTCGGCACGGAGCGCGCGCTGGTGATGACGAGCATTCTGCTTCTCGCCGTCATCGCGGATAGACCGTCGCTGTCGATGCGCAATCTCGCGATGGCGGTGCTGTTCGTCGTCGCCGTCGAGCCCGAGGCGCTGCTGGGCGCGAGCTTCCAGCTGTCGTTCGCGGCAGTGGCGGCGCTGATCGCGGTCTGGGAAGCGCGCAATGCGCGCTACGACCAGGACGAGCCGGACATGCCGTTGCGCGAAGCCGTGCGTCCGTCGCGGCTGGCAACGGTGCGCGCAGCGCTCGGCCGCTTCGTCCAGGGCAAGGTCGGCTCGATCCTGCTGGCGACGGTCTGCGCGACGGCCGCGACGGCGAGCTTCATGGCTTATAACTTCCACGAACTCTCGCCTTACGTGTTGATCGGCAATCCGATGACCATGGCGATGATCGAGTTCTTCGCCGTGCCGGCGGCGCTGCTTGGCACGCTGTTCTATCCGTTCGGTCTGTACGGTCCGGTGTGGTCTTACCTTGGCCTCGGCATCGATCTCGTTCTGCGCGTTGCGCGCTGGATCGCCGCCGCGCCCGGCGCGACGCTGCATCTGCCGGCCTTCGATTCCACCGCCGTTCTGTTCCTCACGCTGGCCGTCCTGTCGGCGGTGATCTGGCGGACGCGGCTGCTGCGTGCGACCGCCATTCCGTTCGCGATCGCCGGTCTCGCGATCGCCGCGAACGGGCCGAAATTCGATGTCGCCGTCGCCGCGACGGGGGAGGCCGCCGCCGTGCGCGGCGAGGATGGCGGCCTCGTTCTGCTGGGGAAGCGTGGCGGCGCGCATTTCGTCGCCGAGCAATGGCTGCGGGCCGATGCGGACGGCCGCATTCCCGCGGCCACGACGAGCGGGCCGTGCGACAAGGAGGGATGCGTCGCGCATCTTCCCGACGGGCGAGCCGTCGCGCTGGTGACGAATGAAGGCGCCTTCATCGAGGACTGCATCGCGCCTGGCTCGTGATCACGCCGCTTTATGCGCCGGGCGGATGCGCGGCGGCTCTGGTGATCGACCGGCGCAGCCTTGCTTCGACGGGCGCGGTCACGCTCGATCTGCGCGGCGCGGAGGTGCGGCAGCGACAGGCGCGCGCCATCGGCGAGGATCGTCCGTGGTCGCGCGCGCCGCGCAAGCCGTTCCGCAGGCCGGGCAGCGCGCCGGTTGACGAGGAGACGATGTGGCAGACCGAAACGCAGGTGCTGAACGAACGGATCGATTAGCCCGCCTACAGGCCGCGACCGCGGTGCGCCTCGATCCCCGCAAGGCGTTGTGAAACTGCTGCCGGCAATGCGCGCGACTTGATCATGGATAGTCCTCCTTGAGCCGCTGACGCGGCCGAAGAACGTATCAATTCCATGGCGGCGCGGCGTGCAGAGCGGGGAATGCCGGTTATCGGTCGCGCCAGACCGGGTCGCGCTTCGCGATGAAGGCGCCAATGCCTTCCGCCGCGTCTTCCGCGAGCATGTTCTCGGTCATGACGCGGCTTGCGCGGTCATAGGCATCGGCGAGCGGCCGGTCGACGCCGTCATAGAACGCGCGCTTGCCGGTCGCGAGGGTCATCGCCGAACGTCCGGCGATCCGCGTGGCGAGCGCGACGGCCTCGTCGCGCGCTCCGCCTTGCGGCACGACGCGATTGACGAGGCCGATACGATGCGCTTCGGCGGCGCCGATCGGCTCACCAGTCAGCAGCATCTCCATCGCGGATTTTCGCGGAATGTTGCGGACGATCCCCACCATCGGCGTCGTGCAGAACAAACCGATCGAAACGCCCGGCGTGCAGAATCGCGCCGCGTCGCCGACGATAGCAAGATCGCAGGTCGCGACGAGCTGGCAGCCCGCCGCGAAGGCCAGACCCTCGACCGCGGCGACCACCGGCTTCGGAAGGGCCGTCAGCGACTGCATGAATCCGGAGCAAGCCGAGAACGTTTCTTCGAAGAACGCGCGGCCCTCGTCGATATCCTCGCGATGACGCGTGAGCTGCTTGAGATCGTGGCCGGACGAGAAGGCCGGTCCGTCCGCCGCTATCACGAGGACACGCACGCCCGGATCGTCCTCCGCCTCGACGACGGCGGCGCCGAGCGCATCGAGCATTTCGAGCGACAGGGCGTTGCGCGTCGCCGGATGGTCGAGCGTGAGGACGCGAACCCCGTGACCGACATCTTCGGTTCGAAGGAATGCCGTAACGGCAGGGGCGGGGACAGGCGATGAAGACATAGCGGACTATCTGGCCTTCCTTGCGCTGGCGGGCAAGCTTGTGCAGTTCCCCCGTATCGGCCAAACACGATTCCATGACCACGCCCGAAGGCCTCGACGCCGCAGAGATCCAGCGCCGGCTGACGATCGAATTTCCGCAATCCTTCGGGGCCGGTACGATGATGATCGAAGCTGCGGCGCCGATGACGGCGCGTATGCGCATGGCCTACCATGAGCGGGCCCTGCGGCCGGGCGGCACGGTCTCCGGTCCGGCCATGTTCGAACTGGCCGATTGCGCACTCTATGTCGCACTTCTCGCGACGATCGGCTGGGTGCCGCTTGCCGTCACGTCCAACATCACCTTGAACTTCCTTCTAAGGCCGGCCGCGAAAGACCTCGTCGCGGACTGCCGGCTGTTCCGAGTCGGCCGGACGCTCGCCTTCGGCGAGGTCTCGCTGCGCTCCGACGGGGAGGACGCCATCGTCGCCCACGCGACGGGCACCTATGCGATCCCGCAAAAGAAAGCGGTATTATAATACCTCCATGTCTTCCGCCATGTTTTTGCATGGTTTTGGGTCATTGCGGTTGACGTGAAGCGCCAATTCGCTTATCCCGCATCCGACCCGGCCGCCTCAGCGGCCGTTTTCACACGGATATAGCCATGTTCGGCAAGACATTTTCGGCGAAGCCCGCCGACATCGACAAGAAATGGGTCCTGATCGACGCTTCCGGCCTCGTGGTCGGCCGCCTCGCGTCGCTCATCGCCCTGCGCCTTCGCGGCAAGCACAAGGCGACCTTCACCCCGCATATGGATTGCGGCGACAACGTCATCGTCATCAACGCCGACAAGGTGGTGCTGACCGGCCGCAAGCGCGACCAGAAGGTCTATCATCATCACACCGGCTATCCGGGCGGCATCAAGGAGCGCTCGGCCAAGGCGATCCTCGAGGGCAAATTCCCCGAGCGCATCGTCGAGAAGGCCGTGGAGCGCATGCTTCCGCGCGGGCCCCTCGGCCGCCAGCAACTCCGCAACCTGCGCGTCTACAAGGGCGCGACCCATCCGCATGAGGCGCAGACCCCCGCGTCGCTCGATATCGCGGCCCTGAACGTCAAGAACAGCCGGAGCGCCTGATAATGGCCGAGACGCTTTCCTCCCTCCAGGATCTCAAGACGGGCGGCGTCGATGCGGTCGTCGCATCGGATGCCCCGCACTACGTGCAGAAGCTCGACAAGCTCGGCCGCGCCTATGCCACCGGCAAGCGCAAGAACGCCGTCGCGCGCGTCTGGATCAAGCCCGGCAGCGGCGCGACCACGGTCAACGGCCGTGCGCTCGACGTCTATTTCGCGCGTCCCGTGCTCCGCATGATCCTGCAGCAGCCGCTGGTCATCGCCAATCGCCTCAGCCAGTACGATGTGTCGATCACGGTCGCCGGCGGCGGCCTGTCCGGGCAGGCGGGCGCGGTGCGTCACGGCCTCGCCAAGGCGCTCACGCATTACGAGCCGGAACTCCGCCCCGCGCTGAAGCGCGAAGGCTTCCTCACCCGCGACGCCCGCGTCGTCGAGCGCAAGAAGTACGGCCGCAAGAAAGCCCGCCGGAGCTTCCAGTTCTCCAAGCGCTGATCCGCTCGGATATCTTTTGCGAAAGGGCGGCTTCGGCCGCCCTTTCTGTTATGGAAAGGCGGCTTCTGGCCGCCTTTTTCACGGGATGACGATGGACCCGATCGACAACGCCTTCACCGGTGCGATGCGGGCGGGCGCCGAGGAGGCGACCTTCTCGGGCGCCTTGTCCTTCATGCGCCGCCGCTACACGAAACATCTCGAAGGCGTCGATGTCGCGATCTGGGGCGTGCCCTTCGACGGCGCGACATCGAATCGTCCGGGCGCGCGGTTCGGGCCGCGTGCGATCCGCGCGGCCTCCGCGATCTTCGACGGCGATCCGCAATATCCGTCGCGCAAGGACCCGTTCGAGGCGATGACCGTGGTCGACTACGGCGATTGCGCGCTGCCGCGCGGCCTGACGCCGAACGTGCCGCTGGCCATCGAGCGCGAGGCGCGCGCGATCATCGGCGCGGGCGCGCATCTCGTGTCGCTCGGCGGCGACCATTTCATCACGTTGCCGCTTCTGCGTGCGCATGTCGCGAAACACGGGCCTCTGGCGCTCATCCAGTTCGACGCGCATCAGGACACCTGGGACGACGGCGATGACGCGATCTCGCACGGCAGTTTCGTCACGATCGCGGTAAAGCACGGGCTGATCGTGCCGGAACGGTCGATCCAGGTCGGCATCCGCACCGTCGCGCCGCGCGATTGCGGGATCGCGACAATCGACGCCGAGGCTTGCGCCGATCTCCGCGCGCAGGAGATCGCGGCGCGGGTTCGCGCCCATGTCGGGCAGGGGCCGGTCTATCTCTCCTTCGACATCGATGCGCTCGACCCGGCCTTCGCGCCGGGCACCGGAACGCCGGTCGCCGGCGGCCTCACCAGCGCGCAGGCGCTCGGCGCGCTGTGGGCGTTACGCGATCTCGACTGGCGCGGCATGGATGTCGTGGAGACGAGCCCGCCCTACGACCATGCGGAGATCACCGCCGTCGCGGCGGCGAGCGTCGTGCAGCGCTATCTGCAAGTTCTTGCGGTGAAGCGGTAGGAACCAGTACTCTGGACCTGTCATGCCCGCGCAGGCGGGCACTTGCGTGTGGATTCTCGCCTTCGCGAGAATGACAGGCTCTACGTGCCGGCTATCGCCACGCAAAAACCGGCTGTTCGAGATCGGCGACACGGGTATGCCGGTCGTTCAGCAACTCCCCAAATTGATAAAGCACCGCCGCCGTCGGCGCATGAATCTGCGTGCCGGCGATGCGCAGGCGCACGACCCGGCGGTCGCTTTCGGCGATCGACACGAAACTCACGGCGTCGGGGCGGGCGATATCCGCCAGCGGGATGTGATGGACGGAGGCGACTTCGTCCGGGTTGGGCCGCAGGCCTTCCACATCGCGCGCCCAGGCGACGACCGGCGTGATGCGATACCCCGAACGCGTCGGATAGTCGTCGAGCGTGCCGAGAACGTCCATGGCCCCGAGCGACAGGCCGACTTCCTCCTCCAGTTCGCGCAGCGCCGCTTCCACCGCGTTCTCGCCCGGGTCGCAGCGGCCGCCGGGCAGGGACCATTGCCCGGCATGGCCACGCAGCGTCGTCGCGCGCCGGGTCAGGAGGAAGGCGGCTTCGCCGGAGCCGGGCGCGTTCTCGACGATGGTGATCGCGACGGCGGCATGTTTCAGCGTCGTCGCCGTGTCGTCGGATTGTGCATGTTCGAAGGCCGCGAGGCTTGTCCGCAGCGTCTGCCGCAGCGTATCGGCGAAGGGAAAGGGCATGATCGGGCGCATACGCCTTGATCCGGCCGATGACCAGCCTCGATCTCATTTGTCTCGCCGCGTCAAACCGTGTATGGCCCCCCGACCTCTGAGGAAGACCCATGCCCGCGCTGCCGACCAACCGACGATCCTGCCGATGACGCGTTCGCGTCATGGAACGGATGTCATGTGTTTCGGGCAGAGGGTGTGATGGCGAAAATATTCATCGACGGCGAGGCAGGTACGACGGGCCTCGAAATCCGCGAAAAGCTCCTGGCGGCGCCGGACGTGGAACTCGTTTCGATTCCGCCGGAGCACCGCAAGGATCCGGGCGCGAAGACTGAGATCCTTGCATCCGTCGATATCGCCGTTCTCTGCCTTCCGGACGACGCGGCGCGCGAAACCGCCGATATCATCGCGAGCCTCGGCGACGAGGGTCCGCGGATTCTGGACGCTTCCACGGCGCACCGGACCGATCCGGCCTGGGTCTATGGTTTCCCCGAACTCGAGAAGGGGCAGGCGGCCCGGATCGCGGCGGCGCGGCGGGTCGCCAATCCCGGCTGCTATGCGACCGGCGCGGTCGCCATCCTGCGGCCATCGCTGCGCTGGCTGGCGGCGGGCCGGCGCCCCACTCCCGCGGAGATCGCGACCACCGCCAAGACAATTCGGCGACAGGCGGCCATCATGCTCGCCCCGTGGCTGTTGACTGCGGCAGTGCTGATACCGCTCAACCTCGATGCCGAGGCCTCGGTGTTCGTCGTGATCACCACGACCCTGTTGTTCGGCGCCATCGCCGCGGTGTGCACCGGTTTTCTGTTCACCCTCCGCACGCTGCGGCCGCTGCTGGCCGGGGTACCGCCGGGAGAACGACCCGCCGCGCCCGGGGTGCGGGCGCGGCTGATCCTGAT
>ERZ500994.310-NODE-310-length-15820-cov-7.849794_pt1 | contig 15820 bp, 15 predicted proteins | sample MGYA00248878_ERZ500994 | MGnify/ENA primary metagenome ERZ500994 (study PRJEB25958, sample SAMN03398533) | human skin metagenome | study: EMG produced TPA metagenomics assembly of the Human Skin Microbiome Metagenome (human skin metagenome) data set. | reverse complement strand
GGCTTCACCGTCTTGCAGAAGGAATCCCCTCACTTTAGGGAGGGGAGGAAGTCAATGTGTTTAACAATTTTTGTTATCAAATTGCGATATTTTATGTTAATATAAGCAAAATTTGTATTTGTTACGTATCGTATATATGAGTTATTGCTAAAAAAAAATTAACCATACTAATATGATGCGTTTTATATTGTCTATTGTTTGCCATTATTCAGGGCTTTCTATTAAAGTGTAAGGTTAATACAATGCTAAACGATTTTGAAAAAAACTTATTATCATCAAATGTTTTAACCCAAGATCAATTAACAACCTATAAAGAAAGAGCAGAACTCACTAATACCGATTTTATTGAGTATTTATATGATCAACCGAATATTGATCAAAGTAAATTAATTAAAGTCATTAGTGAGGAGTATGGTTTTAATACTTACAAATGGGATGCTTTTTCTAGAACCAATATTCCACTTGAGTCGGTTGATGGTAATCTAGTTATTGATTTGGGTATTTTGCCTGTTAACTTGAAACCAAATAATACCATGCAGGTATTAATCAGTCACCCAAAACAAATTAATTCTGTTGAAGCGTTACGCCAACGAAATAATTTTAAAATTGAGATTTTATTCGCAGAACGAAACTTAATTGAACAAGTAATATCTGAAAATTTCAGCATTGAGGAAATTAAAGAGATTGATTTTAATGAGTTATTCGAGCAAACCGATGATGAGATTGAGGATGAGGATGCCACAACCGTTGATGATGAAAATAATCGTCTTGTTCAGTTTATGAATCAAATCTTGCGAGAGGGTATTTCACAAAAAGCATCTGATTTGCATTTTGAACCCTTAGAAGCAATTTATCGAATTCGCTTTAGGGTTGACGGTATATTAAGAACCGTGCGTGAATTACCTAAAAACTCAATTAAATCATTAACCAATCGATTAAAAGTATTAGCCTCGATGGATATTTCAGAGCGTCGTCGCCCACAAGATGGTCGATTCCGTTTTCGATATAATGACAATCGCGTTATTGATTTTCGTGTAAGCTCATTACCTACAACACATGGTGAAAAAATGGTATTGCGTGTGCTAGATGAAACTTCTGCACATTTAGGTATTGAAGCGTTAGGTTTTTCACCCATGCAAAAATCCTTATATCTTGAAGCATTGCATCGCCCTCAAGGGATGGTGCTTATCACTGGTCCGACAGGTTCAGGTAAAACAGTGTCACTATATACAGGTATTGGTATATTAAATACTCCTGATCGTAATATCTCCACCGCTGAGGATCCTGTGGAAATTAACTTACCTGGCATTAGCCAAGTCTCTATGAATGCAAAAACAGGGGTGACTTTTGCAAATACACTAAAAGCCTTTTTACGTCAAGATCCTGATGTCATCATGGTAGGGGAGATTCGTGACTACGAAACCGCAGAAATATCAATACAGGCTGCACAAACAGGACACCTTGTATTATCCACCCTTCACACTAATAGTGCTGCAGAAACGCTAACACGCTTAAGAAATATGGGCATACCTGCTTTTAATATTGCAACCACTATTAAATTAGTGATTGCGCAGCGACTTGTCCGTAAATTATGTTCACGCTGCAAGACACAGTTAGAAATCACGCCAGCTATACGTCTATCTTTAATTGAGATTGGCTTTACAGAGGTTGAACTTAGTGACCCTAATTTAGCGATTTACGAAGCTGTTGGTTGTCGTGCTTGCAATAAAGGCTACAATGGACGAGTAGGGGTTTATGAGGTGGTTAAAATCACCCCTAAAATATCAGAGTTAATTCTACAAAATGCACACGCGATGGATATTGAAAATGAATCTCGCAAAGAGGGTTTTGTTTCCTTAAGACAATCAGGTATTTCTAAAGTGATCGCAGGGTTAACATCTGTAGAGGAGGTTATGCGTGTTACTAGTGAATAACTTTTTAAAACGTAGTATAGCAATTGGAATAAGCTTATTACCATTAATTTGTTATGGTAATATCTATGCGTACTCGAATAAAAATATTATTGTATTAAGTGATAAGCAGGATAAAAAACTATCTAGCCGTCAAATCATGGCTAGTCAAGCTTCGCTTAATACCAAAACACTACCACTAACATCAAAACCAAATACTCCCTTAATCAAAACAAGCTATACGGTTCGTAATCAGGGTTTTATCAATAATAGCAAATCTGGACAATACGCCGATCTAATAGAAAAAGCGGCAAGTAATTTTCAAGTAGAAAGTAAATTTATTCACGCTATTATCCATACGGAATCAAGGTATAACCCAAACGCAATTTCACCTGTAGGTGCGCAAGGTTTAATGCAATTAATGCCAGCTACCGCAAGGCGGTTTGGGGTTAGCAATCCTTACAATCCCGAACAAAATATACAGGGTGGGGTTAGTTATTTACGATGGTTATTAAATAGATATAATGGCAATTTAGTATTAGCAGCCGCCGCTTACAATGCTGGTGAGGGTAGGGTTGATCAATACAAAGGTATTCCACCATTTAAAGAAACCCAAGAATATGTACGTCGGGTAATGCGTTTTTACGCAGATAACAATATACCTTCTTTGGGTGAGAGTATACTTAATAATACAATTTCTCATAATGGTAGTGATAAAGGTATTATCAGTAATATCTCATCAACCTTAAATACGCCTACCATTAATAGCACCATTAAAATATCAGGTGGTGTATTTAGTAATGGTTTTTATTAATGATTAACAAAACAAGGTAGCCCAATGGAAAAAACCCCCAAGTCTCATGTATATGTATATAAAGGTACAACAGCGCGTGGTAGAAAAGTTAGTGGTAAAATTAACGATATTAGTATCACTAATGTTCAATCAACACTAAAACGCTATGGTGTCAATGTAAAGAGTATACGTAAAGATTATTTTAGTATGTTTCGTTCCACTAAAATAAAAAATACAGACATCACGTTTTTTACCCGTCAATTAGCGACCATGATTCGTTCAGGCATCCCTATCGTACGCGCCTTAAATGTTATTATTGAAGCATCAGATAAGATTGCTATGCAGCGTTTAGTGCAAAAAATAAGGCAAGATATTGAGGGCGGTGCATGGTTACACGAAGCATTGGCAAAACACCCAAAATATTTTGATGCGCTTTTTGTTGCGTTAGTGGAGACAGGTGAGCGATCGGGTTCACTACAAACTATGCTAGAGCGCGTGGCAACCTATAAAGAGAAAAATGAAATCCTGCGGATGAAGGTTAAAAAAGCATTTAAATACCCTTTATTTGTATTTGGTGTTTCAATCGCTATTACCGCATTGCTACTTATTAAAGTTATTCCTGTTTTTCAGCGCATGTTTGAATCATCTAAAGTTGCATTACCTGCAATCACACAATTTGTCGTCAATCTCTCTTTTGTTGTAAGAAGTTACGGTATTTTTATCTTGATTGCTCTGATTATGATAGGTTTTTATCTAAAAAAAGCTATACGGAATTCAGTACGCTTACAAGATAAACGTGATGCCTTGCTACTAAGATTACCAATACTTGGTGATGTGCTTCATAAGTCAATTATCGCTAGATTTAGTAGAACCCTATCAACTACTTTTGCCGCAGGATTACCTTTAATTAACGCACTAGAATCTGCAGCAAAAGCTTCGGGTAATGCAATTTATAGAGACGCTGTATTAGACATTCGTCAAGATGTGATTGCAGGTCAAACTTTGGTTGGTGCTATGCGTAATAGTATGCTATTTAATGGTACGGTTGTGCAAATGACACAGGTAGGTGAGGATTCGGGTACATTAGATGAGATGCTAGATAAAGTTGCTGAATACTATGAAAACGAAGTCGATAATGCAATTGAAGGACTGACGTCGTTATTAGAGCCAATTATTATTGTATTTTTAGGTGTGGTTATTGGAACATTGGTACTAGCCATGTATTTACCAATTTTCAAACTAGGTAAGGCATTCTAATCATGCAAATGTTTATTGATTTTTTACAACAAAATTTTTGGTTTTTTATTGTTTTAGTCACCTTGCTTTCAATGTGTGTTGGTAGCTTTCTAAATGTTGTTATTTATCGATTACCACTAATCATGTATCGAGAAATGATTATTGAGAGTCAAGAATTATTAAATGTTAATAATCAAGAACCTTATGAGGAAATAACCTTATCTAAGCCGCAATCACATTGCCCCAATTGTCATACCCCAATTAAATATCGAGATAACATACCCGTCATAGGTTGGCTACTATTAAAAGGTAAATGTAGAACTTGCCACTATGCTATTTCCGCGAAATACCCACTTATTGAGTGTTTAACGGGTATACTTAGTATGATTATTGCGGTAAAATACGGCGTGAGTTATCAAGCATTGGCGCTATTGGTGTTAACCTATGCTTTAATTGCACTAACCTTTATTGATTTTAAACATCAGCTATTACCTGATCGAATTGTTTACCCATTAACGGTTTTAGGTTTATGTGCAAATACTGTTGGTTTATTCGTAACCCCAAATATGGCAATTTGGGGTTTAACTTGCGGGTTTGGTGTATTATGGATAATACTTTACGTATTTAAAATAATAACAGGAAAAGACGGCATGGGCTATGGTGATTTGAAATTATTAGCTTGTTTAGGTGCTTGGTTTGGCTGTTTTATTATTCCTAATGTATTATTAATCGCATCAATCTTTGGTGTAATAGTTGGAATCTGGTTGCGTCGTAAATATGGTGAGAGCGTCCCTTATGCCTTCGGTCCCTATCTTGCAATAGGTGGTTGGCTAATGGGAGTGCTTTCCCACTAAGCTGTAAATATTATTGTTTTTATCAAATTAGGTATTTGTAAACTATTTGAGACTAATCTATGCTGAAACTTAAAAAATCCACTAATGACTTTGTTGGTATCGATATCGATCTTACCTCAATTAAGATTGTACGTGTATCTTTAGATAATCAAGTTTTGAAACTTGAGGATTTACTTGTAATACCAATACCGTTTCAACCAAAGTCATCCAAGAATAATGATGCTGCTTTTAAAACCAGTGAGCTACTAGCTGGTATTCAAAGCATATCGAATAAAAATGCTAGTTTATCTATACCTTTCTCAGCCTGTACTGAAAGTCGTATAGACATTAATCAGGATTTAACCAATCAACAAATTGATGACTTGGTGAGATCAAAAATTAATAGCATTAGTCCTTATTCGGTTAACGATACACGCTATGATTATTTCGTTAGCCAAAAAAATGATACAAGAACCGTCAATATAAGTGCTATTAAAAAGGATGTTTTAGAAAACCATCTCAACCTTATAAATGGTAGCGGTGCAAAACCTGTGGCTGCAACAGGGGGTAGCTTTGCTTTTGAAAAAGCCATTCCTGTATTACTCACCCAAGAGCAATTAAGCCAAAATATTGCAATATTTGATATTGGGTTTGAGGAAACAACTGTTTACCTACTAAAAGAAGGGCAACTTATTTATAGCCGTGAAACTCATTTTGGTATGAGTGAAACCATCCAATCAATGGTCTCTTTCTACAATAGCTCATATGATGAAGCCATCACAAAACTTATATCAAATAAAGCTGACGATGTTATCCTTCAAGACAACTTCATTTCTGATTTATTTAGCGACTTACATCAGATGTTAGTTCGTGAGATTAAAGTATTTATGATGAATTCACCTGAATATAGCGTGGATAAGCTTTATTTGGCAGGTGATTTCTCAACAATACCAAATTTAATTGAGTATATCAATCAACAAAATCGTTTCGTAGCCGATTTGTTTAACCCTTTTAGTAATATGCTAATTTCTACGCACATTAGCCCTGAACAAGTTAAAAAAGATGCACCCAAGATGATTAACGCATTGATTGCTGCAACATCAGTCAAGCAAGGCGGCTTAAACCTAATGCCGTGGCGTGAATTAATGATGATTGATAAAAAGAAACAATTCATGACAGGCTTAATTGCAAGTGTTATAAGCGGTGTTATGCTCATTGGATTGGTATGGATTTATCAAAAAAATGAACTTCGAAACCAACAGTCCGCAACAAATGTTATTAAAGTAGCAATTAACGATGATAAGGATAAAATTGCTAAATTAGGTGACATTGAAGCCAAAAAGAAATTAGTACAAGATAGATTACTAGTAATTTCTGAGCTACAGGATAAACGATTTGAATTGGTCAAGGCGCTTAATTACTTGGTTATGAATTTTCCTGAACAAGCTTACTTGTTAGAAATGACCAAAGACGGTGATAACTTTATCCTCAAAGGACGCGCTAAAAACACTGATGCGATCGTTCAACTGATACGAAGCTTAAGATTTTATCCTTATTTTTATGATGTCACAGTCTCCCAATGGATCGCAGATACAGCCAATCCTGATGGTACATTAGCTCCCACTGAAGTAAAATCAGACGGTTGGGGATCGTTTACAATCAATTTTAAAGTTAGTGGTATTCCTCATGAAGCTAATACGAATACTGAGGTGTATTTTCCAACCCAACAAACCATAACTAACCCAACGGTTAATGGCTCTACTCAAGCATCAACACAGGTTCCAAATACTGCTAGTGCTAATCCATTAAATAACTTAACCCCTAATCAAGCAACAATCGCAAGTGCTGCAGGGACAGCTACAAATGTGTTATTAAAGAATGAGCCGTTAAAGCCTGTGACTAGCACTACCACCAAAACCCAAGTAACTAAGACCGAAACAACCACTCATTAAATGTATTAGTTTGAGTTAAAAGAGGATAAAATGAGTAATTTTGAACCGATTAAGTATGAATTACCAAATGTTGCTAAGAAGTTTAATGGGCATGAATTCATTAATGAATTAAAAACCCTTGATACCAAAGATCCAACCAAGTGGTCTAAACACATATGGTATTTGGTATGGTTGTTTGCCGCACTATTGTCTATGGGGTTAGCATACTACACAATGGTTATGCCTGTTAAGAAGCGTATGGATGCTGATGTTAAATCACGCGCAGCAATGCTTAACGAGTATCGTGATATACAAACAGCTTATCTTGATGCTGAGCAACGTGATAAGCAGTTGACAATACTAGATAAATATTTTAAAGAGGAACTACAGCAATTACCTAAAGATTCAGAAATTGCGGAGTTAGTACAAAGTATCGCTAAAGCAGGTCGCGACTCAGGTCTTACAATTAATAATATTAATTTAAGCCAAGAGGTGCCAAGAAATAATTTTGTTGAACAACCCATATTAATGTCAGCGAAAGGTGGGTTTCACCTATTTGGCGAGTTTTCTAGTCAAATAGCTAACTTGCCTCGTATTGTCAATATTGATGATTTTAGCGCAAGAGTTAACACGACTAAAACCAATCAGCAGACAGTTATTTATCAGATTAAAGCAAACACTTATCGTTATGCTGAAAATGAAAATGCTTCTGCAACCGCAAGTACACCAGCTCCAACAAACGCTGGTGAAAAAGAAACTGAAGCCTTTAAGAAACTAGGGGATTAAGCCTTGAAACGTCTACTTATATTCGCACCCATTACATTATTATTATTTTCATGCAGTGACCCTAGTGCTGATGTTCAGCATGAGATTAAAAAAATTAATAATAATATTGTTGTGCAAAAAAACGATGCAGTACCGACACGCAAAGATCGCAAAGAAATTTATCAAGCCGATCAATACCGCTCGCCCTTTCAGCCACCTAATGAGGTGATTCAAGCGCAAGCTCGTGCTCAATTGCAAGCTAAAAACGCTACCAATGCCACGCAAAGAAGCCAACAGTATATTAATCCTCATGTTAATTCATTAAGTAATCAGCAGTCGAACACCTCTAGCATTGTTACACAAAAGAAAAGTTATCCTAATGCTATCACAGTGGATACTAATCGAAGTCGTGATTACCTAGAGAATTTCCCTTTAACCAGCCTGAAAATGACAGGTATTGTAGGGGATGGGAAAAATTGGTTAGCATTAATTCAAACGCCTGACGGTAATATTATCATGGCAAAAGTTGGCGATTATGTGGGTGATAGTTTCGGACGAATTATGCAGATCAATAAAACCAATATTGTTGTGCGTGAAGCTGTTAAGGTTGAGGATGGTATTTATATACCCAAAACCATCATCGTACCTGTTATATCATCACAAAATTCTCAAGTAAATGCAAAATCATCTACCCGTGATTCTAGAAATTCAGATACAATAGCCAAGCTTACTAGCGCTTCTACTGTTACCACAAACGCCGATACACCACCGCTATAGAAACCTTTTTTGGAGTTAATCTAATGTCTCATCTTGTTAAACATACTCAAAGCCGTTTTTTGCCACGTACACTGGTGTCAGCTATGTATTATATAGGTCTTATGGGGATTACCACCTCGCTTCCTACAGCAAACGCGCAACCTCAAAACTACCAATCACCAAGCCCAAAGGTGGTGAGTGGCACCAATAGAACCTCACCTATAGCATTAGATGCTGGACAATCTGCGGTGAAAAACATTTACAATACAAAGGTGCAAACCAAACCTGATAGCACCGAAATATTGGTGCAGTTTGACTCCTTTCCACCCAAGCCTACCATCAATGAAGTAATGGTAAACGGTTATAAAAAAATATTGGTCGATTTTGGATTGGTTGATTTTAGTGAGACGAATTTTGATAATTTGACCACACCTCAATTAAGACAATATCGCTTATATCGGGATAGTAATAATCATGTTATTTTAGAAGCTAATATCAACCAAATTTCGCGATTTGATAGTGTAGTGGATAAAGGTACCTTTGTCTTACGTTTATTTGCCACACAAAAACAACAGGCGAGTATCACTCAACAAGTTACTAGTCAAATTAACGATCTATTAATCAATCAAAACAATGATGGTGTTTCAGGTGTAAGAGTAACCCTACCTAATCCAAATACAGAGGTAAACGTTATTAAAAATGGTAATCATCTCGCAGTTTACTTTAAAGACGCTGTATTTAATGATGCGATTACCAAAGAAGTGTTTATTAATAGCAAAAGCGCATTAATCTACGCTGCTAAATCTTACAATACCAATGGGACAGGCGTGATTGAATTTGCTTCATCCGCACCTTTTGAAAATCGGATCAATCGTGATGGTAAGGTGTTAACCATTGATTTTTCACGTCCCAAAGAAACTCAAGTAAAACAAACCAATCAAGTTGTACCGCTAAAAAATAGAAACAAATTGGTTTCTATGGACTTTCAAGATGTTGATACACGCCGCATCTTACAAGTTTTAGCAAGTTATACAGGTACCAATATTGTTGCCTCAGATAGCATTAAGAGCACGATATCAATTAAGTTAGATCAAGTGCCATGGGAACAAGCACTACGAGTTATTCTAAGTGCTGCTAATCTTGTTCAACATGTCGATGGGGATATTATTCTTGTTAGCCCTGCAGATGAATTGGCTCGTCGTGAAGCGGATGCGCTAAAGCTTGAAACGCAAAATGTTGAATTGGTACCTACCGAAACGGCATACTTACAGCTTAACTATTCGGTAGCATCTGATATCGCTGCCTTAATTAAAAACACTGTAACTAAAACAACAAATACAGCAAATACCAATACAGCATTAGCCAAAGAACAAGCGAATATTAATGTTGGTAATGCTGGCTCATTACTTAGTCCACGCGGCTCAATATCGGTGGATAATCGCACCAATATGATTATCATCAACGATACCCCACAAAAAATTAGACTTATCCAAGATTTGGTGAAAAAACTTGATGTTCCTGTCCGTCAAGTTATGGTGGAAGCAAAAATTGTTCATGCCAATGATGATTTCTCAAAAGCGTTGGGTGTGCGTTGGGGGTTAAATCGTACATCAAATCCTAGTATTTCGGCTGATATTGAAAGCCTTTCTAGTAAAAATAAACCAAATAACGGTAATACAGGATCAATACCAATCGCACTTGATTTAGCACATTCAGTTGCTTCAATGGGAACATCGGGTATTGCCTTCGGGTTAATTAACACCTCCAGCACATTGTTAAGTTTACAACTTGCCGCTTTACAGTCAGATGGTAGAGGTGAGGTATTATCAGCACCTCGCGTACTAACAGGTGACAAACAAACAGCGACAATCCGATCAGGGGCTAAAGTGCCGTATCAAACCACAAGTGATAATAACGGTACAACGACAACCTTCCAAGATGCGGTGTTGGAATTAAAAGTAACACCTAGTATCACCCCTGATGGCAATGTACAAATGAAACTAGCTATTAGTAAAGATAGTTTAGGAACATTAACAGATGCAGGTTATGTCATTAATACCAATGTCTTAGATACCAACGTACTAGTGGGTTCGGGTGAAACTGTAGTATTAGGTGGCTTTTATGAAAACGCTAAAACATCAGATATTAATAAAGTACCTGTGTTAGGCGATGCTCCAGCTGTGGGTAAACTATTCCGCTCTCAACGCAATGAGGATAGAAAACAAGAGTTGCTAATTTTCATTACCCCTCAAGTAGTAGAGCAACAAGGTATTATCAAGTAAGTAAATATCAGACATATAATAATATGCCGAGCAATAAAAGATGCCACTAATAACATTGGTGTCTTTTAATCATAAACAAAGGACAATACATTATGAACCTATTAAAATTAAGCATAGTGCCCATGCTAGCAACTCTTGTGGGTTGTCAATCAATGCAAATTAACCAAACTCAAATTGATAGTAATGATGTTCGCACATCACTTTTACAAACAGACATTTCTATTGAGCATTTTAAAGACAGCAACTTGCATGATAGTATGTTAGCAGCGCAAGAAGCGTTAATTAAAAATCCCAACAACGCTGTTGCTTGGATGATGCTAGGTATGAATTATCAAGCTGATGGTAGTATAGATAATCTACCAAAAGCTAAACATGCATTTGAAAAAGCGGTCAAACTTGACCCTAACAACCCTCAAATTCATAATAATTACGGTCAGTTTTTACTTAAAAATCGATTATTAACACAAGCTGCATCTGAGTTTAGATTAGCTGCCAATGTTATCACCTATGATAGCCGAGAAAGCGCCTATAGTAATTTAGGTTATACTTATCTTGAAATGGTTAAGCTTGGTGACAATAAAGCTAAGATTTTAGCAAAAGAATCATTTGATAAAGCACTTTCGTTATCTAATAATTACGAGCCAGCTTTATTAGGATTAACACAATTACAATCCATGCGTTAACTCATTGTTGACGGTATCTATTAAGGTGTTTTACACCAAAGGAGTTTACATGAACTTATCTGATCTATTAGATCTTATGATTGTCTCTAATGCTAGTGATTTACATTTATCAGCTGATAATCCTCCGTTACTACGCGTCGATGGAAGTATTATCCCACAAGAAATGCCTAATCTTAGTAGTGGTGAAATCCATAATATGCTTCGTGAAATTATGAATGATAATCAAATAAAAGATATAGACGCAAACAATGAGGTTGATTTCGCCTATAGCTTTGACTCTAAAGCCCGTTTTCGCGTGAATGTGTTTAAACATCGACAAGGTTTAGGGGCTGTATTACGATTAATTCCCGCCAAAATTTACACACTTGATGATTTAAATCTTGGCAAAACATTTAGAGACTTGTGTAATAAAGCACGTGGTCTAGTATTAATAACTGGTCCGACGGGTTCAGGTAAGTCTACCACACTGGCTGCGATGATTGATTATATTAACGAAAATCATGACTACCACATATTAACCATTGAGGATCCAATTGAATTTGTTCATACTCGTAAAAAAAGCTTAATTAATCAACGAGAGGTACATCAGCATACGAATAGTTTTAGCAATGCACTGCGTGCTGCATTACGCGAGGATCCTGATATCATTTTAGTGGGTGAGCTTCGCGATCTTGAAACCATTCGACTGGCATTAAGTGCTGCTGAAACAGGACACTTAGTCTTTGGTACACTACACACAACCTCCGCCGTTAAAACCATTGATCGTATCATAGATGTTTTCCCAAACGATGAAAAAGAAATGGTTCGAACCATGTTATCAGAATCATTAGAAGGGGTTGTTGCACAAATCCTGCTTAAAAAAACAAGAGGGGGTAGGGTAGCTGCTCATGAAATCATGCTAGGAAACCAAGCTGTAAGAAACTTAATTCGTGAAAACAAAGGCGCTCAAATTTACAGTATTATGCAAACCTCAGCGCGTGAGGGTATGATCACGTTAGATAATTCACTTAAACAATTACGCGACGATGGTTTAATCACCACATCTACCGCCTTGCCTTACATCAAGGATTTGACGAGCTTTTAACCTATATCAAGAAGCCATATTAAAAGAATCAATATGGCTTTTTTTATGTAAAAAAATTTTAATTTTTCCGCAAATCGTCATCATTTTAAGTGTTATTATGTTTTAAGTTAACAATTTACGGGATAAAACATTAAATAAATTTATTTTTGATTTTATCCGAAAAAACATACCTTTTATCATTTTTTTTTATTTTTTACAATGTTATTTTAAGATTGGCATGATAGTTGCTATATAATTAGCAACCAACGAAACCTGTTTTCGTTGCTTCATAAATCTCATTTAATTATGCTCTTATATAGGATTATTCTCATGAATATCAATGACATCAAAGCTATCAAAGCAACTGGTAAACAAAAAGGTTTTACCTTAATCGAACTAATGGTTGTAATTGCAATTATCGCTGTTTTAGCTGCAATCGCTATCCCACAATACCAAGACTACATCGCTCGCTCACAAGTTTCTGAAGCGTTCTCGCTAATGGAACAAGGTAAAACTGGTATTGCGCAATCTGTTGGTGCAGGTAAATGTACTAAAGACGGCAAAGAATTAACCTTACCAGGTACTTACGGTAACTTAGTAGTAGATGGTAAGGCTGTGGCAGGTAAAGGTACTGATAAAACTGGTTGTACTATGACTTACACATTTGGTAATGGCACTAAAAATGTTGCTACTAACATCCAAGGTGATGTTGTTAAAACCGAAGCTCAATACAATGGTTCTTTAGCACTTGTTGCCGCTGATACTACCGTTGAAAACGATTACCTACCTGACAACTTCCAAAAACCAGCTGCTTAATATTCTTAAGCATCAAGCTAAAAAAAACCCAATGCTCGCATTGGGTTTTTTATGTTTAAGCAAGAAAAAACTAAATAAAAAACCAGTCATTTGACTGGTTTTTTATTGCTTTTTAATTAAAACTTAAAAAGTTTGACGTAAACCCAATGCTAGAGTGGTACCACTAAAACCTGATTTATCTACTAACTCGTTTGCGGTATTGCAATCACCAACAGATACGTTACCACATTGAATATCATTAGAACCTGCATGCGCTAATTTATAACCAACTTGACCAAACAACGCTGTATTTGGCATTAATTTGTAGTTGGCTTCAACGGCTACAGGAATACTAAATACATTATAGTCGTCAGACATACCATTGCCTTCTACTTCCAAGCGATCATAGCCTAATCCTACTTTACCCAGCACATTCATGTTCATGTCATGATAAAAGCTGTGTTGATAACCACCGTTAACGCCATAAGATTTTACTTTTAGATTGTCTTGGTTGTCATGACCCATGTAATTAGCAGCGCCATACCAACCTGTTTGGTTAGGTGTGGTTGTCATACCAAGTTCAACACCTGTTAAATCCACATCTGCTTTAGTCATGTGTTTTACAGCGCCGATAGAGTATGCGGTTTCTGCGTGAGCAGCTTGACCTAATGCTAATACAGCTAACATACCGAATGCTAATTTTTTCATATTATTCCTCTTAACCCATGTAACTTATTATTCGTAATATTTTGAAACAAATTCATTGTAATATTTTGAAACATGTTTGTCTACAATTAACTTTGAAAAAAATGTAATTTATTGTAATTTTCGAAAAATGTTAACTACTCATTAATCCATCACATTCTTAGTTGTTTTTGGTTTGTTGATATCAAACAACATGGCTTGATGATTTAAAATTGACTTACTCCCCTCCCTAAAGGGAGGGGAGGAGGTTAAAACAATTAGAATCGACGTTGGTAGACAATCGAATCGCCAGTAACATAAACCATGCTGTCTTTATTAATCAAGTGTTTTCCTAAATAATAAAAACCAATGCCTGATAACACACCTAATGTTCGTGCAGTGCCATTTTCTTGACCATTAATCAATGCTAGGTTGTTTACCGTTGCTGCACCAAAAACTGCAGACACGACAGGCATGGAATTTTCTTTTGTTTTGTCAGATGCGTATTTATCCGTCGCAGCAATAAATAATACCTTTGCTAAAGTTACCCCAATAATACCTTCTTTAGAACTAGGCATAATAGGATTGGCTTCAACAATATTATCGTTTTTAATCCCAATATAGGTTGTAATGCCGTCGGTAACAGCAAGAGTCTCGGCTAATAATGCAGCTTTTGATGGCGTTTGTGCCAATGCTGTTTGTGTACCAATTAAAAATAAAACTAACGCCATTAAATATTTCATGATCATCTCCTCTATGATGGTTATTGCGCGTTGTAAGGCAATTATAATCTTTTTAATTTATTTTATCAATCTTTTTTATTTAATTTTTAACTATTTTTTTTATAATATATATTATTTTACTAGACTATAAATCATATTAACTTCCTTAGAAAATGTCTTTGATTAATTGCTTCGTTGATGGCATATCGCGATAACGTAGTGTTTTATACCCTGCTTTATTTAGCATGGCATCACGCTCTTTATCAGCGTCAAGCTTATTATCATGGGTCTTATCATCAAGCTCAATAACTGCTAGAATATTAAAATTTAGGTCAGTGACGACATAATCAGCAATTTTACGATTAAACCTATTGCGTGTTTTCCATCCCTCTGTTTGTAAGATTGCCCCTAAGCACACCTGTGGGAATATATAGCAATTTGGCACCTGTATCAATTTTGCAAAAAATATCTTTTCGCGTTCAGTTAATAAGGCTTTAGCTTTAATCGGCGTTTCAATATTATCTTTATTGTTTATCACGCCAGCCGTTTTTTTGCGTGACTTAGCCGCCGCTATAAAAGAAAATAAACCCACTACTAACACACCAAGAATAATAAAAATAATCATTTAAAAGCTCAAAAAAAATAACTTATATTGTTTAATATTACAATATAAGTTATTAATTTTCAATACAAATCTTTCTTAAATGTCGTCTATATGGCGTTTCTCACCTGTACCACCTTAAAATTTACCACCCAAACAAAAGGATTATTATCCCAAGCATATGATGGGTTATCACAATTTCTTTGATAATGGTTCCACGTATCTTTGAATTGCAACTCGCACATTTCCAAATCTTTAGCTTCTAATAATTTAATATTATCATCGGCATACCCTTCGGCGATGTAATCACATACATCCATTTGATGTAGCTTTTTAAGATTAATGGTTTCAATCATTAATACAACACGACTCATCCAATAAGGCATATCACCTGCAGGTCTAAATTCTAAGTCATCATTATTCGTTAAGGCATTAGCGCAATAAACTATTTCAAATTCGTCATCGATATCCTGTGGGCGGAGTTGATTTTCATCAGAACTCCTTACACACGGAAACACCGTGCCTTTAGGTCGGTGAGGAAGTGTGTTGACTTTTCACTAGGTTAATGATAGTATATAGTAAGTGAAACCAAAAGACAATCTCTATGACCACCGTAACTGCCAAAATCCAAGTGTACGTTGACCGCGATCAAGCTACCCTGCTTGAACGGACGCTTGACGCTTACAAGGATGCTAGTAACTGGTTATCGGCTCATGTGTTTAGAACCTTTAATTTATCCCAACCTAGTTTAAACAACCTCCACTAC
>ERZ500994.309-NODE-309-length-15850-cov-6.691485_pt1 | contig 15850 bp, 16 predicted proteins | sample MGYA00248878_ERZ500994 | MGnify/ENA primary metagenome ERZ500994 (study PRJEB25958, sample SAMN03398533) | human skin metagenome | study: EMG produced TPA metagenomics assembly of the Human Skin Microbiome Metagenome (human skin metagenome) data set. | reverse complement strand
GCGTCCCGCGCGGAGTCCGCCCAGGTGCTCAGCGCGCTCCGGGGCGCGAACGTGGGGCAGCTCGTGATGATCTCCGGCGACAACCAGCGCGTCGCCGACGCGGTCGGCCGGGAAGTCGGCGTCGACACCGCGATCGGCGAACTGCTCCCCGAGGACAAAGTCGCTCAGATCACCCGCCTCGCCGAAACCCACCGACCGATCGCGATGGTCGGCGACGGCGTCAACGACGCCCCCGCGATGGCCCGCGCCGACGTCGGCATCGCGATGGGCGCCGCCGGCTCCACCGTCGCGTTGGAAACCAGCGACATCGCGCTGATGAGCGACGACCTCGGCCGCGTCCCGTTCGCCGTGCGGCTCAGCCGCGCCACCAGCCGCATCATCCGGCAGAACCTCATCGCCAGCCTCGCGATCGTCGCGTTCCTCATCCTCGCCACCTTCCTCGGCCTGAACATCGGCGCGGTCGTACTCATCCACGAAGGCTCCACCCTGATCGTCGTCGGCAACGCACTCCGCCTGCTCAACTTCGAGCGCGGCAAAGAGCACCACGGCATCGACCACGAAGACAGGCCCACCGCTTGAGAGACTCAGCCGGCGCAGGCGACGGCCTCCCTTGCGCGGCTATGTGGCCCAGCAGGATTGCACGGTGCCGGTCGTTGCCTGCGCGACGGTCGGGATGGTCTCCACGAGTGCTCGTGTGATCTCCTCGGACGCGGGGTACTCGATGACCCGCCAACCGACGATGCCGAAGTCCTCATCCAATGCCTGCACCGCGCATGCGAACGACGTCCCAGCGGGTGGCGTGGCTTGGAAGGATACGGTCACGGTGCGCGCATCGACCAGCTCGTATCCGGTCTCGTCGAATCCGACGTCGTCGAGCGAGTTCGAGACAGTCAGCCACGAAAGCCCGGCGACAGACAGGATTGCCGCCGTCGCGACGGTGACCCAGAACACGCGGCGGCGGATGGGCCGCGGTCCCCGACCGTAGCGGTCGGCGAGCTCCTCTTTCGTCGTCACGTAGTGCGCCCTATCTGCGGCTGCGAGCATCGCGGTCGGCGAGCTCGGTGAGGCGTGCGTTGTAGGCCTCGAGCTCGGCTTCGCCGGTGCGGTCGGCGTGCCGGTCTCGCCGCTTGGTCTCGCGGTCGTCGCTGCGACTCCACTGAATCGCGACCGTGATCGCGAGGATCAGGGTGGGGATCTCACCGATCGACCACGCGATACCGCCGCCGGTGTACTGATCCTCGAGCGGTGTGACACCCCAGGTGCGACCCATCGACCCGAACCAGTCGGCGACCATCAGCCCCGACTGCATCATGATGGCGATGCCGAAGAACGCGTGCATCGCCATCACACCGATGAGCAGCAGCAGCCTGCCGGCGTAGGGAAGCCGCCACGGCACCGGGTCGATGCCGATCAGGGAGAGCGCGAACAGGTAGCCGGTGATGAGGAAGTGCGCGATCATCCACTGGTGGCCGAGGTGGTCGTACAGCGACCAGCGGAACAGGTCGGTGTAATAGAACACCCACAGTGAGCCGATGAACAGGGCGGCCGCGACGAACGGGTTCGTCAGGATGCGGGCGACGGGCGAATGCACCGCCCACAGGATCCACTCCCGCCCGCCGCGGGTGCCGTCGTCGCGTTTGCGGATCGCCCGGGCGGCGAGGGTCACCGGGGCGCCGGCGACCAGCAGCACCGGGATCGCCATCGTGAGCAGCATGTGCCCCACCATGTGCATGCTGAACAGGTAGTCCTGGTAGACGTTGACGACGCCGCCGGTGACCCAGACCAGCAGCACCATGCCGGCGACCCACATGATCGTGCGATACACAGGCCACGCGTCGCCGCGCCGGCGCAGCCGCCACACCCCGGCGAGATAGAAGAAGATCGCGAACCCGGCGAGCACCGCCCACAACATGTCCACGTTCCACGCGGTGACCCACCGTTCGATCGTGAGCTCCGGGGGCAGCGGGGCACCGGTGAGGCGTTCTGCCGGCGAGGGGATCTCGGGAAGCGGGGCCGGGTTCGGTGGCGGAGTGCGGGCCAGCGCTGCGGCGGCGCCGCTGGCCACACCCATCAGTGCCAGCTCGAACGCGATGAGCATCCAGAAAGGGCGGGATGCCGCGTCGGAGCTGCGCATCCTGCCGATCAGGCGGGTGCGGTACCACGCCCCGAAGAGGCCGAGGCCGACGAGCGCGACGACCTTGATGCCCAAGATCGCGCCATAGGGCGAGAGCAGATCGGACCACTCCTGCAGGCCGATGGCGGCGCGCACCGTGCCGGACACGGCGACGAGCACGAACGCGGCCAGAGCGATGCTCGAGTAGCGGGCGACGAGATCGGGGATGCGGCGACGGTCGAGGGCTGGACGGACGGCGATGAGCAGCAGGAGCCCGCCGAGCCACACCGCGGCGCCGATGATGTGCAGGATGAGCGCCATCATCGCCTCGTGGTGGAAGGCGTCATCGCCGGAGTGCCCCTGCGTGCCCATCGGCACGAGCGAGGCCACCGCCACCAGGGCGACCAGAAGCGTCCCGACCCAGGACCGCACGGCGAATGTCAGGACGGTGAGGGCGGCGCCGGCGACCGTCGTGATCAGCCATGTCCTGCCGACCTCGAGCTCGACGAGGAACCGGCCGAGCTGGGCACCGAACTGGGGGCCTGCGTCGATGGCCGGGTTGAACACGCTGAGAAGCGTGAGGAACCCGGTCGCGCCCGCGGCCACGGTGAACAGGGCTGCAGAGATCGACGCGGTATCGAGGGCGACGTCGAACTCGCGCTCACCGGCCCGCAGCGTGAACAAGGCGGTCACGAGCACACCGACCATGCCCGCGGCGGCGAGATTCACGACCAGTTTCGTGACCGGAAGCCCCCAGCGCACAACAGGGCCGGCGTCGCCGAGTGGGATCTGCGCAGCACCCCCACCGAACCACAACGCCCCGACCAAGGCGATGAGTGCGACCCCGCCGAGGATCGCAGGCCCTGCGACCCGCAAGACGCGAGGAGTCATTCCTGTCGCGGTCGGAGTGACCGCTGTCCGCGTTCAGTGGCATCCGCACCCGTGGTGGCGGGAATCGAGAGTATCGGGGTCATGTGCGTGCTTTCGGCTCGGGCAAGAGGGCGGGGCAGGGGTGCGGGGTCATGTGAGCCCGGAGTAGGAGTGGAGGCCCTGGAAGAACATGTTCACGATCGTGAAGTTGAACAGCACCGCGACGAACCCGATGATGGACAGCCAGGCGGAGCGGGTGCCGCGCCAGCCGCGGGTCGCGCGGGCGTGGATGTAGCCGGCGTAGAGCACCCAGATCACGAACGTCCACACCTCCTTGACATCGAAGCCCCAGTAGCGACCCCAGGAGTCGTTGGCCCAGATCGCGCCGGCGATCAGGGTGAACGTCCAGAACACGAACCCCACGATCGCGAACCGGTACGCGAGGGACTCGAGCACGTCGGCGGCGGGCAGAGTGCGCAGAAACCCAAGACCGTCGGCGCGGGCAGTGTCCGAGGATGCTCGGGTGCGGCGCTCCCGGCGGGCCTGCAGGAGCTGGGTGATGGAGATGCCGCAGGCGATCGCGAACAGGGCGGTGGCCAGGGACGCGACGAAGACGTGGATGACCAGCCACACGCTCTTGAGCGGATCCATCAGCGGAACGACCTCGACGTAGAACGAGACCGTCGCGCCACCCAGCAGCAGCACCACCATGCCGATCAGGAACGCACCGAGGAAGCGGAGGTCGTAGCGGCGCAGCACCAGCAGGTAGACGGCCACGATCAAGACCGTGCCGGTCAGCGCGAACTCGTACATGTTCGCCCACGGCACCCGCTCCGCGGCGATGCCGCGCAGGATGGTGCCGGCCAGGTGGAACAGGAACGCGAGGACCGTCAGCGACGTCCCGATCCGCGCCCACAGCAGCCGTTGACGCTGCGCGGGCGGCGTGCGAACACTGTCCACCGACCCACTCTGGGCGTTGTCCGTCTGCTGGCCCGCCCGTGCGGTAGCGCCGGCCAGGACCGGCTCCCGCTGCGGGACGCTGGCGGGGACGGAGCGCCCGGCCAGGTCGATGGTGTACGCGATGAACGCGAGCAGGTAGGTGGCGATCGCCGTCCACACCAGCAGCAGTGAGATGCCGTCGAGGGAGAGCGCGTCGGTTCCGGTCATGGCAGGGTCGTCCTCTTCGTCGTTGCGGTCAGGGGGTGCCCGCGAGCGGGGTGGCGCGGTAGATCCGTGCACATCGGTCAGCCCGCGTTCGCTTCCAGCCAGGCCAGCGAGTCCACGGCCGCGCTCAATGTTCCCGCCGTCAGCAGAGTGCGCCGGCTCACCCCGGCCCGGAATGCGCGGCTCTCCGCGGGCGTGGGCGCGCACCCACACTCCTCCGCCGTCAGGTCACCAGGAAGGGTGAGATCGCTGCCCGTCGCCAGCGTTCGCAGCGACCAGGCCAGTCGACCTCCGGCAGGCCTCATCCGTGGCGTGTTCATGGGTGCCTCCCCGGATCAGTCGAACGATCTGCGGCGGCCGCACGCGTGCGGGCACGGTGGGAGAACCCCGCCGCGGTGAGAGCGCCGGCGGCAGCGAGGACGATGAGAGCGGTGAGCCAGGGACCGAGGATCACCGCCGGGGTGAGTCCGGTGCGCAGCGGGACGGTGGTGATCGACGCGTCAACGGTGTCGACGCCGATGCTGTCGACGGTGGTGCCGTCCGGGGTGATGACCTGGCTGGTGCCCACCGTGGAGACGTTGACGACCGCGCGGCCGGTTTCGATGGCGCGCATCCGGGCGAACGCGAGCTGCTGCAGGTTCTCGTCGGTGCCGCGGAAGTCGGCGTTGTTGGTCTGGAACACGAACACCTCTGCGCCGGCGCGGGCACCGTCCCAGATCACGGCGTCGTAGATCACGTCGAAGCAGATCGCCAACCCCACCCCGACGTCGCCGACCTGCACGAGCGGCGGGTTGCTGCCGGGGGTGTATTCGCGTTGGATCAAGCCCACCAGGTCGGGGACGATCAGCTCGTAGAACCACCGGTCCGGCACGTACTCGCCGAACGGGACCGGGTTGACCTTGTCGTGCCACTGCCGGCCCGTGGGATCCGCGGTCCACAGCAGGGACGTGTTGAAGACATCGTCGCCGCGGGTGGTGGCGGCGTTCATCAGCAACGGCGCCCCGGCCGAGCGCACGACCCGGTCCAACGCCTCGGCGGCGGCGGGATCACTGAGCGGGTCGGCGTCGACGCCGCCCTCCGGCCAGGCCAGCAGATCCATCGGCTGCCCGTACAGCGGCACCGTGGCGGCGGTCTGCGCGGCCAGGACGTCGCCGGGCACCTTGTCGTCGAAGTACCCGGTGGGGCCGTTGCCCTGCACCCATCCCACGCGGAACTCCCCGGCCGGCGCGGTGGGGAACTGCGGCGCTATCACCAGGAGAGCGGCGACGCTCACAGCAGGGTGCAACCCGAGCATGAAGCGGATGCCGCCGGCGCGGATCCACTGCACCACAGAGGCGCACAGAATGACGATCAGCAGGGACAGGCCGGTCACGCTCGTCCACGACACAGCCTCCGCGAGCGGGCCGCCCACCTGGGTCATCCCGAGGCGCGCCCACGGGAACCCGGAGTACGGCCACGCACCCATCACCACCTCACGGGCCGTCCACAGAACCCCGATCAGCGGCGGTACCGCGAGCAGCTGCACGAGGCCGCGGGCCGGATAGCGGGCGGTCCACCGGTAGGCGAGCGCGATCGGCACCGCGCCCGCGCCGAACAGGACCGCTTCCAGCCCGGCGAGGGCAAGCCACGGCACCGGGCCGAGGAACTCCCCCACCCACACCAGATGGGTCGTGTAGAACACGGCGCCGAACACAGTGCCGACCAGCAGCGCCCCGCCGATGCTGCGGCCGATCAGGGCCACCAGGGCGACCGTGACACTCACGAACGTCAACGGCCACCACCCCACCGGTGCGGAGGCGAGATCCAGCAGCAGGCCGGCGGCCGCGGATGCCAGCACCGCCGCCCACACCGGCAGCGACCATGCCGCCACGGTGCGGCGCGGCGTCTCCTGCTCCGGCGCGGCGGCCGGGGCGGGTGTCGGCAAAGGCGTGCGCATCGGTCAGGTGTCTTTCTGGTGGAGTCGGGTGAGGTAGTCGTTGTACGCGTCGAGCTCAGGGTCGCCGTGTGCGTCGGCGCGACGGTCGGCGGCGACCGCTTGGGCGGTGTCGTTGCGGAACCAGCGGTGCATGACGTAGATGAGCATCAGCAAGGTGGGGGCCTCGCCGTAGGACCAGGCCAGCCCGCCGGCGAGGCGCTGGTCTTCGATCGGGTCGATGCCCAGCGCGCTCGTCGGGCCGGCGAACCCGTCGATGAGGGTAGTGGTGGCCATCATCAGGAAGACGCCGAAGAAGGCGTGCACGGCGGCCTCGGCGAACACGTCCAGGGCGCGGCCGCCGTGGCTCATCCGCACCGGCAGCGGGTCCGACGACAGGATCGGGATGGTGAACAGCATCCCGGCGACCAGGAACCCGACCTCGAGGAGGGTATGGCCGGTGACGGTGGACAGGATCGGATCGGCGAAGTTCGCCAGGTACAGACCGTAAAACGCGGCCAGGTATAGCGGCACCGCCAGCCACGGGCTGAGCAGCCACCGTGCGGTGCGACTGCGTAGCCCGGCGTGCGCGGCGCGGAGCACCAGGAGACCTGGGCCGTGGTGCGGGGTGGCGCGCAGCAGCAGGGTGCCGGGAGAGCCGAGGACCAGCAGCGGCGGGATCGCCATCATCAGGGTGAGCTGCTGGAACATGAACACCGAGAACAGGGCGTACCCGAAGTTCTCCACCGCCAGGCCGGTGACCGCGGCGAGGGCGACGCAGCCGAGCAGGAAGCTGACCGTCCGCCACACCGGCCAGCCGCGGCCGCGGACCCACATCCGGATCGCACCGGCCAGGTAGGCGACCGCGAGGAGTCCCGCGAGGAGCGGTAGCACCGGAGCCGGAAGCGGGGCCGGGGTGAGGAACCCGCCGAGGGTCGGCGGGGCGTCCGGGATCCACACGGTCGTCACGGTGTGTCCTTCGCAGGCTGGTCTACGCCGAGGGCGTGCGCGTGGCGGGTCGCGAACTCGTCGACGGCGCGCGCCAAAGCGGGGTCTTCGCCGCGGGCCAGTCCCGCGTACTCGACGTGCACACCATCCGGGGTGGTGCGGGCTTTCACCCAGAGCCGGCGGCGGGGCACGAACAGGCCGGCGAACAGGCCGAGGGTGGCGAGCACGGAGAACGCGAGCACCCAGCCGCTGCTGGGGTCGCGTTGGATCTGCAGCGACGCGAACCGCTTCACCGGCTCCTCCGCCGTGACCTCCTCCCAGGTGATCGTGCCCCACCCGTTCGGCAGGTCGACGGTGGCGCCGGGGGTGAGCTCAAGGGAGTCGGCGGCGGTGTCGCCGCCGGTGTGCTGGGTGAGCCCGTCGACCTCGAGCGTGTACACCGACCTCGGAGTGCCGTCGTCGATGCCGAGATCCCCGCTGAACACGTTGAGAGTCAGCACCGGATTGACCACGTCCGGGTAGACGGAGGTGAACGCGCCGGAGGGCAACACCCCCTGGGTGGGGTAGAAGAACCCGACCAGCCCGACCTGTTCGGGCAGCCCGTCCGGGATCTTGATGATGCCCAGCGAGGTCATGTTGGAGTCCTGCGGCAGGAACGGCTGCGACTCGCTGTACACCACCTCGCCGGCGGCGTCGCGGATCGTGAGGGTGGGGGCGTAGCCGTTGCCGAGCAGGTAGATGCGATCGCCGTCGACGGTGATCGGGTAGTTCACGATCACGCTCTGCGCCCGATCGTCCTGCCCGGGTTGGCGGATGGTGATGTCGGCGGAGAAGTCTCCGGCCTGGCCTGCGCCGGGGGTGCCGGGCAGCCGGTAGGAGACCTGGAAGTCGTCGAGGGTGAGCGAGTAGGGGGCAAGGCCCGTGCCGTCGACGAAACGGCCGGGGTTGAACGAGGAGTAGTCGCTGAGCGCGTTCACGAACGTGGTGCCCTCCACCACCACCCGCTGCCCGGTATACGCGAACGACCCGCCGATCGCGACCGAGACCAGCACGCCGACGAGGGCGACGTGGAAGATCAGGTTGCCGGTCTCGCGCAGGTAGCCGCGCTCGGCCGACACCGACGCGGCTCCGCGGGCGTCGTATCGCTCCACCCGGTATCCGGCCTTGCGCAGCTGCTCTGCCGCGACGTCGATCGCGTGCGCGGCCGGGTCGGTCCTCCCTTCCTCTCTCGGCAAGGTCAGTTCCCGGTACTCCGAGAGCCGCGACAGCCGGGCCGGGGTGCGAGGGGGGCGGGAGCGGAGCGCCTTGTAGTGGTGCTTGGCGCGCGGGATCACGCAGCCGATCAGGGAGGTGAACAGCAGCAGATAGATCGCGGAGAACCACGGCGACAGGTACACGTCGAACAGGCCGACCGCATCGGCGAGGGGGAACACGTCAGGGTTGTCCCGCTCCCACTGGATGACACCGTTGGGGTCGGCGCTGCGCTGCGGGAACAGGGACCCGGGGACGGCGGCGATCGCGAGGAACAGCAGCAGGACCAATGCGGTGCGCATGCTGGTCAGCTGCCGCCATGCCCACCGCAACCACCCGGTGATGCCCAGCGCCGGCTGGGTGATCTCCGTCGCGGATTCGCTGTCGGCGTGGTCGCCGGGGCGTAGCGGGTCGGCGGTGACGTCGATGCCGGTGTCAGAGCGGGAGGGGGACATTGATCACCACCTGTTGCAGCTGCGACATCAGTGCCGTCCACAGCCCGGTCACCATCAGCAGGCCGAGGGCGATGAGCATGGCCCCGCCGATGATGTTCAGGGCGCGGATGTGGCGGCGCAGGAACGTCACCGATCGGGACGCCCACCCCCATCCGGCCGCGAGGATCAGGAACGGGATGCCCAGGCCCAGCGAGTACGCGAGCCCGAGCAGGCCCGCGCGGGCGGGGTCACCGAGGTTCCACGACATAGAGATGATCGCTGCGAGCGTCGGGCCGATACAGGGGGTCCAGCCGACGCCGAGCGCGAACCCGAGAAGCGGCGCCCCGATCAGCCCGGTCCTACCCTGGGCGCGAGGGCGGAGGGTGCGCTGGGCGATGCCGAAGAAGCCGAGGAACACCAGGCCGAGGGCGATGATGACGACCCCGAAGACGCGAGTGAGCACATTGGCGTATTGCAGCAGCAGGTACCCGAAGGTGCCGCCGAGGATCGTGACGGCGACGAACACCACGGTGAACCCGGCGATGAACAATGTCACGCCCAGCAGCAGCCGCGCGCGCTCCGCCGTCACCGTGCGCCCCCCGTCCAGCGTGGGGGCCGCGGTCGTCGTGGTGGTGCTGCCGAGGTAGCCGAGGTAGCCAGGCACCAGCGGCAGCACGCACGGGGACACGAACGACACCAGCCCGGCGAGGATCGCGACCGGGATCGCGACCCACAGGGCGCCGTCGACGATCACCGCTCCCGGATTCATGAGCTGTCCTCGGCGAGGGTGTCGGCGACCAGGGTGGACAGGATCGACGCGCTGGCCAACTGCCCGATGATCCGCGCCGCGACCCGCCCCTCCTGGTCGATGACCAAGGTGGTGGGGGTGGCCTGGATCGGAGTGACCTGCGCGAACGCGAGCTTGACCCGTCCGTCGTTCACGTCGATCACGCTCGGGTAGGTGACGTTGTTGTCACGGGCGAACGACAGTGCGGTGGCTGGCTGGTCGTAGGTGTTCACCCCGAGGAACGCGACGCCCTGGTCCTGATACTCCTGCCAGACCTCCTCGAGCATCGGGGCTTCGACGATGCACGGCCCGCACGCGGCGTACCAGAAGTTCACCACCAGCACCCCGCCGCGGTAGTCGTCACTGGACACCGTCTCCCCGGTCTCGGTGACGCCCTCGAACACCACCGGCTCCCCGCGGTCGGCATCCGGGATCTCGACGATCTGGAAGTCACCGGCGATGTAGCCCTTCTCGCTTCCGTCCCGGTACTGCTGCGCGAGCGAGTCGCTGGACGTGCACCCGGCCAGCAGCAGCGCCGCGACCAGCGTCATGGCGGCAAGGACGCGGCGGCGGATCATGCGCGCTTGACCTTGATCAGGGCGCCGGCGACCAGGAACACGACCGCGGCGACCGGCTGCGCCGCAGTCCACACCGGGCCGGTGAACGGGAACGGGAACACCGGGTTCCAAATCACGGCGATCACGACGAACACAGGCAACCACCACCACTGCCGCGCCTGGATCGCGAACCACCCCACGATGACCGCGAAGATCGCGGCGACGAACAGCACAACGGTGAACCAGTCCCCGCCCATCAGTACCGGCGCGAGGAACAACACCGCCGCCGCGAGCAGCCCCGGCGCGAACGCGTTGCGCTGGTATACGGACGGGGTCCGCTGCTTCGCCATCATGACCCGCTCACCACGGAGCCCGTCGCAGGCGCCGCGCTGTCCGCGCTGACGCGGGAGCGGCGGTGTCGGGTCCACAGGCTCAGGCCGAGGACGATGACGCCGGCACCGAGGGCGACGTCGGCGAGGTTGCCGATGAACAGGTTCCCGTAGGCGAGGAAGTCGGTGACGTGCCCGACCCCGAACCCAGGGGGGGAGAACAGCCGGTCGATCAGGTTCCCGATCGCGCCCCCGAGGATCAGGCCGATCCCCATCGCCCACCATCCGGTCCGCGCCCGCGCGGCGGCGACGACCAGCAGCACCACGGCACCGACCCCGAGGAGAGTGAGCAGCCCGGTGACCCCGGCTCCGAGGGAGAGGATCGCGCCGGGGTTGAACGCGAGCTGCAGCCCGAGCAGATCCCCCAGCAGCGGGATCCGCTCCTCCTGACTCAACCCTCCCAGTGCGGCCGCCTTCGTCGCCTGGTCGACCAGGACCACCACAGCGGCGGCCAGGCACGCGACCGCGAACCGCCGGGTCTGCTCACGAACCATCAGCGGCTCCTCCTGCGTTCGCGAGGGCCGCTGATAACCCGGTCATCAGACCGGCTATCAGGAAGAGGTTTTTGGTGTCAGAAGTCGAAGAGGTCACCGAGGAACCCTTCCTTCCGCCGACGCCCGGAGCGACCGTGATGATCCCTGTCGCGGTCAGAACGGTGGTCGCCCTCGCGCGGATAGGGGGCGGTGCTGGTTTGCCGGCCGCCGCCGGCAAGGTCGGCGGCGCGGTCGATGATCTTGTCGAGCTCGCCACGGTCCAGCCAGACGCCCCGGCACTGCGGGCAGTAGTCGATCTCGACCCCGGAGCGTTCCGTGATCAGCAGGGCGGTCCCGTCGACCGGACATTTCATGAGGGGTTCTCCTTCTGTTGCTGGTCGTCGGCGGTTCCACCATCCGCGGCGGCCGCGGCCGCGGCTGCTCGGTCGCGGCGACGACGCTCTCTGGCCACCATGAGCACGACCACCAGCGCGCCGCCCAGCACGATTACGCCACTCAGGACCGCAAGGACGGGGAGGAGTTCCCCACCTCCGGATGGCCCGTTGTGAACCTCTCCGGACGTATTGGCGGCAGATGTGGGAGACGGGTCGGGTGTCTGCTCCTCGGTCGCTTCGGGGGTAGGGGCGCTGGTGGGGACGGTGACCGCTTCGACGGTGTACTGGTACTCGTTGCTGATCGGGTGCCCGTCGCTGGACACGACCCGCCACCGCACCGTGTACACGCCCGCCTGACCAGGCGTCACCGCCTGGGTGACCGTGGTCCCGTCGATGACCGGATCCCCCGATGCGATGTTCTGCCCGTCCGGGGCGACCACCTCAATGATCACGGCGCTGAAATCGGTGAGGATCTCGCCGCTGAACGTCAGCGAAATCTCCTCCGGGACCACGCTGACCGTGGATCCGGCTTCCGGGGAGGAGGAGACGATCTCATCGTGCGCGGCTGCGGGCGCCGCGGTGGCGAACAGGAGCCCGGCGGCCAGCAGCAGCGTCGTCAGAGTGGACAGGAGGAGGATGCGTCTCCGTGAGCCGGATCGGTGCGGGTGTTCGTGGTCGGTGACGGTGGTCAAGGCGGTGGTCCTTTCAGGGCCGGTTGATGATGTGCTGGGCGATCGTCGTCGCGTCTTTCCAGACCCCGGCGAGGGTGTCGGAGCCGCGGCCGCCGTACTGCGGCATCCCCGCCACGAACAGCCCGGGCAGGCCGGTCAGGGTGCGCCGCGGCCGGTCGACGCGGGCCGGTTCCGGGAGCCAGTCGTCGCCAGGGGTGTAGCCGGTGGCGAGGATCACCGAGCGGGGGGATGCCTGCGTGCCATCGGCGAAGGTCACCCCGGCGCCGGCCGCGTCCTGCACCGCAGCTGCGATCGTGACCCCGACGCGGCGCAGCTGCTCATAGCTGTCGCCGAAGATCGGCTCGGGGCGACGCTCCCGCGAGAACAGCGGCACCCTCTCCCCCGCCGCGGCGGGATAGCTCATCGCGGGGCGATGCTGCCGCCGGGTTCGCACGGACAGCGTCACGGTGTGCGACGCGGACAGTTCGCGGGCCAGCTGCACGCCGCTGTTCCCGCCGCCCACGATGAGGAGGTCGCCGACGGGGATCTGCTTCGGGTACAGGTACTCGCTGCTGTGCAGCACTACCCCGGGCACCGTCAATCGGGGTGCCCATTCCGGAATCCGCGGGTGCGCGGCCGCGCCCGTCGCGCAGATCACGTTGCGGGTCTGCACCTCCCCTGCCGTCGTCGACAGCAGCAAAGTCGAACCATTCCCGCGGTGCTCCACCCCGGTCGCCTGGATGCCCCAGACCGTCTCCACGCCCAGCCCGGCTTCCACGAAGGTGAGGTAGTCCGCCATCTCGTCCACTCGCGGATGCCGGCGCTGGTCCCCCAGCAGCCGCCGCGGAGACAGCGCGCTATGCCGGGCGTCGCTGAGAAGCTCCATCGAATGCCACCGTGAGGACCAGGAACGCTGCCCCGTGCTGGCGGCGTCGATCACCACGAACTCGTGCTGCGGCCGCAGCCCTTCCGCGCTCAGAGCCGCGGCAACCGCGAGCCCGGACTGCCCGGCGCCGACGATGATCGCCCGCCGATGCGTCAAACCCGCCCTCATCACTGGCCACCGTTCACCGCAGCCTGGATGGCGTTCTCGAGGTCGTCCCACTCCTGCAGCTCGAGCAGCTCACCGTCGAGGAAGAACGTCGGTGTGCTGCTCACGCCGAGCGCCTGGCCCTCCTCGAAGTCCAGCTCCACCCGCTCCGTCGTGGCCGGGTCCGCCACGGCGGCGTCATAGGCGGCCATGTCCAGACCGATCTCCTCCGCGAAGCCGCGGAACAGGTCGGCGCGAGATTCCTGCGCCTCTCCCCACTCCGCTTGCGTCTCGAACAGCCGGACATACATGTCCTCGAACCGGTCCTGTTGCGCGGCCGCTTCCGCTGCGACCGCCGCGTTCTTGGAGTTGAAATGGCCCGGCAGCGGGAAGTAGCGGACCACATATGTGATCTCCCCCGCGAACTGCTCCCGCAGATCCTCCACGATCGGGAAGAACGCGCCACACGCCTCGCACTCGAAGTCGAGGAACTCGACCAGGGTGACAGCGCCCTCCCCGCCGTCGTCGAGGACATGCGAGCTCTCTCGCACCACCTGCGGGGATGCGTCACCGCCCCCCGATGAAGGTGGAGCTGTCTGGCTCTGATTGACAAGGACGTAGATCAACGCGGCGACCACCATCACCACCACTACGGCTATGGTGACGAGTGTCGCCTTCACAGGGGTTTTCATCGGGTACTCCAAACCAAGACACGGCACAGGACAGAACCCGGGCACGCAGCCCGGGACGAAGCGCCACCCGGAAGGGCGGCGTGCCAGATGTCAGGTTCGGGAAAGGCCCAACTGAGTCAGCGAGAAGACGATCGGGTGAGCACGGGCGGCCGGCGCCGGAAGCAGCGAAGGCATTCGTGGTCCGTCACCGAGCACCGGAGGTATCCGCCGACGCCACAGTCCTCGCAGCACCACCATGAACGTCAGCCCGCACAACACGCCGAGTATGCACAGCGCAGCGCCCACCAACGCGTCCGGCCCAGAAGCGACGGCACCGGCGACCGCCTCATGCTCGGCCGGGGCGTCTGCCACGGGCTCGACATGCGGGTCCATCAACCCAGAAATCACCAGCGGGACAGGAGTCGAACCGTCCGCCTCTGTGTGACCCGTCGCTGCCAGACCCAGCATCAGCAGCAACGCCAAACCGACGCTGGTAATGAGCCTCATTATCAACAACTGCTCATTCAGCGTCACGGATTGCGGAGTCCGGGCCGAAGAGACCATCGCCAATAGCCTACCGTGCGCACCTAAACCCATTCGGAGCCCGGTTCACCCGAGCACGGGAGCGCCGGCAGCGCCGGCCGGGTCCGGCGCGGCTAGCCGGTCAACCAGGACGATGACGACGGCAACGGTGGCGAAGGTGGCTTTGATGGGGGTCTTCACAAGGGCCGGTTCCAAGTCGGGCGGTGTTCTGCCACCGCGGGGCGAGGGGTCGGTGGTCAGGCGTGGGCGGGTTCGGGCTGGCGAGCGGGCACCGTGGCGAGTTGCCGTAGCGCAGCGGGGCGACGGGCGGCGCGGACGCCATTGAGGATGACGACGACCTCGGCGATCTCATGCACCAGCACGACGCCGGCGAGCCCGAGGATGCCGAACAGGGCGAGCGGGAACAGCGCGACGATGATCGCCAGAGCCAGACCGATGTTGGCGGTCATGATGCGTCGGCCGCGGCGGGCGTGGGCGAGGGCGCCGGGGATGAGGCGGAGGTCGTGGCCGATGAAGGCGACGTCGGCGGACTCGATCGCCGCCGCGGAGCCTTTCACACCCATCGCGATCCCGACCGTCGCCGTCGCCAGTGCCGGGGCGTCGTTGATGCCGTCGCCGACCATCGCGGTCGGTTGCTGCGTGACGAGCGCCTCAATCGCGGCGGCCTTGTCGGCGGGCAGCTGCTCGGCGCGAACGTCGGTTACGCCCGCCTCGGCGGCGATGGCGTGGGCGGTGCGGGTGTTGTCGCCGGTGAGCATGATGGTCTCAATGCCCTGCGACTGCAGCATCCGGACCGTCTCGGCCGACTCCGGGCGCAGCTCGTCCCGCACGCCGATCAGGCCGGCGATCTGCCCGTCCGCCTCGACCACGACGACGGTCATGCCCTGCGCGGCAATCGCCTCCGCGTTCAACTGCTGGCCGGCGGGATGGAGCCAGCGGACATTGCCGACCCGGATCGCCCGGCCGTCGACGGTCCCGGTGATGCCATGCCCGGCCTCCTCGACCACCTCCGTTGCGGGGCTGGCGACGGGTGCGGCCGCGATGATGGCCGCGGCGAGGGGGTGGGTGCTGGTGGCCTCCACGGCGGCGGCCCAGGCGAGCAGGTCGTCGCGGGTGATACCGGGTGCGGGCTGGACGTCGACGACGGTGGGCTCGTTGCGGGTGAGGGTGCCGGTCTTGTCGAGGGCGACGGCGCGGATCGTGCCGAGCTGCTCGAACGCTTCACCTGACTTGATGACGACGCCGAACTTTGACGCCGCTCCGATCGCGCTGATCACCGTCACGGGCACCGCGATGGCCAGCGCGCACGGGGATGCCGCAACCAGGACGACGAGGGCGCGTTCGATCCAGGTCCACGGGTCGCCGACCAGCAGCCCGAACAGGGCGACCACGGCAGCGGCGATCAGGACGACGGGAACGAGCGGCTTCGCGATCCGGTCGGCGAGGCGTGCCCGGTTGCCCTTGCGGGCGTGGGCCTGCTCCACGAGGGCGACGATCTGGGTGAGGGAGTTGTCGCGGCCGTCCGCAGTTGCCTCGATCCGCAACGTCGCCGCCCCGTTGACCGAACCGGCGGCGACCGGATCGCCGGGGCCGACCTCGACCAGCCGCAGCCGCTCGGGCGCGCCCAGACGGTTCCAGGTCG
>ERZ500994.308-NODE-308-length-15855-cov-5.395063_pt1 | contig 15855 bp, 12 predicted proteins | sample MGYA00248878_ERZ500994 | MGnify/ENA primary metagenome ERZ500994 (study PRJEB25958, sample SAMN03398533) | human skin metagenome | study: EMG produced TPA metagenomics assembly of the Human Skin Microbiome Metagenome (human skin metagenome) data set. | reverse complement strand
GTCGCGGGAGCCGGCGCTATGGGGGCAGGGGTCGCCGGGGCGGTCGCGGCCGGCGGGGTGGCGGGGGTCTGCGCCTGGACGACCTGGCCTGCCGTCGCAGCGAGGGCCATGGAGAAGGCCGCAAAAGACAATCTAGGTCTCATCGAATCGCTCCGCCTCGCGCCGGTGGCCTCCGGTCGTCCGCCACTTTATATGGTGCCGGCCGCGAAGATCACGCGGCGTAGGTCACACAGTTGAAAGATTTCCGAAGGACGCGCCGTGCATCCGCTCGCCAATCGTATCGCCGCCAAGATGAACGGCCTTGGAAACGAGATCGTCGTGCTCGATCTGCGCGATGGCGCGACCCGTGTCCGTCCGGACGACGCGCGCGCCATCGGCCGCATGCCGGGATTTTTGTTCGATCAATTGATGGTGATCGAGCCGGCGGCCGACGCCGCTCATGACGGCAGGCTCGCGATCTACAATATCGACGGCTCCCGTGCGGAATCCTGCGGCAACGGCACCCGTTGCGTCGCCGCCTTCCTCGCGCGTGACGGGGCGCGGCCGCGCTATGCGTTCGAGTCCGACGCCGGCCTCCTCGACGTACGCCGCGACAGCGACGCCGCGATTACCGTCGACATGGGCGCGCCGCGTCTCGGCTGGGCCGAAATCCCCCTCGCGCGCGCGGCCGATACGGCCGATGTCGCCCTCGAACCCGCCGTCGCGGGCGCGTCGGCGCGGTTCGTGGCGGTGAACATGGGCAATCCGCATGCGATCTTCTTCGTGGCGGACGCCGCCGCGGTCGATCTCGCAAAGGTCGGGCCGCCGGTGGAACATCATCCGCTCTTTCCGGCGCGCGTGAACGTCAGCTTTGCCCAGCGGCTCGACGCGGAGCATATCCTGCTGCGGGTGTGGGAGCGTGGAGCGGGCGCGACGCGGGCCTGCGGCACCGCCGCCTGCGCGACTCTTGTCGCCGCCGCGCGGACGGGCGTCACCGGCCGGCGCGCGGTCGTGAGCCTCCCGGGCGGCGATCTCGTGATCGAGTGGCGCGAGACGGACGGCCATGTGCTGATGACCGGTCCGGCCGAGTTCGAATTCGCGCGGGCGCTCGATCCCGCCCTGCTGCCCGACGCGGCGTGAGCGCCCCGGCGGCTTCCGGCCCGGCGCATGTGACGCTTGGCTGCCGGCTCAACATCGTCGAATCGGAGGCGATGGCGCGGCTAGCGCAGGGCATGGCGGACACCGTGATCGTCAACACCTGCGCCGTAACGGCCGATTCTGCGCGAAAATCCCGGCAGGCCGTTCGCCGGGCCCTGCGTGAACGGCCTCAGGCGCGGGTGATCGTCTCGGGCTGCGCATCCGAGATCGATCGGGCGTCTTTCGAAGACCTTTCGGGACGCGTGTCGGTGCTGCCGAACGCCGAGAAGGCCGCGCCGGACCGCTGGGCGGCGCTGCGCGGCGAGGCCGTCCCTGCCGTCATTCCGTCGCCGGCGAAGGCGCATACGCGCGGATTCGTCGCGGTGCAGAACGGCTGCGATCATCGCTGCACCTTCTGCGTCATTCCGTTCGGACGCGGCGAATCGCGCTCGCTTCCCGTCGAGGACGCCGTCGCGCAGGTGCGCGCCCTCGTCGAGACCGGCCATGCGGACGTCATCCTGACCGGGGTGGACCTCACGTCCTGGGCGGCTGGCGACCTCCGTCTCGGCGACCTCGTGAAGGCCATTTTGCGCGGCGTGCCGGATCTGCGACGCCTGCGGCTGTCCTCGCTCGACTGTATCGAGATCGACGACGCTCTGTTCGCGGCCGTGGCCGAGGAGGAGCGGCTGATGCCGCACCTGCACCTGTCGCTGCAGGCGGGCGACGATCTCATTCTCAAACGCATGAAGCGCCGCCATAGCCGCGCCGATGCGGTGCGTCTGTGCGAACGGTTGCGCGCGGCGCGGCCCGACATCGTGTTCGGCGCCGATCTCATCGCGGGCTTCCCGACCGAGACGGAAACGATGTTTTCGAACACGCTCGCGCTGGCCGGCGATTGCGGCCTGACGCATATCCACGCCTTTCCCTATTCGCCGCGCCCCGGCACGCCGGCCGCGCGCATGCCGGCGGTCGATGCTTCGATCGTTGCGGAACGGGCCGCGCGACTTCGCGCCGAAGGAAGCCGCCGGCTCGCGGACCATCTCGACCGCCAGATCGGCCGCGATCTCGAAATTCTCGCGGAACGGGGCGGGATCGGCCGGGCGCGCGATTTTTCCGCCGTGAGGACCGGAGGGCACTTTGCGCCGGGAACGCTTGCGACCGTCCGAATCGCCGGCCACGACGGGGAAAAGCTGATTGCTGCGGGAGCCCGCTAGAATCCGAGGACGCGCGGGTAGATGTAGTAGAGGATCACGCGCTGCAGGAAATAGATGATCAGCAGCAGGATGACCGGCGAGATGTCGAGCCCGCCGAGATTCGGCATGATGTTGCGGATCGGCCGCAGGAACGGTTCCGTCAGCGCGTTGAGCGCATTCCAGATCGTGCGGACGAAATTCTGGCGGATGTTCAGCACGTCGAAAGCGATCAGCCACGACATCACCGCGACGATGATGATGACCCACTGATAGAGTTCGAGAACGAGCAGGATGAGATCGACGATGGCGCGCATGGAAACCCGCGAGGACTGGTCGCGCCACACATAGCGCGAAATGCCGCGCCGCGGAAACGGCCACGGTTGGCCGGCACGCGTTGACAGCGGCGTGCGCGACCGTGTACGGGACGCACCGGAGCGGGGCTGTAGCTCAGTTGGGAGAGCGCTGCAATCGCACTGCAGAGGTCGTGAGTTCGAATCTCATCAGCTCCACCAGTAAAAACAATATACTAGAGTGGAGCTCCCGCCCTACGGCTCCTGACCTAGTTACAAACTAGCTACAGACGAGACGCCAGCCGGATCGATAGAATTCGGGCGGTGCCGATTGGATTCGTCGCGATGCCGATCGGGCCGCGGCTACCGCCTCGATACGGAATGAAGGAACGCGGTTCAATTGCTCAGCTTGCCTGGCGATGGCTTCGATCACGATGCCCAGAACTGGTCCTTTCCGGACTCTGCGAAGATCCGCTTGAGGGCATTGGTCTATCCAAAGATTAACGCTGGGTCTTAGCAATAGGTTTGAGTTCCAAGGAACGGAGTGACGGAAAGCGACGCGTATCGTCAAAGCGCTTTTGGTGTGGCCAGCAGGAGCAAATATCCTCGGGAGTCCGCGTCATATCTTCATCCGTCTATCGTCAGACTAGCCCGCTGCAGCGGCAGCGTTCTGCGTCGCCCGAAACAGTTTCGCCAGATGGTCGCCCGATGTCGTCGGCGGGTATTTTGGCGCCTCGCCGGGCTTCACGCAGGTCGGGATGCAGGCGACGGGCGCATCGTAGTTCGGATTGTGGAAGAAGATCAGCGACTGCCGGCGCGACTCCGCGCCCGCGTCGAGCGGCGGATTGACGACGCGGTGAAGGGTCGAGACCCAGGCGTCGTTGGTCCAGCGCGCCATCAGGTCCCCGATATTGACGATGAACGTGTCCGGCATGAAGGGCACGTCCACCCATTCGCCGTCGCTGTTGAAGACCTGCAGGCCGCCGGGCTTGTCCTCGGTGCAGAGGATGGTGAGACTACCGTAGTCGGAATGCGCGCCGGCGCGGATCTGGCCGGGCTGCGGCGACACGGTCGGCGCGGGATAGTTGCGGACGCGCAGGCGGCTGATGTGGCGATCGACCGCCGTGTCGAAATAATGTTCGTCGAGACCGAGCCCCAGCGCGAAGATGCGCATGAGGTTTTCGGCGAGTGCGCCCGTCGTGCGGTAGTAGTCCGTCCAGACGGGTTTCAGGTCGGCCGGCCGGTCCGGCCAGAGGTTCGGCGCGAAATGCGTCCCCGCCGCCGGCGCGAAAGCATAGGCGGGTTCGGGGAGATCGACCGGGCCGATCATCAGGCTCTCGTTGAGATCGCCGGCCGTCGCGTTGGGATCGCGCGAACGGCCGACGGATTCGCCTTCGAGGCCGATATAGCCGCGCGTAACGCCCGGGGCAGGACGCGCGACCTTCATTTTCTCCGCCGGCGGCAGATCGAAGAAGGCGCGACCGGCCGCCCGCGTTTTCTCGATGAGGTCCGCCGGCACGCCATGGCCGGCGATGACGAGGAAGCCGATTTCGCGGCAGGCGCGATCGACGGCCCGCGCGACGCCGGCCTTGTCGCTGCCGTCGAGGAACGGCGCGATGTCGATGATCGGAACCTGCTTCAATGTCGCCGTCGCTGTCGTCGTCATGACACTTACTCCGGTGGATAAAGGACGGGCCGCGCGCGGCTGAAGGACATGCGTCCGCGCTTGAGCCCCCACACCGGCTGCGCGAGCCGCGCGACAACATCGGCGGGACTCGCCGCGTCGAGCGCGACGAGATCGGCGGGCGCACCTTCGAAGATGCCGTAGTCGTCGAGCCGCATGAGTTTTGCCGAGGCGGCCGTGATCATGTCGAGGCAGCCGGCGAGATGATCGGGCCGCGCGACATGGCAGACATTGGCGTAGAGATTGGCCATGCGCACGAGCGATCCGTCGCCATAGGGCGTGAACGGATTGAGGATGTTGTTGGTGGAAAGCGAGCAGGTGACGCCCGCCGCGCGCAGCGGCTCGGCCGGCACCACGCCGCGCGGCACGGCATGGTCGTGGCTGCGGCCCATCAGGTGCAGATCGGTGGAGGGCAGGATGGTGACGGCGACGCCGGTATCGGCGAGCCGTTTGGCGAGCGCGGCGAAGGCCGGCTTTTCGAGCAGCGAGGCCTGCGTCAGATGGCCGACCGCGACGCGCCCGCCGTAGCGGAATTCCTCCGTCTTGCGGCAGACATAGTCGATCTGCATGCCGTCGGTCGTCTCGGCAAGATCGAGATGCATGTCGATTTCGGCGTCATGGTCTCGCGCGATCGCGAAGATGCGGTCGATCTGCCCGCGTGGATCGGCATCCATATATGGCACCGCGCCGATCGCGCGTGCGCCGCGCCGCAATCCCTCGACGAGAAGCTCTTCGGTGCCGGGATTGTCGGTCAGGCCTTCCTGCGGGAAGACGCAGAGTTCGAGATCGACCGCCCATGCGTAATCCTTCGCCAGTTGCTGGACGGCGTCGAAACCGGTCATGCCGATGCCGGGATCGAGCTCGACATGCGTCCGCATGCGCATCGTGCCCTGCGCGATGCATCGTTCGAGGGTGCCTTTCGCGCGGGCGTAGACGTCGTCCACCGTGAAGGCGCGCTTGGCGGCGGCGGTCTGGCGCACCGCCTCCTGCACCGTGCCTTCGGATATGCGGCACCGGTCGAGGATGCAGGTCTTGTCGAGATGGATATGTGTCTCGACGAGGCCGGGCACGACGAGACAGCCACCCGCGTCGAGAGAGGGCGCGGCATGGTCGTGGATCGCGCCGAGCGCCGCGATCCGCTCGCCGGTGATGCCGATGTCGAGCGTGACAAGCGCCCCGTCGCGCAGGACGACGGCGTTGCGGACGACGCGATCAATCACGCCGACGCCTCCACTCTCGATGGCGACGCGCCGAAATAGGCTTCGTCGAGCGCGCGGGCGCGCAAGTCTTCTGCGCGATCCTCGAGCACAATCCTGCCGTGGCCGAGCACATAGCCGCGATCGGCGATGGACAGCGCATAATCCGTCATCTGGTCGACGACGACGAGCGTAAGCCCTTCGTCCCGCAGCCGCGCGAAGGACGCGAACAATTCGCTGGCGACGGCCGGCGCGAGGCCGAGCGACGGTTCGTCGAGGAGCAGAATGTCTGGCCGCGAGAGCAGGCCGCGCGCAACCGCGAGCATCTGCTGTTCGCCGCCGGAGAGCAGGCCCGCGGCTGTGTGCAAGCGTTCGCGCAGACGCGGAAACCGCGTCAGCATCTCCTCGATCTCGGATTCGTCAAAACTCTTCCTGCGCGTCGCGCCGAGGCGCAGGTTTTCCGCCACAGTCAGACGCGGGAAGACCTGACGCCCCTCGGGCACGAGCGTGAGCCCTGCACGCGCCACTTTATGCGCGGGAAGTTCGTCAAGAACCGTCTCGCCAAGGCGGATGGTCCCATCGACGGGCCGCAGAAGTCCGCTCAACGCCTTCATCAAGGTGGACTTCCCGGCTCCGTTGGGGCCGAGAAGCGCGATGGTTTCGCCTTGGCGCACGCGAAAGTCGAGACCGTCGAGAACCCGCAGCGCCGAATAGCCGGCGCGCAGGCTCGACACGTCGAGAAGCGGCTGACCAGGGGTGCGGCCAAAGCTCTTCGGGACGGGCGGCGCGGTCGCGCCGAGATAGGCTGCCTTGACGGCCGGATCGGCGCGCACCGCAGCCGGATCGCCCGCAGCGATGCGGCGGCCAGAATCCAGGACGACGATTTCGTCTGATACCGACATGACAAGCGCCATGTCATGCTCGACCAGCACGACCGCGAGGCCGGCGTCGGCGAGCTTGCGCAGGATGCCATCGAGCTTCGCGGTGTCGTCGCGGTCGAGACCAGCCGCCGGCTCGTCGAGCAGGATGACGGACGGCCGCGTGGCCAGCGCGCGCGCGATTTCGAGAAGGCGGCGATCGACATGCGCGAGCGAGTCTGCCCGCGCGTCGTCGTGTCCCGTCAGTCCGACGAAGGCCAGCAGCGCGCGAGCATCCTCCGCGGCGGCGGAAGAGTGCCAGCGCCCTTTGAGCAGGCCGAGGCGGACATTGTCGATCACGTTCAGACCCACGAAGGGCAGCGCGGTCTGGAACGTGCGCGCGAGGCCGGCCCGCGCGACATGATGGGCGGACAGGCCGGACACGTCCGATGCGCCGACCGCCACATGGCCCGCATTCGCCTTCTGGAAGCCACTGAGGATGTTGAGGAGCGTCGTCTTGCCCGCGCCATTCGGGCCGATGACGCTGGTCACGCATCCAGCCTTCGCGACCAGCGCGACATCGTTGACGGCGACGACGCCCCCGAAGGCAACGCGCAGACCGTCGCCTGCGAGATCGGCGCGCGCCGTGCGGGGAAACGTCCACGCCGGAGCGGGCGGATTCGTCGCCCTCGCGCGTGGCGGGACAAGACGCGCCAAGAAGCCAGCAATGCCGCCCGGCGCGACCCACAGAACGACCAGCAGCGCCGCGCCGAAGAACAGGAGGCGATATTCGGCGAGGTCCGCGAGCATTTCCGGCAGGATGCCGACGACGAGCGCGCCGATGAGTGGCCCGAGCGTCCAGCCGGCGCCGCCGACCATCACGATCAGCAGGTAGAAGATCGACTGAGAGAAAGGAAAGGAACTCGGCGCGATGAAGCCGTTGAGCGCGGCGAGCAGACCGCCCGCGAGGCCGGCGAGCGCCGCCGCCAGAACGAAAGCAGCCGTACGCACCGGCAGCGGACCGATGCCGATGGAGCGCGCGGCCGCCGGCGCGACGGCAACCGCCTGCATCGCAAGGCCGAGCGGGCTGCGCACGAGCCAGGCGAAGCCCGCGAGCGCCGCTGCGCAGACGAGGCATGTCAGCAAGGCGACGCCGCCGGTGCTGAACGGCCCGGCGATGCCGGAAATGCCGCTCGCCCCGCCGGTAAGGTCCTGCAGTTCAACGGCCGCCGATTCGACGATGAAGCCAAAGGCGATCGTCACCATCGCCAGATAGGGCCCTGTCAGCCGCAGCGCCGGCACCGACAGCGCCGCCGCGACCGCGGATGTGAACGCGATGCCGAGCGCCAGCGCCGGCCAGAAATTCAGGCCCGCTTTCGTTTCGAGGATCGCCACGCCATAGGCGCCCAGCGCGACGAAGCCGATCTGCCCGAGCGAGACCTCGCCGGTCAAGCCGTACAGGATATTGAGGCCGATGCCGACGAGCGCCGTCGCGGCGATCGTACCGGCGAGAAAGGCGTAGTAGCCGGGCGCTAGCATGCAGACCGCACAGGCTGACGCGAGAACAAGCGCGGCAAAGAGAGCGGCCGCGGCTTTCATACGCGCTGTGCGGTCCGCCGGCCGCCGAACAGCCCCTCCGGCGCAAACCCCAGCGCGACGATGACCGCGGCGAAGGTCACGATCTGCGTCGAACCGGAGCCAAGCCAGCCCGTCGCGAAGGCCTCGACGAGACCGAACGCCAGTCCCGCGATCACTACGCCCCAGGGCGACGTGAGACCGCCAAGAATCGCGACCGCGAAGGCCTTGATGCCGAACAGCGTGCCCATGTCGTAAGCGACGTTGAATAGCGGCGCGACCATGATGCCGCCGACGCCGGCAAGCAGCGCCGCCGCGCCGAAGGTCAGCGCGACCAGCCGCGTCACGTCGATGCCCATCAGAAGCGCGGCATCGCGATTGTCCACCGCCGCGCGCAGCATCGTGCCGAGGCGCGTGCGCGTGAGGCCGAGATGGACGAGCGCGGCGAGCGCGATCGCAACGACCGGGATAAGCACCTGCAAGGGAAAGATACCAGCGCGGCCGATGACCCATGGCTCGTCGGCGAGCGACGACGGCAGCGCGCGCGGCTCCTTGCCGAACAGGGCCATCACGACATTGTCGAGCACGATGCCGAGCGCCACCGTCGCCATCAGCCAGGCATTGGAGCCGCGCTGCACGAACGGCCGGACGGCGATTCGCTCGACGATGAGCCCCCACATCGCACAGGCCATGAGCGCCGCGACGAACGCGACCGGAAATGGCCAGCGCAGGCCGATCGAGAAAGCATGCACGAGCACTGCGCCGAGCATCACGGACGAGCCTTGCGCGAAATTCACGGTGCCCGAGACCGCGAAGGTCAGCGTGAAGCCCAGCGCGATCAGCCCGTAAATGCTGCCGAGGCCTAGACCCGAGACGAGCGCGGTGATGAGCAAGCGATCAGCCCGTCACCGGCTCGATCTTCTCGCCGTTGTAGCGAACCATCACGTAATCGTTCTCGGTCAGCGCATCGTGGTTCGCGTCGCTGAACGGCTTTGCATAGTCCTTGATGAGGCCCTTGTAGTTCTCGACCGCCAGCAGGCCCTGCCGCAGCTTTTCGCCGTCCGTGGACCCCGCCTTTTCGAGGCCGAGCGCGGCGATCATCATCGCGTCATAGGCATTGGCGACGCCGACCGGCGGGCTCACGTCGCCCGGGCCCTTGATGTCGGGATATTTCTTCATCAACGCGGCCAAGACTTTCTTGCCGACATCGCCCTGATTGCCGAAGAAGCTGTAGGTTTGCACAAAATGGACCTTGCCCGCCCACGAGCCCGCAAGTTCCGGGAAGCGGCCGCCCGAAATGCCCCAGTGCGAGACGACCGGCACGCTCCAGGCGGCCCGCTGTAGAGACTTCATCACCTGCGCGCCGGGTGCGGCGTTGCCGACGAGGATCAGCGTATCGGCGCCGGCGTCCCGCAGGCGGCCGAGCTGCGGCCCCATATCGACGTCCTTGTCCTCGAACTTTTCCATGCCGGCGATCTTGATGCCGGCTTCCTGGGCGGCGGCGTTCAGGCCGGCATTGTTCGATTCGCCCCAGGCGTTGTTGACGAGGATCAGCCCCGGCGATTTCGCGCCGAACTGCTTCATCGCATGCGCGATGAGTCGCTTGTCAACGAGCACGTCGACGGCGGAAACGCGGAACACATAGTTCGGGTCGGCTTTGTTGCGGGTGATGTTGGTCGCCGCCGCCCACACGCCCATGAACGGCATCTTCGCCTGATTGACGATCGGCACGAGCGCGAGCGACACCGGGCTGTCGATGCCGCCGAAGAGCATGGCGACGCCTTCTTTGTCGATCAATTCGCGCGCGGCGGTCTGGCCCTTGGCCGGATTGGATTCGTCGTCGCGGCGCACGAGCTCGAGCATGCGACCGCCGAGCACGCCGCCCTTCGCATTGATCTCGTCGATGGCGATGGTGAGGCCACGGGTGATCCCCTCGCCCGACTTCGCGCTCTGGCCGGACAGAGCAGCGACGAGCCCGATCTTTATCGGTTCGGCGGCGGCGGCGGCCCGCAGGTTCAGGGCCGATGCGGCGACGCCGGCTGTCGCTCCAGCAATGACAGCGCGACGGGACGGGTTCGTCATAGCGTTCCTCCGAAAGTACTCCAGACAGAAAGCAAGATTCGGGCCGTGACGTGCAGCCTAACGCGCGTCGCTCGGCAGGTCTCGGCAACGCTCACGCAGTTTGCTTCGGTTAGGTGCCTTCAGCGAGCAGGTGTCGCAGTCGTATTTGCTTGCGCGGTATAGGCTCTTCGCGCGTCAAGCCTCGATGAAGCTTCCGCAATCCGTCGTGACTTCCCTCGGATGTCTCGCAGCGGTTTCGGCAAACGCTGGACCGGAATGGGAAGCAGGGCCGTTCATGCCACGAGGTCTGGCTTTAATCCCCTCGCGGGCGCGCGTCGCCAAGGCGTCTCGATCTTTGCCGAGAGCGGCGCGGCGTCGCGGCTGAGACGCTGGCGTTCCGCAGGCGCGTCTCCGTAGAGTGTCGTGCGCTGGCGCGGCGAACGGCCGACATGTGCGATGAGGGCATCCATCTCGATCGGCGTGAGTTCCTGCCCATGGCTCGCGCCAGCAGCCCGCGAAATACTCTCGTCCATCAGCGTGCCGCCGAGGTCGTTGACGCCAGCTGACAGGATCGCGCGGACGCCATCCGCCCCAAGTTTCACCCACGAGGCCTGGATGTTGGGAATCACGTCGCCGAGCACGATCCGGGAGACGGCGTGCATGAGCACGACCTCCCGCCATGTCGGTCCCATCCGGCTCAACCCTTTCAGGAACATGGGCGCCTCGAAGGGCACGAAGGGCAGGGGAACGAACTCCGTTACGCCGCCCGATCGTTCCTGCAATGTCCGGATGTGACGCAGATGCCGCGCCCAATGTCGCGGCTTCTCGATATGGCCGAACATGATCGTCGTCGTGGACTTCAGGCCGACGGCATGCGCGGCGGCGACGATCGACAGCCATTCCGCCGTACCCATCTTCCCCGGCGCGATCATTGCGCGAATTTCATCGTCGAGGATTTCCGCCGCCGTACCGGGCAGCGAGCCGAGCCCCGCCCGCCGCAACCGTTCCAGGAACGCCGTGACGGAGATGCCGAGCGAGCGCGCGCCATGTGCAATCTCCAGCGGCGAAAACGCATGGACGTGAAGGCCTGGTGCGGCCTCTTTCACGGCGCTCAGGATCGAGAGATAGGTCTCACCCGTATAATGCGGTGCGATGCCGCCCTGCATGCAGACTTCGGTCGCGCCGCGATCCCAGGCTTCGTGAGCGCGCCGTACGATTTCGTCGAGATCGAGATCGTAAGGTTTGCCGCGCAGATTTTCGTGGGTTTTCCCTTTCGAAAACGCGCAGAACCGGCACGAGAGCGTGCACACATTCGTGTAGTTAATGTTGCGCGTGACGACATAGCTGACCACGTCGCCGTTCGCGCGCGCGCGCATTTCGTCGGCGACCGATGCGATCTCTTCGACGGCGCCGCCGCGTGCCTCGAACAGGTGCTCGATGTCGGTCTCACGCAACGCGTCGCCGCGTGTGGCGCGCGTCAGAATGTCGTCGATACTGCGCGGACGGTGAGCGTGCGGGCGTTCCGCAGGAATTGCGCCGACGGCGCCGGACACCCAGCGATCCTCACGGGCGAAGCCGTTGCTGTCCTGGCTCTTCAGCAAGGCGGCCCGCAGATCGGGGGAGACCCAGTGTTCGGAGTCTTTCGCGAACGACGGATAAATCGCCAGACGTTCTGTCAGCACATGGCCGTATCGAGCTGTCTCCGCCCGCAATCGCGCAATCTCGGGCCACGGCGCCTCGGGGTTCACGTGATCGATCGTGACAGGCGAAACGCCGCCCCAGTCGTTGATGCCGGCCGTCAGCAGCTTTCCGAAATTGGCATAGGAAAGATTCGGCGGAGCCTGGATATTTGCCGCTGGGCCGAGGACGAGGCGCGCGATGGCGATTGTGTGCAGCAGATCGTCAAGGTCGGGTTCCGTTTCGGCTGCCATGCGTGTATCCGGCTTGGCGCGAAAATTCTGGATGATCGTTTCCTGCACATGGCGACCCTCGCGATGAATATCCCGGATCGCGAGTAGTCCCAAGATGCGCTCTTCGAATGTCTCACCAATGCCGATCAGCAGCCCGGTGGTGAAGGGAATGCGAAGGTCGGCGGCGGCCAGCAGAACGCCGATCCGCACATCCGGGTCCTTGTCGGGCGCGCCAGCGTGAGCCGCGCCCTTTGCGCGAAGGCGAGCCGAGATCGTCTCGAGCATCGTTCCCTGTGACACCGAGACATCGCGCAGACGCGCCATGTCGTCGGGCGACAGAACGCCGGCGTTGACATGCGGGAGCAGACCCGTCTCGCGCACGACAAGCGCGCAGACATGGGCAAGATAGTCCGCCGTCGAGGCAAAGCCGAGTTTCGCAAGAGCCTCGCGCGCGGCGGCGTACCGCCATTCCGGCTTGTCGCCGAGCGTGAACAAGGCTTCCTTGCAGCCGGCGGCCTGCCCGTCCCGCGCGATCTTCAGAACGACGGCGGGATCGAGGAAATGCGGCGTCGCCTGGGACGGGGTTTGCGCAAAGGTGCAATAGGCGCAGACGTCGCGGCAGAGACGCGTCAATGGAATGAAAACCTTGCGCGAATAGCTGACGATATCGCCATGGCCGGACCGCGCGGAAACCCGCGCCGCTTCCAGCAGGGTCGGCTCGGGCCACGAGCGAAACCGCGCCGCGAGCGCGCCGGCTTCTTCTGCGTGAATCGCGGCATATCTGTTTCGCCATTCCGCGCCGCGCTCGCGCAACCCCGTGAACCAGCTTTCCTCAACGTTGGCTCGCATCATCGAAACGCCTCTTCGAAGGATCGTCAGGCGAACGCCCGCTGCAGCTTGGGCATCACACGGTCGGCGAACAGATGCATGAAGCGCGCCTGATCGAAACCCGGTGCATGGAACACCAGATGCCTGAAGCCAAGCTCGACATAGGGCCGGATGCGATCGACGATCTCGTCGGGTTCAGTCGAAACGATCCACCGCTTCATCACGCGCTCGATAGGCAGGCTGTCCGCGAGCGCCTCCATCTGAACGGGGTCCTCGACCGACATTTTCTCTTCGGGCGAGAGCGAAAGCGCGGCCCAGAACCGGGTGTCATCGCGCGCTCTATCGAGATCGGTGTCAAACGATATCTTGATCTCGATCATCCGGTCGATATCGGTCGGTTTGCGGTCCTTCGCTTCAAGACCCGCCGACACATTAGGAAGAAGCGTGTCGCGATAAAGTTCGACGCCCTTGCCGCTCGTGCAGATGAACCCGTCGGCCGATTGGCCAGCGAATTTCGAGATCAGCGGGCCGGCGCCGGCGACATAGATCGGCACCGGTGTGTCCGGCCGGTCGTAGACTGTTGCATTCTCCGTGCGGTAGAATTTTCCTTCAAAACTCACCCGTTCTTCCGTCCAGAGTTGCCGGATCAGCTGCACAGCTTCGCGAAACCGCGCAAGTCGCTCCTTCGGCTCGGGCCAGTGCATGCCGGTCGGCGGCACTTCGTTGAGCGATTCGCCCGTGCCGATGCCCAGAATCACGCGACCAGGAAACATCGCGCCAAGCGTCGCGAAACATTGCGCCATGATCGAGGGATGATAGCGGAAGGTCGGGGTGATCACACTGGTTCCGAGAACGAGGCGAGAGGTTCGCGCTCCGGCCGCGCCCAGCCAGGCGAGCGAGAACGGCGCGTGGCCACCCGTATGACGCCACGGCTGGAAATGATCGCTGATGAACAGCGACTCGAAACCCGACTGTTCCGCCAGAACCGCGAAATCGAGTAGTTGCGACGGCGAAAATTGCTCAGCCGACGCCTTGTATCCAATCTTTATCATATTGTCCGGACCTTCCTGTTCGATTGGCCCAAGGCGCGTCAGGAAAGGTCCAGCGCCTGTGTTGCCTCCCATGCGGTGAGCTCGGACTCGCAGAGTTCAAGGATCTGCACGACTTCAAGCACCTCTCGGGCGGAAGCGCCCAGAGAGCGCGCCTTCGCCTCGTGAACGCCGATGCATCCATCGTTCCAGTTGCCGGAGTAGCGGTGATTCATGAGCGTGACCGCCATGGACAGAAGCTGGATCGTCTTGTGATCCAGCGTTGTTTCGGAAGTCTTGATCGCGTCGGAACGTGATAGATAGAGGCGAAGCCACTCGCCATCCGCCGCGTACACCCGGAAGCCGTTGGCGATATAGGTACGGCTGCGCAGGATTTCGTCGTATATGTCCTTGTGGCTTCCGCTTTCCGGCGGCAGCAGTTCCGGGAAATTGCCGCTGGACCATAAGCTTACGACTTTTTGCGCGTCCTGAAACAGTCGCAACCCGCGATAGAAGTCGAGAATCTTCACGATCAGACGGAGATCCGCTGTCGTCGCGCCCGCGGCGCGCGCCAAGGCCTGATGGCGGCGTGCGGCGTCCGGGTAACGGTTGACGAGATGGCCAGCAACGAACACGAGCTGGCGTGACTTCTCGTCGAGAACTCCTTTGGCGACCCGATCCTGGCGCGAACGATACAGTTCGGCCCAGACATCGTCCGCGCCGAAGGCGGTCTCATGGGCGGTGGGAGCGGGCTCGTTGTCAAACGGCATAGATCATGCTCCCGGAATGACTGCGGCCGTTGACGGTGCCGGAGGCGATCCGCATTTCAGAGCGCATCGTGCGACGTGTCTCCCGCGGTCTGGAAGCGCCGCATCGAGCCGTACAGGGATTGAAGACGATCGAATTCGCGTGCGTCGTGGAATGCGCAGGCGTCCTGGCCAAACCTCTTCGCGACTTCGAGACTGAAACGTACGGCCGCGTCGAGATCGTCCATCTGTACCGCGCCCGTCGCGCAGCCGGGCACGATCGTCTCCGCCGTCAACGCAAGGCCGACGACCGGTGCGTCCGTGTAGGCTGCAGGCTGCATGATCGAATTTATATGGAACAGATCGTTCGCATAGGGCGTGATGTCTTGCGTCGAGAGCGGCATCACAACCGCGCGGCGGCCGGTCGTATACTCGAGGATGTCGATCAGGGGCATGCTGACCGGCAGGATGTAACCCTGTCGCACGGTCGGCGTAAGAGCGATGCCCTTGTGGTTGACGATCCGGTTTCCACGCGACGTGTCGATGCTGATGACAGCATCCATCTTCGGATGGATTTCCATCCGGCACAGGGTGTCGCGATCGACCGGCGACGACATGAACGGCACCGGATGGTGCGGGCGTGTCGGCGCGGCGGGACAGATATGGGTCGAGAGAATGACATCGCCCGGCAGCACGTCGCCGGCGGTCTGCATCGCGGCCAGCTTCAGCGCGAGCGCGACGGCCGCGATGGCGCCGTCGGCGTCCGACACGATACCGATCTGCGTGGGCCTTGCGCCGATGCCCCCCAGCTTCCCGATGATTCCGAGGGTCGGCGCTTCGGCATCCTTTCCGGGCACGCGAACCTGTATGAAATCCGTGAATCGTTCCGCCCCTTCGATCCGGCGGACGACAATATCGGCGAGCCCGGCTTGCGCCAGCCGATCCGCGACAGCTGCGCCGTTCACATGCGCACTGTCGAGAAGTTCGTAGGCATCGATGACCTGTCGGAGCGCCACGGAACCCTCTCAGAGATCGGCCACCTGAGGCAGAACCTCACGGCGGAACAGGTCGACCATCGCCGGCGCTGCGAGCGACGGCGCTGGATAGGGAAGGATGATCAGATGATCGATGCCGCAGGCGCGCAGAGCGCGGATCTGTTCGACGCATTCGGCGGGCGTGCCTGAAATCGACAGGTGCCGCGTCAGGGCATCCGGCACCAGACGGCGCATGGAGGCGTCGTAGTCGGGGGAGCGCGAGTAGCCGAAATGCGCGATGGCCTGATCGAGTTCGGGCAGGTTCATGCCGAACAGGGGCAGCAGTTCCGGCGACGAACGGATCGACCGGCCGATCGCCGGCTTCACGGCCGCCTTC
>ERZ500994.307-NODE-307-length-15857-cov-6.209214_pt1 | contig 15857 bp, 14 predicted proteins | sample MGYA00248878_ERZ500994 | MGnify/ENA primary metagenome ERZ500994 (study PRJEB25958, sample SAMN03398533) | human skin metagenome | study: EMG produced TPA metagenomics assembly of the Human Skin Microbiome Metagenome (human skin metagenome) data set. | reverse complement strand
AGCAGGCCGTCGTGCTCGGCGACGGCACCGACGCCGACGTCGTCGCCTTCGCCACCGACGAGCTCGAGGCCGCGGTCCAGGTGTTCCACGTCCGCGACGGACGGGTGCGCGGCCAGCGGCGTGACCTCGACGTCCATGTACTCGAAAAGCGGCAGGTTCCAAAGGATCTCGTGCAGCCGGTCGGTGCTCTCGACATCGAAGATGCTGATGTTGGAGTACTTGCCGACGATGCGCCAGATGCTCTTCCACTCACCGCCGCGCTGGAGGTCCTGGGAGTAGGCCTTCTCACGCGCGATCGTGTCCTGACGCACCTGGGGGTCGAGATCGGCCGGGATCCGCACGTCCATGCGTACCGCGAACAGCATCAGGCCTCCAGGTCGAGCACGAAGCTGTAGTCGACGGTCACACCGTCACCGGACGGTTTCGGGTAGTCGGTGCGGAAGCGGTCGGTCGCCGATGCGCCGGACGCGGCTGCGGTGGCGGTCTCGTCAGTGATGGTCATGCCGTTCTCCTTCTCGTCGCCGGCAGCGCCGGCCTGTGGTGGATCTGGTTTGTACTGAGGGATGTTCAGTTGTCCAGGCGGTAGCGATATTGCGCGCTCCGGCGACCGAGGCGTCGAGATCGGCCAGCACGAGCGCTGCTTCGGCCGTGGCGAGACCATCTATAACCCGTGGCATTACGTGCCGGTTCTGGCCCGCAAGCCGGGAGCCTTGAGGAATGGCGCTCCGTTCCACGACTGGGTTCTGCCGGCCGCCATGGAGAAGGTGCGCCGAAAGCTCAAGGCCATGCATGACGGCGACCGGCAGATGGTATCGATCCTCGAATGTGTCGGCATCGACGGCCTTCCCGTCGTCGAGGCGGCCTGCCAGGAGGCGCTCGAGCATGGCGTCTTCTCCGCCGCCGTCATCATCAACATCCTGGCCCGCAAGCGTGACCCGCAGCCGGCTGCCATCCTTTCCATTCCCGATGCGCTTCGCCTGACCCTTGAGCCTTTGGCCGACTGCGCCCGTTACGACAGCCTCAGGAGGGCAAGCTGATATGGAACGTTCTCACATCCTCGACATGATGGGCTCGCTGAAGCTCTATGGCATGCGCAGCGCCTATGATGAGATCATGGCCGCCGGCATCAAGCGCCAGCATGAGCCGCCGAAGATCGTCGGCGACCTGCTTCAGTCCGAGATCGCCGAGAAGCAGGCCAGGTCGATCAAATACCAGATCACACTGGCCAAGCTGCCGCTGGCCAAGGACGTCGAGGAGTTCGGGTTCGAGGAGACGCCGGTGAACCAGCCGCTCGTGCGCGACCTCGCCGGGGGCGGGTTCCTCGCCCACCAACGCAACGTGGTGCTGGTCGGCGGCACGGGCACGGGGAAGACGCACCTGGCGATCGGGATTGCGCGGTCCCTCATCCGCAGCGGCTCCCGAGGGCGCTTCTACAACGTCGTGGACCTCGTCAACCGCCTCGAAGCCGAGGCCCGGGCCGGGCGCCAGGGGCGCCTCGCCGACCACCTCTGCCGCCTCGACTTCGTGGTGCTGGACGAGCTCGGCTACCTGCCGTTCGCCCAGTCCGGCGGCCAGCTCCTGTTCCACCTGGTCAGCCGCCTCTACGAGCAGACCTCCGTCATCGTCACGACGAACCTCGCGTTCGGCGAGTGGCCGAGCGTGTTCGGCGACGCGAAGATGACCACCGCCCTCCTCGACCGCCTCACCCACCACTGCGACATCGTCGAGACCGGCAACGACAGCTGGCGCTTCAAGAACCGCGCTTGAACATCACGACATCACGAGGCCGCATCCGCCCGACCGAGCAACCCCGACCAGCTCGCTCGGGCGGATGCTCGCGTGCGGGACTTCATCAGCAAGGGGTCACCATTGCACGCCGATCAGGGGTCAATGTTCAATGCCGATTGACATCCGGGAGGCTCGGAGCGATGCGCAAGTCGGGTTCGGGCAGGCCAAGTCTGCGAAGCGGCGGCGCGGGCGGCCGAATATGCCCATGAAGTATACGACCACCGACAAGAGCACCTGGAGCGTGGGCGACGCGTCGTCACGGAGAGCTTCAATCAAAATCCGCTCGTGACCGTTGCCATTGCCGGCGTCGCGGGACTGTTTTTGGGCTTTCTGATCGGTCCTGAGAGCCGGTGACAGGGACCGGCCGGGCCCGCGCGGGTGGGGTTAGCCCCCTATCCATGATCGCCCTTCCGACCTTGGTCTCGTGCTGCTTGCAGCGTGCCGACGATGAGCGCGATCAAGAGAGCGGAAAGCAAATAGCCGAACAGGGCTTCCGTCGCCGCGACGGCTCGGCCCAGGCCGGGCGGAGGAGGAATATCGCCATATCCCAATGTCGTCCACGTCACGATCGAGAAATAGAGCCCGGTGGCGGTGCTGTGTGTGATCGCGTCGCCGTCCTTTAGGCCGATCATAGCATAGATGAACCCGAAGGCCTGGATCAGTAGCGCGAACATCAGCAGCAGTACGACCCACTGCGTCCAAATCGACTCGGATGCGATCTGACCTCTCGCAAGCATCGTTCCCGCGAGTGCGAGGACGAAGAGCGAGAAGACGACAAAGGCGTGGAAATAAGCCTGAGGATGAAATTGCGGATTGGCCGCGAAATCCACCGGGTCCCAATAGGCCAGAGCGGCTAGCAACAGATTCATAAATAAGAGAGCGAGCGCGAAGCCCCGCATATTCGACTTCGAAGCGTCCGGAAATTTCATTCGAACACCGTCTCTCACCTGACGTTCGACCTTACCGACAAAGGCTGCGACGCCCAAAGGGTACCGCGCCAAGCGGCACCGCAAAATGTGAGGTCGATCACATTTCTACGTCCAACTGTGATCCGCTTCACAAACGGCCCGTAGAAACATTGGCAGGATGCCCTCGTTCTCATCTGGCCTTCGACCGGTCAGCAAACGGATTTTGGGGGACAAAAAATGATTAAATCTATTGTATTCGCGGTGAGCGTGGTCGTGTTCAGTGCAAACTTAGCTCGATCAGAAGACTGCATTCCGCCTAACAATCACCCAACCAAAAAGCAGCTATACCAGGCGATCACCTGCCTTCAGAAGGCTATTCAGACTACGAATCCGACGCCAACTCCTGCGCCGTCACCAGCCTTACCCGCGACCCTGGGCAACGTGGAAATTCATACGGCATCTGGAGGACAAAACCTTTGCCTGCGGTATGATTACACTAATTCTCACGTGGCGGTGCTGGGCGTCACAGACTGCCGTCCTCAAAATCCCAATCAAACCAACACCAAATGGAATATCGAACTTAGATAGGGGCTTTGGTCACAACCCGCATGCGGTGTCACACAGACACAAGGGCGCGCACACCCGCGTTCTGCACCATGCTGTGCACGCGGAAACCGAAGGTGCGTTCGGCTTGTCGGCTGGCCGGCCTATCCGCGTGCGTCTCGCGTCAGGCCGATCGCGTGATCGACACGACGTTGTCTCCAGTCTTCACGTTCGTGACGAAATCCGCCCATGCGGTCATCAGCCCACGCCTGCGCGCAAGAACGTCTGTCCGCCGATAGGCCCGCTCGACTTCGCTGCCAACAGAATGTCCCATTGCCTGCTCGATCGTCGCGTGCGGAAAGGGCGTCGTCTCCTCTGCCCATGTCCGGAAGGTTGCCCGGAACCCGTGGGGCACGATAGGCCGACGCGTCTTCGGATCGTTCCAGAAGGGCGTCGGAGCAGGCTGTCCCCCCTCCGCCTTCGGGGTCGCCAGAGCGTTCATGCGCTGGACTACAGACAGGAGCGCCATGTTCGATAGCGGTCGCGAGGGCTTCTGGCCCGGAAATATATAGCGCGAAGCCGCCGGGCTCACTCTCTTGAGCAGGGCGACGACTTGTGGCGAGAGCGGTATCCGGAACGGCTCGTCCCGATGCTGGCTGTCCTTCAATCTCGCCAAGGGGATCGTCCATAGATCGCCGTCAATCTCCGACCATTCCGCGCCAATCACCGCGTCGGTGCGGGCATTGGTAAGGATCAGAAATTCCAGCGCGCGTGCCGCGACGGTATCCCGTTTGCGCAGCGCAGCCATGAATGCCCCGGTGCGATCGTATGGCAAGGACGGGTGGCGGCCGCGAGACAGGGCCTTCGGCTTCTGAAAGCCGTGAGCCTTCATGTCAATCCATGCCGCCGGATTGTCAGGCATGACAATGCCGTGGTCGGCCTTCAGGATGACCCGGGCGCGGTCAAACACGCGGCGGATCGCGGGATAAAGCTTGCGGGCAACCTCGGGCTTCTCGTGCCAGATCGGCCGGAGAAGGGACGCGACTTCCGTCGTCGTAATCTCGTTGACAGGACGCGGCAGCAAGGCCCCGCAATAGGCGGCCCCGAGATGCCGGGCAGCCTGATACCTGACCTTCTCGTTCTTGCTGGCCGCCTGCATGTCGGCAACGACCAGAGGAGCGATTTCGCCAAAGGTCGGCACGGCTTTGGCGGCTTGCGCGCTGGCCTTCCGCACCTCGTCGCGCGTGGCGATTGGATCACGGCCGGACGTTTTGATTCGGCGAGCCTCGGCGGCTGCTTCCCGGGCATGAGCCAGAGACATTTCGGGATAGGTGCCGAGCCCCATTTCACGTGGCCGCCCGTCGAGCTGAAATCGGAACACCCATTTGCCGGAGCCGGGCTCGGCGACGACGAGTTGGAGACCGCCGCCATCCCCGTGCTTGCCGGCCTTTGCGGTCTCGACCTTTCGCGCCGTCAGCTTGGGCACCACACCGCTCCAGTCCACAATCCAGTCCACAACTTTGCGTCGGATTTCGGCGAACGGCAACGGTCGCTGGCGGACTGCTAACAGAATAGATGTCGTCTACCAATCATACTTTGAGGTCGTAGGCGAAAGCTGGCGAACACAGATGCGGTGCTTCTCCTGGGCACCATAGCTTTCCGACCCTGAACGGAGTCAGAAGGTTATTGCCCGTCAGAGTGTTGCGCATGCCGGACTGTGCTACAACGGTGTGCAACGATGCTCCTGAGACTGGTTCGGCCGATGAACCGTCCCGGCACTTCGTTCAAGCAGTTCACGCAATGTCTTCCGGCTGACGTTCAGGGCCGCGCCGTCGGCATGATGCTGGCGGTCCCGATTGGCTCCGAGTTCGCCCGCATCACTGTCACGGCCAGAATGGCGGCCCTGCGCTTCTCGTTGCGCACCCGCGATCCGGAGAAAGCCAAGATCAAACAGGGCATCGCGGTCGCCTTTCGGAAACGATCTGGCGCGCCTTGCGCCGGACGCCACCATCCTGACCAGGCCCACGCGCTGGCCGGCCAGTTCGACCGCGCTTGGTCCGACGAAGACCGCGAAACGACCATCGCCACCGGGTTCAAGGACGGCGAATGGGTCACCGCCAGCCAGTCCGCCGATGCGGCGAGGAAGCCGTGGCCTTCGCTTCATGGGCAAAGCGCCTTTGTACAATGTGGACGACGACGACTGGCCTGCTGCCGGTTTGATGGTCGCTGAGTGACGCTAATCCGACCTTCCTTTCGAACTCAACCGGGCTGACGTAGCCGGTGGTCAGGTTCCCTGCGGATCGTGTTGCAGAACCGCGCGATGTAGTCGAACACATCGGCTCTTGCGGCGTCACGCGATCGATAGACTTGCGGCAGGCTGCGGCAGCGCGTCGCCGTCGATATTTCGAACCGCTCGCTCGCCAGCACAATGCTAGGGCAACCGGTCAGCATGCCGGTCGCTTTGGCTCCGACCGGCATTGTAGGAATGCAACGTGGCGATGGCGCGATTCTCGCGGTTCGTGCCGCGGCGAAGGCCGGACGGCGCGTGTCGCTCCCGGTCTTGGTTGATTCGTCCCATTTGCGCTCAGACGACCAAGACCGGGCGGCTCCAGCCGGGTTTCGATCTCCCCACCCGGCGACAAACCTAGTTTGTCCAATACGTGCCGCTGAACGGCACGGCGAGGAAGCGTCGGTTGATTTCTTCCAGTGTTTGTTCGGGGCGAAGTTTTTCAAACAGTCCGGGGTGCGCCCATTTCGCGAGAACCTCGACCGCAAGAACATTGAGCGGCGTATCATTGAACAACTGCCAGAGGCCAAAAGCCCGGCCTCGACGGACCGGCGACAATTCGGCCATCGGAGATTTTCCCAGAGCGACCTGGAGACTTTCGCGCGCCTGATCGCCGGAAACGCCCGTTCCCAGAACGACGCCGCCCTTGCCTTTCTGATACGTTCCCCCCGTCGCGACGAAAAGGTCGATCTCTTCGGTCATCAGGCGCTCCGGCGAGAGCTGGCCGTTCATGCCCGGCAGCATCGAGGCGCTCACGCTGTTCGCTCCGGCGAAAGCGATCATGTCGCTGAAGGCTCCCCGGCCTGGCGCATAACAGCAGGGCGTAGCGCCGGAATGCGCCTGCATGAACAGGTTCGACTTCGGGACCGAGGCCGCGCCGAGCGCATCGCGGACCTCCGCCAGATGCGCGCGATAAAAGGCGACGTAGTCCTGCGCTTCCTGCTCACGCCCGACAAGCCGTCCGAGCGTCAGAAGGCTCGGCGCGGTGTCATCGAGGGGATGAGCATAGAAGTCGATGATCGCGACGGCTGCGCCCGCCGCCTCGATCTGGCGAATGAGGGCATTCGTTCGATTCTCATCGAGTTTGCCGGCAAGGTTTCGACTCAGGATCACCAGATCCGGTTCGAGCGACACGATCCGTTCGACAGACAGCGTATCGCCGGATCCCGCGCCGACCGTGGCGACACTCTTCAGCTTCGGAAATGCGGCTTCGTAACGCGCGAAGCTTTCCGCATCCTGCCGTTTCCAGTCTCCGCCCATTCCAATCAGCACATCCGTCGGATCTCGAACGACGATCGCGAGCGCGGGGAGTTGTCGGCCTTGCGCCAGCACGATGCGGCGTGCGGGTTGCGCCAGTGCGATCGTGCGCCCGGTGACGTCGGTGGCCGATATCTCCGCATGGACGCCCGGGACCGCCGCCACGCAGAGTCCGACGAACAAGAACAGCCACAGCGTCATCGCGTGGAAAACGCGGGATATATCCGGCATCTTCCCGAACAGCCTCAGCATGCGGCGAACCGCAGGGCGCGAGCGATGGAACCGGGGAGGACGGAGGCGTGATTTTCCTCGGGGAATTCCACGAAGTTCGCGTCCATGGGCAGATCGCGGAGACGCGAGACCATCTCCCTGGCATTGTCGATCATTCGTTTCGTGCGGATATGCACACGGCGCGACGGATCGGCGCCTTCCTGCCGCAGCCCGGCCTCTCCCTCGTGCCCGCCGACCGTGACGAGAAGACGAGGCCGGCCGGCGCACCCGGCATGCATTGCGGAGAAAATCCGTTCGTCCCGGAGGACCGCGCAATCGTCCCACCAGATCGACGGACTTGCCGCGATGAAGGTGCGAAATCGCGTCGCCCGCGAAAACATCGTCTGCAGGACGAAGAGCCCGCCAAGGGAATGCCCGAACAAGGCGCGACGTTCGGGATCGATCGGAAAGCGCGTCTCGATGCCGGGGCGAATATCCCTGTCGATGAGATCCTGCAGCGCCGATACTCCGCCGGTACGGGTCGTAAAGTCGGCGACCCGCCGGACCACGTCATGCGGCGCGTCCGTCGGATAACCGATTCCCAGCACCACAGTCGGATCGACGGCCGTGCGCTCCGATCGCCGGGACTGGATGCGCATCGAGTCGTAGGCCGTCGCGAAGGTCGCATTCGCATCGAGAACGACAAGCAGCGGATAGCCCTGCGGTGGCGGCGGGCTATCCGGAGCGCCGAGGAAGATCCGGTACGGCTCCCGATCCGTTCCACCTGTCCACTGCTCGGTGCGAGGCAAAACGACGGGGGAAGGATCCGACAGGACTGCGGTCTCCGAAGCACCGAATGTCTTTCCGTTGGCCGTCCACGACCGTCCGCCGGAAATTTCTGCGACCGGACTTACCATCTGTATCGCAGGCTCGCCAGCACGTTGCGACCCGCGCCGTAGAAGCATTGAACGGACGAGGCGCAGGCCGAGACATATTTCTTGTCGAAAAGATTCGTCGCGTTCAGATCGAACCTCAGCCCGGCAAGCTGCGGTGAAAGGGAAGCGAAATCGTAGTGCAGCGCGGCGTCATAAAGCGTGTAGCCGGGTACTTTCATGGCGTCGGAATTGATGTTGTCGCCATAGGAATAGCTGACGTAGCGCACGCCGGCTCCCGCGCCGAACCCCCGGAACGGACCATCCTGGACAGTATAGTTGGCCCATAGCGACGCCATGTAATGCGGCGCGCCGACCGGCATCCGTCCCTGGATCGGGATATTCGAGACGATCTGCGCGCTTTGCGATACGCGGATGTCGTTGATCGAGTAGGCGGCGACGAGGTCCAGGCCCTGGTCGAGAGTCGCTTTCCCGCTGATCTCGAAGCCGCGCGAATGGACCTCGCCAAGCTGCGTCTGGCAATAGGCGCCGGACGCGGTGCAGAGCGGGTTTTTCGCCGCCGTATTGGCGGTGTCCGTGGTCAGGACGTTCTTCTGGCGAATGTCATACAGGGACATGAGGATATAGGCGTTGACGAAGGTCGGCTGATACTTGATGCCGACCTCGCCCTGCTGCCCGGTCGTCGGGACGAATGGCGTGCTGTTGGCGGTCGTTCCGATGAGCGGATCGAAAGATGTCGCGTAGCTGATATAGGGGGCCAGACCGAAGTCGGTGATATAAGTGGCTCCGGCGCGCCAGGTCGTCGCTTCGTCATTCGACGCGACGAAACTGGCGGGCAATCCCGTCGCGACGGTGCGGATCAATTGCGTCGCGCGCGCCCAGTCATGCCGCACGCCGAATGTCGCCACGAGATTCTGGAAGCGTATCTGGTCCTGCGCGTAGAGACCGATCTGCGACCGTCTCTGCTCGTTCTGGTTGGTCAGGAGCGGCGTCGCGACGAACCCGTAGACCGGCATCTGGTAGGCGATGTTGGTCGATGTGCCGTTGCCATACGTCGCATTGGCCGCGTTGTATTGATGATCGAGACCAACCAGAAGAGTGTGCTGGAAAGGACCCGTATCGAATTTCGTCTGCAGTTGATTGTCGAGCTGCGTTCCGTTCATCTGCTCGAGATAGTTCGTCGTCGTCCGCGCCAGGCAGAGATTGCTCACGTTCGGGAACCCGCACGTGCTGCCGGCTCCGAAGCCCGTGACCGAAAGCGCCTTGAAATCGCTGTCGACATGGAGGAAGCGGAAATTCTGCCGGAACAGGATCGACTCGCTGAATGCGTGTTCGAAACTGTAGCCGACGCTGCCCTGGGTGCGCTTGTAGGTGTTGAAATAGGGATTGCCGGAGAAGAAGTTCCGTCCGATCTGACCGAGCGGATTGATCTGCAGGGAGCCGTAGGCGGGAATCCAGTTCGGCTGGAAACTGTAGGGATCGAAGTCGTATGTCGCGCGGACCGTAAGTTTCGTCGCTTCCGTCGGCTTCCATGTAAACATCGGCGCGACGAGAAAGCGTTCGGTCTTGTTGTAGTCGACCTCGGTCGAGGCCTTTCGGCCAAGGCCGATCACGCGATAGAGAAGATCGCCTTCCTTGGAGACCGGACCGGAAAGGTCGAACCCGCCCTCGATCCGGCGCGGATCGCCGCCGCGCACCATGGCCTCATGGTAGGGCGTCGACAGCGGTTCCTTGCTGACAAGATTGACGAGACCGCCGACATTGTTCTGTCCATAAAGGACCGACGCCGGCCCACGCAGAACCTCGACGCGCTCCAGAAGGTACGGATCGATCGATGGATTGGCGTAGGAGACGCCGCGCGGCAAGCGAAGATTGTCCCAGAACTGAACGTAGTTCGCATTCGCGCCGAACCCGCCGAACCCGCGAATGAAAACGCTGTCGAACCGGTCGCCGATACGCGCTTCAGGGAGAACGCCGGGCTCGTAACGCAGCGTCTCCGCCACGGTGCGGGCGCCCTGCGCCTCGATCTGATCCTTCGTGACGACGGTCACGGATTGCGGATTCTCGAGAAGGGAGGAATCCGTCTTGGTTCCGGTCGCGCTGCGATGCGCAACATAACCCGAGACCGGACCCGTCGCGGTTTCGGCCGGGCGCGAAGCCGTCGCGGCGACGGGCGTTTGCGTCGGAACGGGTTGAGCCGTCGCCCGCGAACGATCCGTAGAGCTGCGGACCGTTCGGACACGCCGCGTTTCCGGAGCGGCGGTCGGCCGCACCGCTGGCCGCACGATGCGTGGTCGTGGCGCATCGACGGTGACAGGCGGCAGCGAGGATGCCTGCGCCTGCGCGGCCTCGGGCGCGCACAATGCGATCAACATCACGCCGCCTATGATCTCGCGGTTCCGGAGACGGGTCTTCGCGCGGCGCAATCTATTCCCCTTCGGGTTGTCGTCCTGCCGGTATCGCTCCGGCGTATTCCACAATCGGTGTAGGGGCGTGTGTCGGCCGCGCGCAATGACGACGGCTTTCGATTTTTGATGTTTCACTTTGGATTTAGATTTGCGCGATTCAAAAATGTGCCGTCATAGAGACAGTCAACGAAGACCGCTCGGCGAAACGCCGAACCGCTTCCGGAAAAGCGTCGCAAAATGCGCGGCATTGTATCCGACATGATAGGCCGCTTGCGAGACGCTCATTTCGCCGCTCGATATGAGCCGATAGGCCTGAGCGAGCCGATGTTCCTGCAGGAATTTGTGCGGAGTCGTTCCGAACAGGCGCCGGAACCCCGCATTGAGCTTGCCGGCGTTCATTCCACTGAGCGTGGCCAGCTTTTGAATGCTGAGCGGTTTTTTCAGGGACTTCAGCAGGGCGTCCCGGGCGGCATGAAGCTGCACGATCTCGTCCGGCGTCAACCGTCGCGGCGCGGGAGTGGCCTGGTCCTGGACGCATTGACCGATCGCGACCGCGGCGAGCTGAAGGGCCTTTCCGCAGACGAAAAGTTCCCGCTCCGCCGATCTGATCGGGCAGTTGATCACCTGCGTGGCCAGCGATTGAAGCGTACGGTCGGCGGGCCGCGTGAACAGGACATGGCCGATGTCCCCCGACGCGTCTTCGCAGGCATCGCGCGCCGCAAGGGCATCGACGAGCGCTTCGTCGAGAAGCGACGGGTCGATCTGCACGAGCGCATAACGCACGGGCACGTCGGCTGCGAAGGTCGACGCTCGCCGCATGTCCTCCCGGGCGCGGATGACGAGCACGCAGGGGCCGGAAATCTGTCGGGCGCGCGCCTTCCCGATGCGGATGTCCAGCTGGCCGCTCAGGAGCACGACGACCTTGAGACCCGCCGGAAGATCGGACCTGATGCTCTTGGGCGCATTGAACTCATTGACGCCGAACGAGACGATCAGGGAGCCGGAGAAGAACTCCAGACGCTCGTTCGCCGCTGCTCCCGCTCTCGTGTGATGCTGTTCCATGTCGTCAGCGACAGACTCCTCTACGGGACGGAGCGACGGGTCAACATCGCGCGATATTTTGCAGTTCTTCTAAGGAAGCGCATGAATCCAATCATCGGCGACGCGTGACAATCACGCGGGGTCGCGTCTATGAACGTCGCCTTTCCATGCGACGGCGATGGACGCCGCGACAGCTCGCCCCGAAATGCGATCCGCCATGATATCGAGCAAGCCCGTTTTCGACAGCGCCGCGACCGGCGGCGATGCCGCCGCAGTCGTGACATATCGCGGCCTCGTGGCGCGCAGGCGGATGTTGATCGCCCTTGCCGCGACCGCAGCCGTCGTCGCGTTCGGGCTCGACGTCTGCCTCGGCCCTTCGGGACTGGGACTCGCTGCGGTGTTGCGTGGCCTGATCGATCCCGCTTCGATGACCCGGTCCGCATCCGTTGTTCTCTTCGATCTGCGGTTGCCGGCGGCCGTGCTTGCCGTTCTGGTCGGCTTGTCTCTTTCGCTCGCCGGCGCAGAGATGCAGACGATCCTGAACAATCCGCTGGCGAGTCCCTTCACGCTGGGTCTGTCGTCGGCCGCGACGTTCGGGGCCGCGCTCGGCATCGTTCTCGACGTCGCCTTGCCGGGTCTTCCAGCAACATGGAACGTTCCGCTCTGCGCGTTCGCGATGGCGCTCCTCGCCTCGGGAGCCCTGTTCTTTCTTGCCCATGTCAAAGGCGCGGCGGGTCAGACGCTGCTTCTGTTCGGCATTGCGCTTTTCTTCACGTTCAATGCGCTGGTCGCCCTTCTGCAATTCGTTGCGAGCGAGCAGGCCTTGCAGCAACTCGTTTTCTGGACTCTCGGCAGCCTGTCGCGCGGCTCATGGGACAAGATTTTTCTTTTGATATGCATTTTCGTGGCGACAGCGCCGTTTTCCTTGGCGGCGTCATGGAAGCTCACGGCGCTGAGGCTCGGCGAGGATCGCGCGGCCAGTCTTGGCGTCGATGTCGAATGGTTGCGCTGGGCATCGTTCCTGCGCGTCAGTCTCCTCACGGCCGCCGCCGTCTCCTTTGTCGGCACGATCGGCTTCATCGGGCTGGTCGCGCCGCACATCGCGCGACTGCTCGTCGGCGAAGACCACCGGTTCTTCCTGCCGATGAGCGCGTTGTGCGGAAGTGTCGTCATGTCGCTCGCGGCGATCGCCGCGAAGATGCTCGTTCCGGGCGTTGTGCTGCCGATCGGTATCGTGACTGCGCTTGCCGGCATTCCCATTTTCTTCGCGCTGATTCTGATGCGGACGAACCTGAGGTGACGGCGGCATGATCTCGATCGACCGCCTGTCCGTCCGCTACGGTTCGCGGCAAGTCCTGTCCGATCTTTCTCTCGGGCCGTTGCAGGGCGGGACTCTGACGGCCCTCGTCGGACCGAATGCCGCCGGCAAATCCACTCTTCTTCGTGCGATCGCGGGCGTTGTCCGGGCGGAGGGGCGCGTCGATCTCGACGGAAACAACCTTCTGGCCATGAGTTTTCGGGAACGCGCGAAGCGTATCGCCTTCATGCCGCAGGCTCTGCCGACGGGTATCGAACTCAGCGTTCTCGAAGGTGTCCTGCATGCGTTGCGCGCATCGCCGACCCTCGTTGCGACAGATGTCGACCCGGTACGGCGGGCCTACGCCGTACTGGACCGTCTGGGGCTTGGCGACATCGCGCTGCAATCGATGGACCGCCTGTCCGGCGGGCAGCGACAGATGGCCAGCCTCGCGCAGGCTCTCGTCCGTTCACCACGACTTCTGCTGCTCGACGAGCCCACGAGCGCTCTCGATCTCCGACATCAGATCGACGTCATGTCCGCCGTCCGGGATTTCGCCGACCATGGCGCCGTGGTTGTCGCCGTGCTGCATGACCTGGCCCTGGCGGCGCAATGGGCCGGCCATGTGGTCGTCATGAGCAAGGGACGCATCCATTCGACGGGTTCACCCCGGGAGGTCGTCACGCCCGGGATGCTGCGGGATGTGTACGGGGTGAAAGCGCGAATCGAGCAATGTTCCCGCGGGATGTTGCAGCTCGCCATCGATGGCCCGACGATCGTCTAGCCATACGGCGACCGCGCGATGCGGTATTCGACATCCGTCACGTGCGGCGTACTCTTGCAGTAACGAAGTATCTTCCGGAAATCCTCGACAGCAGCACCGAAAGCCTTGGCGCGACGGATATCCGCTTCCGGGCACGCCGAAATCTGGAGGTGGCGCATCTCGAACCGGGTTAGTCAGCTTGAGGACACCTGTCACGGAGTCGGGCCTAATGCCGCAGCGGGACCCGCGCCTTTTCACCAGGACCGGTCAGGTCGCCGCTCCTCTCGGGATCCTGCTCGTCTCGCTGGCCTGCCAGGGCGCGTACGCACAGTCGCGCGGCGAACCGGGATCGTCGCCGGATCTGATCAGCCTCCTTTCCCTCGTCGTCGTTGAGCCGCTTTTGCCGCTGCTGGCCGGCGCCGCCTTGTTCATGCTGACGCGGTCCCACTTCATCGCGGCAGGCCTTTCGGGTCTTGGCTTCGGCGCATGGGGCGCCTTGTACTTCTCCCGCCGGTCGCTCGATGGCCCGTTGTCGGGGGCGCTCTACGGGTTGGGAACGGATGGCGTCACAAGCGGGCTCCTGGCGCTGGCTGGCAGCGCCTACGTGCAACTGATCGGGGCGGAGGCGCGCCGGTTCGGCACGAGGCGAACGGCGATCGCGCATGGCGTCGGCATCGCGTTCGCGGCAATGAGTTTCGTTCTTCTCCTCGCAACGCATGGGTCCGACAAGATCGGGATCGGGCTCTATGTCGTTCTGCTGGCGTTGTCGTTCGGGCTCCCGTTCGCAACCGGCATCTTCGCCGGCGTCGTCGCGACGATGGCGTTGGCGCTGATCGCCATGGTGCATGGCATCTGGGGCGCCGCGCTCGTCAGCGGCGTTCGCGACGCCGGCCAAGCCTACCTCGCGATATTCGCTGTGCCGCCGTTGCTGGCTCCGGTTCTCGCGATCGCCGGCCTCGGCAGCTGGCTCGGCCGCAGACCCCACGGAGGCAGCGGCGGCGAGCGGTCGGAGGCCGGCGCGCCGAGCGACGCATAACGACGTCCGACTCCGACCGAATTCTCCGTTTTGCCAACGCTCGCAAGGTTGAACGGCAAATCTTTCAGACCGGTCCTGCCGGATCGGCATCTCTCCATCGCGCGATCCGTGCCGAAAGACTCACTCGCTTGACCCGGATCGTGAAGATCACGCTCATAAGGGCAAGGGCGCGCGAGGAGCACGATCGTGATCAAAGGCGGAAAGAAAGAGCGCGCGCCATGCCCGGCAGACATACGGGCGATCCTCGAACGCGACGACTGGTTTCGCTCTCTCCCGCGTCAGCTTGGCGATATGATCGTCGAGCGGTCGGTCCCGCGCGACTATGCGGACAACGCACTCATCTACGCCAGCGGCGACCCGCCGACCGGGCAGTTTGTCGTGGTTTCGGGACAGGTCCGCCTGATAGCGAACACGCGTGCCGGCAAACTCGTGCTGTACCGGGTCGTGCAGCCCGGAATCTGGTTCGGGCATCTTGCGGTGCTCGATCAGAAGCCGCGGTTCCAGGACGCCATTGCGGTCGGGCCGGTCCGCGTGCTGCATCTGTCCGCTGCGGCGTTCGACCAGATTCTAGAAGAGGAACCGCGCCATGCCATCCACTTCGCGCGCCTCATCTGCGAAAACATCCGCATGGCGATGGACATGCTGGCCGAGGCGCTGACCATGCCCCTGCCGAACCGTCTGGCGCATGTCATCATGGCGATCACTGAAGTCAACGAATTGTCGCCGGACAAACCGGGGCGGATGACCCAGGATGCGCTCGCGGCCATGACGGGCGTCTCCCGGCAGACGGTGAACCGCATCCTGCGCCAGTGGGAAAAGAAGGGACTGGTGACGATCGACTATGCGCGCGTGCTGATCCGCGATCGCCAACGCATGATTGCCATGCTGCGGAACGACGAGACGCTGTCGCTCGGATCATAATCGGGGAACGTGGCGGCGGGGTTCGCCCGCCGCCACGCCAGACTCAGGAGGCGGCCCGTTTCGCGCGCTCGTCGTCGAGCGGAACGGTATTCTCGCGGCGACGGATCGAAACCAGCTCCTCGAGATCATCGAGATCGCGCACGGCGCCGCGCGACGCCGAAGTCGCCGCCAACGCATAATGGCGCAGCGCCATCGAAACGGCGCGCTCGCGCGGCTTCGGCTTCCAGGCGAGCCGGCCGCGCCTGTCCATTGTTTCGCGCCGTCGCGCGAGAATGTCCTCGGCGACATCCAGCGTGATCGCGCGCGTGCCGATGTCGATCGAGATCGGATCGCCATCCTCGACGAGACCGATGACGCCGCCCGATGCCGCTTCCGGCGAGACATGGCCGATCGAAAGTCCGGATGTCGCGCCGGAAAAACGGCCGTCCGTGATCAGCGCGCAGCTCTTGTCGAGGCCACGCGCTTTCAGCGCGGTGGTCAGCGCCAGCATCTCCTGCATGCCGGG
>ERZ500994.306-NODE-306-length-15865-cov-11.146932_pt1 | contig 15865 bp, 16 predicted proteins | sample MGYA00248878_ERZ500994 | MGnify/ENA primary metagenome ERZ500994 (study PRJEB25958, sample SAMN03398533) | human skin metagenome | study: EMG produced TPA metagenomics assembly of the Human Skin Microbiome Metagenome (human skin metagenome) data set. | reverse complement strand
CCTGGCCGTGCGTGGCCTCGACGACGTCACCCAGCCGCTGCGCGTCGTGCTCGACCCGCGCGCCGAGGTGCCGCTCACCGCCCGGGTCCTCGACGACGTCGCCCCGACGCTCGTCGTCGTCGCCGAAGGCACCGACGCCGCCCGGCTCACCGACGCCGGCGTCGACGTCCTCGCCGTGCCGGCGGGGGAGCGGGGCCTCGACCTCGCGGTCCTGCTGGTCGCGCTGCACGCCCGCGGGGTGCACTCCGTGCTCCTCGAGGGCGGCGCCCACCTCGCGGCCTCGGCCGTCGCGGCCGACCTCGTCGACGAGGTCGTCGCCCACATCGCCCCCGCCCTGCTCGGGGCCGGCTCGCCGGTCCTCGCCGACGCGGGGATCACCACCATGCCCGAGGCGCTGCGCCTCACCACCACCGACGTCGCCCGCCTCGGCGACGACGTCGCCGTCACCGCCACCGTGAGGAGGGAGCGCTGATGTTCACCGGGATCATCGAGGAGCTCGGGGAGGTGGTCGCCATCGAGCCGGGCTCCGACTCCAGCCGCATCACCGTCCGGGGCACCGTCACGACGGTCGACCCCGCCCACGGCGCGTCGATCGCCGTCAACGGCGCCTGCCTCACCGTCACCGACCGCGAGGCGAAGGGGGGAGTCGTCACCTTCGACGTCATGGCCGAGAGCCTGCGCCGCACCGTCCTCGGCGACCTCGTCGTCGGCGACGCGGTCAACCTCGAGCGGGCGATGGTCCTCGGTGCCCGCCTCGACGGGCACCTCGTGCAGGGGCACGTCGATGGCACCGCGACGATCCTCGAGCGCCGTCCCGGCGACCGCTGGGAGGAGGTGAGGCTCTCGCTCGCACCCGAGCTGGCCCCCTTCGTCGTCGAGAAGGGATCGATCTGCCTCGACGGCGTGAGCCTGACCCTCAGCGTGGTCGGTGACGACCACGTCGAGGTCGCGCTGATCCCGACGACGATGGAGCTGACGACCCTGGGCCGCAAGGGCGTCGGCGACCGGGTCAACGTCGAGGTGGACATCCTCGGCAAGTACGTCCAGCGCACGCTCGCGCTGGGGACCCAGGAGCAGTCATGACCCACGACGAGACCCTGCTCGACCCGATCGAGACGGCGATCGAGGCGATCGCCGCCGGCCAGCCGGTGCTCGTCGTCGACGACGCCGACCGGGAAAATGAGGGTGACATCATCTTCGCCGCCGACGCGGCGACCGACGAGGTCATGGGCGCGACCGTGCGCCTGGGCAGCGGCGTCATCTGCGTCGCCATGACCGGTGAGGACCTCGACCGTCTCGCGCTGCCGCCGATGACGGCGATCAACGAGGACGCCAAGGGCACCGCCTACACGATCTCCGTCGACGCCCGCGAGGGCGTGACGACCGGCATCAGCGCCGCCGACCGTGCCCGCACGGCGCGGCTGCTCGCCGACCCGGGCACCGGCCGGCACGACCTCGCCCGCCCGGGCCACGTCTTCCCCCTTCGGGCTCGTGACGGGGGTGTCCTCGTGCGCCGCGGGCACACCGAGGCCGCCGTCGACCTGTGCCGGCTCGCGGGCCGCCGCCCGGCCGGCGTCATCTGCGAGGTCGTCGAGGAGGACGGCTCGATGTCGCGGCTGCCGCAGCTGCGCCGGCTCGCCGACGAGCGCGGCTGGCCGCTGGTGAGCATCGCCGACCTCGTCGACCTGCGCCGCCGCACCGAGGCGCTCGTCGAGCGGGTCGTCTCGACGCGGCTGCCCACGGCGCACGGCGAGTTCACCGCCCACGGCTACCGCAGCGGTGTCGACGGCAGCGAGCACATCGCGCTCGTCCACGGCGACATCAGCGAGGGCACCCCCCTCGTGCGGGTGCACAGCGAGTGCCTGACCGGAGACGTCTTCGGCTCGAAGCGGTGCGACTGCGGGCCACAGCTCGAGGCGGCCCAGACGGCCGTCGTGCGCGCCGGGGCCGGGGTCGTCGTCTACGTGCGCGGTCACGAGGGCCGGGGCATCGGCCTCGTCGACAAGCTGCGCGCCTATGCCGCCCAGGACGCCGGCGCCGACACCGTCGACGCCAACTCCGAGCTCGGCCTGCCGGTCGACGCCCGCGACTACACCCACGCCGCCCAGGTGCTGCGCGACCTCGGCCTGACCCGGGTGCGGCTGCTGAGCAACAACCCGGCGAAGGTCGAGGCACTCACCGCCCTCGGCATCGAGGTCGCCGGCCGGGAGCCGTTGCCGCCGAGCATCACCAGCGACAACCTCCACTACCTGCGCACCAAGCGCGACCGGATGGGTCACGACCTCCCGTGGCTGCCGGAGACCCACGACGAAGGGAGCACCCGATGAGCGGGCACGGAGCACCACGGATCGACCTCGGCGACGCCGCCGACCTGAGCGTCGCGGTCGTCGCGTCGAGCTGGCACACCCAGGTGATGGACGGCCTGGTCGCCGGGGCGCAGGGCGCCCTCGCGGAGGCGGGCATCGAGCCGACGCTCGTGCGCGTGCCGGGGAGCTTCGAGCTGCCGGTCGTCGCCGCCGAGCTGGCCCGCACGCACGACGCGGTCATCGCCCTCGGCGTCGTCATCCGTGGCGGGACCCCGCACTTCGACTACGTGTGCGCCGCCGCGACCGACGGGCTCTCCCAGGTCGCGATCGACTCGGGCACGCCCGTGGGATTCGGCCTGCTGACCTGCGACGACGACGCCCAGGCGCTCGACCGCGCGGGCCTGCCCGGCTCGCGCGAGGACAAGGGACGCGAGGCCGCGGAGGCAGCCGTCTCGACGGCCCGGATCCTGCGCGGCCTGCGCGGGTGAGACACCCCGGTGCGGGAGGGTGACGCACACCACACCCGCACCGTGAGGGCCGGGGGCTACCGCCGCTCGCGCGGCGGCCCTAACCTGTCACTCGCAGCGCCGACCCGGTCGATCCCCCCTGCTCCCGGGTCGGCGCTGTCTGCACGATCAGGGCGTCGACGTGGCAGGCGAGTCGGTCGCGACCTCGGCCCGGCCGAGCGCGGCGTCGGCCACCCGCTCCATCTCGTCGACCGTGTAGGTCATGCCCTCGACCTCGGCGACCGACATGTAGGTGAGCGAGCTACCCCGTGTGGCCTCGATCCACCAGTAGGTCGCGCCGGCGTCGTCGGAGAGGTGCCAGAAGCGGTAGCGCACGTCCTCGGACTTCGGCCGGGTGATCGTCTGGGTGACGTGGTAGGTGCCCTCGCACCGGGTGACGGCCTCGTCGACGGCCTCGGTCGGCGCCGCGGCGCCGTCGGCCGTGCCGATCCACTGGCCGGCGACGACGGTGCCCGCGGCGAGGGTCGCGGTGCTGCGGTCCCAGCTGCCGGTCGCGGGCGTCTCGAAGCACTGACCCTGCGGGTCGGTGTTTCCCTCGGTGCTCGTCACGTCGAGCCCGAGCGCGCCGGACCAGTCGCGCGAGCCGAGCATCCGGATCGGCTCCTGGCTGGTCACGGTGGTCGTCCCGGCGGGAGCCGTGCCCGTGCCCTGCTGGTCGCGGACGACGAGGGCGACGGAGGTGGCGACGACCGCGGCGGCTGCGACACCGGCGATCGCGCCGAGGACGCGGCGACGACGCGATGACAGCGGCACGACGGTGCCGCCGGTGAGGCGCTCGCCGTCACGGCCCTCGGCGCGGGCGCGGACGAAGGCCGGCTCCGGCAGCGGCTCGGAGCGCACGTCGTCCATGAGCGACATGAGGGCAGCCCGCACGAACTCGTCGTCCTCGGGGTCCCACGTGGGGTCGTGACGATCAGTCATCGTGGGCCTCCTTGTCGGCGAGGATCTTGGCGAGCTGCGCGCGCCCGCGGTGCAGGCGCGCCTTGATGGTGCCCGGCGGGGTGCCGGTCTGTCGGGAGATCTCCTCGACCGACATGTCGGTGAGGTAGTGGAGCGCGAGCGTCTCGCGCACGTCGGGGCCGAGGGTCCGCAGGGCAGCGACCACCGCCACCCGGTCCTCCGTGGGACCGGCTGGTGCCGGGGTCTCGCCGTGGCGTTCCATCGCCTTCGACCGGTTGGTGTCCTTGCGCCATGCAGAGATCGCGATGCGTCTGGCCACGGTTCGAACCCAGGCGCCCGGCTCGTCCGTGGCGCGGACCTGGTCCCACCGCTGCCACGCCCTGGCGAAGGCCTCCTGGGTGGAGTCCCGCGCCAGCTCGAGGTCACCCGTCGATGCATAGACGAGGTGGACCACGCGCTGTGCCGTGGAGCGGTAGAAGTCGTCGAACTCGGCCTCCGCCGAGGCGTTGCCTCCCTTCATCACCCCTCCAGACGCGTCAAGGGGGCACTCGGTTGCCCCCGATCCCGAAATCTTTTCGTGACCCCCGGCTTGCCTCCACCACCGGCCCCTCGTCGTCGGTGACGATGGGGGCGTGACGGTGATCGAGATGATCCGGTCGGCCACGACCGGGGAAGACGCTACCGCCCGACGCCCCGACGTGCGGGCTCTGGGCGGCGGCGCGGCGACCGCGCTCGCCGGCTGGTGCGTCACCGTCGTGCTCGTCCTCCTCGCGGGCCTCGCCGTCCCGCGGGCCTCTGCCGGCGTGGGAGAGGTGCTCGGGGCCGGCAGCCTCCTGTGGCTCGTCCTCGGCGGTGCTCGCCTGCACATCGGTGAGGGCGTCCTCGCGCTCACGCCGCTGCTCGGCCCGCTGCTGCTCGTCCTCGCGGCCCGCACCGGTGCCCGCCGCCTGCTGCCCGAGGCCCCGGACCTGCGGCTGCAGGGCGCCTGGCTCGGCGGCTACGCCGGCGTCGGCCTCCTCGCGGCCCTGCTCGGGCTGCTCTCGCCGGTCGGTCCCGGCTGGCTCAGCCTGCTGCTGCCCCTCGTCGTCCTCCCGGCCCTCGGCCTGGCGCTGGCGCACGGCCTGCCCGAGCCGCTCCTCGAGCGCTGGGAGCAGGCGCCGCTGTCGCTGCGGCGTGGCCTGCTCCCCGGGGCGAAGGGGACGGCTGCCCTCCTCGTGCTCGGCGCGGCCCTCGTCGTCGTCGCGACCCTCATCCACATCGGCCGGGTGGCGCACATCCAGTCCCAGCTCGACGCCGGGATCTTCGGCGGGCTGCTGCTCGTCGTCCTCCAGATCGGGCTGCTGCCCAACCTCGGCATCTGGGCGCTGTCCCTCGCAGCGGGGCCCGGCTTCGCGACGACGGGCGGGGCGATGACGACGTGGTCGGGGGCGGAGACGGGCCTGCTGCCGATGGTGCCGGTGCTCGCCGCCCAACCGCAGCCGGGCGACCTGCCGTGGGTGACCCACCTGCTCGTGCTGCTGCCCCTGGTCGTCGGCGGACTCGTCGGTCGCTGGGCCCTCGCCGAGGTGCCGCGCCTGGCGCCCACCCAGACCAAGCTCGCCGCCGTGCTCGCCGCGGTCGTCGTCGCCGCCCTCGGTGTCGTCCTGCTCGACGCCCTCGGCGGCGGGTCGATCGGCGCGGTGCGCCTGAGCGACATCGGCGCCCCGGGGCTGCCGCTGCTGCTCGCGCTCCTCGTCGAGCTCGCCCTCGGCGCCCTCGCCGTCGCCGCCCGCGACTGGTGGCAGCTGCGCCGCTGAGCGGACCCCCCTTCGCGCTGGCGGGTCAGGCCCGCGTCGACGGCTGACCGACTCTGCCGCGCATCACCCCAAGGTTCGGCAGGGGTGGCGGTCCGAGACTTCGCAAAACCCCAGGGTTGTGCAGGGTCGGCGGCCCACAACTCAGCAAAACCCTAGGGTTGTGCAGGGTTCGTGGTCCGCCGCTTCGCACACCCCAGGGTTCGGCTCGTGACCGACCCGTGATGCAACCGGACGGCGGCGACGACCGCCTGGTGGGGTGAGCGGCCCCGCAGGGGGTGCCGCAGAGACAGGGGACACTCCGATGAACCGCACGACCCGACCGATCATGACCGCCGCGGCCAGCGTCTTCGCCGCGCTCTCGCTGGCCGCCTGCGGCGGCGGGGCCGAGGGCGTCGGGGACCAGCCCTCGCAGACGACGGTGACCCACAGCTCGCAGACGACGACCTCGTCGACGACGACCGAGACGGCCGCGCGGGCGAGGACCACCTCGCCCGCGGCGCCGGACGCCAGCGCTCCGAGCAGCACCACCGCGTCGGCCGCGCCCGGCGACGAGAGCGAGACCGGCACGCAGACCCCGGCCGGGAGCGCCCCGTCGACCGGGGACCCGGGCGAGCCCGAGATCCCGGGTGCCAACCGCCTCGGGCACAAGACCTCCCAGGCGGGCTTCGTCACGCCGAGCGGCAAGATCGCCTGCACCTACTACGCCATGGGTACCAACGAGTTCGCCCGCTGCGACCTGCGCTCCGGCAGCCTGCCCGTGCCGCAGGAGCTCAAGGACGACTGCGAGTTCGACATGGGCGGCAGCATGATCGTCGACACCAAGGGCGCCCGACCCAACTGCGTCAGCGATGTCACCGCGGTGCAGTCGACCGCGCAGGCGCAGGAGGCCCGCTGGTGGACCCCCGAGCTGGACGCCACCGCCAACGACGAGGCGATCCTGCCCTACAACTACAGCGTCGGCGTGAGCATGACGCGCTGCGAGAGCCGGCCGACGGGCGTGACCTGCCGGGTCGGCGACCACGGCTTCCGGATCAACGACTCCTCCTACACCACCTGGTGACGCTCGCCGGAGCAGGACGAGGGGCGCTCGCCCACGCGACCTAGACTCGCGGGGTGAGCGCCCCCCTTCGTCTCGTCGTCCTCGTCTCCGGCTCCGGCACCCTCCTGCAGGCCCTGCTCGACGCCCAGACCGCCGGCACCCTGCCCGTGCAGGTCGTCGCCGTCGGCGCCGACCAGGAGTGCGTCGGCCTCGAGCGGGCGCGCGCCGCCGGGGTGGCGACCTTCGTCGAGGCGGTGCGCGACCACGCCGACCGAGGCGCCTGGGACGCGGCGCTCGCCGCCCGCATCGCCGAGCACGCGCCTGGCCTGGTCGTCACCGCCGGGTTCATGAAGATCCTCGGCCCGCAGGCGCTCGCCGCCGCGACCTTCGTCAACACGCACCCGGCGCTGCTGCCGGCCTTCCCGGGCGCGCACGGCGTGCGTGACGCCCTGGCCTACGGCGTGACCGTCACCGGGTCGACCGCCCACCTCATCGACGCCGGCGTCGACACCGGCCCGATCATCGAGCAGCGCACCGTCGCCATCGCTCCCGACGACACCGAGGCGAGCCTCCACGAGCGGATCAAGGTCGTCGAGCGGGAGATGCTCGTCGACGTCGTCACCGCGATGGCCGCCGGCGGCTGGCGCGTCGAGGGCCGTCGGGTGCACGTCGGCTGAGGCCCTAGACTCGGGACCACACGACTGGCGAAGGTGGATCACCACCGGGGAGTGAGAGTCGGGGTGCATCGCCCGCCTGGGTGCACCCGCCGCACCGCAGCAGATCTCCAGGAGTACCCGTGTCAGACCGTCGTCCCGTTCGCCGTGCCCTCGTCTCCGTCTACGACAAGACCGGCCTCGAGGACCTCGTCCGCGGCCTCGCCGACGCGGGTGTCGAGCTCGTCTCCACCGGCGGCTCCGCCGCGACGATCGCCGGTCTCGGCCTGCCCGTGACCAAGGTCGAGGACCTCACCGGCTTCCCCGAGTGCCTCGACGGCCGGGTCAAGACGCTGCACCCGCGCGTCCACGCCGGCATCCTCGCCGACACCCGCCTGCCCGACCACGTGCGCCAGCTCGAGGAGCTGGAGGTCGCCCCCTTCGACCTCGTCGTCGTCAACCTCTACCCCTTCGCCGACACCGTCGCCTCCGGTGCCGGCATCCAGGACTGCATCGAGAAGATCGACATCGGCGGCCCGACGATGGTGCGCGCCGCGGCGAAGAACCACGCCTCCGTCGCCATCGTCACCGACCCCTCGACCTACGGCGACGTGCTCGAGTCCGTGCGCGGTGGCGGCTTCACTCTCGCCCAGCGTCAGCGCCTGGCGACCGACGCCTTCGTCCACACGGCGACCTACGACGTGGCCGTCGCCTCGTGGATGGGCTCCGTGGTCAGCCCGAGCGACGAGACGCCCTTCCCCGCCTGGGTCGGCGGCACCTATGCCAAGAAGTCTGGCCTGCGCTACGGCGAGAACCCGCACCAGTCGGCCGCGCTCTACGTCACCGAGGCCGGCGGCGGCATCGCCGGTGCCGAGCAGCTGCACGGCAAGGAGATGTCGTACAACAACTACATCGACGGTGACGCCGCGCTGCGCGCCGCCCACGACCACGGCGACCAGCCGACCGTCGCGATCATCAAGCACGCCAACCCGTGCGGCATCGCGGTGGGGGAGAGCATCGAGGTCGCCTACGAGCGCGCCCACGCCTGCGACCCCGTCTCCGCCTACGGCGGCATCGTCGCGACCAACCGTCCGGTGACCGCGGCCATGGCCCGCGCCCTCAACGACACCTTCTCCGAAGTCGTCGTCGCGCCCGACTTCGACGCCGACGCCCTCGAGATCCTCCGCGAGAAGAAGAACCGTCGCCTGCTCAAGGCCGCGACGCCCGCCCCGGGCGGCGTCGAGACCCGGCCGGTCTCCGGTGGCCTGCTCGTGCAGCAGCGCGATGCCATCGACGGCGTGGTCGAGGCGAAGGGGGACGACAAGCCCACCCAGGGCCACGGCGACGACCCGAGCGCCTGGGCGCTCGTCACGGGTCAGGCGGCCGACGAGGCGACCCTCGCCGACCTCGCCTTCGCCTGGCGCGCGGTCCGCGCGACGAAGTCCAATGCGATCCTCCTGGCCAAGGACCAGGGCTCGGTCGGCATCGGCATGGGCCAGGTCAACCGCGTCGACTCGTGCCACCTCGCGGTGAGCCGGGCCGGCGAGGAGCGGGCGAAGGGGGCCGTCGCGGCCTCGGACGCCTTCTTCCCCTTCGCCGACGGGCTGCAGGTGCTGCTCGACGCCGGCGTCAGCGCCGTCGTCGCCCCCGGTGGGTCGGTGCGCGACGACGAGGTCGTCGCCGCGGCGCAGGCCGCCGGCATCACGATGTACTTCACCGGCACCCGCCACTTCGCCCACTGACCGGCCCGGCCGACGAGACGGAAGGATGACCTCATGACCGCACAGATCCTCGACGGCAAGGCGGCGCTCGCGTCGATCAAGCAGGAGCTGGCCGCCCGCGTGGCGGCCCTCAAGGAGCAGGGCATCACGCCGGGCCTGGGCACCGTGCTCGTCGGCGACGACCCGGGGAGCTCCTGGTACGTCGCCGCGAAGCACAAGGACTGCGCCGAGATCGGCATCACGAGCATCCGGCGGGACCTGCCCGGGACCTCGACGCTCGAGGAGGTCCTCGACGTCGTGCGTGGTCTCAACGACGACCCGGCGTGCACCGGCTTCCTCGTGCAGCAGCCGACCGGCCTGGATGAAAATGCGATCCTCTCGGCGGTCGACCCGGCCAAGGACGTCGACGGCCTGCACCCGACCAACCTCGGGTGGCTCGTGCTCGGCAAGCCGGCTCCGCTGCCGTGCACGCCGATGGGCTGCATCGAGCTGCTGCGTCGCTACGACGTGCCGATCGCGGGGGCGCGCGTCGCGGTCGTCGGGCGCGGGATCACCGTCGGGCGCCCGCTCAGCCTGATCCTCACCCGCCGCAGCGAGAATGCCACGGTCGTCTCCTGTCACACGGGCACGCGTGACCTCGCGGCCGAGGTGCGGCAGGCCGACATCGTCGTCGCGGCGGCCGGTGTGCCGGGCATCATCACGGCCGACATGGTCAAGCCCGGCGCCGCGGTTCTCGACGTGGGTGTCAGCCGGGTCGACGGCAAGATCGCCGGAGACGTGGCCGACGACGTCGCCGAGGTCGCCGGGTGGATCAGCCCCAACCCCGGGGGCGTCGGCCCGATGACCCGCGCGATGCTGCTGACCAATGTCGTCGAGGCGGCGGAGCAGCAGCTGCGATGAGCGAGCCCGAGCAGCCGACGGTCCCGGCCAGGCCGCCCCTCGACGTCCCCGCGCTCGCCGCGTGGTGGGTCGTGGCGGCCGGGGTCGCCGTCGGCATGCTCTTCCTCGCGACCGATCACGTGCTGAGGGCGACCCTCTGCCTCGGGGGGAGCCTGCTGCTCGCGGCCGCGCTGCGCCTGACCGTCCGCGGTTCGACGATGGGGGGCATCGCCGTGCGCGGGCCGCTCGTCGACGTCATCACCCTCGTCGTCCTGGGCGCCGCGGTGCTCGTCTCGGGCTTCACCCTCGACCTCACCGCGCGCTGATCCTCGGGGGCGCGGCCCCCCTTCGTCCGGCGGCCGTCCCATCCGGGGCGGCCGCCGAGCTGTGTCCCGCCGGGGTGCTGTCCGGGCCGACCGGCAGCGAACCGGCAATTCCCTGCCACGTCGTCAGCATCTGGTGTGCGCAGGGTCACGGAACAGTAAGTTCTTGTCAGTCCGGGTACCGGTTCCCAAGGGGGGTTCTGGGACAGGGCGCGTGCACATCCGCCCCGCAGGAGCACGTGTGCGCGGTGGGGGCCGCCCTCGCCGCACGTGGTGACCACGCCACGGGGAGGAACGCATGACTGCACATATGAGCACCCGCACCGCCGCGTCGGCCGGCCTGGCCGCCGGCCTGGCCCTGGGAGGCAGCTTCTTCGTCGTCTCGGCCGCGTCGGCGGCACCGGCCGAGCACACGACCATCTGCCACGCCACGGGCACACCTGACAACAACGGCAACCGCTTCGTCGTCATCTCCCCGGCGGAGACCGGGGTCATGCGCGGTCACGCCAACTGGGACTTCAAGACGCACGAGTACTACGACAACGGTCACGCCGCCGATGTCATCCCGCCCTTCACCTACACCGACAAGGACGGCGACCACACCTTCCCGGGTCAGAACTGGAACGACAACTGGGAGGTCGACGACGACGGCAAGCCGATGGGCACGGTTGAGGCGTCGCAGTGCGAGGCGCCCACTGAGCCGACCGAGCCCACTGAGCCGACCGAGCCGACCGAGCCGACCGAGCCGACGGTGACGTCGACGAGCGACACCCCGGTGCCGCCGGTCGACGAGCCCGGCGGCCCGTCGACCCCGGGCGTCGTCCAGACCGACGGCCTCGGTGCCGACGGTGGCAACAACCTGCTGGCCGGCCTCGGAGTCGCCGCCCTCCTCGGTGCCGGTGGCGCCGTCGTGACGGTGGGTCTGCGCAACGCCGCCCGTCGCCACTGACGACAGCACGAAGGGGGCCCGTCGCACCATCTGGTGCGGCGGGCCCCTTCGTGAGCCGTGCTGGTGTCAGCCCTTGATGAGTCCGAGCTTGGTGACGGCGTCGCGCTCCTCGGCGAGCTCGGCGACCGAGGCGTCGATCTTGGCGCGCGAGAAGTCGTCGATCTCGAGGCCCTGGACGATCTCCCACGCGCCGTCCTTGACGGTGACGGGGAAGGAGGAGATGAGGCCCTCGGGGACACCGTAGGAACCGTCGGAGCAGACCGACATCGACACCCAGTCACCCTCGGGGGTGCCGAGGGCCCAGTCGCGGGCGTGGTCGACGGTGGCCGACGCGGCGGAGGCGGCGGAGGAGGCGCCACGCGCCTCGATGATCGCGGCGCCACGCTTGGCGACGGTCGGGATGAAGGTGCTCTCCAGCCACTCCTGGTCGCCCACGGCCTCGGCGGCGTTCTTGCCGGAGACCTCGGCGTGGAAGAGGTCGGGGTACTGGGTCGCCGAGTGGTTGCCCCAGATCGTCATCTTCTTGATCTCGGTGACCGGCACGTCGAGCTTGGCCGACAGCTGGCTGATCGCGCGGTTGTGGTCCAGACGCGTCAGGGCGCTGAAGCGCTCGCGCGGGATGTCGGGCGCGTTGTTCATCGCGATGAGGGCGTTGGTGTTGGCCGGGTTGCCGGTGATCGTCACGTGGACGTCGTCGGCCGCGACCTTGTTGAGCGCCGCGCCCTGCGGGGCGAAGATGCCGCCGTTGGCCTCGAGGAGGTCACCGCGCTCCATGCCCGGGCCGCGGGGGCGGGCGCCGACGAGGAGCGCGTGGTTGACACCGTCGAAGACCTTTTCGGCGTCGTCGCCGATCTCCACGCCGGCGAGCGTCGGGAAGGCGCAGTCGTCGAGCTCCATGACGACGCCCTCGAGGGCCTTGAGGGCCGGGGTGATCTCGAGCAGACGCAGCTCGACCGGGGTGTCCGGGCCGAAGAGCGACCCGCTGGCGATGCGGAAGAGAAGGCTGTAGCCGATCTGGCCGGCGGCGCCGGTGACAGCGACCTTGACGGGAGTGGTGCTCACGAGAAGTCGTACCCCTTCGTGCGGTGGTTGGGGAGCAAGTACGGGATCGACCCTACTCCGAGGCGGTCACCCGGTGTCAGCGGTGTCCGTCAGCCCAGCTCGACGAGCGCCACCGGGTCCGTCGTCGGCTGCCGCGACCCGTCGGCGGGCTCGATGCTCAGGCCCACCCCCTTCGCGGTGGCGACGTCGCCCTCGAGGAGCATCTCGCCGTCGGTGCCCGGGACCATGCCGGCGGAGGTCATCGCGCCTGAGGCGTCCTGCAGCCAGGCCTGGTAGGCGCGACCGCTGCCGGGGTCGGCCAGGCCGGTCACCTGCAGCACCGCCTTGCCCATGCGCTCCGAGCGCACGACCCGCACGGTGCCGCCGTCGGTCGCGGTCACCTGATCGCCATGGGCGTCGGGGGCAGCCATGACCTCCTCGGAGATGCTCGTCGTGGCCCGGTCGACGACCTGCCAGGTGACCCCGCCACCGACGACGAGGGCGGCGGCCGCGGCCAGGGGGACCCAGCGTCGCCTCGCCCGCTGACGAAGGGGGAGTACCCGCGCCTCGTCGGCACGGCCGGAGTGCGTCCGCTCGTCGTCCTGTCGGTCGTCGTGCCGCCGGCCGGGCTCCTGCCGGTCGTCTGCCACCGGCGGGGGGTCCTGCCGGGTCTGCGCCGCCTGTCGCAGCACCTCGGCCCGCAGCGCGGGCGGCGGCGTGACGGCGACGGTCTCGGCGAGCAGGGGCGGGACCGCGCCGAAAGAATCGACCTCGTCGCGGCAGGTCGCGCAGCGGGCGAGGTGCTCCTCGAAGTCGGCGCGCTCGCCCTCGTCGAGGGCATCGAGGACGTACGCCCCGGAGAGGCTGTGCAGGTCGTCGCTCATGGGGTCACTCCCAGCTGGTCCCTCAGACGGATGAGTCCGTCGCGAATACGTGTCTTGGCGGTGCCGAGGGGCAGGTCGAGGAGACCGGCGACCTCGGTGTGGGTGTAGCCGCCGAGGTAGGCCAGGCTCACGGCCTCGCGCTGGACCTCGGTCAGGCCCGCGAGGGCCGCCCGCACGCGGGCGGCCTCGATGCGGGCGGTCGCGTGCTCCGCCGTGGTGTCGAAGTCGACCTCCCGCGAGCGGGCGTGCCACCCGTCGTCGCGCACGACGGACGCCTGGCTCGAGCGCACCCGGTCGATCGCGCGTCGGTGGGCCATGGTGAGCAGCCAGCCGATCGCCGACCCGCGCTGCGGGTCGAAGTGGCTCGCCCGGCGCCACACCTCGAGGAAGACCTCTTGGGTGACCTCCTCGGACTGCGCCGGGTTGCGCAGGACCCGCAGCACGAGACCGTGCAGGCGCGGTGCCGTCTCGTCGTAGACGGCGGCGAAGGCGGCCTCGTCCCCCTTCGCCACCTGCTTGAGGCGGTGGGCGAGCTGGTCGTCGCCCCCGCGGCCGGACTCCCCGCGGGCGCCCGTGGGGGCGTCCGGGGGATCCTGCTCACGAGGAGGGGGCACGAGGTCCATGATGACGCGTCAGGTCACTTCGCCGTCGGCAGGAGCACCGAGTCGACGATGTAGACCGTGGCATTGGCGGTCTGGACGTTGCCGCAGATCACCGATGCCTTGCCGACGGTGAAGTCCTCGCCAGAGCCCTTGACGGTGAGCTTGTCGCCGGCGAGCGTCTCGTGGGTGCCGGCGAGGTCCTCGGGGGTCAGGCGGCCCTCGACGACGTGGTGGGTGAGCACGGTCGTCAGCAGGCCCTTGGGGTCGCCCATCGCCTTGTCGAGCGTGGCCTGGTCCATCGCGGCGAAGGCGTCGTCGGTCGGGGCGAAGACGGTGATGTCCTCGGCCGAGTTGAGGGTCTTGGCCAGGTCGGCCTCGGTCACGGCCTTGACGAGGGTCTTGAGCAGCGGGTTGTTGCTCGCGGCCGTGGCGACGGGGTCGGTCGACATGCCGTCGAAGGAGCCCTTGCCGTCGGTGGGCACGGATTCGCAGCCCTCGCCGAAGGGAGCGTCCGCCTCCATGGAGGCGGTGGACGAGGACATCGAGTCGTCGGACCCCATCGACTCCGAGCTCGTGGACGAGGAGGCCGAGCCCCCGGCGTCCGAGCCGTCGTCACCGCAGGCGGTCAGGGCGAAGGGGAGCGCGGCTGCGGCGAGCAGGGCGACGGTGCGGGTCGTGGTCATGCGGGACATGTCGTGCCTCCGGTCATCGTGGGTGGCTGTGCGACAAGGGATTCGGAGCCGTCGGGCGTGCGGATGGGTGGTCCCTGAGGAGCTTGCGCAGCAAGGGTCTCGATGGGTCAGTCCGTCACGGTCACGGCGATCGAGTGCCAGCCGGTGGCGCCCGCGGGGAAGGGGGTGGCCTCCTGACGGGTCTGCACCTCGCCGGTGCCGTCGGTGGCGCGCACGGTGAGGTCGTGCCGACCGGGGGTGGCGTCCCACGGCAGGAACCACTGGCGCCAGCAGTCCACGTCGGCCTCGGTGCCGAGGGTGGCGCGCTGCCAGTCGCCGTCGTCGATGCGCACCTCGACGCGCGAGATGCCCCGTCGCTGCGCCCAGGCGACGCCCCCGATGACGGTGCGCCCGGGCGGGATGCGACGCAGCGCCCGGGGCGTGTCGATCCGGGCCTGGGTGCGCACCCGGCCGTCGGTCGCCCAGTCGCGGTCGGTCCAGTAGGCGCTCGCCGCGTCGTAGCGGGTGACGGTCATGCGGGTGAGCCACTTCGTGGCGCCGACGAAGCCGTAGAGCCCCGGGGTGACGAGGCGGGCGGGGAAGCCGTGCTCGCGCGGCAGGGGGGCGCCGTTCATGCCGACGGCGACGAGGGCGTCTCGGTCGTCGAGGAGCGCGGACAGGGGGGTGGAGATCGTCATGCCGTCGGTCGAGGTCGAGAGCACCTGCAGATCGGGGTCGCGCGGGTCGGTGTCGAGGCCGGCGCGGGCGAGCAGCTCTCGGGTGGGCACGCCGAGCCAGCGGGCGGTGCCGATGTAGGGGCCGCCGACCTCGTTGGAGACGCAGTTGAGGGTGATGTCGCGCTCGACCATCGGCAGCGCGAGCAGCTCGTCGATGTCGATCGTGAACCCGTCCGGCACGTCGCCGTCGATCGTCAGCGACCAGTCCCCGGGGTCCACGCGCGGGGCGAGCAGCGCGGTGTCGATCCGGTAGAAGTCGGCATTGGCCGTGACGAAGGGGGAGATCCCGGACTTGCCGACGTCCACCCCCTTCGGCAGGGCGGGCAGGGGCCGGGCCGGCTCGGGCAGGGTCAGGGTCGGGGGCGTGGAGCGGCCGATGAGGGCTTGGCCGGAACCGCCGATGACGAGGGCTGCCGCGCCGGTGCCGCTGAGGGCGACGACCCGGCGGCGGGTCGGCTGCGCGGGGTCGGCGTGGGCGGAGCCCGAGGGCAGCACCCGGCTGACGAGCAGGTCGAGCGTCAGGACCCCGATGACGGCCGCGACGAGGGCGGGGAGCCAGGCCAGGTCGTCGGCGGTGGGCCGCAGCACCGCGGCCGCGCCGGCGAGGCCGGTGAGCAACAGGAGGAGCAGCGTCGAGGCCTGGAGGAGCCGCCGGGGCGGGATGCGGTCCGCGAACCACGAGGCGGCGAGCAGCGTGACCGACATCGCGAGGAGCGCCACGTTGATGGCGAGCGCGACCGTCTGCCGGTCGTAGCGGAGCACCTGGCTCAGATAGGCCGGCATGTGCGCGAACAGGATGCCGTTGAAGGCGGCCGTGAGCGCGACGATGCCGATGCC
>ERZ500994.305-NODE-305-length-15869-cov-4.568357_pt1 | contig 15869 bp, 15 predicted proteins | sample MGYA00248878_ERZ500994 | MGnify/ENA primary metagenome ERZ500994 (study PRJEB25958, sample SAMN03398533) | human skin metagenome | study: EMG produced TPA metagenomics assembly of the Human Skin Microbiome Metagenome (human skin metagenome) data set. | reverse complement strand
ACAATAGCGAAAACTAACGAGGGTTTTGCTATGCAATCACTTGATTTAAATAATCCAATACCGCGCTTCATGGGCGAATTTTATTTTTCGGTGTGGCAATATATTGCAAAAGTTAACAACTTTGAGAATTTTCGCGCATTGGACGATTATATTTACAGTGGCGAAACTCTATCAGATTGTGAAGTAGCTATGATTGGCAGTTTGTACGAAAAACATTGCATTGATAATGGCATTGTAGCTGCCCCCGATTTTATTCGCTATTTGCAGTCTTTGAAAAGTGAATGCGTTAAATAGATTACAACTGAATAGTCGGAATTCCGACTGACCAAAAAAACAAAGAGCCTTGCAGAAATGCAGGGCTTTTTTAATGGGTAAATTTTATGAAAATCCGCTTTCAATCGGTTATTGATTTAAAGCCGACAAGCCGAATTAAGACACCACAGGGCTTTTTAATCTGCCAAGGTGCTAAGTTGGCAAAACCAATGGTTAAAGACTACTACGCAGGCGAATTAGGCGTGATTGATGGCTTAGAGCCTACCGACATCATCGGGATTTATACACCGCCTGATGTGTTGTTTAGCGACGCTGTAATCAATGGCTTTGCAGGTAGTGATGTGGTGATGACGCACCCCAAGGGCAATCAATTAACCAGTGATAACTATAAAGACCACATCATAGGCACTGCTAAAAATGTGCGTAGCGAAAATGGTTATCTTGTCGCTGACCTATGGATTAAAGACAGATGGGCGATTGATGCCATTGAATACGATGATGTAAAACAAATCTCGCTTGGCTATGCAGCCGAGTTAGACATGACCGATGGCGTGACCGACACAGGGCAGGCTTATCAAGGGCAGTGGGTCAATATGGTTGCTGACCATGTTGCAATTGTCCGTGAGGGTCGCTGCGGTGCTGATTGTGCTATCGGTGACAAACAAACTGTAAAACCTAGTGAGGATAACTCTATGAAAGTGAAAATTGGTAATCTTGAGTTTGACGTTGGTGATAACGCCACGTTAGCCCAAGCAATCGACAACCAAGCCGCCGAACTTCAAGTCTTGAAAAAAGGTGAATTAAAAGTAGGTGATACTGCGTTCAACTTAACCGAGTCTGCAGCGGTACAGGCTACCATCGATAAACTGGTGGCAGATAAAGCGGCTTTAGCGGATGAAAACGCCACGCTAAAAGCCAATCAAATCAAGCCTGAGCAAATCGAGCAGTTGGTAGCTGACCGCGCCAAAGCGATTGATGACGCTAAAAAGCTCAATCCTCAAATCGTAGCGGATGGCAAAACCGTTGAAGCGATTAAACGTGAAATTATCGCCGCAAAATCCGATGATGCGCTGGTCAAAGCAATCGTTGGCGATAACATCAAAGACGCTGAGCAAGCGACCATTGATACCGCGTTTAAGGCATTGGTGGCAACGGCTGATAGCAAGCCAAATATTGCAGCGGATGACGCATTGGCAAACCTAAACAACGTAGGCGATACCAAGGCTAAAACCGAAATTTTTGACAAAACTAAAATGTGGGAGACTAACTAATGGCAAATCAATTTGCACCAGTTTTGAGCGGTGATGACTTAATTGCATTACCTGGTATGCGCTTTAAATCTCAACCCGAAGAAGTGCTAAGTCTGCCTCTGATGGTTGACCCTGCTTACCCTGTGGTTGATGGCTCACCAATTTACCTTACTGCTGATAAAAAAGGCTGCACTACTACCCAAAATGTTAATGCAGGTTTTGTGGGCGCGGTTGTGCTTAATAATGTAGGTAAATCAGGTAGCGCTAACAACTACATCAAAGGCGATGTGGTGCCAGTGATGGTGAAAGGCAAACTATATGTACCTGTTAAAACCAAAGTAACTGACGTTGCGGCTACTGCTGTGGGTGCAGACGCTCAAGGCAACTTTGACCCAGCAGGCACCGCGCTTAAAGGCGTGCGTTTCCACAATCCGTCAGTAGGTAGCAAAAACCTTACTGTCTTAGAACTTTTGGGAGTTTAATTCATGAATAAACTACAACAAATGATGGCACGTTTAGCGCCTGCTGCTAGCGTGTTGCAAGCAAACGTGGGTGATGCTTTCAATCTGCAGAACCTAGCACAATTATTTGTGCAAGCTGAAAATATTGACGGTATTAGCCCTCAACTGGCGCAAGCCATGGACTATGCCAAGTTTATCCCAGTCAATCAAAATATCAGCGCAGTATATGGCACTTCAACCAACTTAAGCCGCAAACAAGGTGTTGGTTTGGGCAAGGCGTTCTCTGGCACTGGCATGGATATTCCGCTCGCTGAGACCATTTATGATGAGGTTAGCCTAAAAACTAAGGCTGGCTCAATTGGTTATCAATATTCACTGCTAGAACTACAAACAGCTTTAGCTATGGGCATTGCGCTTGAGAATGACAAAATAAGCGCGGCACGCTTAGCCTTTGAAAAACATATGTCGAATGTGGCATGGAATGGTGAAGCTGAAACTGGCTTGAATGGTTTTTATAACCAAACAGGTGTTGCGCTTGCCGCCAAAACTATTGATTTTGATACAGCTAGCATTGCCGATGTGCTTAAATTCATCAATGGTGTGATTTTTGATGCGATTGATGCAACTGAATACGATTCAAGCATTGCGCCAACCGATGTTATTTTGCCAATGTCTGTGACTCGTTCATTGTCTAGCCGTATTACCACGGATGCCAACCCAATCCCATTCCTTGACTATATCCGTAAAAACAATGAAGCAGCCTTGGCAGGTCAAGTGGTTAATATCACATCTTCTAAGCGCGGTATTGGCAAAGGTCAATCTAATGCTGACCGTATTGTTTCTTACTGCAAGTCGCCTGACTGCTTAGAGATGCGTATTCCAAAAGATTTGACGTTTGAAGCAGCGCAACCGAAGGGCTTGGATGTATTTGTACCGGGTAGCTACTTGTATCAAGGTCTATGGCTAAAACGTGTGGACTCAATGCGTTATATCGACGTAGCCAAGTAACAAATCCCAATCACCTGAGGACGTTAACCGCGTCCTTTTTTATGGAGTTTTAAAAATGTGGAATCTAACATTACATGATTTAGCTGCTTACTGGCACCTAATCCCACATAACCCACGAAACAACCGTCGCACTAAAGCGAAATTTAAATAAGGAAAAATGAACATGGCAAAGTATCAATTTAACGGCGACCATCAATCAATCACCATTGAAGGGGTGACTTTTATTAAAGGTGAGGCGACTGAGTTGGCAGCCGACCAAGCAAAACTACTTGAAGCCAGTGGTTTTTGGAAGCCACTATTGGAAAAAGGCGAAATCGTTGAACTTAAAGACGAGCCAAAGCCAGCCGCCAAGCCCGCTACCAAAGCGACTACTGCCACAGCTGGGTCGGCTAAGGCAGAGTAATGATTCGCACCAATGTAACCCGCCAAGACAGTGGCTTATGGAATCGTATTAAGCGCGTTGCTCGTGACTATACTACCAAAGTTGAAGTGGGTTATTTTGGTAATCAGACACACAGTGGCAAGCGCCCAATAACCATGAAAACCTTGGCAAGTTTCCATGAATATGGCACTCGAAAAATGCCAGCGCGTCCGTTTATTCGACCTGCGTTAAAGCAAAATCGCATGAAGTATCTAAAATTGGCTGGCAAGCAGATTACGCCTTGTATTCTTGGGCGACAAACGACAAGCAATGTATGGCATTTGTTAGGCGCTGAGGCGGTTAAAGATGTTCAAGACCACATGATTAATGGCACGTTTACACCTCTTAAGCCTGCCACAATCAAGCGCAAAGGTTCAAGCAAGCCATTGATTGACACGGGGCAGCTCAGACAGTCTATAACTTACAAGGTGAAATAATGTATATCACAAGGGACGATTTAATCGAGCGATTTGGCGAGGCTGAGATTATGCAGTTGGAGCGCAGTATCAAAGATGTCAATGCGGTTGATACAGCGATTGAAGATGCCTGCATTGAAGTCGATGGTTATGTGGCGCGTCAGTATAATTTGCCTTTACCAGTAGTCACCAAATCGCTTAAACGCGCAGTTGCTACGATTGCACGCTATTACCTGTGGAAAGATAAAGCGTCAGATAAAGTGCAAAAAGACTATGACGATATGATTGCATGGCTCGATAAAGTAGCCAATGGCAAAGTTTATCTTGTCTTTGGCTTGGAGTCTGGTAATTCGTCTAGCACAGGTGATGGCAGTACGTTTGCATCAGGAGCTTTTGTAATATGACAGCAATCGCTGATTATTTTGCCGTTGAGCCTATTATTGTCGAGCATATCAAGGCAAGTGTTAAAAACCTTGAAGATGTTGATACGCCTTTTGATATCGAGAATATGCTTGATAGTGTGAGCGTCACGCCATCGGTAAGTGTGATTTATTACGGTGACCGCATGGGTGATAGCACAAGCAATGGCAAAATCACCACACAATATCAACAATGGCTAATTGTGCTAAAGGTACATGATGCCGAGGCGCAAAGCAAAAACACCAATGATTTAAGGGCTTACGCCAATCCATTTATTTTACAGTTATTGTCCTGCATGCAGGGCTTTGACCCGAAGAAATACTTACCCGAACTAGTTGCATACCGTCAGTTTAAACGAGCTGATAGCCCCGTTGGCGTTGGCAGTGCTGCAGGATTTGGGTATTTCCCATTTTTATTTGAAATCCAAATGTTTATCTAAGGAGATATCCAATGGCGGTTACTCAAGAATATCTAAGTCTGCAAGGCTCAAGTCATCTGGCTAAAATTGTCGATGGCAAGCCCGTAGCAATGCGCGAACTTGGCAACCAAACGAGCGTGCAGCTTAAAATCAGCACAGAAACATTCCCCATCAATGAAACCAAAACAGGCAAGCGGGGCACTATCAAGACGGTGACCAAAAGCCGTGATATTGAGCTTGAACTAAAGCTTGATGAGCAAAAGCGCGAAGATATTGCACTGGCTTTTCAGGCAGAGCCGTTGAAAACTTCAGGTCGCACTATCACCGATGAAGTGCTACCAACACTCAAAGTAGGCGATGATGCGAAATTGGAAGGTTTTAACGTGTCGCAATTAACCATCACAGACAGCACGCCTAGCACACCAAAAACGCTAGTCTTAGACACTGATTACTCAGTCGATCTACAAGCGGGCATGGTTAAGCTACTAAAAACTGATGGCATTACACAGCCGCTAAAAGCGTCGTACACAGAAGGCGATATTGAATCAAATGTGTTTTTCACTTTGCCCGATGGCGCAGAATACCGTTATTTATTCAAGGGCATTAACAGCCTTGATAACAAACGCGTCATGGTCGAGCTTTGGAAGTTTCAGCCTGTGGTAGATAGCACACTTGATTTAATCAATGATGAACTAGGTGAGCTTAGCATTAAAGGTAAAGCCAATCTTGACAACGATAAAAGCCAAGACCCCAAACTCGGTGCTTTTGGTCGCATTGTTTATCTTGATTAAGCACACGTTTTACGACCCAAAAGGCACTTTTCGGAGTGCCTTTTTGTTATCCCAAAGCCAATTTTGATAGTTGTTTTTGGCATGACTTAAATTTTGGATGAACCAATGAAACTAACCAACCTCAAAACAAACACGGTCATTGAGCTGCCATACGATTTATACCCAATTGACGATTTAAACTGGTCATCAATCGCGGCAACCGGTGTCTATACGTTAAGCGGTGCGTATGACGTACAGCAGGCGGTAAAACTGGCTGGCAAGCCTATGACGCTGCAATCAGACGCAGGGCAGGGATTAGGGTTAATCACTCGTGATAAAGTTAATAAGCTGCACGCACAAGCCGCGATACCTGAGGCGACATTTACACTCGAGTACGTAGCAGATGGGGTGACAAAAATTGTCAATGTGATGTTTGACCATACGTCAAACCCGATTGAAGCAAAATCCGCTATCGATTTTAATAGCCCAAATTTGGACGATTATTTTGCGGTGACGATAAAGTTTAAGACGGTTTGATATTGTGTTTTGCTAGACACCTGTTTATTATTTGAGTATCTGAAACATTAGAGAAAGAATTATGAACATTAAATCACTTATCGCTTTTGTCGTACTCATCGCAATTGGTGTTTTCGGTTATTCTTATTATTCTAGCAAAAAGCATGAGGAGCGGCTGGCAGCTATCAAAGCTGAGACTGACAGGGTGCAAGCTGAAGCGGCTAGGTTGGGGGCTGAGCAAAACAGAGAAAAGCAAGAAAAGTTAAATGCTCAAGCAGCTGAAGAACAAATGCGACAAAAATTATCTGCCGAAAATGATAAAATAGATAAAGCAGCTAAAGCTAAATTACAAGATATTGCAAAGCGTTGGCAAGAAACTAATGCAAGGGCTAGTAGCACAGGTAGAATTGCCTTATCACCAGCGGTTAAAGACTTGCAAACCATCAAACATCAAGCTGAGGGCGTAGAAGTAGGGCAATGCACGAAACCCGCTAAGGAGGCTTTAATTAGTGGTATGCAGTATATTGAGGATGGTTATTTGCGTTTTATGGCAGATACCGTTAATGGCGAAAGCGATGCGATAGAACTTAAACAAAAAGCCGATCCTTTATTTGCAGAATATTCTAAATCCATTGAATCATGCAAAGTATAATCAGCATTTAAGCCCACAACAGCGTAAATTAAATTTTAACCTTTAAAACCCCAGTCGAAAGATTGGGGTTTTTTATTGCCCAAGGAAAAATCATGTCCGACTTAAACTATCTAATTAACTTTGACAGCGATACAGGCGGTATCAACGCTGCTGAAAAAGGGTTAAACGCGTTATCGTCCGCCATGGCAGCGCTTGGGCTAGGCTTGGGCATCAAAGAATTAGCTGAGATGGCAGACGCATACACCACACTTGCTGCGCGTATCAAAATAGCAGTAGGTGAAACGGGTAATGTCAAAGATGCCATGGCTGGCGTGCAGTCGGTTGCATTGCAAACCAACAGCAATCTAGACGCAACAGCTCAGCTATTTGCCAAATTAAATGACGTTGGCAAGACAATGGGGCTAACCCAAAATCAAGTGCTAGACTTAACCAAGACGGTTAACCAAGCAATCCAGTTAGGTGGTGGATCAGCCCAAGCCAGTGAAGCGGCGGTTACTCAGCTAACCCAAGCATTGCAGTCCGGCGTGCTACGTGGCGATGAGTTTAACTCCATCATGGAGCAAGCACCTGGTATCAGCCAAGCGTTAGCCGCTAGTCTAGGCGTGACTACTGGCGAGCTTCGCAAAATGGCAGAAGAAGGCAAGTTGTCATCGCAAACCGTGGTGAATGCGCTAAAAGACCAAGCCGATGAGATTGATGACAAGTTTGGTCAATTTCCCAAAACCATCGGTCAAGCACTACAAAATATCAAAACCCAATGGGAAATTGTCGTTGGTGAGTTTAATGCAGAAAGCGGTGCGTCTGCCGTGGTTGTCAATGCGCTACAAATCATTGGCGATAACCTTGGTGTACTTAAAACCTTATTTAATGATATCGGCGAGGGTATCGGCTGGGTCAGCGACCAGTTTGGCAGTATTGATGCGTCAACGATTGATGAAGTCAGAAATACGCTATCTATGGCGTACGACACTGTCAAAGATTTGGCGCAATCCATTGGCGAGATGGGTGTAACTGCATGGGAGGCGTTTAAGTCAGTCCTCGATAGCGTCTCACCCGTCTTTGCTGCGTTTACCAGTGGACAACAGGAAGTTAGCGGGCTTGATACCGCTATTCGTGCGCTACAAGTTGGCATGGGCTTGTTATCTGATGGTGCCAAAGGTTTAAGTATTATCTTAAACGGCTTGGTTGGTGGGTTGCAATTTGTAGCGGGTGGCTTATCTGCGCTACAAGCCAAAGTAGCTAGCTTTTTGGGATTTGATGACGTTGCTAAACAAGCTGAAATGGCGTCAGACCGATTATTTGCGGCAGGTGAAAAATCCTTTGCTCGTGCCAATAAGCAAATCATGGACTTTAAGTCTAGCACTCGAGAAGCGCTTGACGAGATGGGCAAAACCGAAGCGCAAAAAAATGCCGAAGCGGTTGCCAATACCCAAAAAACCTTAGCTGATAAAAATAAGGCTTGGCAAGATTTTGTCTTGGCTGAAAAAAACTGGGCAAAAGAACGAGCGGACTTAGACGCGCAGCTTCAACAGGCGCGCAAAGTTGGCGATGATGCCACGATTGCCAAGCTGCTTAAAAATATCAGTGACTTGGATAAGCAAGAGCAAGACTCGGTTAAAAACAAAGCAAAGGTTGAAAAAGAGAAAACCGATGCAGTGCAGGCGTATGCTGAGCAAGCCATTAAAGCCAGTAACGGAGTGGCAAGCGAGCAGTTAAAAGCTGAACTAGCTGCTAAAGGCTACACGGTGGCAGTGAATGAAGCTGGCAAGGCAACTGTTAGCGCCATGTCATCCGCTAAAGATAGTACCGAGCAATTAGGCTTGTCATTAAAAGATACTGCTTTAAATGCTGCTAAGGGTTTGGGTGTTGATGTCCGTCAGGCGCTTAATCAGTTGGACCCAGCATTTAGCCGAAATATTGAAGCAGTGCGCCAAGTTGCCGATGGCTACAAGCAGTTAAAAGACGAGGGCGTGGATGCAGGTAACTTACTTGAAGCTAGTCTTGAAAAGCTACTAGCAGGGGCAAAGTCGCAAAAAGAAATTGATACCGTGCGTCAAATGTATGTCGATTTCGGCAAAGACGGGAAGTTATCTGCCGAGCAAGTCGAAGATGGCATTGAAGGTATCAATGAAAAACTAAGCAAAACGCCTGAGTTGATGGATGCCACTTCTCGCGCTTTTAAAGCACTGGGAATCATCAGTCGAGAGGAAGCCGAAAAGCAAGCCAAAGAAGCGATTGCCAATTATGAGATTGTCAAAAACAGCGGTCAGGCATCAGCTCAACAACTCCAAGAAGCGCTCGATAAAGTTAACAAGAAAATCGAAGTTAGCGGCACTGCTGCACAGCAATCATGGCTCGACAGTCAAAAATCCGCGCTGGGTGTTAAAGATGCAGTCGATAAAACCACAGACAGTACAGAGCGGCTTACTCGTAGTGCGTCAAACATTGGCACCGCCTACCAAAACGCAGCACGTCTCAGCATACAAGAGCTTGAGGAAATCTCGAAAAGGCTTAATTACCTTGATGTTGAAAACTCAAAGAAAAAAGAGCAATGGGCTAAAGACAGCGCAGCGCGTGACGAAGTCAACCGAGCATCGGTTGGTAAGATGTTTGAAGAATCTAGTAAATACAGCACCTTGACCGGCATGGAAAACTTTTTAAAAGAAGCCGGTCTAAGCGAAGAGGAGGCGATGGAACAAGCGCGCAGGCTCATGAATCAATATGGCAAAAATGGGCGCATGAACTGGGCGAAGGCAAACGGAATAGCAGAAGGCGTACCGACAACTGTTCAACAAATGGCAGCTTACAAAGGACCAAGTGCATATTTATTAGATATCGCAGAGAAAATCCGCTATGACCAAGCCGCGCTCGATAGACAAACCGCGATTGTTGAGCAAAACAGGCAGGCAAGCGCAAACAGAACGGTTAACGTCAATCTTAACTTTGACGGGCAAAGCCTGCCGCTTACGATTGATGCGGATAAAGAGCAGTTATTCAATGATTTTATCAACCGATTACAAAGTGACTCAAAACGACAAGCGAGATAAGCATGGCAAAAGCACTTAAAACAATAGTAAATCAGCAAGATTTAAAAATCTACCCGTCCGAGCGTTTGACCCAAACCGATGACGGCGGCGGTATGCCACTAGGTACGCCATTAACCGGTGCGCTTAATGAGTTGTTTCAGCCCATCTCTAGTATTGCCCGTGTCAATGGGGCGTTTTATGCCGTGCTTGAGTATATGGGCGTATTGCGTGCAGATGATGAGCCTTTAATCGGTGCGTTTGCTGCAATCACCAAGCCGCCTAGTGACCCGACTGTTAGCTATTTGATGTTTAAAGCGACTCGTTTTGGTGAGTCACGTGCTGAGATTTTAAAACGCATTGAAGCGTATAACACTAAAACAATCGAATCACGCATGACGCTGCTATCGACACAATCACAAAACAGTAAAATTGTGCAAGCGTATCAATCTGTGGGTGAGCCGTTACCGAATGTGGGTGATAGATATTGTCTTGACCAAAACAAAGATGGCTATCCGATTAAAGAGCAGTTTATACAAGTTGCAAAAGTAACGGCTGAAGACCGCGAATTTACTGACCAAAATGGCAAAAAATTCTCAAAAACCGTGGTTAAACTTGAGATAACAACCAAGCTTGAAGCAGATTTTATCGGGATTGATTATCCAGTCGAAGGTTATGCCAATGCGCCATGCAAAGTGCGAGAAACAGCCGTTGCAGACGCAGCGCAATATTACGGTGTTAAGCCATTAGTAGATGCGATTAGCAAAAACGCTACGCAAATCAAGATTAAGTCATTGATGGAAAAAATCGTGCCTACTAATCAGGTTAGCACAGCGCTGGTTGATTTGACAGCCGCAGGGCAGCGTCAAGCATTATTTGACGGTAGCCGTACAGGGGCAGACGGCGTTGTTACTTTGGGTGTAAATATATATCACGAGGGCAATAAAATCACTAGCCTATATTTTGGTAATGCGATTACCCCTGGCACGGTTGTTATTGGCTCAAGTGTGGGCGATATCACAGACAAAGGCGGTGTTTTGTATCAAAGCGCGATTGCAGTCGGTACGGTAGATTATGCACGCGGCTCGGCAATCATTAATGAGCCGTCATTTGCAGCAAGTCTATACAACCTTAAATTTCGCCCGTCTATGGCTGAGTTAAAAGTTGCTGATACCCAAAAAATTGATGTGACGATTAACAACCGCTCAGATAGCTACACGTTTAATATATTTCCACCGCCTGCGGCAGGTACATTGCAAGTATCGTACTTGTCACAAGGTAAATGGTATGACTTGTATGATGACGGCTCAGGTGTGTTACGCGGTGCAAGTGCAGCGCATGGCAGTGGCTCGGTTAACTTGCTAACAGGTAGCGGCGTTATCACCACAGGTGAGTTACCCGATGTAGGCTCATCTGTTTTGCTGTCATGGGGTACACGGGCTAATTATTTTAACCGAGCAGGTACAACAACAACTGCTAAGATGTTATTGCAGTTAGCTGATGACGCTGACCCTGCAAGTCTGTCGTTAACATGGACAAACGGTGGTAATAAAACTGCAACAACAAACGCGGGCGGTAAGATTACAGGCGATTGGACGGGGCAGTATGACGCAGCAACGCGTCAAATCCGCATTGATACAGGCGCAAACTTTAATCACCCATCGGGTGTGCTAGATATCACTGCGACCTACAACAAAGGCACTAAAATCCACCAAGAGCATAAAGCCCCACTGCGAGACGGTCAAGGTAAAATAACACTTGATTTGGGTGATGTGTCGATTAAACCCAACACGTTTAAAATGCGGTGGAATCTGTTAATCGAAAACTATGATCCAAAAACTCGTCAAGTTGGTTTTGTTGACCCGTACAAAACCGTGCGAGATGATGGAGCGGGCAAGATAAAAGATGAAACAGGCGTTGAGGTTGGTACGATTGATTACGCTGCTAAGAGAGTCACATTTAACCCCGATACTACCGTACAAATACCAAAATCAGTTTACAAATGGGTGGACGCTGGCAATGGGCTAGAGCGTTATATTTTTGACCACTACGAGTATATCCCTGCGGGCGCGTCAATGCCGATTGATGAGTCAGGTATGGTTGAAGTGTGGTTTTATGATACATCACCACAATCGCAAGTTGTTGAGCAGTTAACTAGCGGGACAATCGAGATTGATGTATTGCCCAACTATGCAGAGGTAATCGCTCCGTCATCGCTTAATATTAAATGGGGCGCAAAAACTTATTTTGACAAGCTTGGCACGCTGTTTTGTGACCTTAACCCAGCCACGGGTGAAGCGACAACGGCGGGTAATGTTAGCTACCAAAACGGCATATTGCTAATAAAAAACTGGACTTGGACGAATGGTAGTGACCCTGTTATCACATCACTGGCAACAAGCATTGACGGCAATCCTGTCGATAGTGTGACCTTTCGCACGCCAAAAGCCCCGTTGTTAGCAGGTGGGTTGTCTATCCGTGCTACTGCCACCGATGGGACGCTAATTACTGCTAAAGCAAGTACTGGCGGTGTGATTAAGGCTGCAAATATTGATGGCACGGTTGATTTTGAGCATGGCGTTGCTGCGGTAAAATTTGGCAAATGGGTGGCTAACGATGCTACTGCTCAAGCACAAAGTTGGTATAACGCAAATAATGTTAAAGACGGTCAAGTATGGCAGCCTGTCAGTGTGTTTGCGGATAGCATTACTTACAATGCTGATGCAATTACTTATTTACCCGTTGATAGCACAGTCGTAAAAATCGACACAGTGCGACTACCGCCAGATGGGCGCGTGCCTATTTTTAGACGCGGCAATAGTATCTTAATCCGCAATGCCCGAACTGACAATCTAGGCAGCGCGTTTACGGGCGGTCAAACGATTAATCTATCACGTAATGATGTTGACCGTATTAGCTTGCTTGATGCGGACAACAAGCCTGTACTCGGTGACTTATGGGATTATGACTTAGATGCAGGCACGATTACATTTAAGACAAGCATTGATTTGTCATCGTACAAAATGCCGCTAAAAGCAATCCACGCGCAAGAGCAGCGTAACCGTATCGTGGACTTGGATATCGATGGCACGTTGTCACTACTGTTTGCAACTAATCGTGATTACCCGATTGAGGATACTTATGTATCAAGCCTACAGATTGGTGATGATTTGGCGGTACGCGTGTCTGTGCCGTTTACTCAGCGGTCGTGGAATAACGTGTGGCAAGATACACCAGTTGGCGACCAGTTGCTTAATAAATTAAAGCTCACCGATTACCCGATGATTTTGACCGATGACGGGGCAATCACTGACAGATGGATGATTAAGTTTATCTCCAATGCGCAGTTTGAGCTTTACGGCGAAGCACTTGGTTTTGTCGGTAAATTTGACACGTTAACTAACTTAGCACCGATTAACCCTGCTACAGGCAAGCCGTATTTTACGATTGATAAACGCGCGTTTGGTACAGGTACACCTTGGGCAGCACAGGATGTTATCCGCTTTAATACATGGGGCACGCTGATGCCCGTGTGGGTGCTTTGCGCCGTGCAGCCTAACCCGAATCCACCAACGGGTACGGATGGTTTTGAGCAATACTTATTTGGTGATACAACGGAGGTTACAGTCTAATGAGTTTACGCAATCCAGTTAAATACCCTGTCAAGTATTATAGTTGGCAGGATAACCAAGCTCCGCAATTATCTAATGTTGACGGGGCGATTAAAACTATTTTAAAGGCGTGCCTTGTGACTGGCTACGGCAGTAAAGCGGGTGCAGGATGGACAGCACTATTTGAGGATGCGTATCGCATTGTGTTACGCAGACCGCTACGCACGGGCAACCCGCCCGACATTAAAATCGAAAATGGTACAATATCAGGCTCGACAAAACGTCATCGCATTGTTGCTCAAGATAACCCTGCTAGCATAAGCGATACTAAAGAGTTATCTAGCGTTTTTACGATGATGAAAGACCCTAGTTGTGGCGTGGAATGGCATTGTATCGTAACAGATTTTGCATTTTTGTTTTGTTATCAGATGAGCGGGGCTAACGCATATGTAACTCGCAATAATGCGTTTTTTGTGGGCAGTTGTAAAAAGTTAAAAGATGCTGATTTGGATGTATTTTTTCTCTACAAAAACCCAACCGTAACCGCTAGCGGCGCTAGCGACTATGGCTATGGACTACTAGACAATGAAGTCGTTTATATTGATGCACGCAAAAAAACTCAGTATCTTACAAAAAATTATTTAACATTAGCAGCGACAGAAAAAGAGTTTAATAATGATTTTTTTGCTCAGAAAGTATTGATTGATAAAGTCGCAGAATTGCCGTTTTTTACGTCAGTTTGCGACCAATACTCTGACGTAGCAACAAGCATCGTGTCAATCAATGGTCGTCAAATGCTGCGTTATGTAAATGTACCGTATGCGTACTCATTTAACCGCCCGCTTTACATACCGCTCGATTATTGGGAGCTATAAATGCTGTTTGATAATCTATTACTCGGTACAAACTGGCTTGGTTATATCGCAGGTACAGCGGATGGGGTTATCACGGTGAATGGGGTTGCAGTAAAACGAGACATTGTTGCGCTTGATGCGATTGACTTGTCAGTCGTGCAGTGCTCGCAAAGTTTTGCCAGTGGTAATTATCTGCTCAATGGACTAGACCCTGTCAAGCAATATTTAATAATGGCTCGTGACTATAACAAAGAGTACGAGCCTGCGGTGTGGGATTATGTGACTCCTGCAACTGATTTAACTATAGCCCAGCAACAGGAGTTGTGGCAATCATGGCAGACATCACCGTAAAATCTAATGCACTGCCATTACCACTTGTTAAAAAAATCAGTGAGCGCGTAGCAAGTAATGTTTTACCGCTAACGCTTAACCGCAAACTTGGCACGCTTGACCCAGTAATGCCAACTGTCAAGCGCACGATGTCAGGTGTTAGTATCGCAATGCAGGGCAGCACAGTGGCTGCGGTAGATATTGCAAAGAGTAGCAACAATTTGCAGCTTGCTATTACCATCGCTGAAACTGCGCGTGCCTATCGTTTGATGGGCGTTAATATCGCTGATGATTATTGGTCGCTATTAAAGCCGTTTATCAATCTAGGCAATGCGACTGCTACTGAGTATGGCGATGTTGTCAATCTAGCAATGCAGTTTGATAGTTATTGGTATCAGTATGTTTTGCTTGCTAATGCAACGCGGATTAATGTATCGGACACGGTGAGTTATGCCAGTGTTTTGCTAAGTGATAGCGCAAAGGTGGTAAGTTTTGAGACGCGGCAATTTGAGCCGCAGCAACCTGCAATCGGTTTAGCGACAAGTTTACAAAACAATGGGCAAGGCGTATTTATTGGTAAAAGCAGTCAATCACGCACCCAAGCCGCGGTGACTGTGCCGTGGCGGTATTATGCGATACCCGATGAACCGCCACCACCACTGATTATTAATGCGTGTCGTATCAGACCGCCATCGAGCCGTTTGCCGCTTAATTTGACGCGCAAACGCAATGGACTGCCATCGTCTGCTTTGCCGTTACCGCTGATGTGTTGGCATGACCAAGCGCCTGAATTTATCCCTGATTTACGGAGTTATATTGTGTTAAATACAGTCACCGCGACATTAGGCGGCATTGCGATTGACCCTATCGACTTTAACATCAAAACCGATATGGATAGTTATTGTTGGCAGGGTGGCATAAAAATCAGCGATAGCCAATATCAAAAGGTCAAAGCCAAACTTGACGTAGCGCGGGGCAATGAGCCGCTAGTGATTGTCGTGGTCAACGGCGTGTCGTATAGCTTTATCGCTGAAGATATCAGCCGTAACCGTGTGTTTGGTAATTATAGCTACTCAATCAGTGGGCGCAGTGACACGGCTAGGCTAGGCGCGGATTACGCACACAGTCAAGGTGGCACGATTAACCAAGATTTATATGCCAGCCAAATCATCAATATGCAGTTAGCTGACTTGCCTTTTAGCATTGATAGATTTGAGGTAACAGACTGGTTAATCCCTGCTGGTACGCTAAATACGAGCAACCAAACACCGATTAGCATCATTAGCCAAATTGCCCAAGCATGTGGCGCTGAAGCGATTAGCGACCCGCTAGAGCCTAAGTTATCAATCATCCCACGTTGGAAAAAACCTGCTTGGGAGCTAGCCACTGCAACGGCTGATCTAGTGGTACCCATGGGCGTGGTGCAATCAATCAGCGACCAAAAAC
>ERZ500994.304-NODE-304-length-15874-cov-5.224161_pt1 | contig 15874 bp, 16 predicted proteins | sample MGYA00248878_ERZ500994 | MGnify/ENA primary metagenome ERZ500994 (study PRJEB25958, sample SAMN03398533) | human skin metagenome | study: EMG produced TPA metagenomics assembly of the Human Skin Microbiome Metagenome (human skin metagenome) data set. | reverse complement strand
AACGTCTGCTCGACGGTCGCCTCCGGGACCGCGGGCAGCCGGCTGTATCCGCTGGCCGACTTGAGGCTTCCGGCGAGTACGGCGGGCAGCAGCGGCTCGTCCAGCTGCAGGATCAGCTCCGCGCCAGGGACTCTGCGGCCGATCTCATCGAGCAGCGCCCTGGCGCCTTCGAGCTGCGAGGCATGCACGTCGCGGACGGCCCCGCTGTCGGTGAGTACGACGTTGCCGTTCGCCAGTTCCAGGCTCGCGGCCAGCGTCCAGGGACCGCACAGCGCGACCTTCACCGGTCCGGCGTACCCGTCGGCGACCTCCTGCAGAGCGTCGAGGTCCCAACGCCAAAAGTCGTTGGCTCGCCGAAGATCCATGCCGCCGTGGCTGGCGAGCAGCCAGCGGCCGACCTGTAGCTCGACTGGAAGGTCGACCAGCCGCGCAGCCGCGCGACCCACCATGTCGGCGCCCGGACCGCGCCCTGGAAGCTCAGCTAGATAAGGAGTGTCGAGGTCCTCGCCGAAGACCATCGTCAACGCGGCCGTCGGATCGGTGCCAGGCAGCGAGCCGACTCCGGTCGCGCCGATCAGGCGCATCAGGCTGCCGTGGCGCTGATGGTGGCCGAACCAACGACCCGGTCGTCGTCGTAGAGCACGATCGCCTGGCCCGCGGCGATTCCCCTCAGCGGCTCACCGAGTCCCACGACGAGCTGCCCGTCGGCGTCGATTTCCGCTACGGCAGGGGCAATCCCACCGTGCGCGCGCAGCTGCACGGTGCCGTGCCACGGGAAGGCGGGCGCCGCGCCGCTGGTCCACACTGGCCGCTGCGCGGTGACCGTGGTGATCTCCAGGCGGTCGGCGGTGCCGACGGTGACCCGGTTGGTGACCGGCTCGATGTCGAGCACATAGCGCGGCTTGCCGTCGTTGACTGGGTTGGCCAGCCGCAGGCCCTTGCGCTGGCCGATCGTGTAGGCGTAGGCGCCCTGGTGCGCACCGACGACCTGGCCGGTGTCGGCATCGACGATGTCGCCCGGGTTGTCGCCGAGCTGCGTGCGCAGGAAGCCCATCGTGTCGCCGTTGCTGATGAAGCAGATGTCGTGGCTGTCGGGCTTGTCGGCGACCAGCAGCCCACGCTCGGCGGCCTCGCGGCGTACCTCGTCCTTCGTGATGTCCCCCAGCGGGAACATCGCGTAGCGCAGCTGCTCTGCGGTGAGCACTGCGAGCACGTACGACTGGTCCTTGGCGTCATCGACCGACCGGGCGAGCCGCGGGGTGCCGTCCGCGTCCTGCTCAAGCTTGGCGTGGTGGCCGGTCACGACGGCGTCGAAGCCGAGCGCGCGCGCCCGGTCGAGTACGGCGGCGAACTTGATCTTCTCGTTGCAGCGCAGACACGGGTTCGGCGTACGGCCGGCGGCGTACTCCGCGACGAAGTCGTCGATCACCTCTTCGCGGAACTGCTCGGCGAGATCCCAGATATAGAAAGGAATGCCGAGTACGTCGGCCGCGCGGCGCGCGTCGCGGGAGTCCTCGACGGTGCAGCAACCGCGCGCCCCGGCGCGCACCGCCTCAGGGGCACGCGACAGCGCGAGATGGACGCCGGTCACGTCATGACCTGCGTCCACGGCACGGGCGGTAGCGACGGCGGAGTCGACCCCGCCGGACATCGCAGCAAGAACCTTCACAGTGACTGAATTCTACGTGCTGATAGCACCGGACGCTGGCTTACCCTGAGCTCGTCGCCGGCTCAGCGACCGCGACGCGAAGCGGTGCGGTCACCTCAGCCACTCACCATTCGCGCGCGCTCCACGACATCCGGGAGTAAGGCGGCGAGCCGGTCGACCTCTTCGGGCGTCGTCGTGCGACCGAGCGAGATTCGCACCGATGACCGAGAGCGAGCATCGTCGTCGGTCATCGCGAGGATCACCGGGCTCGGCTCGGTGACTCCGGCCGAGCACGCCGATCCGGTCGAGATCGCGACTCCCTCGCTGTCGAGCAGCATTAGGACCGCATCGGCGGCGGCGCCGGGAAGATGCAGGTTGAGGACGCCGGGAAGTGCCCGCGCGACATCGAAGTCGGCGTACCCGTTGACCTGGAGTCCGTCGATCGACGCGCGGAGCCGAGCCGCCAGCGAGTCGCGCAGGCCACCGAGGCGCTCGCTCTCTGCTTCGCGCTCCTTCTCGGCCTCGCTCACCGCGACGGCAAGACCGACAATGCCTGCCACGTCAAGGGTTCCCGAACGGATGCGACGCTCCTGTCCCCCGCCGTGCGCCTGCACCGCGGGCGTGAACGAGCGCTGCGCAAGCAACGCGCCGACGCCCTGCGGTCCGCCGATCTTGTGCGCCGACACCGCCAACGAGCTCGCGCCGAGCGACCGGAAGTCGATCGGCACCCGACCCACGGCCTGCACCGCGTCGGTGTGGAAAGCGACCCCGGCTTCGAGACAGATCGCTGCTATGGCTGGAATGTCACTCAGTGCGCCGACCTCGTTGTTGGCCCACATCGCGGTCGCGATCGCGACCGACGACGGGTCGCCCACAGCATCGCGGACGCGCTCGACCGGCAGCGAGCCGTGCTCGTCGACCTCGACCCAGCTGAGCTCGAAGCCGCGCTCGTCGGCCAGCCACCGCGCGGAGTCGAGGACGGCGTGATGTTCAGCTGGGCTCACGACAACGCGGCGGCACGACGGATCGGCCGCCTGGCGGGCCAGCGCGCCACCCTTGATCGCGAGGTTGTCGGACTCCGTCGCGCCCGAGGTGAAAATGACCTCGATCGGGTCCGCGCCCAGCGCCGCGGCAACCTGCTCGCGGGCTTCCTCGACCCGCTGGCGCGCCCGGCGCCCCGTCGTGTGCGTCGACGAGGCGTTGCCGACGTCGCGCATCACCGCGGTCATCGTCTCGATCACCGACTCACGAATCACCGTCGTAGCGGCATGGTCGAGATACACCTGACTCATCGGGTCCCCTCCCTCACGTTCGCCGTCGTACCGCGCGATCTGCGGTGCAGTTTGTAGCGATAATCGCCCCAGAGCGCTACAAAACGCACCGCAGGTCGGAGAATCACGCCAGGCCCCGCGTCATCGCGTCGAGGCGTTCGAAGACGGCCGCGTCGGCGCGCAAGCCGTCGTGCTCGTACTGGTTGGTCACCCACGGCCGCACGTTGCCGGCCCATCGCGCGACGTTCATCGAGGCGTCGAAGTCGACGTACATGTCGTCGAAGTAGACCGCTGCGGCGACCGGAATCTCGTTGGCACGCAGGCGATCGCGGTCATATAAGGCGCCCCAGTCCGACTTCGCGTGCAGCACGTCGGCGACATCGGTGTACGGCGCCATGCCCGCCACGTCGGTGAAGCTCCACCGTTCCTTCATCTCGCCGGTGAACATCGGGGCCGGTGCATCAAAAGCCAGCGCCGGAATCTCGCCGCGCGTCCGGGTCGCCGCCCAGTCCGAGGCGATCGGGCCGTCGCAGTAGATCACCTCCTGCAGCAGCGCATAGAGCGGCGCCGCGGCGTCACTCGTGCGCGTGGCGACCTGTTCCAGGAAGTACGGCGTCAACGAGCCAGCCGCGTCGAAGGCCTCCTCCAGCAGATAGTGGGTCTCGGCGTACCCGGTCGACCCGCCGAAGGCGATGCCGAGCCCGAGCACCCGGTCGCGGGTGAGGCGCTCACCAGAAGCCAGCGTGACACCCTCGTCGACGCGCTCCTGGACCCGCCGCAGCACGTCGCGATCGCCCGGATAGCGGCGGAAGTAGCCGGCGTTCTTGGCGATGACCCGCGGCCAGGTCCGCTGGTATACCTCGGCTGGCGCAAGCCCGATCGGCGGGATACCGCCGGTCACGAGGCAGCGTTCCAACCCCTCGGGCGCCAGCGACAAGTAGCTGAACGTGCAGAAGCCGCCGTAGCTCTGCCCGAGTGTCGTCCAGCGCTCGCCGCGAGCGACCTGCTTCCGAAACAGCTCCGCGTCGGCGACGATCTCGGGAGCGCGCAGCTGCGCGACGTACGACACGGCGCCCTCGCCGAGCAGGGCGAGCGACGAGGGCGTGACCGGCGACGAGCGTCCGGTGCCGCGCTGGTCAAGCAGCAACACCCGGTACTTCGCGAGCGCCGCGTCCAGCCACCCCGACCTGCTCGACGGGCGCGGCGCCTTGCCACCCGGGCCGCCCTGCAGGAACAGCAGCCACGGCAGCGACTCGACATCGCGGTGCTCGGCGCCGACGACCTCGCGCGCGTAGACGTCGATGCTCTGACCGTCCGGGCGAGCATGATCGAGCGGGGCGGTGACCCAGTGGTCGCGCGTGCGCAGGCCCGCGATCGCGTCGTCGTACTCGTTCACCGTGCTCCTTCGGTCGACTCGGCCGGGTGCGGCGCGGTGAGCCGGACCGCGCCGAAGGCCACCACCAAGCCTAGAACGGCCAGCAGCAGATCGTGGACCGTGACCGCTGAGCGAAAGCTCAACACTCCGGCGACGGAGGCCGCGACGAGCGCTCCCCCGATCCCGATCGTCAGCGAGTTGGTGACCGCCTCGCTGAGCTGCATCGCCGACGAGTCGCGGCCGCGGTCCCCGACCGGCGACAGGTCCAGCAGCAGCACGCTGATCGAGCTGAGCGCCAGACCCATCCCGGCGCCGGCGACCAGCCAGATCGGGTACGCCAGCCACGCCCCGCCGGGCACCCACACGATGAGCGGCAACGCGAGGGCCGCCGCGGCGACGAAGGAGCCGCCGATCCGCACGAGCTTCCAGCGCGGCACGGTGGACCGTCCCTGGATCGCCGACCCCGTGCTCCACGCGACGGCCCCGACGAGCAGCGGCAGACCGCTGAGCGTCGCGCTGAAGCCGTGCACCTCGCTGAGGGTCAGCGGCAGCAGCGACTCCATGCCGAAGAAGGCACCGGCGATCAGCCCGCGCGACATCACGGCGGCCGGGATCCCTTGGCGCAGCCTGGTCGTTCCGGCCGGCCAGAGCGAGCGCAGCGCGATGGTGAGCAGCGCGATGCCGCCGAGCACGCTCGCCACCGCAAGCAGCCGCCGTCCTTCACCGAGCTGCTCCAGCCCGGCCTGTACCAGCGCGAGTCCCACGCCGGCGGCGACGCCGTACCCCAGCCGGCCGTACGACGCAGGAGGTGGGTTCGTCACCACCCGGGAGCGGCTCACGACCTGCCAGATCGCCCCGCTCAGCAGCGCGAGCACCGGAAGGAGGCCGAGGAAGACCAGCCGCCACGACCCGTGCTCGGCGAGCGCGCCGGCGATGAACGGTCCGATCAGCGCCGGCAGCACCCAGGCCGCGGAGATGAGCGCAAAGACCCTGGGGCGCAGGCGATCGGGGTAGATATCGCCGATTGCGACGTACAGCCCGACGACGGCCAGCCCGGCACCGAGCCCTTGCGAGACCCGGCCGCCGACGAACTGCAGCATCGTGTTCGCCGTACCCGAGGCGATGAGTCCCGCGGTGAAGAAGCCAAGGCCGCCCAGCAGCGAGCGCCGCGGTCCGAGCCGGTCGCTCCACAGGCCCGACAGGACCATGCCGACGACGTTGGCGATCATGAACCCGGTAAAGGCCCAGCCGTACCAGCGCAGCCCGTCAAGATCGCGGACGGCGGTCGGCATCGCGGTGGCGACCGAGATCGTCTCGAAGGCGATGAGCGTGACGTAGCCGACGAGCCCAACGGTCATCCAGCGGTACGCCGGACTGAAGGGCGAGTGGTCATCGGTCACCCCGGCTACTCTACGAGCCGGCCACCAGCGTTGGTCACCGCGCCGTCGCGCGTGCTCGGTGCGATCTCGGGTCAGCGGCCGACCGGCGTTTCGCCGTCGATGTATCGAAGCTTCTCGGGGTTGCGCACCGCGTAGACGCCGGTAATGAGCCCGTCGACCACTTCGACGGTGAGGATGCTGTCGAGCGCACCCTCGAGGAAGACGACGATTGCCGGCCGGCCGTTGATATCCACCGGCTTGAAGGTGATCTCACCGAACTTGCCGAAGCCACCGACCAGCAGCCGCGAGACCTTGTCCGCTCCGCGTACCGGATGCGCGAGCGCCTGCTTACGACCACCGCCGTCGCCGAGCATGACGACATCGGGAGCGAGCACGTCAAGCAGCGTCTGCAGATCACCGGTCACGACGGCGCGCACGAACGCCTCGAAGGCGCTCCGCGCCTGGCCCGGACTCAGCTCGCCGCGAGGACGACGGGCTGCGACATGTGAGCGTGCTCGGTGCGCGATCTGCCGCACACTCGCCGGGCTCTTGTCGAGTGCGTTCGCAAGCTCCTCGTAGTCGAGGGCGAAAACCTCGCGCAGTACGAATACGGCGCGCTCAGTCGGTGTCAGGGTCTCGAGCACTACCAGCATGGCAATTGACAGGCTTTCCGCGAGCTCGATGTCCTCGGCGACATCCGGCGCAGTCAGAAGCGGTTCGGGCAACCACGGCCCGACGTAGTTCTCGCGCCGCCTCGACACGGTCCGCAGTCGGTCGAGCGCCGTGCGGCTGACAATCCGAACAAGGTACGCGCGCGGGTCGCGCACCTGCTGCTGATCCACCGTGTCCCACTTCAGCCACGCGTCCTGCACGACATCCTCGGCGTCGACCGCCGAGCCGAGGATCTCGTACGCCACGGTAAACAGCAGGCTGCGATGCGCGGTGAATACCTCGGCGCCGCTCATGCCGTCGAGGCTACGTTCGCCTCGCCCGCGGCGGGGTAGACAGTGGCGGAAGACCGCATGAGTCAGCAAACTCCTCCGACTGAACACCCAACGCAATGTTGCCGCGAGCCGTGGCGTTCATGAAACCGACGCGCGCCGTGAGTTCCAAAAGCCCAGCGGGCCCGAGGTCGGCGAGCAAGGCCGCCGACAGTTCATCGGTCACCGTGACCGGGCTCTGGCACATCGCCTCCGCGTACTAGATCGACCGGCGCTCCACCGGTGTGAACGCCGCTGACTCGCGCCACCGCGGTACGTCGCGAGCCTTCGTTTCGTCCAGACCCTTGTTGTGGGCCATGAAATACCCGAAGTCGAGGCAGAAGCTACAGCCAATCGACGCGGCGGCGGCCATGGTGGCGTACGCGGCGAGGTTCTTATCGAGCGCGTCCCACTTCTCGATCTTCTGTCCGTAGCTCATCGTGTCTTTCAGCGCTCGCCGGTGATGCCACATCACGGCGATCGACTCCGGCGTCTTGCCGAACATCCGCCGGGTCATCACGGTGATGAGCTTGCCGTAGAGGCCGTCGAGGTCGGCCTTCGGGATGCGTGCCATAGCGGTCTCCTTTGCCGTCGTGGGCATCGCGTGATGCCCTTGGACATGAAGACGCCGGCCGGCCCGCTGCTGTGACAACGTCCCGCCCTCGGCGCAGTCGAGTCGTCGACCCAATGAGTAACGGCCACCCCGGATAAATCTGGGGTGGCCGTTACTAACCGGGTCAGGGCCCGGCGACGAATGCTACTTGCGCTTGTTCACCGCTTCGGTGGCCTGCGGTACGACGTTGAACAGGTCGCCCACGACGCCGAAGTCGGCGAGCTCGAAGATCGGTGCCTCGGCATCCTTGTTGATCGCGACGATCGTCTTCGAGGTCTGCATGCCGGCGCGGTGCTGGATCGCTCCGGAGATGCCGGCCGCGACGTACAGCTGCGGCGAGACGGTCTTGCCGGTCTGCCCGACCTGGAACTGGTGCGGGTAGAAGCCCGAGTCGACCGCGGCGCGCGAGGCGCCGACGGCGCCACCCATCGAGTCGGCGAACGCCTCGATCACCTTGAAGTTCTCTGCCGACGCGACACCGCGACCACCGGAGACGACGATGTTTGCCTCGGTGAGCTCAGGGCGCGAGCCGGTCGACTCCTCGACGCGCTTGACGACCTGCGAGCGCTTGGCGGCGTCCGAGACCTGGACCTGCACGTCCTCGCGCGCCCCGGCACCGGCCTGCGGTGCGGCGGCGATCGAGTTCGGGCGGACCGTGATGATCGGCATCGCGGTGCGTGACTTCGACTTGACGGTCATCGACCCGGCGAAGATCGACTGGGTGACGGTGCCGTCGTCATTGATGTCGACGGCGTCGGTGAGCAGGCCGTTGCCGGTCTTCAGCGCGAGCCGACCGGCAACCTCCTTGCCGTCCTGCGAGGACGAGATGAGGACGGCGCCAGCCGACTTCTCCTGGGCCAGCTGCGCGAGCAGCTCGGCCTTGGGAGCGACCAGGAAGCCCGCGATGTCGTCGCCCTCGGCGGCGTAGATCTTCTCCGCGCCGGCTTCGGTGAGGGCGTCGGCGATCGCGTCCGTCGTACCGGCCGGGCCGACGACGACCGCGCTCGGCTCGCCCAACTGGCGGGCCGCGGTCAGCAGCTCGGCAGTGGCCTTCTTCAGCTTGCCGTCGGCGTGCTCGACGAGAACAAGTACTTCAGCCATGGTGGTGTGGTTTCCTTCCTCGTCCTAGACGAGCTTCTGCTTGGCGAGGAACTCGACGAGCTTGTCGCCGCCGTCGCCCTCGTCGGTGATCTTCTCGCCGGCCTCACGCGGCGGGCGCGGAGCGAACTCGAGAACCTCGGTCCACGCGTTGTCGAGGCCGACCTCCGACGCATCGAGGCCGAGGTCGGCGAGCGTGAACTCTTCGATCGGCTTCTTCTTGGCCGCCATGATGCCCTTGAACGACGGGTAGCGAGGCTCGTTGATCGTGTCCCAGACCGAGATGATCGCCGGGAAACCGCCGCGGACGACCTCAAAGCCGCCGTCGACCTGGCGCTCGATGGTGACCTGCGGGCCTTCGAAGCCGATCTGGCGTGCGCCGGTGAGCTGGGTGGCGCCGGTGAGCTCGGACAGCAGCGCCGGGATGACCGAGACACGGCCGTCGGTCGACTCCGCACCGCACAGCAGCAGGTCGAAGCCGGTCTTCTTCAGCGCCGCGGCGATGACCTTGGCGGTGCCGATGGCATCCGAGCCGGCGATCGCGTCGTCAGTGACCTGCACGCCCTTGTGGGCGCCCATCTGCAGCGCCTTGCGGATGGTGTCGGTGGCCGAGGCCGGGCCGACCGAAAGAACGGTGACGTCTCCGCCGCCGGCTTCGCTGATCTTCAGCGCCTCCTCGACGGCATACTCGTCCATCTCGTTGAGCACGAGGTCCGCGTTCTCCCGATCGACGGTGTTGTCACTGGCGTCGAGAGTGCGCGGGTTACCCGAGTCCGGTACCTGCTTGACTAGTACGACGATGTTCATCGTCAGGCGAACCTCCTGTGGGAAACCGCACCGGCAGCAAACGGCCGGAGAGGGATGAGCGAGCGGCGCAGCGCCGATCTATAGAAACTATCGCGGCCGGATCGACCTAGCGACCGCCTCCCCCACGTTACTCGCGGGTAACCTGTCGTGGGCGCCGCATCGGGATGGTAATTCCCACATCAAGATCCGCGCTATGACTGCGATTTCGGCTCCCGCGCCGTTCGCGCGCCCGCCGGGCAGGCGAGACCGACCAGCAAAGGACGACCGGGTTCGTGACCAACGACATACGCACCGCCCAGGCCGGCCCTCGCATCCTGCAGGTCTCGTGGGAGTTCCCGCCGGTCGTCGTCGGCGGGCTGGGCCGGCACGTCGGCGCGCTCACTGCCGCGCTGCGCGCGCACGGCGCCGATGTGCGCGTGTTGGCCCGGGCGGCCGACGGACAGCCCTCCGGGCCTTACCCCGAGGCTGGCGCCACGACTCTTCGGGCGGCCCCCGGACCGCCGTACTTCGCGTTCTCCGAGCTCCTGCTGGCGTGGGTGCAGTCCTTCAACCACTCGTTGCGCCGCACCGCGGCAGCACACCTGAGCGAGCCGATCGACCTCGTGCATGCGCACGACTGGCTCGTCGCCCCGGCCGCCGTCGCGCTCGCCCGCGAGTACGGCGTACCGCTGGTCAGCACGATCCATGCCACGGAGGCCGGTCGGCACCTCGGGTGGCTGCCCAAGCCGCTCAACCGCACCATCCACCAGACCGAGGGCTGGCTGGCCCGGGCCAGCGCCCAGGTGATCACCTGCTCGCGCCAGATGCGCGACGAGGTCCTGCGCCTGCACGAGATCGACCCGACGAGGGTCCGGGTCATCCCCAACGGCATCGACCTGGCCGAGTGGCGCAGGCCGAGCGGTGCCCAGCGGCGCCGCGGCGCACCGACCCTGGTGTACGCCGGCCGGCTGGTGCACGAGAAAGGCGTGCAGGACCTCATTGCCGCCCTCCCGGCGATCCGGAAGGCCGTTCCCGGGACGCGCCTTGTCGTCGCGGGCACGGGCAAGACCGAGGCCGCGCTACGTGAGCAGGTGGCGACGCTGCGGCTGAAGACCGCCGTCGACTTCCGCGGACACCTTGAGCCGGCCCAGCTGCGGAAGGTCATGTCGGGCGCGGATCTCGCGGTCGTGCCGTCCCGGTACGAGCCGTTCGGCATCGTGGCGCTGGAGTTCACCGCGCTGGGCGTGCCGCTGGTCGTGACCGAGGTCGGCGGTCTCGGCGAGTACGCCGCCCGCACGGGCTCGCCGACGGTGTCCGCCGGTGAGCCTGCCGCCCTGGCCACGGCCGTCATCGCAGCACTGGGCGACGCCACGACCTCCCGCGCCCAGGCGTCGCGGGCGCTCGGCGTCTTGGCGAGCGATTTCAGCTGGCCGGTGATCGCCCGGGACACCGCCGCCACCTACGATGAAGCGCTGTGCGTCCAAAATGTGGCGCCGCCGCACGTTATCGACCGCCACGTCGAACCAGCCGGAGGAAACCTGCTCTATGGAGCCTCCCGATTCAGCTGAGGGCGACCACACCTTGACGGTGTTGGGCACGTCCGACCTGCACGCCGACCTGCTGGGCTGGGACTACTACGCCGACGCCGAGGCACACCCGGCCAGCGGGCTTGCCCGGGTTGCCGGCCTGGTCAGGAAGTACCGCAGCCAGCGCCCCGAGGGATCGGTCCTGCTGGTGGACTCCGGCGACACGTTCCAGGGCAACCCGCTCGCGGTCTACCACGCCGAGCGCACGGACGAACCGCACGCGGTGGCGGCGGCTCTCAACGCGCTCGGCTACGCCGCGGCGGCGATCGGCAACCACGACTTCAACTACGGCCTCGAGTCGCTCGCCCGGTTCGCCCGCGAGGTCAACTTCCCGCTGCTGGCCGCGAATGTCTACCGCGACGACCGGCGTGCGTTCCCGGCGTGGGCACTCGTGCCGGCGCGGGTCGGCGGACGCGACCTGCGGGTCGGGTTCGTCGGGGTGACGACCCCAGGCAGCGCGGTGTGGGATCGCGACAAGGTCGCCGAGCTGCGCTTCACCGACCTCGTCGGCGCGGCGCGTGAGGCTGTGGCGGAGGTCCGTGCCGCGGGCGCCGATATCGTCATCGTGCTGTCGCACTCCGGGCTGGGGCCCTCGTCGTCGTACGGCGATGCCTTGCCGCTGCTAGAGAACGCGACGAGCCTCATCGCCGCGCAGGTCCCCGACATCGACGGGATCGTGCTCGGGCACTCGCACGAGTCGGTGGCCGCGACCGTGACCAGTGTGCAGACCGGGGCGAGGGTGCCGCTGCTCGAGCCGTCCTTTCACGGCCGCCAGCTCGCGGTCCTCGAGTTCGATCTCGACCTGTCGAGCGACCGTCCGCGCGTGGTCGCCGCCCGCGGCAACCTGCAGGAGACCTCCGGGGCCGCGATGGATCGCGAGATCGTCGAGCTGGTCGCCGATCAGCACGAGCGCGTCCGCACCCACATCGCGGCGCCGGCCGGCGAGCTCGAGGAGCGGCTCGAGGGCCGCGATGCGACGATCACTCCGTCGCCGATGCTCGACCTGCTCAACCACGTCCAGTCCCGATACCTGCACGCGCGGCTGCGCGGCTCACGATGGGAGGGCCTGCCGGTGCTCAGCGCCGCGGCGCCCTATGGCCGATCGTCAGGTCTGCCGCAGGGGTCGGTCTCGATCCGAGATATCGCGGCGATCTACCCGTTCGACAACATCCTCGCCGCTCGGGTACTGACCGGCCGCGAGGTCACGGACTACCTCGAGCACGCGGCGGCCTACTTCGCGCTCAGCGCGGGTGGCAGCGACCCGCAGACACTGTGCGGGACGCCGACGGCTCGAGCCCCGCGCGGCACTCCGGACTACAACTTCGACGTCCTCGGCATGGCCGACGCGGTGGTGACCTACACGGTCGACGTACGCCGCCCGGTGGGCGAGCGGGTCAGTGACCTGCGGATCAACGGCGGACCGCTCGGCGAGGATGAGCAGGTGGTCCTGGCGCTCAGCGACTACCGCGCGGGTGGCGGTGGCGGCTATCCGCACGTGCGGGACGCGCCGCGCGTCGAGGCCGGCACCCAGGACATCCGCTCACTCGTCGTCGACTTCGTCCGGTCGCACTCGCCGCTGCGCCGGGCCGATCTCGGGCGCACCGACTGGACGCTGCTGACCTGAGCGGACCGGGTCGGCGGGCAGCCTGCTCTTGATGACCTTTCCGGGTACGCCGGCCACCACGCTGTAGGCCGGGATGTCACCGCGCACCACCGTGTGCGCCGCGAACACGCAACCCGGCCCCGTCTCCGTGCCGCGGAGCACGCTGACCTTCGTGCCCAGCCAGCAGTCGGCGCCGATCCGCACCGGGAGCTTGGCGATACCCTGGTCCTTGATCGGCACACCGAGCTGCTCGAACTTGTGGTCAAAATCGCAGATATAGATCCAGTCTGCGATAAGGGTGGACTCGCCGATCGAGATGTCGAGATAGCCGTTGACCACGTTGTCACGGCCGAAGACGACCTTGTCTCCGATCTCGACCGTGCCCTCGTGGGCCCGGATGGCGGTGCCGTCGCCGATGTGCGCCCAGCGGCCGAGCACCAGCCGGCCATGGCCGCGACGCGCGCTGAGCTCGACGTTCTTACCGAGGAAGACGAACCCGCGCGTGATGACATGGGGGTTGCGGAGCTTGAAGGCCAGGAAGCGGACGTAGCTGACCAGGTAGTGCGGGGTGAACGCGCGGTGGCGCCAGACCCAGCGCAGCGAGCTCCTCGTGAGAAACCTCGCCTGCTGGGGATCACGACCGCTGAAGTATCGGCGCAGCATGGCAGTAGAGGCTACGCGGACCACCGAGGTGAGATACATTCGGCGGACGTGACGCCCCCGCCAGACGATCCCCGCCCCACCCTGCCCGCTGCGTGGCGGGCCGTCGCTGTCGGGCTGAGCCTGCTGTGGCTCGGCTCGATGATCGCTTTTCTGGTGATCAGTCTCGGCGGCTACGGCAACCGCCTCAGCGGGCTTGCCGGCATCCTGGTGATGCTCGCCAGCCTGGTCGTGCTGGCGCTGCTGCGCAACCTCGGACGGACCATCTCCGGGGAGCTCGACGAACCCGGCGACTGGGAGGTCAAGCTCGCCGTGGCCGGCGGCCTGATGCTGGCGGCGGCGTGGGTCCTGCACTTCGCGGCCTGACGCACCCTCGCGACCGCGCCCGCGCGATACCGGACAACCCACGCGTCGGCGGGCTACAGCTCGTCGCCCTCGTTCTCGCGGCGGTGATCGTCGGTGACCGCGGCCCTGCTGGTCGTCCACACGCGGTCGCAGCCGGCGGCCTACTCCCCACTGCTGTGGGGATCGCTGGCCAACCTGCTGTGGTGGCGGGCGTGCCGTCGCGCCGGCGTCGATGTCCCGCTCGTGCGGGTCGCGCTACTCGGACTCGGCGTCTCCGCCGGCTGCGTGCTCACCGGTACGACGGCGATCTGGGCGGTGGGCCTGCTTACGGCTTGAGCCCGGTCACCAGCGCGTTGTAGAAGAGCCCCTCGGGTACGACGTGCCGCCACAACCGGTCATCGAGCGTGGCCAGCGTGGACCATGCGCGCATCGCGCCAAACGCCCACCTGGCCCCGAGCTTCTCGCGGGGGACGGCCGCCTCGAAGGTGCGCACCGGCCACCCGAGCATGGCGGCGGTGAACTCCTCGGTGACGACGTCGACATCGCTCGCTCCCGCGACGATCGCCAGTCGGCGCAGCTCGTCGGGGGCGAAGGTGTGCAGGTCGACGACCGCCTCCAGCTGCGCGGCGCGCGACGAGTCGTCCAACTCGACCTGAGGGCGGCGCCAGCCGCGCAGCGGCGGCAGCTTCGTGACTGTGGTCGTCGCCCACCACGTGGCCCGCGAGAGCCGGCGCGCGAGGAAGTCTCCGTGCCGCGTCGGCTCCCCGGCAAACACGAACCGGCCCCCCGGGCGCAGCACCCGAAGCACCTCGCGCAGCGCGGTCTCGACGTCGGGGATGTGGTGCAGGATCGCGTGCCCGACGACGAGGTCCATCGAGTTGTCGTCGTAGGGCAGCGACTCGCCGTCGACGACCTGGCCTTCGACCGACAGCCCGAGCCGCTCGCCGTTGCGGACCGCGACCTCGACCATTCCCGGTGAGAGGTCGGTGAGGTGCCCGTGCCGGGCCACGCCGGCCTGCATCAAATTGAGCAGGAAGAACCCGGTCCCGCTACCGATCTCCAGCGCGTTCTCGTACGGCTCGAACCCGGGCAGGCGCGGATCCTGCCCCGCGACCTTGGCAAAGCGGCCGGTCGCATAGTCGATGCTGCGCTCGTCGTAGGAGATCGACCACTTGTCGTCGTACGTCGCCGCTTCCCAGTCGTGGTAGAGGATGTTGGCCTGCTTGGGGTCGCTGCGGGCGGCGTCGACCTCGGCTTGGGTAAGGGGCTTGCTCATCGGTCGTGGCTCTCTGTGGCTACTTGCCGGTGAACGTGGCCTTGCCCGGGCCGTTCTCGACGAACGACTTCATCCCGATGCTCTGGTCATCGGTGGCAAAAAGCGCAGCGAACAGGTGGCTCTCCAACTTGAGGCCGGACTGCAGGTCGCCGTTCAGGCCGCCGTCGACGGCCGCCTTGACCGCGCGGAGCGCGAGCGCCGGTCCGCCGACGAACTGCCCGGCCCACTTCTTCGCCTCGTCGTACACCGACCCGGCGGGGACGACCTTGTTGACCATGCCGATCCGCAGGGCTTCCTCCGCATCGACGAAGCGACCGGTGAAGTTGATGTCCTTGGCGTGCGAGGGCCCCACCAGTCGAGCGAGCCGCTGGGTGCCGCCGGCGCCGGGAATGATCCCCAGCAGGATCTCCGGCTGACCGACCTTGGCGTCGTCAGCGACAATCCGGATGTCACAGCACATGGCGAGCTCGAACCCGCCGCCGAGCGCGTAGCCGGTGATCGCCGCGACGGTCGGCTTGGGGATCTCCGCGACGGCCGACAGCGACGACGACAGTGCGTCGGCGCGCGCCGACATCTGCTGGTAGGTCATCGACTCCATCTCTTTGATGTCGGCGCCGGCCGCGAAGACCTTCTCGCCGCCGTACACGATGACCGCGGCGACGTCGTCGTTCGCGCTGGCCTCGTGCGCGGCCGCGCGGATCTCCTCCTGGACCCGCTGGTTGAGCGCGTTCATCTTCGGCCGGTCGAGCCGGATGGTGCCGATGCCGTCGGCTACTTCGAGGTTCACAAACTCGCCCACGATGGGTCCTTTCCTAGCGGTGCGGTGCGTTAGTTGGGTGGAGGCCTAACCTACGGATGCGAAGTACCGGCCGCGACGGCGGGACAGGTGGGCCTTGACGCCGAAGGACTCGTCGCTGGCGGCCACGACGCTGCCCCCGAGCCGGCGCGAGGCGAGATCGATTCCGTCGCGGTCCATCACGGCGTCAACCCCATCGCCTGCGACAGCGGCCAATGACTGCGCGGATTGTCCGGCCCGGCCGCGTACACCCCCGCCTTGCTGGTCGACAACCCCAACCCCACCACCGCCTGCGCGAGCGCGAGTTCGCCTTCCGGAGAGCCCAGAAAATCATAGGCGTCCTTGGCGGCATTGGCGACGACGAGCGCCTGCGGGTCCGCCATGCCGATGTCCTCCACCGCCATGCGCACGATGCGCCGCGCGAGGAACAGCGGGCTTTCCCCGGCATCGAGCATGCG
>ERZ500994.303-NODE-303-length-15886-cov-12.324237_pt1 | contig 15886 bp, 17 predicted proteins | sample MGYA00248878_ERZ500994 | MGnify/ENA primary metagenome ERZ500994 (study PRJEB25958, sample SAMN03398533) | human skin metagenome | study: EMG produced TPA metagenomics assembly of the Human Skin Microbiome Metagenome (human skin metagenome) data set. | reverse complement strand
GCCGCGGGCACCGTCGCCGAGCGCCTCGCCGCCACCCGCGCCGAGCGGGACGAGGCCCTGGCCACCCGGGCGATGCCGATCACCGGCACCTCGACCTTCCCGCTCGCGGGGGAGACCCTGCTGACCCGCACGCCGCGCACCGAGCCGACCGGCGGCCTGCCGCGTCGCCGCGACAGCGAGGTCTTCGAGGCGCTGCGCGAGCGCACCGCCGCCGGCGACGTCAGCGTGCCGGTCCTCGCCCTCGGCCCGGCCAAGGAGCACACGGCCCGCCTGACCTTCGTCACCAACCTCCTCGGCGTCGCGGGCATCCGCCCCGAGGTCGTCGAGGTCGGTGAGGGCAGTGACCCGGGTGCCGTGGCGAGCGCCGCGCAGGGCTCGCCCGTCGCGATCCTCGCCTCGTCCGCCCGCGGCTACGAGGCACACGCCGAGGCGGGCGTCGCCTCCCTTCGTGATGCCGGTGTGCAGCGCATCCTCGTCGCCGGCAAGGCCACCGAGGTCGGCGACACCACCGTCGACGGCGAGGTCCGCGACGGCATCAACATCGTGGACTTCCTCGCAGAACTTCTTGATCTCCTCGACACCCTCGGCGCCCCGGGCGCCACGCAGGCAGGAGCAGACGCATGAGCGCGCAGATCCCCACCTTCGACACCGTCGACCTCGGCGACGGAGTCCCGTCCGCCGACGCCGCCGAGCGCTGGCAGGAGGCCCTCGACGCCACCCCCGGTGCGGCCGACGGCTGGGAGACCCCGGAGAAGATCGAGGTCGCCCCGGTCTACACCGAGGCCGACACCGCCGACCTCGACTTCCTCGAGACCGCCCCCGGCGCCGCCCCCTTCCTCCGCGGTCCCTACCCGACGATGTACGTCAACCAGCCGTGGACGATCCGGCAGTACGCCGGCTTCTCGACGGCCGAGGAGTCCAACGCCTTCTACCGGCGCAACCTCGCCGCGGGGCAGAAGGGCCTGTCCGTCGCCTTCGACCTGGCGACCCACCGCGGCTACGACAGCGACCACCCGCGGGTCGAGGGAGACGTCGGCATGGCCGGTGTCGCCATCGACTCGATCTACGACATGCGCACGCTCTTCGACGGCATCCCGCTGGACCGGATGAGCGTGTCGATGACGATGAACGGCGCGGTCCTGCCGATCCTCGCCCTCTACGTCGTCGCGGCCGAGGAGCAGGGGGTGAGCCCGGAGCAGCTGAGCGGCACCATCCAGAACGACATCCTCAAGGAGTTCATGGTCCGCAACACCTACATCTACCCGCCGGCTCCCTCGATGCGGATCATCTCCGACATCTTCGCCTTCACCAGCCAGCGGATGCCGCGCTTCAACTCCATCTCGATCTCCGGCTACCACATGCAGGAGGCCGGGGCGACGCAGGACCTCGAGCTCGGCTACACCCTCGCCGACGGCATCGAGTACATCCGCGCCGGCCGCGAGGCGGGCCTGGACGTCGACGCCTTCGCGCCGCGGCTGTCCTTCTTCTGGGCCATCGGCATGAACTTCTACATGGAGGTGGCCAAGCTGCGCGCGGCCCGCCTGCTGTGGGCGCGCCTGGTCAAGGAGAACTTCGAGCCGAAGAGCGCCAAGTCGCTCTCGCTGCGCACCCACTCGCAGACCTCCGGCTGGAGCCTGACGGCGCAGGACGTCTACAACAACGTCGTGCGCACGTGCGTCGAGGCGATGGCCTCGACGCAGGGCCACACGCAGAGCCTGCACACCAATGCGCTCGACGAGGCGATCGCGCTGCCGACCGACTTCTCCGCCCGCATCGCGCGCAACACCCAGCTCGTCCTCCAGCAGGAGTCCGGCACGACCCGCGTCATCGACCCGTGGGGCGGCAGCGCCTACGTCGAGCGCCTGACGCACGACCTCGCGCAGCGGGCCTGGGCCCACATCGAGGAGGTCGAGGCGGCCGGCGGCATGGCCAAGGCGATCGAGGCCGGCATCCCCAAGATGCGCATCGAGGAGGCAGCCGCCCGCACCCAGGCGCGCATCGACTCCGGACAGCAGCCGGTCATCGGCGTCAACACCTATCCGGTCACCGAGAGCACCGCCGACGAGGCCATCGAGATCCTCAAGGTCGACAACGCCGCGGTCCGCGCCTCCCAGATCGCCAAGCTCGAGCGCCTGCGGTCGGAGCGTGACGAAGGGGAGACCCGCGCGGCTCTCGCAGCGCTCACCGAGGCGGCCAAGGCCGACGGCGGCACGATGGAGACCAACCTCCTCGCGCTGGCCATCGACGCGGCCCGCGCCAAGGCCACCGTCGGCGAGATCTCCGCGGCGCTCGAGGAGGTCTACGGCCGCTACACCGCGCAGATCCGTACGATCTCCGGTGTGTACCGGGACGAGGCTGGCAAGGGCGGCGCCGTGGACGAGGTCCTGGCCAAGGTCGAGGACTTCGAGCAGGAGGAGGGGCGTCGCCCCCGCATCCTCGTCGCCAAGATGGGCCAGGACGGTCACGACCGCGGGCAGAAGGTCATCGCGACGGCCTTCGCCGACCTCGGCTTCGACGTCGACGTGGGCCCGCTCTTCCAGACCCCCGGCGAGGTGGCCCGTCAGGCCGTCGAGGGCGACGTGCACGTCGTCGGGGTGTCGTCGCTGGCCGCGGGTCACCTGACCCTGGTGCCGGCGCTGCGCCAGGAGCTCGACGCGCTCGGGCGCCAGGACCTGATGATCGTCGTCGGTGGTGTCATCCCCGACCAGGACTTCGACGAGCTGCGTGCCGCCGGGGCCGACGACATCTACCCGCCCGGCACGGTCATCGCCGATGCGGCCGGCCGACTCGTCGACCGCCTGCGGGAGCAGGCCGCCGGCACCGATGCCTGAGTCGGTCGCCGACCTCGCCCGGGGGGTGCGGGAGCGCTCGCGCGCCCACATCGCCCGGGCGATCACGCTCGTCGAGTCCTCGCGCCCGGACCACCGGGAGCGGGCTCGCGAGCTGCTCGCGCTCATCGCCCACGACACCGGGCAGGGCATGCGCGTGGGCATCTCCGGCATCCCCGGTGCCGGCAAGTCGACCTTCATCGACGCCCTCGGCACCCGCCTCATCGAGCGCGGGCACCGGGTCGCCGTCGTCGCCGTCGACCCGAGCAGCTCCCGCACCGGCGGGTCGGTCCTCGGTGACCGCACCCGGATGGCGCAGCTGACGGCGAGCGAGGACGCCTTCGTCCGGCCCTCGCCGTCGGGGGCGCACCTGGGCGGTGTCGCCCGCGCGACCCGTGAGGGGATGCTCGTCCTCGAGGCCGCTGGATATGACGTCGTGCTCGTCGAGACCGTCGGCGTCGGTCAGTCGGAGGTCGCTGTCGCCGAGATGGTCGACACCTTCCTCCTGCTCGCGCTCGCCCGCGGCGGCGACCAGCTGCAGGGCATCAAGCGCGGCATCCTCGAGATGGCCGACGTCATCGCGGTCAACAAGGCCGACGGCGAGCACGCCGGCGACGCCCGGGTCGCTGCTCGCGAGCTCTCGGGCGCGATGCGGCTGATGAACTCCGACCCGGACGCCCGCCGCCCCCCGGTGCTCACGTGCAGCGCGCAGACCGGCGACGGGCTCGACGACGTGTGGGCCGCGGTGCTCGAGCACCGCGAGTGGCTCGAGGCGCAGGGATCGCTGCACGCCCGTCGGGCCGAGCAGCAGCGCGAGTGGATGTGGGCGATGGTCGACTCCGAGCTGCGGGACGCCGTGCGGCGCTCGCCGCGGGTGCGCGAGCTGCTCGCCGAGATCGCCCCGGGCGTGCGCACCGGAGAGGTGAGCGCCGTCGACGGCGCCGCCCGGATCATCGCGTCCTTCGCCGAGGACCTCGCCGCACGACCTTAGGGAAATGCGGCCTACCTGGGCGCGGGGACGGCGCGGTCGGGGGAGAGGGCCGGGCGGCCGAAGCCCCGGGGCGCGATGCCCGAGCGCCGGGCCAGCCACAGCAGGATCGCCGTCATGACGAAGGTGGCGACGACCCCGAGCCCGCCCGAGGCGGCGGTGCTCGTCGTGTCCTCGGTGACGTAGGCGGTGTCGAGCCCACCGAGCAGGGTCAGGCCGACGATGATGACGAGGTTGTTGACCACGTGCAGCACGATGGCGGCCTCGAGGCCGCCGGTGCGCCAGGTGAGGTAGCAGCAGGCGACGGCCATGCCGCCGAGGTCGAGCAGCACCCACGGGTCGAGCGAGGTGTGCGCCAGCGCGAAGATCACCGCCGACAGGACGGTCGTCACCACGAGCGCGACGACCGGGCGGCGGATCCACGCGCCGACGCCCTGCATGAGCCCGCCGCGGAAGGCGACCTCCTCGCCGGCGGACTGCAGCGGCGTCGTGAGCAGCGTGATGACGAGCAGCCAGGGCCAGTGCTCGGGCCGCTCGGTGGGCTCCTCGCCCGAGAGCACCCACGTCGCCGCGAGATAGCCACCCCAGACGACGAGGGTGACGAGCGAGGCGGTGCCGAGCCAGCGCCACCGGATGCGCCCGGTCACCGACCACACCTTGCCCATCGGCCGCCAGTGACCGACGCGGGTGGCGACGAGCGTCGCGGGGATGAGCGCGGCGAGCGTCAGGTTGCTGATGAGCATCGTCAGCGGGTCCGAGGGGTCGATCTCGGTGGCGCTCGAGGCCTCGAGGAGCGAGGGGTCGGCGATGAACCACGCGATGCTCAGCACCGTCGCGAGCACGAGCCAGGTCCCCACACCCGCGGCCAGGGCGAGCAGCGGTCGCCACCAGCGGTGACCGGCCGTGCGCATCTGGTGGACATAGCTGCGCGGCTCGTCGTCGGGCAGCGCCCGCATCGACGGCCCGGCCGCGACCGGTGCCCTGCGGCCGGCGGCCCGCTGCCGGGCGGCTGCGACGAGGTCGAGGGCGAGCGGGTGGACCCCCTCTGCCGTGGCGAGGGGGAAGTCGGTGAGGGTGGCGAAGGGGGACCCGCCCGCGCTCACGACGGCCGGCTCGCCGCCGCGGTGGGCCTGCGGGTACCAGACGGTGCCGGGGGCGTCGACGTAGTCGCGGCCGGGGCGGGCGCTGCCCCGGTGTGCCGGCAGGTCGACCGTCGCCGTGCCGGTGATCGCGGCGAAGCGGCTGCCGGGGGAGGGGGCCAGGCGACTCCCTTCGCCTGCACGCAGGGGACCGAGGACCGGGACGCCGAGCTGCAGGGCCCAGCCGGTCGTCGCGTCGTGGGTCGTCGCCGGGGCGGAGGCCGGCGGGGCGAGGAGCCACACGGCGTCCACGTCGGGGGTGATCGTGGCCCCGGCCGGCAGCCACCGCACCTGCGCGTCGGGGGCGAGGGCGGTCACCGCCCGCGAGACGAAGGGGGCGTCCGGCCAGTCCGCGGAGCCGACGAGTGCGATGGTCAGGCCGGTCATGCAGCGAGCCTACGTGGGAGGTGCGATTTCCCTCCGAGTGGGCCGGTGCCCTACTCTTGACTGTCGGTCACGTGTGTCATGCCTTCCCGCTCTCCGGGGAGGTCATCTCGCGCGTGCCACACGCGGTGGCCTCCATCCAGGAGGCGACCACCAACGGATTGAGAGGGTATGGCCAAGAAGGACGGTGTCATCGAGGTCGAGGGCACGATCGTCGAAGCGCTCCCGAACGCAATGTTCCGGGTCGAGCTGACCAACGGTCACAAGGTTCTCGCCCACATCTCGGGCAAGATGCGGCAGCACTACATCCGAATCCTCCCCGAGGACAAGGTTGTCGTCGAGCTCAGCCCGTACGACCTGACCCGCGGCCGGATCGTCTTCCGTTACCGCTGACCGAGTCGGTCGTCGACACGGCGACCGACGAGGGATGCAACTCCCGCACGACCCGGCATCCACCACCCGTGGGTCGGGACAGATCGATGAAAGATGCGAGACGGCAATGAAGGTTCAGCCGAGCGTCAAGAAGATCTGCGACAAGTGCAAGGTGATCCGCCGTAACGGTCGGGTCATGGTGATCTGCGACAACCTGCGCCACAAGCAGCGCCAGGGCTGATCGCGGCCACCACGGCCCGCACGGCGGGGACCTTGGCTCATCGCCACAGATCCTCGAGCAACGCCAACTGAAGAACGACGCACCACCCGGCCCCTCTCCCTTCGCGGAGCAGGACGTCACCCCCGGCTCGGAGGCCGGGGACCGAGCGGCCCGCCACCATCGGCGGGACCCACCGCCGGACCGGTGGTGCACCAGACCTCCGAGAGAACGAGAAGGAAGCCAGCACATGGCACGACTTGTTGGAGTCGACCTGCCGCGCGAGAAGCGCGCCGAGGTCGCCCTGACCTACATCTTCGGTGTGGGACGCACGACCGCACAGAAGGCCCTCGCCGAGACCGGCGTCGACCCGAGCACCCGCGTGAAGGACCTGAACGACGACCAGCTCGTCGCCCTCCGCGACTACCTCGAGGCCAACGTCCAGCTCGAGGGTGACCTCCGCCGCGAGGTGGCCGCCGACATCCGCCGCAAGGTCGAGATCGGCACCTACGAGGGCCTGCGGCACCGCCGCGGTCTCCCGGTCCGCGGTCAGCGCACCAAGACCAACGCCCGGACCCGCAAGGGCCCGAAGCGCACCGTCGCAGGCAAGAAGAAGGCCTGACACACCACGTGTCGCCGCAGCCGGCTCCGGCCGCGCGGTGATCACCACACACCGAAGAGCTTCGTAGGAGAAACATGCCCCCCAAGACCCGCTCCGGCGCCAAGGTGCGCCGCAAGGTCAAGAAGAACGTGGCCGTGGGCCAGGCCCACATCAAGAGCACGTTCAACAACACCATCATCTCGATCACCGACCCCACCGGTGCCGTGATCTCGTGGGCCTCTGCCGGCCAGGTCGGCTTCAAGGGCTCGCGCAAGTCCACCCCGTACGCCGCCCAGATGGCTGCCGAGGCCGCTGCACGTCGCGCCATGGAGCACGGCATGAAGAAGGTCGACGTCTTCGTCAAGGGCCCGGGCTCCGGTCGTGAGACCGCGATCCGCTCCCTGACCGCCGCCGGCCTCGAGGTCGGCGCGATCCAGGACGTCACGCCCAGCCCGCACAACGGTGTCCGCCCGCCCAAGCGCCGTCGCGTCTGAGCAGCAGAGATACGGGAGACAGATAAGACATGGCTCGTTACACCGGCCCCATCACCAAGAAGTCGCGTCGACTCAAGCTCGACCTCGTCGGCGGCGACAAGAACTTCGAGCTCCGTCCCTTCCCGCCCGGCCAGCACGGCCGTCGGCGGATCCAGGAGAAGGAGTACCTCACCCAGCTGCAGGAGAAGCAGCGCGCCCGCTTCACCTACGGCGTCATGGAGAAGCAGTTCGTCCGGTACTACAAGGAGGCGGCCAACCGCCCCGGCCAGACCGGTCACAACCTGCTGACCATCCTCGAGTCGCGCCTCGACAACGTCATCTACCGCGCGGGCCTGGCCCGCACGCGTCGTCAGGCCCGCCAGCTCGTCACGCACGGCCACTTCGAGGTCAACGGTGTCCGCACCGACGTCCCGAGCCAGCGCGTCGAGCAGTACGACATCATCACGATCCGCAAGCAGTCGGTGGAGGCCTTCCCCTTCCAGCTCGCGCGTGAGACCTTCGGCGAGCGTCCGGTCCCGGCGTGGCTCCACGTCGTCCCGGGCAGCCTGAAGATCCTCGTGCACCAGCTGCCGACCCGCGAGCAGATCGACACCCAGCTCACCGAGCAGCTGATCGTCGAGCTCTACTCGAAGAACTGATCACCGTCGCTCCTGCTCCCTTCGCCTCGTGCGAAGGGAGCAGGAGCCTCACGGTTGGTGCACGGACAGAGGCGCACCAACCGCCGGCCACCAGACCGGCACCTTCACGAGGCGTCATATAGCGGTCGCCCGTGGGAAGGAAACAGACGTGCTCATCGCACAGCGCCCCAACCTCAGCGAAGAGGTCATCGCCGACAACCGCTCGCGGTTCGTCATCGAGCCCCTCGAGCCCGGCTTCGGCTACACCATCGGCAACTCGCTGCGTCGCACCCTGCTCTCGAGCATCCCGGGTGCCTCCCTCACCTCGATCCGGATCGACGGCGTGCTCCACGAGTTCGCCACGGTCCCCGGGGTCAAGGAGGACGTCACCGAGATCATCCTCAACATCAAGTCCCTCGTCGTCTCCTCGGAGAACGACGAGCCGGTCGTGATGTACCTGCGCAAGTCGGGCGCCGGCGCGGTCACCGCTGCCGACATCAACCCCCCGGCCGGTGTCGAGGTCCACAACCCGGACCTGCACATCGCGACGCTCAACGACAAGGGCTCCCTCGAGATGGAGCTGACCGTCGAGCGCGGCCGCGGCTACGTCTCCGCGCAGCAGAACAAGACCGGTGACCAGGAGATCGGCCGCATCCCGGTCGACTCCATCTACTCGCCGGTCCTCGCCGTGACCTACAAGGTCGAGGCGACCCGTGTCGAGCAGCGCACCGACTTCGACAAGTTGGTCGTCGACGTCGAGACGAAGAACTCGATCTCCCCGCGGGACGCGCTGGCCTCCGCCGGCAAGACCCTCGTCGAGCTCTTCGGCCTGGCCCGTGAGCTCAACGTCGAGGCCGAGGGCATCGACATGGGCCCCTCGCCGACCGACGCCGCGATCGCCGCCGACCTGGCCCTGCCGATCGAGGACCTGGACCTGACCGTCCGCTCCTACAACTGCCTCAAGCGCGAGGGCATCCACAGCGTGGGCGAGCTCGTGGGCCGCAGCGAGGCCGACCTGCTCGACATCCGCAACTTCGGTGCGAAGTCGATCGACGAGGTCAAGGCCAAGCTGCACGAGATGGGCCTGGCGCTCAAGGACAGCCCTCCCGGCTTCGACCCGACGACCATCCCCGGTTACGGCGAGGACGACTACGACGAGTCCGGCGACGAGGACGCCTCGTTCGCCGAGGACGAGCAGCTCTGACCCACCGCTTCCCGACCTCACCGCTGACGCGGTAGGTCAGAACTTCCAAGGAGAACACCATGCCCACCCCCACCAAGGGTCCCCGTATCGGTGGCGGCCCGGCTCACGAGCGGCTCATCCTCGCGAACCTCGCCACCGCGCTCTTCGAGCACGACCAGATCACGACGACGCAGGCCAAGGCCAAGCGTCTGCGTCCGCTGGCCGAGCGTCTGATCACCTTCGCCAAGCGCGGTGACCTGCACGCCCGCCGCAAGGTCATGACGACCGTCCAGGACAAGAGCGTCGTCCACCGCCTCTTCGTCGAGATCGCGCCCGACATGGCCGAGCGCGAGGGTGGCTACACCCGCATTACGAAGATCGCCCCCCGCAAGGGTGACAACGCCCCGATGTGCGTCATCGAGCTCGTCCGCGAGCCCGTCAACGCCAAGCCGAAGCGCGCCGTCGTCGCCGAGGCCGAGGCCGCCACGAAGCGCTCCGCCCAGGACGAGGCCGCCGAGGCCGAGGCCCCGGTCGAGACCATCGAGGCTGCCGCCGAGGAGACCGCCGCTCCGGCCGCCGTCGCCGACCTGCCCGAGGGTGCCGCCGCGCCCCTCGAGGACGGCGCCGCGCCCAGCGACGACTACACGGTCAAGGGCAACCTCGACTCGATGAAGTACCACGTCGCCGGCTCGCAGTGGTACGACCAGACGGTCGCCGAGGTCTGGTTCAAGACCGCTGACGAGGCCAAGGCCGCGGGCTTCGAGCCCGCCGGTGGCGAGGCCAAGCAGCAGGAGTCCGACGAGGCCTGAGCCTGACGGCCGACTGCATGCGAAGGGAGCGCCGCTCACCCCACGGGGTGGGCGGCGCTCCCTTCGTCTTGGCTCGGCGATGACGTCGGAGGCGTCGCCTACGCTGGCCCGCATGCGGCTGCGACTCGACCTCGCCTACGACGGCACGGACTTCCACGGCTGGGCCGCGCAGCCGGGGCTGCGGACGGTCGAGGAGGAGCTGTCGCGCGGGGTGACGACCGTCCTGCGCCTGCCGGAGCCGGCGCGGCTGACCGTCGCCGGACGCACCGACGCCGGCGTCCACGCTGCCGGTCAGGTCGTGCACGTCGACGTCGAGCCGGCAGAGCTGGAGCGGGCGCGGGGCCACTCCGACCGGCCCGCGGAGGAGGCCCTGGCCACCCGTCTGCGGGGAGTGCTCCCACCCGACGTGGTCGTCCACCGCGTCACCCGGGCTGCCGAGGGCTTCGACGCGCGCTTCTCCGCGACGAGCCGGCGCTACCGATACCTCGTCGGTGACGACCCGGCGCGGGTGGACCCCCTTCGTCGTCGTGAGGTGGTCTCGCTCCGCACGCCGCTCGACGTCGACGCGATGAACGCCGCCACGCAGCGCCTGCTGGGCCTGCGGGACTTCGCGGCATTCTGCAAGAAGCGGGAAGGGGCGACGACCACCCGCACCCTGCTGCGCTACGACTGGACCCGGCGCGACGACGGGCTGCTCGAGGCCACGGTCGTGGCCGATGCCTTCTGCCACTCGATGGTGCGCGCCCTCATCGGGGCCCTCGTGCCGGTGGGTGCCGGTCAGCGGGACGTCGACTTCCCCGCCGAGGTGCTCACGGCCGGCGCCCGCGACCCGCGGGTCAAGGTCATGCCGGCGCACGGGCTGTGCCTCGTCGAGGTGACCTATCCGGCGGACGACGCGCTCGCGGCGCGAGCCGTCGAGGCCCGCGCCCGTCGCGACTAGGTCAGTCGAGCCGCTCGGCGCGGCCGGGTGGCAGGGGCCACCAGCGCCACCCGAGGGTGCCGACGACGTGGTCGGCGCCGACGAACTTCGCGTCGCAGCGACCCGTCGCCCGGCCGCGGCACGCGGCGACGGAGTCGTCGCTGTTGGCGCGGTTGTCGCCGAGGACGAGGTAAGAGCCCTCGGGGACGGTGACGTCGGGGAAGCATCGGGCGGCGGTGCCCCCTTCGCACCCTCCGGCGAAGGGGAGGTCGCGCCGCACGTAGGGCTCGTCGAGGGGCTCGCCGTCGACGAGGACGCGGCCCTGGTCGTCGCAGCAGGAGATCGTCTCGCCCGGCAGGCCGATGACGCGCTTGACCGTGTGCGCGGTGTGGCTGGGCCCGGCGCCGAGGAGGTCGCCGCCGTAGCGGATGACGTCCTTGACCGGGTTGGGCTCGTCGATGCGGTCCGACGCCCACGTCTCGCCGTGACCGAAGACGACGACGTCGCCGCGCTCGAGGTGCTCGCCGTCGACCCCGACGATCTGCGCCATGACCCGGTCGCCGGTCATGAGGGTCGGCTCCATCGACGCCGACGGGATGACGAAGGGGCGCACGAGTGTGTGCGTGACGACGGCGACGACCGCGAAGGCGATGACCAGGCGCAGCAGCACGCCCCACAGCCAGTGCCGCTCGGTGCCCGCCTCGTCTCCGCCCACGCCGTCAGCCTAGGCCGGTCAGCGGGGCAGTGGGGTGAGGGCGACGACGGCGCTCACCCGACGAGCGCCCGGTGTGCCGGCGCCGCGTCGCCGGTAGCGGTCGAGCACCGCGCCCAGCTCGGCCCGCAGCGCCGCGAGCTGGGTCTCGTCGACGAGCACCTCGCGGTCGTCGAGGCCGCACTCCTCCTGCCACACCAGCGGCCACGACACCTGCGCGTCGACCCACCCGTGCATGCGCTGCGTGTGGTGGTCGACGAGGTCGTGGGCGAGCCACAGGGCGTCGGCCAGGTCGTCGGCGTCGTCGATCGTGCTCACGGCCACCGAGGTGTCGACGGCGCGCTCCTCGTCCTCCTCGGCGGCGGCCCACACCCGGGAGCGGCCGTCGCCCAGGCCGGTGTCCTCGAGCAGCCCCGCCTCGGCGAGCACCCGCGAGTGATAGCTCGTCGCACCGGTGTTGGTCCCGAGCGCGCGGGCGAGCTCGGCCGCGGTCGCGGCGCCGTGCAGCCGCAGGTGGGCGAGGATGCGCGAGCGCAGCGGGTGCGCGAGCAGTCGCCAGGCATCGGTCGAAGGGGAGTCGCTCACCTGCCCAGAATCGCACAAGTTTTGTGCAATCTCCGGTCGCGGGCTGCCGGGAGTGGCCGCTGGAGGTACGAGATCCTTGATCTACCAATGGTTGTGCGGCCGGTGTGCGGATTTCTGCCGCGGGTGCAGGGTCCGTAGAATTGAACCCAGCGGCGCCCCGTCCTCGTGACGTGCGGCGCCTCCCCTTCGCCCCCGCAGGGGCAAGCGAACGACGAGCAGAAGGCATCATCATGCGCACGTACACCCCCAAGGGCGGTGAGATCACCCGTCAGTGGCACGTCATCGACGCCACCGACGTCGTGCTCGGCCGTCTGGCTAGCCAGGCCGCGACGCTGCTGCGCGGCAAGCACAAGACGACCTTTGCCCCCCACGTGGACACCGGCGACTTCGTCATCATCATCAACGCCGACAAGATCGCGCTGACCGGCGCCAAGGCCGAGCAGAAGCGCGCCTACCGTCACTCGGGTCACCCGGGCGGTCTGTCCTCGATGAACTACACCGAGATGCTGGAGAAGCACCCGACGCGCGCGGTCGAGAAGGCCGTGCGCGGCATGCTGCCCCGCAACAGCCTCGGCCGCCAGCAGCTGAGCAAGCTCAAGGTCTACGCCGGTGCCGAGCACCCGCACGCCGCTCAGCAGCCCACCCCCTACACGATCTCCCAGGTCGCGCAGTAAGCGCCGCCCACAAGGAACTGAGGAACCACTGTGGCTGACACCACCGACAACACCGAGGTGCTCGAGGGCGACGAGCCCGAGCTGAGCTCCTACACCTCCGAGTCCGAGGGCCCCGTCGGCACCGACGAGCCCGTGCGCCGCCCCTCCGCGTCGGCCCCCGGCTCGGCCACCGGCCGCCGCAAGCAGGCCATCGCCCGCGTCCGGATCGTCCCGGGCACCGGCGAGTGGAAGGTCAACGGGCGTGCGCTCGAGGACTACTTCCCCAACAAGGTCCACCAGCAGATCGTCAACGAGCCGCTCGTCGCGCTCGAGCTCGACGGCGCCTACGACGTGCTCGTGCGCGTCCACGGCGGTGGCCCCTCCGGCCAGGCCGGTGCCGTCCGCCTCGGCGTCGCCCGCTCGCTCAACGGCGTCGACCCCGAGCTCAACCGCGCCACCCTCAAGAAGGCCGGCTACCTCACCCGTGACGCCCGCGTCCCGGAGCGCAAGAAGGCCGGTCTCAAGAAGGCCCGCAAGGCGCCGCAGTACAGCAAGCGCTGATCCACGGATCGACGCTGGTCTTCGAGACCACGAAGGGCGGTGCTCACCTCACGGTGGGCACCGCCCTTCGTCATACCCGCTCCGGTCGTCGAGGTGCGAGGAACGAGCCTCGAGACGCCCCCGGCTAGACCGTCAGCGGTCGCCCGGCGCGCATCTCCGCCACGAGCGAGCGGGTGACCTCGACGAGGTCGCCGCCGTGGGCGTCGGCCGCGGCCAGCTGGCGCTGGTAGCTCGCGCCGCGGCGGATGATCTCCTCGACGCCGGCGAGCTCGGCCTCGCAGCCCAGGCGGCGGGCGATCGGGGAGAGGCGCTCGAGCAGGTCGTGCAGCTCGTCGGTGACGAGCCGCTCGCGGTTGCGCGAGTCGAGGATGATGATCGCGTCCATGCCGTAGCGCGCGGTGCGCCACTTGTTCTCCTGCACGTGCCACGGCGGCAGCGTCGGGATCGTGCCGCCGTCGGTGAGCCGGTCGTCGAGGTGGACGAGCAGGCACTGCGTCAGGGCCGTGAGGGCCGCGATCTCGTGCAGGGTCGGCACGCCGTCGCACACCCGCACCTCGAGCGTGCCCAGGTGCGGGGCCGGGCGCAGGTCCCAGCGCACCTCCTTGAGCTCGTCGATGACGCCGGTGACGAGCAGGTCGTCGACATAGCGCTCGTACTCGGCCCAGGTGTCGAACTGGAAGGGCAGCCCGGCCGTCGGCAGCTGCTGGAAGAGCAGCGCGCGGTTGCTCGCGTAGTCGGTCGGCACCCCGCCCCACCAGGGGGAGGAGGCGGACAGCGCCTGCAGGTGCGGGGCATAGGTGAGCATGCCGCCGAGCAGCGGCAGGACCTTGTCGCGGTGAGTGACGCCGACGTGGGTGTGCACGCCGTAGATGACCATCTGCCGGCCCCACCAGCGGGTGCGGTCGATGAGCGTGGCATAGCGCTCCCCTTCGCTCACCTGCTGCGACTCCCACCGGGCGAAGGGGTGGGTGCCGGCGCTGATGAGCTCCAGCCCGAGCCCGTCGGTCACCCCGCGCAACCTCGAGAGGCTGTCGGAGAGGTCGGCGACGACCTCGGGGACGTCGTGGCAGATGCCGGTGACGATCTCGACGGTGTTGGTGAGCAGCTCGCGGTGCACCTTGGGTGCGAGGCCGTCCTCGGCCGCGAGCGGCTCGACGACGCTGTCGGCGAGCGGGACGAGGTCGAGGGTCTCCCGGTCGACGAGGGCGATCTCCCACTCGACCCCGAGGGTGGGGCCGTCTGACGGGGTGAACTCGATCATGAGGGCCTCTCGACGTCGCACCTACGGTCTCCCAGCCTAACCAGCGGGTATCGTCGCACGAGCCCGTCTCTCGTGTGTCATGCGACGGTCCCCCCACGGAAGGTTCAGCACGCACATGTCCCGACTCTTCGGCACCGACGGTGTTCGCGGCCTCGCCAACGGCGAGGTCATCACCGCAGACCTCGCCCTCTCCCTCGCCCAGGCCGCCGCCCGCGTCCTGCGTGACCCCGAGGGCCTGCAGGGCCACCGTCCCGTGGCGGTCGTCGGCCGCGACCCGCGCGCCTCGGGTGAGTTCCTCTCCGCCGCGGTCGTCGCCGGGCTCGCGAGCAGCGGCATCGACGTCCTCGACGCGGGTGTCGTGCCGACGCCGGCCGTCGCCTTCCTCACGGCCGAGGTGCACGCCGACTTCGGCGTCATGCTCTCGGCGTCGCACAACGCCATGCCGGACAACGGCATCAAGTTCTTCGCGAAGGGGGGCCACAAGCTCCCCGACGCCGTCGAGGACGCCATCGAGGCGGCTCTCGACGACACCCCCGACCGGCCCACCGGCATCGACGTCGGTCGGGTCACCCCGATGGAGGACGCCGGCGCCCGCTACGTGCGGCACCTGCTCGACGCGGTCGAGCAGCGCCTCGACGGCTTGACGATCGTCCTCGACTGCGCCCACGGCGCGGCGAGCCAGGTCTCGCCCGAGGCCTTCCGCCTCGCCGGCGCCGAGGTGCACGTCATCGGGGCCCGCCCCGACGGGCTCAACATCAACGACGGCGTCGGCTCGACGCACATCGAGGGCCTGCGCGCCGCGGTCGTCGAGCACGGCGCCGACCTCGGCATCGCGCACGACGGCGACGCCGACCGTTGCCTGGCCGTCGACGCCACGGGCAACGAGGTGGACGGCGACCAGATCATGGCGATCCTCGCGCTGGCGCTCAAGGAGCACGGCGAGCTCGCGCAGGACACCCTCGTCGCGACGGTCATGAGCAACCTCGGTCTCATCCGGGCGATGGAGGCCGCCGGCATCCACGTCGTGCAGGCCGGCGTCGGCGATCGCTACGTCCTCGAGGAGATGCGCAAGGGCGGCTACTCCCTCGGTGGCGAGCAGTCCGGCCACGTCATCCTCCAGGAGCACGCGACGACCGGAGACGGGGTCCTCACCGGCCTCATGCTCGCCGCGCGGGTCGCCGAGACCGGCCGCTCGATGGCCGAGCTCGCCGGTGCGATGACCCGGATGCCGCAGGTGCTCATCAACGTCAAGGGCGTCGACAAGCACCGCGTCGACGGCGACGAGGGCGTGCGGGCCGCGGTCGCCGAGACCGAGGCCGCGCTCGCCGACGAGGGCCGCGTCCTGCTGCGCAAGTCCGGCACCGAGCCGGTCGTGCGCGTCATGGTCGAGGCCGCCACCCACGAGCGGGCCCAGGAGTCCGCCGAGCGCTTGTCCGTCGTCGTCAAGGAGCGCCTGGCCCTCTGACGCCGCCCCCTAACCCTGCAAAACCCTAGGGTCCTGCAGGTCCAACCCTGCAAAACCCTAGGGTCCTGCAGGTCCAACCCTGCAAAACCCTAGGGTCC
>ERZ500994.301-NODE-301-length-15934-cov-6.131117_pt1 | contig 15934 bp, 15 predicted proteins | sample MGYA00248878_ERZ500994 | MGnify/ENA primary metagenome ERZ500994 (study PRJEB25958, sample SAMN03398533) | human skin metagenome | study: EMG produced TPA metagenomics assembly of the Human Skin Microbiome Metagenome (human skin metagenome) data set. | reverse complement strand
CCCTCGTCGGCGCGCTCGGCCTCGACGCCGCGCGGGAGCGGCGCGACCTGCTGGCGATCGAGGCGATCGAGGCGCTGGAAGCCGGCGGCTTCGGCAGCGCCGCTTCGTGCCTCGCGGAGGCGGCGCGGTTCACGGCGGCCCGCCGGAACTGACAGGTGGCGGCCTCCGGCGAGGAACGCACTTCGCGGCGCCAGCCGCTATTCCATCTGCCGCTCAGACTCGTCCGGGGACGTCCGCGTCTCTTTCTGTGCATGGTCGCCGGCGCTCTCGCCGGTGTTTTGACGCCGACCGCATGGGGACCGGCGGCGCGCTTTCTCGCCGGCTGGGATGCCGCTCTTGTTCTTTATTTCGTGGCAATCGGCCCGTTGATGATCCGGGCCGACGATACGATGCTGAAACGCCACGCACAGGAAACCGACGAAGGTCGTTTCGCGATTCTCATCGGCGCGATGCTGGCCGCCATCATCTCCCTCGGCGCGATCGTCGTCGAACTCGGCATCGCTAGGGATCTCCACGGCGTCGACAAGGCCATCCATGTCGGACTGGCGATCGGCACGATCGTCCTGTCCTGGTTCTTCGTGCATTTCATGTTCGCGCTGCACTACGCCTACGAATTCTTCTTCGAGGCCGACATCGATGGCGACGGACGGCCCGATCTGCGGGGCGGGCTGCATTTTCCGGGAACGAAAGATCCCTGCTTCATCGACTTCCTTTACTATGCCTATACGATCGGCGTCGCATCGCAGACCGCCGACGTCGAGACGACCTCGCGCGACATGCGGCTCGTCACGCTCGCGCAATCGATCGTCGCCTTCTTCTTCAATACGGCGATCCTTGCGCTCGCTATCAACATCGCGGCGGGACTGCTGTAGGAAATCATAAAACGCGACGGGAGGAACGATGTCGCAGAATTTTCCGGGAACGGTCGGAAAGACCATCGCTGACTCAAAACCCTGGTGGCCGGAACGCTACAAGCGGCCGAAGGGGCGGCCGAACATCCTGCTCGTCCTGTTCGACGATGTCGGATTCTCCGATTTCGGCTGCTACGGCTCGCCGATCCGCACGCCGACCATCGACGCCATCGCCGCGCGCGGCCTGCGTCTCACGGGCTTCCACACGACGGCGATGTGCTCGACGACGCGCGCGGCGCTGCTCACCGGCTGCAACCATCATTCGGTCGGCATGGGCTGCCTCGCGAATTTCGATTCCGGCTTCCCCGGCTATCGCGGCAAGATTTCCAAGGACGCCGCGACGCTCGCGGAGATGCTGCGGCCGCACCACTACGTAAACTACATGGTCGGCAAGTGGCACTGCACGCCTTTGTCCGAATCCGGGCCGACCGGCCCGTTCGACGGTTGGCCGCTAGGCCGCGGGTTCGACCGTTTCTACGGCTTCATGGATGCCGAAACGGATCAGTATGCGCCGGAGCTTGTGCGCGACAACACGCATATCGGAGCGCCCGGCAGTTTCGAAACCGGCTATCACCTTTCGACCGATCTCGTGGACCAATCCATTCGCTTCCTTGCCGATCATATCGCGGACCGGCCGGAGCGGCCGTGGCATCTGTGGCTCGCGCTCGGCGCATGCCACGCGCCGCATCAGGCGCCCGCCGATCTCATCCGCGGCTACGACGCCACGTTCGAAGGCGGCTGGGACGCCGAACGCGAACGCCGTCTCGCGCGCGAGATCGAACTCGGCATCGTGCCGCCCGACACGGTCCTGCCGCCGCGTAATGCCGGCGTCGAGGCGTGGGACAATCGGCCGGAGCCTTTGAAAAAACTCTTCACGCGGCTGCAGTCGGCCTATGCCGGCATGCTCGATCATGCCGACCAGCAGCTCGCGCGGCTGATGGCCTTCCTCGACGCGACCGGCCAGCGCGACGACACGATCGTGCTCGTGCTCTCCGACAATGGCGCGAGCCAGGAGGGGGGGCCGCTTGGCATGGTCAACGCCATGGGCCCTTATAATTTCAAGCCGGAGCCGCCGCCCGAAAAGATCGCGCGGATCGACGATATCGGCGGCCCGGATACGCATTCCAATTTCCCGTGGGGCTGGGCGATGGCGGCGAACACGCCGCTGAAGCGCTACAAGCAGAACACGCATGGCGGCGGCATTCGCGATCCGTTCGTCATCTCATGGCCGAACGGCCTGAAGGACGAAGGCTCGTTGCGCCACGGCTTCTGCCATGCAAGCGATTTGACGCCGACATTGCTGGAACTGGCGGGACTGACGCCCCTGGAATCGCTCAACGGTCGCACATGCCGCGGCTTCGACGGCGAGAGTTTTGCGGGTGCGCTGCGTTCGGGCGATGCGATCCAGCGGACGAAACCGCAATATTTCGAGATGTTCGGCCATCGCGGGCTTTGGGCGGACGGCTGGAAGGCCGTCGCCTTCCACGCGCCGGGCACGCCGTTCGAGAAGGATCAGTGGGAGCTTTACCACCTCGATCGCGATTTTTCGGAAGCGCACGATCGCGCGCAGGACGAACCTGACCGGCTGAAGATGCTGATCGCGAAATGGTGGAAGGAAGCGGAACGCTGCAACGTGCTTCCGCTCGACGACCGTTTTGGCCCGCGTTTCGCCGAGAATGGTGCGCGCAATCTCGGCGAACGCCGGTTGTTCGTGATGCATCATGGCATGGGGCATCTGCCGACCGACGTAGCCCCGGACCTGCGATTGCGTTCCTATGAGATCGAAGCCGACGTCCGCATCGACGGAAACGCCGAGGGCGTGCTGGTCGCGCACGGCGACGCGACGTCGGGCTACAGCCTTTACATCAAGGACGGGCGGCTGGTGCACGACACCAATATCGGCGGCCTGCATCAGGTCGTGACATCGGACAGGCCGGTGCCGTCAGGCAACCTCAAGCTGGGGTTCCGAGTTGCGGTGGGTCCGATGATGACGATCCCGACGCCAACCGGCCCGGTCAACGTGCCGTCATCGCGAACCGGCACACTGACCATCGACGGCGAGCCGGCCGGCACGATCGAGATGAAGGCTGGCTTCGCGAATTTCGTGTCGTGGTCCGGGCTCGACATCGGACTCGATCGATCGAGCCCGGTTTCCCATTATACCGCGCCCTTCGAATTCACGGGGCTTTTGCGCAAGGTGACGGTGCGGCTCGGTCCGATGGCGGCGCTGAACGGGGATGCGGTCGGTGCCGCGGAAATGGCGCGGCAATGATGCGCGCGCACCGGGCGTTGCGATGAAATGGACGTCACGTGAAACCACAGATCGCGTACAAAATTTCGGCTTCCCGCGATGCTATCGAAAAGGTCTTTGGCCCTAAAGTCGGACAGCTGTTCGTCCCAAATCCGACCGTGACTGAATATGCTGTCGTATTGCGGTTTCCTGGAGAGAAGGTCGTGATCAGCGGAGAGCTCGAAAGGGCTCTCCGAAAAGTGTCTCCGGCCTCGGGCACAATTCTGGTCATTGCGCGAGAAATGACGCTGGAATCACGGCAAGTCGCTCACACCGCTGGCTGCGATGTGATTACGAAAAGCGAATTCGGCTGGACCGATGCCGCCTATCAAGCTATCCGGCAAAGATAGTTTCGCACTGTCGGAGATCGCAGGGTGACAGGCGGAAAACCCTGTGCTTCCCTGCCCCCATGAAAGTCTCCCTCATTCAGATGAATTCCGGCAGCGACAAGCCGGCCAATCTCGAACAGGCGCGCAGTCTCATCGAGCGCGCCGTTGCCGAAGAAAAGCCCGACTGGATCGGCCTGCCCGAAGTCTGGGATTTCATCGGCGGCTCGAAACGCGACAAGCTCGCGGCGGCGGAAGAATTGCCGGGCGGCCCCGCATGGTCGCTGATGAGCGAACTCGCGGCGAAACATCGCGTGTTCATCCATGCCGGTTCGATCCTCGAAAAGGCCGGCGAGGACAAGATGCACAATACGACGCTCGTCTTCGACCGCGACGGCAAGGAGATCGCGCGCTATCGCAAGATCCACATGTTCGACATCACCGCGCCCGACGGGACAAGCTATCGCGAGAGCGCCTCCTTCACGGCTGGCGACGCCGTCGTGACGTATGATTGCGAGGGCGTCACGTTCGGCTGCTCGATCTGCTACGATGTGCGGTTCCCCTACCTGTTCCAGGCGCTTGCCGACAAGGGCGCACAGGTGATCGCGCTGCCTGCCGCCTTCACGCTGCAGACCGGCAAGGACCACTGGGAAGTTTTGTGCCGCGCCCGCGCGATCGAGACGGAAACCTATTTCCTCGCCGCCGCGCAGACCGGACCGCACACGCAGGGCAACGAGACGCGCCAGACCTACGGCCATTCGCTTGTCGCCGATCCGTGGGGACACGTGGTCGCGAAGGCGTCCGATGGACCGGGTATCGTGTCCGCGCGTATCGACCCCGCGCAAGTCGCCAAGGTGCGCGGGCAGATTCCCGTCGCGCAGCATCGGGTGAAGATCTAGCGCATCACGATCAGACCGAAACTTTCGCCGGCAGCGGGAACCACGTCACAAAGCGCTTCGCGAGCCGGCGATTTCCTGTCACCGCCAACGCGCCGGTCGCTTCAAGATCGGCGATCTCCTGCCCGCCATAGATCGTAGCCGCGATGAGCGGCGGCGGGCCGGTGAAGACTACGTCTGCGCCGGCCGGATCACCATGCGCGATCTCGATACGACCGTCGCCGATGCGCGCCAGAAACGTTTCGCCTGCGATATTGAACCCGACCGTCACGCCTCCGTCCTTCACGCGGCGTGGATCGAACATCGTGCGCAGCGATAGCATCAGCGACGAGGCCGAAAAGGCCTTGGTCGTATCGTGCCATGGCGATCGTGACGCCCAGCGACCAAGGGCCTGGAAAATCGGCTCGCTCTCGCGTCCCCAGTCCGTGAGATCATAGACCTGCACGCCGGCCGGCGGCGCGAGCTTTCGCTTCACGACGATGCCCGATGCCTCCAATCCTTCGAGGCGCTGGGTCAGCACATTTGCGCTGATCCCGGGCAGTGATGCGCGGAGGTCCGAAAATCGCTTCGGCCCCCAGAAGAGTTCCCGCATGACGAGCAGCGCCCAGCGCTCGCCAACAAGATCGAGCGCATGAGCGGCGCCGCAGGCGTCGTCATAGAGGCGCCGGCTAGACAGATCATTTTCAGTCATTTTTTTTAACTTCATAGTTGCGAAATATAACTTTGTTTGCTACGGTCGTCAAACGCTTCAGGAGGCACGGGATGACGGAATCAGATGAAGTCGCAATTCTCGCCTCCATTCGTGCCCGGCACGCCGCTATCTATGAGGGTCGATGTGAGGATGCGATGGCGTCGCTTTCGCACGATCTCGTTTCATATGACCTGCAGCCTCCCCTGCAATTTTCTGGAGCAGCCGCGCGCGATGTCGCCGATTTGCAAGCTTGGCTCGCGACTTGGATGGGACCGGTATCGCTCGACCTCACGGAACCGTCCGTCACGGTCGATCATGATCTCGCGATCGTGAGAGGGTTGAGCCATCTGCAGGGGACCAAGCGTGGCGAAGGGCCGTTGGAGCTATGGTTCCGTTCCACCTTTGCGCTGAAACGCATGAGAGGCGCGTGGAACACCTTCCATGAGCACCATTCCGTACCGATGAAGATGGATGGCAGCGGGCTGGCCGCTGTCGACCTTCGCCCGTGACGCTGTTCGCTTGCTTTCACCCAACGGAGAACGACCATGACCGCAGCACCGAAGATGATTTTCGTCAACCTGCCCGTGCGCGATCTGAAGAGGGCGACCGCTTTCCATGAAGCGATCGGCGCAACACGGAACCCGCAATTCAGCAACGACATTGCATCCTGCATGGTCTTCTCGGAGACCATCCACGTCATGCTGCTCACGCACGACTTCTTCCGCACCTTCACGCCGAAGCAGATCGCAGACACGGAAACTTCGACAGAGGTGCTTATCTGCCTCTCCGCGGACAGCCGTGCAGCCGTCGATGCGATGCTCGAAAAGGCGGCCCATGGCGGGCGGATCGATTTCAGACCGCCTCAGGACCACGGCTTCATGTATGGCCGCAGTTTCGAGGATCCGGACGGCCACATCTTCGAGGTGATGTGGATGGATGTCGAGGCAGCGAAGACCGCCATGACCAGCGCTGCGTGAGCCCGGGGAGATCGTCATGACCTATATCAACGGATTCGTCATTCCGGCGTCGACCGCCGGCAAGGAGAAATTCGTCGCGCATGCAAAGCGCATGGATGCGATCTTCATGGAATTCGGCGCGCTGCGCATCGTCGAGGCCTGGGGCGATCACGTGCCGGACGGAACGACGACCGATTTCAAGCGCGCCGTGCAAGCCAAGGCAGACGAAACCGTCGTCTTCTCGTGGATCGAATGGCCCGACAAGGCGACGCACGACGCCGCCATGGAAAAGATGCGCACCGACCCGCGGATGATGGCCGAGCCCATGCCCTTCGACGGCAAGCGCATGATCTTTGGCGGCTTCGTCCCCGTCGTCACGCTGGAGAAATGATGATGAGCGCGAACACATTCGTCTGGTACGAACTCGTCACGAGCGATATCGATGCGGCGCTTGCCTTCTACGGCAAGGTGCTTGGATGGACCGCGCAGGATTTTCCGGGCGGCGAAGGCCGCTACGTGATCGTCAGCGCCGCCGGCAAAGGCGTCGGCGGCGTCATGGCTCTGCCGGACGGCATGCGCCATCCGTTCTGGATGGGCTATGTCGGCGTCGAGAACGCAGACGCCGCGGTGACGAAACTCGAAGGCGCCGGCGCAAAGATTCATCGACGCATGGAGATTCCGGAGGTCGGTCGGATCGCGCTCGTCACCGACCGGCAGGGCGCGGGCTTCGCGATCATCCAGGGCGCGAGCGACCGGCCAAGCGAGGCGTTCAGCCAGCATATGCCGGGCCACGGCAACTGGCACGAGCTTCACACCACCAATTGGGAAGACGCCTTCGATTTCTACGCCGGCCAGTTCGGCTGGACGAAGAACGATGCGATCCCGATGGGGGAAATGGGCACGTATCAGCTCATCAATATCGGCGACACCCGCGCCGGCGCGATGTTCAACGATCCAAACATGCCGCAGCCGATGTGGCTCTATTATTTCGGCACGCCGGACATCGATGCAGCTGTCGATCTCGTCAACGGAAACGGCGGCAAGATCCTCTTTGGTCCGCAGGAGGTGCCGGGCGGGGCCTTCATCGTCAACGTGAGCGACCCGCACGGGGCGATGTTCGCGCTCGTCGGACCGCGCCTCGGGGGAGCGACCGCATGACCGCGATCATCCCGCATCTGTGGTTCGAGAAGGGCGCCGTCGAGGCGGCGACATTCTATGTCTCGCTCTTCCCGGATTCACGCATCGACCGGCAGGACACGATCCCCACCGAAACGCCGTCCGGACCGCCCGGCACGGTCGAGATCGTGGATTTCACGCTGGCCGGCCGCCCGATGAAGGCGATCGGCGCCGGTTCGCTCGATCCGTTCAACCATGCGATCTCGCTGTTCGCGGAGTGCGAGGACCAGGCCGAGGTCGATCGCGTATGGGCGGCGCTGTCGGACGGCGGTGCGGTCGAGCGATGCGGCTGGCTGCGGGACCGCTACGGCGTTTCATGGCAGATCGTGCCGAAGGAACTCGGCGCGTTGATGTCGGGGGACCGCTTACGCGCGAAACGCGTCATGGACGCGCTCCTCGGGATGACGAAGATCGATATCGTCGCGCTCCGGAAGGCCGCCGAAGTCGCGTGAGCGCACGTCGCCTTTCTGCTAGACCGGCGGCATGGAACTCATCGCGACGCCCGACAACCCCGTCCCGCCCGGCGCGCTCGTCACGCCGGTCGGCGCATCCGATGGCGTTGTCCTGCGTGTGGCGCGGTGGCCGAACACCGGGCAGACGCGTGGCACGGTCTGCGTCTTCACCGGGCGAGGCGAATTCATCGAGAAATATTTCGAGACGATCGGCGAACTGGTGGCGCGGAATTTCGCGGTCGTGGCGATGGACTGGCGTGGCCAGGGCCTCTCGGGGCGGCCCCTCGCCCATGCCGGAAAAGGCCATGTGGACGACTTCATCCTGTACGAGCGCGATCTCGAGGCGCTGAAGCAGCAGGTGCTGGAATTCCTGTGCCCCCGCCCGTGGTTCGCGCTCGCGCATTCGATGGGCGGCGCGATCCTCCTGTCGCAGGCGCAGGCCGGCGCATCGCCTTTCGAGCGCGTCGTCGTCTCCGCCCCGATGATCGACATCCACGGATTGCGCTTTCCGCGGGCGATCCGCGCGATCATCGAGGTGGCGGATATCGTCGGCCTCGGCAGCGCCTTCATTCCGGGCGGCAAGAGCGGTTCGCTGATGTCGGGCCCCTTCGAGGATAATGTCCTGACGTCGGACGCCGGCCGGTTCGCCCGTAATGCCGCGATCGTCGAGACCGCGCCGCAACTTGCGGTCGGCGACCCGACGATCGGCTGGCTCAACGCGGCGTTCCGACTGATGGCAGGCTTTTTAGATCCGGACCGGCCACGCAGCGCGCTGACGCCCATCCTGGCGTTTTCCGCCGGCAGCGACCGCATCGTCTCGACGCCCGCGATCCATCGCTACATGGCGGGTCTCAAGACGAGCCTGGTCGTGCCGCTCGCCGGCGCGCAGCACGAAATCCTGCAGGAGCGCGACGCGATCCGCGAGCAGTTCTGGGCGGCGTTCGATGCCTTCGTGCCGGGACAGCGCGACGAAAGCGCGGCCCTCGGTACGATCATCGCGACGCGCCAGGCCGCCGCCGAAGCGCGCGCCGCGCAATCCTGGCTGCGCCGGCTCGTTCCATCCCGAAAGCGCGCCGCCCTCAGATGATCTTTCGCGCGGCCAGCGCCCTGCGCTCCGCCTCGTTCAGCCCGAGCCAGTCGCCAAAAATCTCGTCGTTGTGCTCGCCCATCAACGGCCCGGTCCGGGTGACACGGCCGGGCGTGCGCGAATAGCGCGGCACGACCGCCTGCATTTTCACGGACCCGAGTTCGGCGTCGTCCACGTTGACGATGGCCTCGCGCGCCGCGAAATGCGGATCGGCGAAAATATCGGCGATGGAATTGATCGGCGACGAACCGACCTCCTTCGATTCGAGCAGCGCCGTCATCTCCGCAAGCGTGCGTTTGCCCACTTCTTCCGCGACGATGGCGTCGATCGCCTCGCGGTTCTTCACGCGCGCGGGATTCGTCGAGAAGCGCGGGTCGTCGAGAAGTTCGGGCTTCCCGATCGCTGCGCAGAATCGCACGAACAGGTTCTGGCTCGATGCGGGCAGCGACAGCCAGCGTTCATCGGCGGTGCGATACACGTTGCTCGGCGCGGCATATTGGCTGAGATTGCCGGAGCGCTCGCGCACGACGCCAAGCTGGTCGTATTCGATGGGCAGGAAGTCGAGGACGCGGAACATGCTCTCGGTGAGATTGACGTCGATCTCCTGTCCGGGCGAATCCGGTTCGCGCAGCCGCTTGTACAGGGCTCCCAGGATGCCGATGGCGCCGAACAGGCCTGCGACCGAATCGGCGATCGGAAAGCCGAGATGCATCGGCGCGCGGTCGGGATCGCCGCAGATATAGGTGAGACCTGACAAGGCCTCGCCGATGCGCGCGAAGGCCGGCTTGCGCGCATAGGGCCCGGTCTGGCCGAAGCCGGTCACGCGCAGGACCGTCAGCTTCGGCTGGAGTTCGAACAGACGCGCCGCCGGCAATCCCCACCCGTCGAGCGTGCCGGGACGGAAATTCTCTACCAGCACGTCGAAGCGCGGCAGAAGCTTCTCGAACAGCGCGCGACCTTCCGGCTTGCGCAGATCGAGCGTGATGCCGCGCTTGTTGCGGTTCGTGACCTTCCACCACAGGGGGACGCCGTCCTTGTGCGGGGCAAGCCCGCGAAGCGCATCGCCGACCTCGGGCATCTCGACCTTCACGACATCCGCGCCAAGGTCGGCGAGGAGCGTCGCGGCCCAGGGCGCCGCGACGACCGTCGAAATATCGAGGATGCGAAGACCTTTCAGCGGGCCTTCGGCTTCGTCAGGCGCCGTCATGTCAGCTGCCCGGCAGGGTGTGGACATCGTCGAAGAACATGTCCTTCCAGCTCGCCGGCGCCTGCTTGATCGTCCCGGTCTCGTGTTTGAAGACCGCGAAGGGCTGCATGTTCTGCGGCGTCATCGTCCACTGATTCTGTGGATCCTTGAGAATGGCCACGACATCCGCGAGATCGATCTTGTCCTTCGAGGCTTCGAGATAGAGTTTTGCCGCGTCTTCCGGATTGGCGTTGATCCAGTCCGTCGCCTCCTTGATGGCGGCGAAGATCGCTCCAAAAGTTTTCGGATTCTCGTCGCGAAACTTGCCGGTGCACCAGGCGACGATCAGCGTCTGCTTGCCGCCCCAGACATCGTAGCTGTTGAGGATCGTGTGAACCTTCGGATCCTTCAGCTCCATGAACGAATAGGGGATGGTCGCGAAATGGCCGATCACTTCGCCGACGCCCGACATCATCGCCTGCATCGCGAGCGGGTGCGACAGATTGCTGGTGAGCCTGTCATAGGCGGCCCAGTTCGCCGCGCCGAGCGTCGTCGCCGCCGCCTTCTGGATCGTGATGGCCTGCGGCGACACTTTCGCGCCCGGCAGACCGATACGCTGGTCGGGCTTGATGTCGGCGAGGCTCTTCACCGCCGGATCGCGAACGTTGAGCAGCGCCGGCGTGGACGAGATGGCAGAGATGGCCTTCACCCGCAGCGAATTGCGGGTGCGGTCCCACAAAGTCACGAAGGCGCCGATACCGCCGGCCGCGACATGAACCTGTCCCGACAGCAGCGCGTCGTTCTGCACGGCGCCGTCGCTGAACGTGAGCCACTTCACCGTCGTGGCGGGAAGGCCGGCCGCGCCGAGATGTTTCTCGACCAGCTTCTTCTGCTTCATGACCTCGAAGGTCAGATAGCTCACGCCATACTGCTGGGTCAGACCGACCTCGGCCACTTCCGCCACGGCGCCGCGCACGACAAGCGGAAGCGAGAGCGCCAGAAGCGCGCCCGCGACAAGAAATCTTCGAAGTTTCATTGGACGGTCACATCCTTGATCTTGTCCCACGTTTCGCCGTTGAATTTCTGCAGGCGCAACGTCTTGAGCGCAGCATAGTCGGTCGGCGTCGTGTTGTAGGAGATGCCGGGAAGCAACGCCGGCGAGGTCAGGCCCTTCATGTTCGTCACCTTGGCGACGATGGACTCCTGCGTGAGATCGTCGCCCATCGTGCCGAGGATCTTGGTGAGCAGCACCGCCCAGGAATAGGCGATGAAGCCGATCTCGTTGCTCGGATCGTCATTCGGGAGATATTTCTTCATAAACGCCCGGAATTCGACGACATCGGGATCGTTGACGAAGGCGGGACTGCTGGCCTGCTTGTAGGGCGTGGCCGAAATGATGCCCTTCGCATTGTCGAGACCCGCCGCATCAAGAATCGGCTTTCCGGCGGATGTGCCGACGATGAGATGCACCGGCTTCCAGTTCATTTCGGCAAGTTTCTTGATGACCTGCGCGGTCTGCTTTCCCAGACTGACATCGTAGATCGTATCGGCACCGCTTTGCTTCAGCGCGATGATCTGCGCGTCGAGGGTCGGCTCAGCTACCTCGAAAGGCACTTCCTTGACGATCATGGTCTTCGCCTTGTCGCCGAGCGCGCGCTTGAACCCCGCGACGAAATCTTTCCCGAAGTCGTCGTTCTGCATCAGGATGGCGATCTTCGCATCCGGTTTCGTCTCGAGAATATAGCGGCCGTAGATTTCGCCTTCCGTCGAGTAGAGAACGAGAATCGGCGTCGTCCAAGGGAACTCCTTCGGGTTGTCCCATTTCGACGCGCCGGTCGAGAGAAACAGCTGCGGCACCTTTTTCGTCGTAAGATATTTCTGGACGGCGGTCTGGGCCGCCGTTCCGACGGAGCTGAAGGTAAAAAGGACTCCGTCCTGCTCGACCATGCGCCGCGTCGCCTCCACCGTCTTCGGGGGCGAGAAGGCGTCATCGAGCGTAACCAGATTGATTTTTCGACCGTTGACGCCGCCGGCTTCGTTCACTTTGCGAAAATAGGCCTCCTGCGCGCGGCCTTCGATACCGTAGAACGAGACGGGGCCGCTGTAGGGCATGGTCTGCCCGATGCGGATTTCCGTGTCGGACACGCCCGGTCCGTATTTTTTCTCGGCCGCGGAGCAATGCGTGAACGCGGCGACCGCAAATGCCGCAATCGTGATGGCCCTCAACATTTACCGGCGCTCCACTCCGTTGTAATTCTTCGGTGTCGTTTTATCGACCTTTAGCGCCGGTTCAGACCCTCGATCAACTATCCAAGGGTTTAATGCGTCGCGGCGTCGTTTGCGCCGATTTTTTTCATGGTCCGTGCAAGGCTTTGATCGGGGCGCGTTTTCGCGAAATCTGGACTTGGCCCTCTGGGGGAGGGAACCATGGTGCAGCCCAATCCGGACAAACTTGACGCGCTTGTGGGACGTACGCTTGGCGACCTTGGCAGCATCGCCACCGGCGCTCTCGTCCTGCTGGGCGATCGGCTGGGCCTGTTCGCGGCAATGCGCGATGGCAATCCGGTGACGCCCGCGGATGTCGCGGAGCGCACCGGCCTCAACGAACGCTGCATACGCGAGTGGCTCGCGGGTCAGGCCGCGGCGGGCTATATCGATTATGACGCAGGGACCGACCGCTTCTCGTTAAATCCCGAGCAGGCGACCGTTTTCGCCGACGAAGACAGTCCCGCCTTCATGGGCGGCGCTTTCGAGGTTCTCTCGTCTCTGTGGATCGACGAGCCAAAAGTCGCGGAGGCGTTCCGGACGGGAAAAGGTCTGGCGTGGCACGACCACAGCGCCTGCCTGTTCCGGGGAACCGAACGGTTCTTCCGGCCCGGCTACAATGCGAATCTCGTGTCGTCCTGGTTGCCTGCGCTGGACGGGATGATGGAGAAACTGGAGCGCGGCATCGATGTCGCCGATGTCGGCTGCGGCCATGGCGCATCGACGCTGGTCATGGCGCGGGCTTTTCCCAACTCGCGCTTCACCGGATTCGACTACCATCCCGCCTCGATCGATCGTGCGCGGGAGGCGGCCCGAACCGCGAATCTCGGCGCCAATACACGGTTCGAAGTCGCATCCGCGAAGAACTATGCGGGGCGCTTCGATCTCGTCGCCTTTTTCGATTGTCTGCACGATATGGGCGATCCCGTCGGGGCGGCGCGGCACGTCCACGAGACGCTTGCGCCGGACGGGACGTGGATGATCGTCGAGCCTTTCGCCAGCGACAAGCTCTGCGACAATCTCAATCCGGTCGGACGGGTTTATTATGCGGCATCGACGATGATCTGCACGCCCGCCTCGATGGCGCAGGAAGTCGGTCTGGGCCTTGGCGCGCAAGCCGGCGAATACAGGCTCCGCCAGGTCGTGACGTCGGGTGGATTCTCGAAGTTCCGGCGCGCCGCCGAGACACCGTTCAACATGGTGCTCGAAGCACGCCCCTGACTTCGGCGATCAGCTCACGACGATGACGTCGTCGTCGGGCTTGTCGGCATACAGGCGCTCGACCAGCGCCGCGCGGCGTTCGAGGCCCGCGCGCTGGTTGATGTAACCCTTGTCGGTCAGTTCGTTGCCGTCGATCGAAGGCGGTTCGTCCATCAGCATCGCGCGCGCGATACGTAAGCTCGAAGACCCGCCAGCCTCGGCATTATGCGCCTTCAGGCCGGCGCGCACATGCTCGCGGACCTTGGGATGCCGCACGACATCGGCAAGCGTCGCATTCTTGTCGCCGATCAGATGGCGGCAGGCGTCGAGCACGGGCCAAGCGAGAATGCCGATGAAGGCGCGGTCCTGCCCCGTCACCAGCGCGTCCTGCACGACAGGCGAACAGGCGGCGATGGCGGCCACCCGCAAGGAACCGACGTGCACGAAAGTGCCGGTCGTCAGCTTGAAATCCTCGACGACGCGGCCGGAGAAGATCAGACCCTCGCTCGGATCGTTCTCGTCCACGAAGACGCCGGCGTCGCCGATCTTGTAGAATCCTTCCTCGTCGAATGCGGCCTTCGTGAGATCGGGCTGGCCGTGGTAGCCGGGCGTCACGATCACGCCGCGCAGACGCAACTCGTATTTGTCGCCCACGGGGACCAGCTTCAGCTCGACGCCCGGGAACGGCACGCCGATCAGGCCGACACGCTCGGTCTCCCAATAGGTCGAGGTTGCCGTAGGCGCGGTCTCCGTCGAACCCCATCCCGTCGAGAAAACGATCCTGTGCCCCGTCGACGCGACGGACAGGGCCTGCATGCGCTCATAGAGATCGTCGGGCAGACGCGCGCCGCCATAGGCGATGATGCTGAGGTTCTTGAAGAACCGGTCGCGCAGCGCCGTGTCTTTCTCCAGCGCCGTCGCCAGCACAGCGTAGCCCGCCGGCACGTTCGCGTAATAGGTCGGCGAGATTTCCTGCAGGTTGCGCAGGGTCTCGTCGAACAGGCCCGGCTGCGGTCGCCCGTCATCGATATAAAGCGTGCCGCCATCCGCCAGCAGCGCGTTGAACAGCGCATTGCCGCCCATCGTATGGTTCCATGGCATCCAGTCGAGATAAACGCTCGCGGGCTCGTCGGCCCCACGCGGGCGCGACTGCCGGCCCATCGTGACATTGGCGCACATCATGCGCTGCGTGTTGACCACGGCCTTCGGCATGCCCGTCGAACCGGAGGTGAAGAGCAGCTTTCCGACCGTGTCGCCATCGATCTTCGCGATCGATGGCGCGACCACATCCGTGACCGGCGTCTTCGCCAGATCGTCGTAGCTCTCGCTTTTCATGCCGGGCGGCGGCCGGTCGACATGGACGATCGCCACGCCTTCGAGATCGAGCGCGGCGAGCGCCTTTGCGAAAGCGGCGCCATCCTGCACGAAGACAAGACCGGGCTTGATGCGCTCGAAGATCGCGCGAAGTTTCACGTGATCCTGGCTCAGCAGCGAATAAGCGGGCGACACCGGCGCGGCCGGCGCACGGGCCTGCATAGCGGCCTGCGTCATCAGCGCATGTTCGAGCGAATTGCCGGACAGGATCGCCACCGGCCGGTCGGGACCGACGCCGCGATCGAGCAGCGCCTGAGTCAACGCATCCACCGTGCGCTTCGCCTGCGCATAGGTGATCGTGTGCCATTCGCGCGCCCGGCCGCGCCGCTGCGCCAGCCAGACCGTGTCCGGACGCTCCCGCGCCCAGCGCGCGAGAAAGGCCGGGACATGCGTCTCGTAGGGATCGAGCGGAATGCGCGACCGCATGACGATCGTGCCGTCCGGCCGCCGCGTCGTCTCGATGTCGCGCTTGAGCCAGTTCACCTTACGGAACGGCGCCTTGACCTGCGGCGCGGGCTGGCCGGCCTTGTCCATCGCTTCCATCAAATCCTCCCGGGGCCGGTTCCGAGCCGGCGCGCTGTTGCGTCCGTATCGGACGGCGGGCCGGTCAGCGCAAGCGCTTGACGGATTGCTCTGAGCGGAATAGTTGCAATTGCAACAATCGGGAGGACAGATGGCGCAGGCTAAGGGATTCGCGAGCCAGAACGATCTCGTGGAGAAGAAGGAAACATTCGCCGAACTCGCGCCGGGCGTCTATGCGCTGACGGCGGAAGGCGACCCGAATTCGGGCGTCGTCGTCGGCGACGATTCCGTTCTCGTGATCGACGCGCGCGCCACGCCGAAAATGGCCGGCGATCTCGTGAAACACATACGCCGCGTCACCGACAAACCGATCCGTCACGTGCTTCTCACGCACTACCACGCCGTCCGCGTGCTGGGCGTCGCCGGCTACGACGAGCGCGTGAACGTGATCGCAAGCGATGTCACGCGCGGCATGATCGTCGAGCGCGGGCAGCAGGACATGGATTCCGAGATCCAGCGCTTTCCCCGCCTGTTCCAGGGCCGTGACGGCATCCCTGGCCTCACCTGGCCGACGATCACCTTCACCGGCGAGATGACGTTGT
>ERZ500994.299-NODE-299-length-15996-cov-7.330657_pt1 | contig 15996 bp, 14 predicted proteins | sample MGYA00248878_ERZ500994 | MGnify/ENA primary metagenome ERZ500994 (study PRJEB25958, sample SAMN03398533) | human skin metagenome | study: EMG produced TPA metagenomics assembly of the Human Skin Microbiome Metagenome (human skin metagenome) data set. | reverse complement strand
CGCCAGCCGGCGTAGCCGCCTTCGACGACGAGCACGGGCGCCACGCCGTCGTTCATAGCAGCGCCAGTTGCTGGGGCGCGGGTGCCAGCGCGCGGCGCAACTGGTCGGAAGTCGGCTCGGCCAGTGCCGGCTTGTAGTCCTGCGTGACGACAAACGCCTTGACGGTATCCATCGCGCAGCGCAGCCGGATCAGGTCCTGGTAGCGGATGGCCCGCGTGCGGCGCAGCTCGGCCAGCCGGATCAGCACGTCCGACTGGTGCAGACGGCGCTTGAGCAGGGCGGGCGCGATCGACTTCATCATGGCGCGGCGCCCCCCCGCGCCAGGCGGTGGCCCCGCCGATCTTGCGAGCGTGCCGAGCGAGCTGCATGCCGTGCGACATGCGACGTGCGGCGTCGAGGGTGGTAGTGGGATCTGTCATGATCGAGCTCCTCCGGTGAAGCCGAAGAGGTAGCCGGCGACTTTGCGCATCTGAACTTCCTCGGCGCCTTCGGTGATTCGGTAGCGGCGGTGGTGACGGTAGATGTGCTCGAACGGCTTATGCCGGCTGTAGCCGATCCCGCCGTGCACCTGCATCGCGCGGTCAGCGGCGTCGCAGCAGAACCGGTTGGCGCGGTAGTTGCACATCGAGACCTTGTCGCTGATCTCCAGGTGGTTGCGGGTGTCGAGCTCGGCCGCGGTCTTGCGGATCAACGCCTGCAGCATCGCCGCCTCGGTGGAGAGCTCGACGAGCGGCCATTGGATGGCCTGGCGCCGCGCGAGGGGTTCGCCAAACGTGACGCGCTCCCGCGCATAGTCCACAGACAGGTCGATGCAGTGCTCGCCAGCGCCGAGGCTGGACGCGGCCTGTCGGATTCGGTTCTCGTGCACGAACTGCTGGGCGACCATCAGCCCCTCGCCCTCGGCGCCGAGCATCGTCGAGTTCGGCACCACGACGTCCCGCAAGGAGACATCGGCGTGGTCGGTGGGCATATTGAAGGTCCACCGAAAGAAGTCGACGCCGAAACCGGGAGTATCGGTCGGCACCAGGAAGGCGCTGATCCCGCGGGCGCTGCCGTCTTTTCCCGACGTGCGGGCGAAGATGAGGTCGTGCGTCGCCGTGTGCAGACCGGTGTTCCACCGCTTCTGGCCGTTGATGACCCAGTCGTTGCCGCGCTTCTCGGCGCGGGTCTCCATCCAGGTCGCATCGCTTCCGTGGTCCGGCTCGGTCAGTCCGAACCCGATCCGCCGCTCGCCGACGATGCCGGCCTCGCAGAACTCGTCCTTCTGCTCTCGCGTGCCAAATGTCCACACCAGCCGTACGGCGGGGAAGTTGCCGATCATCGAGGACTCGTCCTGCAGGTCGTTGTGGAGTCCGAGTCCGCGCCGGGCGAGGTGTTCGCGGATGATCGCCATCTCGAGGTTTGTCGAGTCGTCGCCGCCGAGCTCCGCCGGCATGTCGTGGCGATACAGCCCTGCGGCGTCTGCCCGTCGCTTCATCTCGCGGAGCAGCTCCTCCCATTCGGGACGGGGGAGCCCGTCGTTCTCGAAGTCGGTGCGGGCCCACTCGCGGCGATGGTCGAAGAAGCGCTCGTTGTCGTCCTGCGCCTGCAGTGGCGCAATCTCGGAATCGATGAAGGCGTCGATCCGCCGCAGCAGGTCTTTGGTCTCGTCGCTTATCGACGGGTCGCTTAGTGTCGGCGCTTCGGCCATGAAGCCCTCCAGATCGCTGAACGATCGTTCAATCGAACGTATCGCCGCTCCAGGTAAGCCGCAATACATGCAGACATATTTCTGATCGCTGGCTGCTCGGCGTGCTCCGCTAGGATGACGGAATGTTCAGTGAGTGCAGCGACGTACGCATGGCGATGCGATGACAAGCGCACCGGTCACCGCCCCCGACCGCACGATCCTCGCCTATCCAGGCGACGATGCGACCTTCCTCGTGGTGCTGGAGAAAGCGATCGCGGCGTTCGGTGCGCGCGGCTACCACGGAACCTCGGTGCGCGATATCGCCACGGCCGCCGGGTTGAGCCCGGGCACCATCTACAACCATTTCGGCTCCAAGCAGGGCCTACTTGACGTGATCATGAACCGGGGCATGGACGTCCTGATCAACGCCACCGAACAGGCGCTGTACGACGCCCCGACCGACCCGCTCTCGCGGCTGGATGCCGTGGTTGACGCCCACGTCCGAGTGCACGCGGCATCGAGCACCGAGAGCTATATCGGCAACTCCGAGCTGCGCAGTCTCGACGCCGCGCGATTGGCGGCCGTTGTGGCAAAAAGTGATACACAGCAGCGGATGTTTGACCGGGTGGTCGCCGACGGCGTGCAGCGCGGTACGTTCACGACCAACGACTCGAAGACGGCCGCGCGCTATGTCGTGACCGCGTGTACGGCGGTCGCGTCCTGGTTCCGCGTCGACGGGTCGATGAGCGTCGACGAGCTCGTCTCGCAGTATCAAGAGATCTCCCGCCGCGCCGTCGGCTACCGGACAAGACGATGACCACGCCGGAGCTCCGAGAGGAGCTGCTGGCCGGGCTACGCTCGGCCATGTCCCGGGCGTACGGCGCGCCGACCGACGTCGACTCGGTGCACTCGGTCTCGGCGGGAGCGAGTCGTGACATCTGGGAGTTCACCGCTCGTCCGGCAGGAATGCCACCCCAGCAGCTGATCCTGCGGCGTGACCCGCCCACGGCGCCGCGCCCACACCAGATGCGCCGCGAGGCGGGCGTGCTGCGCGCCGCGGCGCACACTGGTGCACCCGTTCCCCAGGTCGTCGCGAGCGGGGACGGTGACGGAGATATCGGGTCGCCGTACGTCGTCATGCAGCGCCTACGAGGCGAGAGCATCCCACGCAAGATTCTGCGAGAGCCGCAGTACGCCGCCGCGCGTGAGCACCTGGCCCGCAGACTTGGCGAGATTGCCGCACACATCCACCAGATCGACCCCGCGAGCGTGCCCGGAATCGAAGCACAGGCAGAGTTCGACACCTGGGTCGATGAGTACGCCGCCTCCGGGTCACCCTCGCCCGCGCTGGAGATCGCGCTGCGTTGGCTCACCGAGCACCGACCTCCAACGGCGGCGACGACGGTCGTGCACGGTGACTTCCGGCTCGGCAACATCCTCGTCGATGCGGAGGGGGTGAGCGGCGTACTCGACTGGGAGCTGGCGCATATCGGCGATCCCATGCTCGACCTCGGTTGGGTCGCGACCAAGGCGTGGCGGTTTGGCGGGTCGGGCGCGGTGGCCGGCGTCGGCTCCGTCGATGAGCTCGTCGACGGTTACGCCAGCGTCGCGGGCTGGGCGCCGTCGCCGGAGACGGTGCGTTGGTGGCAGATCTTCGGCAGTCTGCGCTGGGCGGTGATGTGTCGTCGCCAGGCCAACCGGCATCTGCGCGGCACTGAGCAGTCACTCGAGCTGGCGATGATCGGTCGGCGGTTTGCCGAAAACGAGTACGACCTGCTGCTTGCCCTTGGGCTGACCGAGCCGCGAGAGATGCCCGATCCGCTCGCCGAGGTCGCGACCGTGGACGACCCGGTCTTCGGCCAGCCCACGGCCAGCCAGCTCATCGCAGCGGTGAGCGATGAGCTCAACGCGAGCCGCGCCTATTCAGATCGCCTGCGCCGCAACGCAGTAGACGTCGTGCACCGCGAGATGTTGCTCGGCGACGAGCTGCGGTCGGCGTACGCCGAGGCGTTGGCGGTCGCCGGCGCCGCGACCGAGCGGGAGCTCGCCGAGGCGATCCGCGACGGTCACGTCGAGCTCAGCGACGTGCTCGCGGCGGTCCGGCTCGGCGTCGACGCGCGCCTCACGGTCTGGAACCCGCGGCACCTGGCAACCACATGAGCACGACGCCCGCCGAAGCAGGCCGCGGCTATCTGGACTCGCCGCGCGGGTGGGCGGTGGTCCTCGCGACGTTTGTCAGCACGTTCGTCGCGTTTGGACTGCTCTATAGCTTCGGTACCTTCTTTGGCTCTATGTCTGAGGAGTTCGGGGTTGGACGCGGGCAGACCGCGTTCATGTTCTCGCTGGTGACGACGATCTACTTCCTCCTTGGCGTCGTCGCCGGACGGCTTGGCGACCGGTTCGGGCCGACGCCGCTGCTCATCACCGCGGCGATCACCGCGTTCGCGGGCATGTACGCGACCTCGAAGGTCGACTCGATCTGGCTCGGCTACTTGACGTACGGCGTGGGACTGGGGATCGCCGTGTCGTGCGCCTACGTGCCGATGGTCGCGTTCGTCGGCGGCTGGTTCCAGCGTCGACGGGCCGCGGCGCTCGGCGTCGCGGTCAGCGGGATCGGCGTCGGCACGCTCGTCACCGCACCGATCGCCCAGACGTTGATCGACAGCTACGGCTGGCGCACCGCGTTTGTCATCCTCGGTGCGGTCGGCGCGGTGCTCCTGCTCGGCTGCGCCCTTCTCGCCGCGAAGCCGCCGATCCCGCCGAGCGATGAGCCGGTCCGCACCATCGCCCAGTTCGCCGCCGACCGTGACTTCGTCAAGCTCTACGCATGCGGCGTGCTGCTGGCCATGGCGCTGTTCGTCCCGTTCGTCTTCATCAAGGACTTTGCCGTCGGGCAAGGGATCCCGGCGAACCGCGCCGCCATCCTGGTCGGGCTGATCGGCGGTGCAAGTGTCATCGGTCGGCTCGGCATCGGTGCCCTCGGCGGTCGGTGGAGCGTGCTGCGGCTCACTCAAGGCTGTTTCGCCGCAATGACGCTGAGCCTGCTGCTGTGGCTGTTTGCCGGGTCGAGCTTCACCATGCTGGTGACGTTCACGATCGTGATGGGCGTCGGGTACGGCGGCTACATCGCTTTGATGCCGGCACTTCTTGCCGCGATCTTCGGTCCGGCCGGGCTTGGCGGGACCCTCGGGCTGCTCTACACCTCCGCGGGGTTCGGCGGGCTCGTCGGCCCGGTCGCGATCGGCGCGCTGATCGACGCGACGTCGTACCCGGTCGGGATTGTGGTGACGACCGTCCTCATGGCGATGTCGACGTGCGCGCTGCTGCTGGTCGACCGCAACCGCGCCATGGACCGCTGAGACAGCTAGGCGTTTGCCTGGTCGCGTCCGCGGAACCGGCGCTTGTCGGGCTCGTTGTCGTGCTCGCGGTGGGAGTCGAGCCAGTTCATCACCGGCGTCGCGGCGACACCGTGCACCAGTACCGACAGCGCGATCGTCAGGCCGACGGTCGCCCAGAGCCATGATGTCTCGGCGAAATCCGCCTGGTTGGTGGCGTAGGCGAGGTAGTAGATCGACCCCACCCCGCGGACGCCGAAGCTGGCCACGACAAGCCGTTCGCGCCAGTCGAGTCGCGTGCTGCCCAGGAAGGCGATGAGGCCGGTCAGTGGGCGTATGACGAAGACGACGCCGACGGCGATGACGACGCTGCGCCAGTCGACGGCATCGAGCAGGCCGTTGCCGAGCGCAAATCCCAAGAACAGCAGCACAAGCAGGGTGAGCAGCCGTTCGAGGCGCTCGACGACCCCGTGCATCGTCTCGTGATACTCGCTGGTGCGCTCGGCCGCTCGGATCGTCAGTGCCGCGCAGAAGACGGCGAGGAAGCCATAGCCGCCCGCGACCTCGGCGACGCCGTATGACACCAGGATCGCGGCGACCGCCATCAGCGGCTCCCCGGTCTCGGCGACGCGCAGGGAGTGGTGCGGGCCGCGAAAGGACACCTTGCCCAGGAGCCAGCCGGCGAGTACGCCGATGGCGGAACCGAGCACGACCTTGCCCACGAGATCCCAGGTGAGCCAGGAGATGCCCCATTCGCTGACCGGGCCGATGGTGGCCAGGAAGATGGCGGCGTAGACGAAGGGGAACGCCAGCCCGTCGTTCAGTCCGGCCTCGGAGGTCAGGGCGAACCGCACCTCGTCGTCCTCGTCGACCTCCTGGCTTTCGGCCTCGACCGTCGGTCCCTCGACCTGGACGTCCGAAGCCAGCACCGGGTCGGTCGGCGCCAGCGCCGCGCCGAGCAGCACGGCAGCGGCTGGCCCGACACCGAGACCGGCCCAGCCGAGCAGCGCGACCGCGCCGATCGTCAGTGGCATCGCGATACCCAGCAGGCGCCACGCTGATGACCACGTGCGCCAGGACTTGGGGCGCCGCAGCGACAGGCCCCGGTCGATGGCCAGGCCGACGCCCATGAGCGCGATGAGCACGGTCAGCTCCATCAGGTGCTCGGTGACCTCCGGGTGCTGGGTCGGCAGCGCCGGGATCCCGTCGCTGATGGGCAGTACGCCGAGGATGACGCCGAGCAGCACGAGCACGATCGGCGGAGACAGCGGGAGCCGTTGCAGCAGGGTGGGCAGCACCATGGCGATGAGCAGGGCAAGCCCAATAATGAGATAGAAAGCGTCGGCGGTCATGACCTTCGGGTGATCGCGGCGATGTGGGACAGGGGATGCGCACGGCGCGGCGGCTCGTGCAAACGGCAGCGGCCGGTGCGCCCAGGTACTACTGATACCCCACGCGGCGCGAGCTTATCGCCGCACCCGCGACTGCCCCCGTGAGGTCGGCCACCCGTCCATCGGGCCACCCCTGGGCAGACGGCACACAGGCGACGCACAGGTCGAGTGCCTAGGCTCGGGGCGCCCTGGCGATAGCCCGTCAGGGACGACGCTGTTTAGACCCCCACGAAAGGACAGCATGAGCAACTCCGTCACCGTCAACATCGCCCTGCTCGTGGCCCGAGTCGTCGCCGGTGTCGTGTTCCTGGCGCACGGAATCCAAAGGTCGCAACGTTCGGGATGGCCGGGACAACGGCAAGCATGGAAGGCAACGGCGTACCGCTGCCCGAGGTCGCCGCGTTCCTGGTCACCTGGGTCGAGATCATCGGCGGCGCAGCGCTGATCCTCGGCGCCTTCACCCCAGTCGCAGCCGCGCTGCTGGTCATCGACATGATCGGCGCCGTCTTCTTCGCCCACATCGCCAATGGGATCTTCGTAGCCAACGGCGGCTGGGAGCTGGCCGGCATCCTCGGCGCGATCTCGCTCATCTTCGCGGTCATCGGTGCGGGAGCGTTCAGCGTCGATCACCTGCTCGGCAAGAAGCTCCGGTTCCTGCGCTCACCCCTCACGTCTCGCGATCGCGAGCTCGCCGACGCTAGGTGAGGCGGATGGTCGAGCTGACGAGCTCGATCAGGCGGCGGATGGACAGCCGCATCTCGTCGGCGGTGACCATCGGCAGGGAGCGCGTGGCGAGGTAGTCGTCGCTGGCCTGTGACCAGTCGCAGGTCTGCGTGATGATCGTCTCGCCGTGCGCTCCCACGTCAAAGACCCACTCCCATCGCAGGCCCGAGGGCTCTTTGCCCACGGCGGCTGGGAGCCAGGCGATCTGGGCATCGGCGATAAACGCGACGACGTGGTTCTCGACGACGTACTCGCCGCGCTCCGGGCTGCTCACCTGCACGGTGAAGACGTCGCCGACCGCCTCGATGGGCTGCAGATCGGCGCTGACCAGCTGACCCGAGCCGTCCATGCGCACGTGGTTGGCGGGCACCCGCAGGAAGTCGAACAGCTTCGGTATCGGCACGTCGGTGACCGCTGAGACGCTCTGGATGGTGTCCTGGCCCATGCCTTCTACGGTAGTCACCGATCCCCGATGTGGCGACAAGCCCATGGCCCCGCAAGCCCGCGGTGGGTGCGGTCGCGGCGCGGCAATGCTTGAATCATGCTCAACGATCCGCGTTGGAGGACCGCATGCCCACTGCCGCTACCTATGCCACCCGAGTCGATACCGCGCTCACCCGCTCGGCCCGACGCACGCCGGACAAGGTGGCGGTCACCTACGACGGGCGGTCGTGGACCTATCGCGAGTACGACGAGGCGGTGTCGCGGGTTGCCGGGTGGCTGCTTGAGCTCGGGTTCGGCAAGGGCGACCGGGTGGCGGCGTACGGGCAGAACTCCGATGCCTACGGGCTGCTCTACCTCGCGTGCTCGCGCGCCGGGCTGATTCACGTCCCGCTCAACTACGCCCTCACCGGCGGCGAGCTGAGCTATCTGCTGCAGAACTCCGGTGCGCGGGGGATCTTCGTCGACCCGCATCTGGAGCAGTACGTCGATGAGCTCGACGAGGTGCCGCCGGTGCGCCACTCGCTGACCGAGGGCGCGGATTCGGTGCTTGCTCGTGCCCAGGAGGGCGAGGTGCCGCAGATCGACGTGCCGGTGGCATCCGACGACCTCGTGCAGCTGCTCTACACGTCCGGTACGACGTCACGGCCGAAAGGCTCGATGATGACGCACCGCGCGCTCACCTACCACATGGCCAGCTGCATCGACGCCTTCGACGCCGACCGCGACGACGTCAACCTGCAGAGCATGCCGCTGTATCACTCTGCGGGAATGCACTGCTTCTTCGTGCCTTATCTGGCGATCGGCGCGACCACGCATCTGCTGCAGGTCCCCGACATCGCGAAGATCCTGCAGAAGGTGGAGGACGAGAGGATCACGACGATGTTCCTCGCGCCGACGGTGTGGGTGCCGCTGACCAACCACCCCGACTTCGCCGCACGAGACCTGGACTCGCTGCAGAAGGCGTACTACGGCGCCTCGATCATGCCCGTTCCGGTGGTCAAGCGGTTGCAGGAGCGGTTGCCGAAACTCGGCCTCTACAACTGCTTCGGCCAGTCGGAGGTCGGCCCGCTGGCCACGGTGCTGCGCCCGGAGGAGCACGAGGCCCGTCCGGACTCATGCGGGCGCGCCGTACTCTTCGTCGAGATGCGGGTGGTCGACCCGGAGCTGGTCGACGTCGCACCCGGCGAGTCCGGCGAGGTCATCTACCGGTCGCCGCAGCTGTGCGAGGGCTACTGGGAGAAGCCGGAGGAGACCGCGGAGGCCTTCACCGGGGACTGGTTCCACTCCGGTGACCTGGCCCGGATCGACGACGAGGGCTACATCACCATCGTCGACCGGATCAAGGACGTGATCAACACCGGCGGCGTACTCGTCGCCTCCCGCGAGGTCGAGGACGCGCTGTATACCCATCCGGCGGTCGCCGAGGTCGCGGTGGTGGGCCTGCCCGACGAGAAGTGGATCGAGGCGGTCACCGCGTTCGTGGTCACCAAGGACGGCGTGGATCCCGGCAGCGTCGACAAGGGCGAGCTGATCTCGCACTCGGCCCAGTCGCTGGCGAAGTTCAAGGTTCCCAAGGACATCCGGTTCGTCGACGAGCTGCCGCGCAACCAGTCCGGCAAGCTGCTCAAGCGCGTGCTTCGGGACTCGGCCGCCACCTAGTCTCGAGGCTGGCTAAGGGCCTCGAGGCTGGCTACGGCGTGAGCGAGCGCAGCCAGCGCTGCAGCCGGTAGGTCGACAGGCAGTCGTAACGGTTGTAGTCCTCGATGCCCTTGAGCACGGCCGCGGCTTCGGCGAGCCGGCCGGCATCGCGCAGCTCGACGTAGTCCTGATAGCCGACCACCGACGCGGCCGCGTTCTTAACGTCGCCGCCGCGGGACTGCGCGCCCATGTAGAGCGGTTCGATCTTCTTCAGGCCGTAGCCGTCTTGCGACGTCCGAAGTGAGCTGCGGACGACCGGTAGCAAATCGACGAAGAAGCCGCCGTCGATGAGCCGCTGCACCTGATCGACGGCGGTGTGATGGCGCTCCGCGACGCGGCGCAGCACCGTCGGCTCGTATGACGAGTAGTGGTAGATGTGCAGGTCACCGTGGCGCGCGATCGCGTCCTCGACGTACTCGACGAACCGAATCAGCGCTCGGTGCTCCTCGGCGCGGTTGTGCGCCCAGATCGAGATGTACTCGTCCCCGGCCCGCGCGGGAGCCCACATCCCAAACAAGTATTCAAGTCCCTCGATACTGTCGTCGCCCGGCGCCCGCCACAGCGGATCGCTCTCGAAGTCGAAGTAGAGGTCGCCGGGACTGCTGGGCGGCAGGTCGCGGATCGGCCGCGGGTCGGCGACCTCGAAGGTGATCGGCCCGGCCAGTGCGCGATCGCGTTCGGCGCCCGGTGGCAACGCGCGGACCTGCAGTCGGGCTTGTGCTCGCAGCGCCTCCAGGCGCTGCGGCTCGAGGCCGTCGACGACGTCCGCGCTCGCGGCGAGCTGGTCGATGGTCTGGATCCCGGCCGCGACGAGGGGTGCGCGATCTTCCATGCGCAGTCCGGCAACGGTGCGCACATCACGCGCGAGGTACGCCGCCTCTCGGCACGGAGCGCACCAGCCACACACCCGCAGCCCCGGCGTACCCCACACCACGGGACCGTGGTGGAGTGCCGCAGCGAGCGCGGGCTCGAAGTCCGCGCGGACGATGCTGGCCTCGGGGAGCACCTCGATCATCGGCACGGCAGCCGAGGTGCGGTTGCCCAGGTGCACGAGCGCGTCGATCTCCAGGGGTACGCCGAGCGCGATGAGCGAGTGCGCCAGGGCGCCGATCTGCAGCCGGGTCGAGGTCTTGACGCGATGGGCGAACCGCGTCTCGACCAGCTGCCAGCGATCGCCATAGCGGACCAGGAAGTCGCCCACTCCGTAGGACTGGCCGACGGCCAGGTGGGGTCGGTGGACGACAGCGGCGCCGGAGCCGACCGCCTCCAGGGTGCGCTGTGTCAGGGCGGCACGGTCGGTTTCGTCGGGCGCCGGCGGCATGGACACCACACCGTCGCCGTACCGAGCGCGGTAGTCCTCGAGCACCCGCCGCTCGTGCTCGCGGGCGCGCTCGCGAATCCGTTCGTGCAGCGGATCGCGTTCTGCCGCGGGTTCGGGGACACGGCCGATCGTGACATCGAGACGCCGCAATGCGCGGTAGGCGCAGTCGGCGTACGTCGAGAGGTCCGCGGGGGAGTACACGACGTGACCATCGCCGACATACATATCGCGGTGTACCCCTTTGTCGCTCCGGCGCTCCCCAGTGACGCTACCCGCTGTGCCGGACAACGCCTTCGCCGCCGTGACGGCGCGGCAGGTGCACGACGTCAGACTCGGGCCCGTTATCGTCGTACTGACCTGGGCGGAGCCACCCGGCTGGCCGCCCGCACCGACTGCCAAGGCGTTCGATGACTGATGTGAACTTTGCTCTGCCCCTGCTGCGCGACGGTTTCGTGCCGGCCGCCGAGCTCGACGCGCTGCGTACGGAGCAGCCGATCGCGCGGCTGGAACTGCCCGAGGGCATCGATGTGACCGGATGGCTGATCACCCGGTACGACGACGCGAAGGCGGTGTTGGGCGATCACCAGCGGTTTTCCAACGACTTCACCCGCCTTGCCGAGGCCGGCGACCTTCAGTCGCTGTTGCAGCAGGATCCCGGCGGTCTCGGGCTGATCGACCCGCCGGACCACACGCGGCTGCGCAAGATCGTCACGCCGGAGTTCACCATGCGGCGTCTGCGGCGCCTGGAGCCGCTGATCGACGGCATCATCGCCGAACGCCTCGACGCGGTCGCCGCCGCGGGACCGGGTGCCGACCTGGTCGAGCTTTTTGCGTTGCCCATCCCGTCGTTGGTCATCACCGAGCTGCTTGGCGTGCCCTACGAGGATCGGGACGAGTTCGTCGACCACTCGGCCGACCGGTTCACCTTCACCGGCGACATCGGCGACTCGCTCGGTCAGATCGGCGAGTCGCTGAAGTACCTGCGCGGCCTGGTCGAGAAGATGCGGGCCAACCCCGACGGCGAGGGGCTGATCCCGCAGATCATCCGCGAACACGGGGACGCGATCTCCGACACCGAGCTCGCCGGGCTCGCCGATGGAATCCTGACCGGTGGGCATGAGACGACGGCCTCCATGATCGCCCTCGGAGCGCACGTGCTCATGCAGAACCCCGAGTACGTCTCGCTCATCACCGAGGCCAACCCCAAGCGGGCGCAGGAGATCGTCGACGAGCTGCTGCGGGTCCTCACTGTCGTGCAGGTCGGGTTTCCGCGGCTGGCCAAGGAGGATGTCGAGGTCGGCGGGCAGCTGATCAAGGCTGGTGAGCTCGCGCTCGTCTCGCTGTCTGCGGCCAACCGTGACGACGCGCTTACTCCGGACGCCGAAACGCTGGATCTGCGACGTGGTACGACATCGCATCTGGCTTTCGGTTACGGCATCCACCGTTGTGTCGGCGCCGAACTGGGCCGGATGGAGCTCAAGGTCGCGCTGCCCGAGCTGTTCCGACGCTTCCCGGGGTTGACGCACGAGGGCGACCCGGACCTCGTGGACTATCGAATGTTCTCTATCGTCTTCGGGCTGGAGTCGCTGCCGGTCACCTGGTAAGCAGGTGAGCATGACTACTGCCGATCAGTCCGGTTTCGCTGCCCGCACCCGTTTCGACGGCAAGGTCGTGCTCGTCACGGGCGCGTCATCCGGGCTCGGCGCGGCCATGGCGGTCGCGTTCGCCGAGCAAGGTGCCGACGTCGCCATCTGCGGGCGGCGGCTGGAACGGCTGGAGCAGACGGCGGCGGGCGTGGAGCAGGCCGGGCGGCGCTGTGTCGTCGTCGGTGCTGACACGTCGGTCCCGGAGGACTGCGAGCGGTTTGCCGCGACTGCGTTCGAGGAGCTCGGGCGGATCGACGTACTCGTCAACAACGCCGGAATCGGGACCGCGGTGCCGATGACCCGCGAGACGGTCGATGAGTTCCGCTCGGTGATCGACGTGAACCTCAACGGGGTCTACTGGATGAGCCAGGCAGCCGTACGTCGAATGCAGCCGGGCAGCAACATCGTGAATATCTCGAGCGTGCTTGGGTCGTGGTCTGCCGGGTTGCCGCAGGCGGCGTACTCGGCGTCGAAGGCTGCCCTGCTCGGGTTGACCCGCGATCTTGCCGTGCAGCTGACCGGGCGCAAGGGGATCCGGGTCAATGCGATCCAACCCGGTTACTTCATCACCGAGATAACCGAGCAGCAGTCCGGCGATTTCCTCGATGAGATCGCTGCGGCGGCACCCGCGGGACGCCTCGGGGAGGTGCCCGAGCTGGTCGACGCGGCGATCTTTCTGGCCTCGGACGCGGCGGCGTACATCAGCGGCACGTCGCTGGTTGTGGACGGCGGTCTGACCGTCCGCTGAGCGACGGCCGGGCTACCGGTGGGCGCGGCGGGTCTTCCAGGCGCGCCCCAGGCCGATATAGGCACCGGCATTGCAGGCGGCGAGCGCGAGGACGGTGACCGCTTCCAGCAGGTGGCCGTCGACGAACGGGTTTTGCTGGATGGGCCACGACGCGAGATACATCAGCACCAGCAGTACGGCGGCGCAGATCGCGGTGAGCCACATCGCGATGCCAAGAATAAGTGCGATCCCGATGCCGGCGAGTCCGATCATGAATACCCAGTCGACCCATGGCTGGTCGAGGAAGAATTGGAACATCGGCTTGAACGGGTTGTTGGAGTCGTCGGCGACCACGGACTGCAGGTAGCCCTCGGTGGGGCGCCCGCCGTTGATCCACGCGTCGTCTCCGGATGTCGGGTAGCCGAGTCCGAAGGTCTTGTCGACGAAGGCCCACAGGAACTGGAACCCAATCAAGATGCGCAGGATGCCGAGCAGCCAGCCGCCCAGTCGGGTGATCCGATAGCCGCCCTTGTCGCGTTCGTCTTCCGGAAGCGCGTTGACAGCGCGGTCGCCGTCCCGGTCGCGCAGCTCGCCGGTCGAGGGGTCGGTGAGCAGACCGGCCGGTCGTACGTCGGTCGCGGTTCCGCTGGGCGTCACGTCGGTGGCCGTGCCCACGGGGGTCACGTCGGTCACCGTGGTCCGCTCGGTCAGGGTGCGGTCACCGTCGTGGACGGAGATCTCCTCGGTATAGGAGGAATCCGTCGTGCCTGCGGCGGCGTGGCGCGGGTTAGTTGAGGTGGCGGGGGAGTAGTCGGTCGGGCCGACGCCATCAGCACGGTAGTGCGCGCCCTCGCGTTCGCGGTCGGCGAGGTCGATGCGACGTTCGATCGGGCGCGTGTCGTCCGGGCTGGCTGGCGACGAACCGCCGGCGACCGGGCGGGAGTCGCTTGTGACCTGAGCGTCGAAGTCGTCGTGCTCCGGGCCGCGCGGCAGGCGTGTCTCGCCCCGAGTGGTGTTTTCGGGCGTGGGGTTGTCGCGGTCCTTCTTGCCAAACATCGTGCGGCCTTCCGATCGGAAACTTCGCCGTCGACGCTCTGCTTCATCGACAACGACGTAGTACGTCGTTCAGTCCTCAGCCTATCGGCCCGAGCGGCGCCCGAAGCGCAAGTGACGCCCCGCGCACCGTCCGGTGGCCGAGCAGCCCCCGTCCGGTGGTCGAGCAGTGAGGGAGCGTTAGCGACTGAGCCCTGATCCACCGATTGTTGGTGGTGTTGTTCGGTCTTGGGGCGCGGCGTTAAGACGAGATGCCCTTCTGTGCGGGGAAGATCGGGATTACCACGTCTCGATCGAGCCGCTCAAGAAAGGGCATCTCGTAGGTGAAACCTTCTCATACGTTCCGTGCGGTGTTTGATGATCCGAACCTCGTGTCGTCGGCGGGTCTGGTTCCGGTGTTGCAGTTGGCGAAATCGGCCGGGTGGTATGAGCTGCTTGAGGGCCTGTCGGTGCCCTCGCCGCGTGCGGCGGTGAAGGTGTCGTCGGTGGTCGGCGGGATGCTGGCGGGCGCTGCGTCTATTGATGATCTGGATCTGTTGCGTCACGGCGCGATGGGCCGGTTGTTCGATGACGTGCGTGCCCCGTCGACGTTGGGCACGTTTCTGCGTTCGTTTAGCCATGGGCATGTCCAGCAGCTCGATCGCGCTGGTGCGGCTCTGTTGGTCGGGCTGGGCGAGCGGGTTCGGGGTCTTCTCGGCGGCGCTGGTGCCCGTACTGATGAGCTGGTGATGGTCGATATCGACGACACTGTCCGCGCGGTTTACGGGCACGCTAAGCAAGGCGCGGCGTTCGGCTATACCGGAGTCCGGGGCCTGAATGTGCAGCTGGCGACCCTCAGCAGCGATTCCTGTGCTCCGGTGATTGCCCAAGCACGGCTGCGTTCTGGTAACGCCGCCGCGCAGGTCGGGGCGCCGCGGCTGATCGCGCAGGCGCTGAACATCGCCCGCCGCGCCGGGATCACCGCGCGGCTGATGGTCCGCGCGGACTCGGCGTTCTACTGGCATAAGTTCCTGGGCGCGATCGAGCGTGCGGGGGCCTGGTTCTCGATCACGGTGCGGATGAATCGCCAGATCCAGCAGGCAATCAGCGCGATTGATCCCGAGTCCTGGCATGCGATCAAGTACCAAGACTCGGTCTGGGACGAGCGCGAGCAGCGGTGGGTCAGCGATGCTGAGCTCGCCGAGGTCCCGTTCGTCGCATTCACCCGCCGCGCGTCTCAGCGCGTGACGTGCCGACTCATCGTGCGACGAGTCAAGCGCCTCATCCCGCGGACCGAAGGCGGCAGCGCGCAGGGTGAGCTGTTCGATACCTACCGCTACCACGCGTTCATCACCAACAGCGACCTGCCGCTGGTGATCGCCGACAAACGCCACCGCGAACACGCGATCATCGAACAAGTCATCGCCGAGCTGAAGAACGGCCCGCTGGCACACCTGCCCAGCGGCAAATACGCCGCAAACGCGGCCTGGGTGGCATGCGCGGCGATCGCGTTCAACCTCGCCCGCGCCGCCGCCGTGGCCTGCGAGCGACCGCGCGCACGATGGGCCACGATCCGCACCAGGATCATCAACATCCCGGCCCGGGTCGCGCGCACCGCGCGCCGCGTCGTGTTGCACCTGCCCACGGACTGGAAATGGCAACGCCAATGGCACAAGCTATGGCACCACGCGACCGGACCGCCGACAGCGCTCTCCTAGTCCACTCAGTCGGAAACGACGCAACCGAAAGACCCTCAGTGGAAAAGCCGGTCACAGGCCGGCGAACACCCCACGCCCCGACACAACCCACCACCACCGAACTCGAAAACACGGCACCGCCCATCCCAACCGGTGGATCAGGGCCGAGCGGTTGTCGAGACCAGCATCGCGCGCGGGCGTACGGGACTGGGGTCGGTCCTAGTTCCAGGCTCGCGGCGCGGTTCGGGTGTTGCCGCCGGGTCGGGTGGTGATCTCGATGCCGAGGTTGGGGTTGCGCCAGGTCATGACGGCG
>ERZ500994.298-NODE-298-length-15997-cov-7.421967_pt1 | contig 15997 bp, 12 predicted proteins | sample MGYA00248878_ERZ500994 | MGnify/ENA primary metagenome ERZ500994 (study PRJEB25958, sample SAMN03398533) | human skin metagenome | study: EMG produced TPA metagenomics assembly of the Human Skin Microbiome Metagenome (human skin metagenome) data set. | reverse complement strand
CAGCCCGTAACATTCTCGCGGTGGGGCTTCACCGTCTAGATGTAGGAATCCCCTCACTTTAGGGAGGGGAGGAAGTCAATACTACCCACAGCTTGATATCAGCACAGATAGCGAAAGTGATAATATCTAAAAAAATTATTTTTTTTAATAAAAAAGCTTGATTAAATACCTAAACACTGTTACCATGTTTTTAGTCAGGCGTGATGAACCTGATTGCATGAAAGTTAAGCTTTTGTGTTCCTTATATGGTTGATGTAAAAATGGCTTTTCTAGTAATGGAAAAGCCATTTTTTTTCGGTTAAGGATTGATATTAATTTCTATATGTATTATAATACATAATATAATACTAGGTATTTTGGAAATCAACTTCCATTTTTTAATTTTATCACACAATACTGGCGTTAATATTCCAACAGTAACCCACCACCAAACTTAATGCCTATAGTAGATAATTTCTCACAGTCTCGTTAAAATCACGCCTACCCATAAAAGGAATTATGTATGTCCGAACTCAAATCAACCACTCGTATTCGCGCATCAGACCCAAAGATTATTGAAGCCTTATACACACCACTGTTGAAAAAAGCAGATTTTGGTAACATCACGCCATTCCCTGAATTTTTTAAGCGTTTTACCGATTCATCAGTGCGATTATCGCCTAAATTATGGGATGAGTTTAGTGGTTTTTTAGGTAATTACAAAACCAACCCTGTTTACTTTGAGGTTAATAATTTTGGTTATCATGAAGTAACCAAAATTAGCCATTTTGATGGTAGTCGTTTAAGTGAGTGTGAAGCAACCAATTTGGTGGCGGATTTTTTTATTAACGTGGTTCGCTACCCGAATAATTACCCCAAATCATTCATGCTTATTGATCGTCGTGCAGATAGCTTACCTACCCCTTATAAGCGCTATTTCCCCGATATGATAGCTTCACTCGCATTAACCGATAGCTTAAATCTCAAAGAATGGTTACTAAAAAATATCGGATCTCAATCAAATGCCTTTAACACCAATTACGACCCTAGAGCTGATAATGAAACCATGACTTTTGCTACGTTAGGACTTCATCCTAAACAATTACTTATCACCTTATCTAAGCTGTTTCCTGAGACCACTATAAGCATTCAATACACAACAAACGAGCTAATTCGTCATTGTGGTTACTACAGCTTAAAAAATGGCAATGTTCTATCAGAGGAAAATGAAACAACCAATCCTGATTTAAACTGGTTGGACTTCTCATGCTATTTACTATACGGCACCTCTTATGATGATTACCACACCATGAACCTTACATAGTCACAGTTTAGTGAAAACAAAGATCGCTTCATGCGGTCTTTTTATTGGCAGTATGATTTATTTGTATTATCCTACATACATCACAATTACCACAAGAGGAACACCGCATGCCAAACCATGTCACAACAATTATTACTGTCAATGATAATGACAAACACGCCATTCAAGCATTGCTTAATACCAATGGGAATGTTGATTTTAACAACCTTATACCAATGCCTAAATCACTTGAAAATTTCAAAGGACAAGTGAATGTAAGTGCGATTTATTATCTTGTTCTTAGGCGCTATATCAAAGCTAGAAACAAAAATTGTCCTAAGAAAGAAATGATTGCCATGAAATTCAAAAACAATAAAATCGCTTTGGCGCCAAAACAGTCAAGTGAACAGAAAACACCACTTTTACAGCTTTAGAGATTGAAAATATTATTGGTGATTTCCTTACTCAAGCACAAAAGTACCCTAATCATTATGCTCATACGCATAATGAACTTACACAAGATGATAGTGTTTTTTTTTAAGCAATCGTTTGTCAGTCAATAACCCCTTGCTAAAGCAATGGGCTTGCCGATAGGCTTATCACTCACCAGTGGTCATCGTACTAGGTACTCCCACCTTTTTTACCCTAAACTAGGGCTGTGGTGATATATGGACGATTGACTTCGCCCTTGAACTAAATGCTTGCACTTGACTTACCATGTTTAAATGGTTGTCGTTGTGTGTAGTTTACCCGTGAATGAGTGCCTTAATCACCTTAAAAGGGCATAACGGTTGTCTCATTCACTCACAGTCACCCCTTTATTATAGGGATTTAACTAAAACTAGTCAACACACTTCCTAACCGACCTAAAGGCATGGTGTTTCTGTGTGTAAGGAATTCTGATGAAAAATCCTATATTGATAATGACAGCATATCAAACAGGCTTGCTATTAAGTGAGCCTGATTTTGATATTAACCAACTCACCTCGCATGTTAACAGCTTTATTAATGATTCGAATGAAGTGAATTCTGATAATCGATTGGCTATGCTTATTCATGAATCAAAAAGCGTTGATGAATTGGGTGTTTTCAAGAATAGCTTAAATGAGGGAATAACCCTACCCTTAACATCGAATGATGAATTATCACTTATGTTACAACAAGTTGGTGATATATCAACAGAAAATAAAAATCCCCACTTTACTAAAAAGTTACAAAAAGATATAATAGAAACGGAAAACCTAGATATCGACGACCTTGAAAAAGACATTAATTTATATCTTTTAATGGATGAGGTTGAGCGTGGTGTTATTGACAGTAGTGATAAGCAAACTGATGAATATGAAAGTTTCTTAATCAACGCTCAAAGTGACTATGCTATCGCTATTCTAACCGATAACGAACTTAGAAATAAAATCCTAGAGAGTGATTTTTACGATAGACCAAAAATCCTATCATCTTTAGTTTCAATGATTAACGAAAACGAGCAGCATAAACTTCTCGCCTTAATTGAAAGCAAAGACATATCACCTATTGAACATGGGTGTATATTGGAAAGCATTAGTGATAGCAATACCAAAGAGAAGTATGAACAGGGTTATCGTGAAGTTATTTATAGTGGTTTAGATGATGAGTCACCTGATGATATCGCTGATTCAAATGAGAGCCTTAAACAAAAAGGCTTTAAAATTAAATAGGTGATTTATGAATAAAGGCGAGTATGATTTGTTGTTAGAGTATGCCCCGTCGTGGGAAGTTATTTTATCTACAATTAACAATATGTTGCCTGTAATAGATGTTAAGTTTGTTGATGCTTATAGCTTAAAAAATTTCTATTTGGGTTTTGATGAAGGTTTTCTTGAGGCTGTAAGAAATAAAACAAAGGATAATTTAACACCTGATCATTTTATCGTAAATCATCATAAGCCATTTATTGATGATGGTAGTGTGGAAAACGGTAATGCCGCATTCTCTTTAACAGTTATGAATTTGTTAGAGAACGAAATCAGAGAGATTATACCTAAAGCTAGCGAGTATTTTGAGATTTTTTCATTAATGCCGATACTTGAAGCTTTTTATTTGTTCAGGTTGTTTTTACAAAAGATTTTAGATGTTAATGCAAATGGTCATGTTTCATTAACTGACCTAGCAATTGATTTTGCATTAATTTATCGGAATTTATCAAGCAATACCGTTTTTTTAAAAGAGATTGTTTGGTTTTATAACCTGATGATATTAAAACAGGTTTCTAGCATTAAAAGCAGAACCTAGCCTAACTTGTTAAACGAGGAAACCACTTATGAAAAGAAATCATAAACAGCTTTTAGCAAGTGCTAATACTGCTAAAAAAAATCCATTAACCGTATTAGCGGTTGCCATGTCTATTAGTGTAAGCATGCCAATCGTTGCTTATGCCGCTTCTATTAATGCATCTACAACCACTGCTACTGCAGGTGGTTCTGTCGCAAGTGACAATGCTTATAAAAATGTCACCACGAAAACAACAGGCACCACTTCGACTACCAGTTCAGGAACCATTGCGGGAAATGACGGTTCAACGCCTAGTGATTTTAATAATCCTTATGGTATTGATCCTAATAGCGTTCCTAACGCAGCGAATTACGAAGGAGTTGCAGATGCTTCTGAGTCAACAGCAGAAGTACCTTCATATGTTGCCGAACAAGCTGGTGTTTGCGCTAAAGAGATGCAGAAGGAAGTGGCTGATACTGCCAAATATCAAGCTGAGGTAGCAATGATAACCCCTAATACAGATAAGGTGTATCAAGGGGGATTTTCGGGTGCAGCCGAACAAACTAAGGGATGTTTTGCTGGCGCGAGTGATTTTATAAACCTTGCTACATTAGTGCCTACCGTTCCTGATGCAACTGGTGTATCAGCTAAATTAAATGAACTTATCAATAAGAAAATAACCGATCTTACAGATAGTGTAATGAATCGAGCGTGTGAAATTAGTAATGCGGCTATCAATAACGCTTTAGAGCCTATTCGTGATACTATTACAACATCAAACAATGCAATCTTAATGTTTAATAATCCGAATGACTTTGTTAGCGCTGCAGTTGCTAAAAAACTAGGAGATGGTTTTTCTAAAGTTGACTTAGGCTTTAATAAAGTCTTAGATGACTTTGAAGCAAAAATCATCAATCAAGAAAAAGATTGGGCAGCTAAAGCGAAACCGCTAAATGATAAGTATCAGGCGGCAGTAAGTCAAAATAATGAAATAATTTCAGCTTATCAATCGGAAGTTGACAAACTTAACTCGCAAGCTCAACAAACCACTGGTACAACCGTGCAAAATGTTAACTCGCGAACCACTAGCATTCCTGCGAGCGCAGTCAATTCAACTGTTATTCCAAATGCTGCTGATACAGCGCAACCTACAGTTGACACAACCTCTAAAGGTACTGTGACAGGCTCTACTACACCGAATCTGTACGATAATGGCACGTCTGTTAGAAATATGTATAATAGTAACTAAAAAATGGTAGGCGAATTATGGGCAAATTATATGCTAAAAAAAACAGCTTGGTTAACACTAGCATTAAGTTAATTGGCTCTAGCCTACTTATTGGTAGTGTTTTCGCTACAAGTCACTACGCATTAGCTGAGTTACAAACCATGCCAAATCTAGGTTCGAACACCAATATAAAAACTGGTGTTCAAGGCATTTTGGATTCAATCAAAATGACTATTACTACGAACTCTATAGCAGACAAAGAGTATGCAGATAAGCGAAGCGAAAGTAGTCAAAAACGTCAACGGGTTAAAGATGCTGACAGGCAATCCCGTAGAGTCATTGATTCTCAAATGGATATATCGTTTGGTTTAGGGGTCTCTAAAAGCTTAAATTGTTATGCTGCGGCTGAAAATCAAACTACTCAGATTAAAAATGCATCTACAGCAGAACAGCGCGTTAAAGAATCGCAACTTTTTGCGCAATCGGCTTATACCGATTCAGCAGAAAAACGTGCTGCTAGAGCGGTTAGTCATCTTGAGGATTATTGCGATTTAAGTGAAACAAAATTTGGTTTATGTATTCCAAAGCCCAATGGGTTGAGTAGCGCAGATACCAATTATGCCACCATCAATACAGCAACTTCTTTGTCACCTGCGCAGGAAATGGCTTCAAGAGCTTATGTAAGTAATATTATTGATCCATCGAGAACTTATGAGGCTGACTGTGATACATTAGCTTGTAAAAATGCTGAGGTGGTTTCTAGACCTTATAGCTCATTTGCTAGTATGTCACAAAATGCCTATATCTCACAAATCAATGATAGGCTTATTTATGACAGCAAAGGGGTTTATGATTATAGTAAACCTGTCGGTGCTGCAAACGATGAAACCATTCAAATGGTTAATCCTGATGATGCTACTAACATTGTTAGGGGTACATCTAGCTCACCCACCCCTTCTAGCACGGCTACTCCTGACAGCGCAGCTAAATCTGCTAGTACCGCTAAACTTACTAGCACTCCTGCAACCACTAAGAGTGGAAAGGGTTAAAGAATTACAGGGTACTGTGGCTTTGCTACAGGCAATGATAAAATTCACACAAAAGATATTTCTAGTATTTCAGTTGGGTTGTAATCGTGTATAATGAGTCTATTAAAATCAACTAGCGCTTTTATGCGCTTTTGATTGGAAACAAGTTGATAGGTAATTTGTCTGTACGTTAAGAACAAGCAAAACCAAGAGGATAATTTTATGAACAAAAAACTACTGGCTTTACCAGTCTTGAGTCTATCACTATCCCCTTTATTAATGGGGGCTTTTGGTTTTGAGATTGGGAATACGCATCAGGTATTAAAAAGAGACTCAACTAAAATGACTACCGCTATTGTCGCGGATATTAATAAAACCAAACTAACTTATAATAAGCAAATTATTGAGGAAACAGCTCTGCTTAACAATGCGCTAAAGACTGCTATTTCGCAGGAGTCTATGACGCCAGGTCAGATTGCTAAAGCCGATAAAAATGTTCGTCAGATTGAAACAGCGAATAAAAACGCTAGAGTAATTGCTGACGAGGTTATTGAAGCTCGACTTGATTATGGCGCCAAAACAGGTCAGGGTTATCGTGTTTGTAAGGTACAAGGTGAAAATAATCAGCTTAATAGTGCATTAGTACAGGCTGCCACAGAAGCATCTGATAAGGTTATGCAGCTAGACAACGCGCCAGGTTCTATGGCACCATCCCCCGACTTTGTACGTAGTAAGCGTGAAGCAATCCATAAGGACAATTTCTGTACTCAAGAGGAAGTTGATCGCGGCATGTGTGATAAGGTAAGTGATTTACAAGGTGCTGATAGTAATGCTGAAATGCTTTTTACATCTAGTAAGGCTGGCACCAAAGTTGACGCTGCTAAGTCTGCTTTTAGACAAAACATCTTAGGGAATCCTGATTTACAAATCCCTTCTAATATGGGTGGTACAGCGACAGGTCAAGCTTACCTATATAATGTTAATAGAAAAACCTCATTATCCGCTTTCCCTGCTTATTCTTTGGCTTATTTGCAGTCTATGAGTGAAGTTAGAGATAATCTGAAAAATGAAAAAGGTGAGGCTCAATCACCTAACGATATGCTGTTTAATACTGTTGCGCGTTACTATGGTTCGCCTGAGGCGCGTGAGTGGAATAAGTCAATGATCGAGCAGAGACCACGTGGCTTGTTAGTGGAATTAGCAAAAATTGAAGGGCTTGGTGCTTGGATGGATTATCAAGAATACTTAACTAATCAACGCATTGAAGGCAATTTAGCTGCCATGACTTTAACAACCGCCCTTCCTATGGAGGAGGCAATGGATCGCATTTATCGCAAGATTGAGAAAACTAATGTCGCTGGTGCTATTCGTCAAGCTAACAAATAAGGTGATGATTCATGAAAAAGTTATTTAAAAGTAGTGCTTTAGTGTCATTGGTTTTACTTTCAGGGTCTGCTTTGGCAAAGGACTACTGTACTTCAAATAAATCACTGATTAGTACGAATATTACTCCTTATTTTACCGCCGCAGAAAAAGATATTCAGTTGGCGTTAAGAGATTTTGATATGGTGACTTCTGCGAACTTAAAGTTTCAAAAGTCTGCTATTATTAATGCCATTAACACCCTAACTGCGCAGAAAGCTTTAGGCGCAAAAGAAGTGTCAGCGGCTTTGGAAAAAAATTCACAGGTTCAGGCAGCATCCGAACAGGCTATTGATACCGCCAAACGGGTTAAAAAGGCTTATTCTGATTATGGTGTTAAGGGTACAGGTCATAAAATCTGTCAAGTTATGGCATCGCGTAATGATATTGTTATTGCTAAAGGCAAAACCGAAAAAGCCATTCCCGTAATGATTGATTCTGAGGTAACAGCAAAGCCAGGTCGTTATGCTAATCGTAGCGAAGCTATGGCGCAGCGTCTAGCATTGCACGATAAACTGTATTGTACTGATGATCAGGCTAAGAGTGGATTATGTAGTAGCACAGGGTCGAGAGCGGCTAAAAGCTTAATGGCATCCACCCTATTTAAGCCCACTCAATTTGATACTGATGATTATCAAGATAAATCTGCGTTTATTAATAACATGATGGGCTTACCTGATGATGCACTTAATCAGAATTTAGCAGCAACAGAACAAGGTCAAAGCTACGCAGATTTAAAACGCCGCAAAGATGCAATTAAATCAACTGCGCTAGTGTCTTTGAAAAACATTCAAGCTGAGTGGTCAGGGGTTACTTCTGCTCATGATAACGCACAGAAAAACCCTATTGCATCATCTGAAAAACAGCAATTAGCACAAGCGGGTAAAGAAAACCCCAATAATAAGGTAAGCGTCACTGATCCAAATGGAACTAGTGACCTAGCTGGCAGTGGCTTGCCTTTAAGTGTTCTTATGAAGCGTGATGTGGATCGTTATTTAGGTGGCGGTCAAGAGTATAAAGATTGGTCAAAAACTCTTGTTAGTGCCAATGAACGTGGTGTTTTAAAAGAAATTCTACAAATTAAAGCATTAAGACTTTTTATGCAGTCTCAACAATATCAACAATTGGCTAGAATGGAAGGTATGTTGGCAGCCAACGTTTCTGCTGAGGCATTTAGAACTGGTATGGAGTCTAATATTGAGAAACAACGCCAAAAAGTTCTTAAAACCAATTGGGCAGGTGCTATTCGTCAGGCTAATCGCTAACCCGCTTTTATCATCAATGTTAAGCCCTTCGGGGCTTTTTTAATGGATTATCTGTATGGCTAAGAAACCTTTTGTTTATCAAGATGCTATCAACACCAACTTAACTGAGGTCGTTGAAACAAAGAAAATAAATGAACCTAAACACACTGAAAAGCATATCAGTGACAGTCAAATTGTTAATATTGATACATCACTTAAAGATAGTAACCGACAAATCATTCATACAGGTGACGCGATCATAGAAACACAGTATGAGGTTGCCACCAATTATGAACAATATATAGAAAAACGCTTAAAAAGCGGTCAAACTATTCCAGCTTTAGATGCAGCACAGACTATTGCTAGTTATTATCGCCTAACAGAAAGCGTTATTAATAAAATATCTATCAATCCACACGCCAGCGATACAGAGAACAACTTTAATTTCGGATTGTTTAACAAGACACCCTATCAATTTATTGGTTTAAATGACAACATTAATTTGAATTTTGATAAGTTATTCCATGCGTGTACTTCTGATGCAATCATTGATATTATCAAGAAAAACTATCAGTCGCGCTATTTGACAGCTAACAAAGTCGATACTGCCACTTTAGCTAAAACCAAAAATAGAGATAAGATTAGTTCTTTAACTCAAACCAAGCAATTTTTGCAACAGGTTATGCTCAATACATTAAGTATTACTTTAAATTATTCTTTTTCAAGCCGTCGCCAATTAAGAATTAATAAATGGTTTGAGAATGTCAAGACTACCATTACTCCACCACAATCTGTTGATACTCGCATACCTGCTTACCTAATGGAGGGTCAAAGTAATCTTGAGAATATCAAGAAAAACATCGTAAATGCTTTTAATAAAGGAATATCTGAGAGAAAATCGTTTATTGAAAATGACTTCGCACTAAAAAATAAAATTAAAAATAAACCCAATCTCATTTCTTACTATGAAGTAATACGCTTTAATCATGATAAACGCCAAATTGATTTTCAAATTAATTATTTGTTAACCACTGCTTTTCACGCTGTTTTTTCAGGTATTATGACCAATAGATTTAAAAGCAGTTATAGCATTAGTATTTTGAATATTTTTAATAAAATCACCAATGCTATTAATGAACACGACGAATTAAGAGATTCTTTTATTCAGTGCTGTCTTGATGGGCATCGGCATCATTACCCAATGGATCAACATTGGCACGATAATAAATTTTCATAAACACTCCGAAATCACAATCTGCCCATCCTGAACTAATTTCTTGCTTGCGTTTTTTGTTGTCTAAAACCTCATCAGTGGTTGCCCTAAAGATTTCATCTACGGGGCTTTCAATGGGTTTAATAGGCTTTAGATTTGGATTAACAGGCGCTTTGGGTATACGGCTATTTTTCACAGGGGGATTTTTCTTTTTATCTTTAATGAATACCCCTTTAGCCTTTTGCCATAAAGATTTTTTTTCATCCTCGATATCCGTTTTTGCTACAGTGCTAGTAGATTCCTCGACCGTCTTACTAAAGACAAAGCTTTCTGTGTATTTTTGAGAGTCAACAGCCCTATTGCTTAATGGATTAAGAATATCGTTATTATCACTAATGAATTTTTCTATATCCAACATCAAATCGATTTTTGAAGGCGTAACAGCTAATCTCTTACGCGCCATTGTTTTGCTTTCTTTGGGTAAACGCTGAAACAACCAATATTCTGTAAGTGTTAGTAGTTTATATAACCAAAAATTGCTTTGTTTAGTGGGGTTGTGTACGAAGGCTAGCGTGATGACATTATCGGTTTCGGCATTTGTAAGGGGCGTATCACTAATTACCTGCCACACATTACATGATTTTGCATTTATCTTATCAAAGTTCACCAATGTGTCTAAATTGGTTTGTAATAAAATTCGTTTTATAGAGTTAACAGTTTCAAAATCCTGCTTGATATCCCCTGTCATATTAATTTTAAGTACATAACCATTATGATTTAACCGTCTAGCAAGTAATTTTGCATAGCTTTCATCGGTGTGTTTATACATAAAAGACAAATCGTCTTGGGTAAACTCACCTACATTATCATCACCATTGTTTAATAGCGTGATTAAACCATAAATATCCTCGCCTTTAAAACCAAGTTGATAAAGTCTTTTTTCTATATTGAATTTGGCTTCTTTATCATAGATGGTCAGCCCACCTGTTGTTTGCCTATGACTCAAGTAAGTTAAATCCATAAATAAATCATAAGCGTTTTTTTGTTTTAATACATCTAAAACGCTCAATTGGTATTGAGCGTCTTGATTAACAGTGGGGTTAAAGCTGTTTTTTACATAAGGAACATTTAGGTTGCTTGAGGTAGTAACCAACTCATATTTCATTTTTCTATCCACATTGATAAAAAGGTGCTCTTTCTAGATTTAGATTATTTGGAATGTATTCGAACTCTACTACACGCTTAATCCAATTTTCGATGTAATCTGATTTGATTTCTAATAAGAATTTATCAAAATCATGTAAACTAGAAACTAAGTCTTGATCGCCTTTTAAACCCGTAAGATATAAATACTTATTAAATGTAATAATTGATGGATGGTAATCCTTTTTATTACTGTCCAAAGTAAAAGGCACATTATAAGCAATACAAGCATCCAACATAGCTTTTTTAATGATTTTTAACTCAAGAGCGCGATTTAAAAGCAACTCATCAGTTTCGTAAGTTACACCATTTAATCGACTGCTTTGTATCATAGCCACCTCAATAATGAGGTGCTTGATTAACTTAGAATAATAAATATAACCTTTCATGCATAACTCACCTTAATTTAGCCTTATGGATTATTTGCTCTAAAACGACCCATGCCTTTTGGTGTAATACCGTCATCACCAATTGCGTTTTTAGCGGCTTCGTTCTCATCAATTCTATTCGTTTTAAAGCTTTCAGGAACAGCACCGTTATTTAAAGCGCGTACTTTATTGGTTTCTACATTGTTTCTAACAATCTGTTCTATAGCTCTTTTATTGTCAGCACTACCTACTTTTACGCTAAGCCCTAATGCATTTGTTAATTCATTGCTGTTTAAAGAGAGACTTTTTACAACCAATTTTGCTGAATCGCCGATACCAAACGATGCGGAAAGCTTAGAGGTTGGTGTATTAGCATCAACAACAGGACTAGATGGCAAAGAGTTGTTATGAGCAAGATTAGGATTATCTTGGTTGCTCATCGCGTGATGAACAGAAGTAACCATATCGACTGAAACTTCTTTTTTTGACATTTTTTATCTCCACTTAGTAAATAGTAACAAAAACTCACATTTCTATGATAAAATTATAGCATATTTTTTGATTTGAAACCGACTTTAAACAAATCTATCAGAGAGCAACAATATGTCAATGATGTGCCCAACCGATACCGATCCTACATGCGCAAACGACAGGATAGTAGGAATAATTAAAGAATTATTTGGTGCGGACTTTATCAATGCGTTCTTTAATTCAGGCAAACACCCTGCTCTAGTTGAAGCTGGGGATAAATTAATGCCTATGATTGCTAGTAACTTAGCTAATGCTTCGCTCTTTGTTACTATCATACTTTTGGTTTTTACTTTCTATAAGTGGGTTGTTGACAGCGCAAATGACGGTGAGGCTCACGGATTAACTGCTGAGAAAGGTTCTATTCTCGGTATGATTGGTCGTCCATTGTTCTCTGTAATGATGTTATCTCCTACCCTGTCAGGTTATCCTATTATCCATATCATTATTATGGCTATTGTATTAAACGCAAATGGTATGGCTAATAAATTTTACCAAAACTACACATCGCGAGATACAAATATTGCTAAGGTTATTGCCGATTTAGATAATCCAGCTACAAATACAGCAAATGATATGTTGCGACCTACTGTTTATGGCGCCTTACATGGTTACTGTTGGAAGTTGGCTAACAGTATGTTGGATGCAAATGTTCAGCCTGTCTATGGATCTGATAAAACTATGTATGCTGATGGGGTTTCGTCTACTACTCCTGTTAGTGGTGCGGCTGCAGCAGTTGGAACTGCTCTAGGAAATAATTCAAAAACAACCATTACACGAAATATGAGTTTGGATGATGTACCACAGTCAGGAGGGGTTGGTAAGAGTGGTGTCGTTGGAAGCATTTGTGGAACCTTTTCAAATACTTACAGACAAAACCCCGATCCCGTTCCTGTCTTAGGCGACAGCGACCCCACTGCTGTTACACAGCAAAAAATATTAACCGCCGTTTCTAAACTAGGTATGGAAGTAACTCGAATTCGCCAAAGACAAATTGTTATTGCTTATGTCAGCGGATTTAGAGTGGCTTACGGCACTAGTGGTGATGCTGTACAGAGCTTAATTAGTACACTGATGGTAGGTGACGACGGTGATACTGTCTCAAACTACGGTTCAGAGTTGATTACTGTGCCAGGTGTAAACGCTTCAGGGTGGACTATTACCGATGTTCAAGCATCTAATACATCAGGTGGTAGCACTTCAGGGACAGGCTCTACATCAACTTCAAACCAAGATGTTATTCCACACGTTCAAGATTTGATAGCGATTGCTGAAAAGGCAAAAAAACAGACTGTGGATGGTGTTGAACAGGTGGTAAAAGCAAGTGGTTTTGGTGCGCCAACAGGAAACGTTACCAAAGAGAATCAATATTCTGCAAACCCAGAACTTAACAGTCTTATTAATGATTTAAACAAAACCATCTTAAATGGCGGATGGGCGACATCAGGAACCAATAGATCTAAATTAACTAATTTTAGAACAGCACTTCAAACAACTTTAAATGGTCGTCCTTATGATGCTAGCCTACCTAGACTTACCAAAAGCGATGAACAGGATGATAACCTAAACAAATTCATTGAAAAATTTACACAGGTTAGAGACTCTGTTATTGCAGCAACTGGTGATAAGGCACCAAGTGACTTTAGTGATTTTACCGTTGAAGCTACTGTTGCTGATATAGAAGCAAATGGTAAAAATGCATCGGCTTTATCTGATAACTTGGCAAGCAATAGCACTAATTTCCTAATGGGATCAGAAAAGAAAAGTCTCGAATACCTAACAGGTACAGGTGCTAACAATGTTGATGCGCTAAGCAGAATTCAAAGCGTGGGCGAAACCTTTTTAATCGCTGCCGTCGCTTTTGATAGTATGTTGATTGCTGCAAGTTCGGGTTTTATTCCATTGAAGTTTGCTGCAGGTAATGTTGCAGGACAAGCATCGGGTGGTTACTCTTTCATTCAGGCTTTATGGGACTTCTTAATTAATATTTTAACACCAAGATTAATGGAAATTCGAGACTTCTTATTTACTATTAGTCGAGTTTTCGGTGTTGTCATCCCTACTATGCCTTATATTTTCTTGATTATGGCTGCTGTGGGTTGGATGTTGCAAATCATTCAAACTCTATTCGGTATGCCATTATTCTTTATTATGCATGCTATTCCACAATCAACCTTTATTGGTAATCAACAACAAGGGTATGTTACTTTAGTTTCGTTGTTCTTTAGACCAATCATTATTATCTCAGCATTTTTCTTAGCATTTGCTTTGTATGATCCAATGTTGACTTATTTAACTCAGGGTTTTATCGCAATGCATGGTCAGATAGTGGGTTCAGATAGTACGAATTCATTTGGCAGACTAATGACGATGTTCTTTTCATTCAAATACTACTGGATGGTATACGCTGCTGCCTTAATGATGCTTACTTATCTAATCTTTGGATTGGTTCAAGAATTAGCTGATAGCGTATTAAATTGGCTAGGTACTAACTTATTACACGGATTTGGTAATCTTGAAACCAGTGGCATCATGAAGGACGCCAATGCTAATATGAAGCAATCTCAAGCTAATAGTGGCAAAGCCTTAATGGATAAAATGAAAAAGAATAAAAAGAAAGGCGGCGATGATGATGATGACGACAAAGATGGTAAAGGCAACAAGGGTGGCAAAGACGGCGGTGGTAATGGTGGTGGCAATGGCGGCAAAACCGATGATGGTTACGATAATGCGGACAACCAAAACCGAAATCCAGGCTCTACGGGTGATGCTGACAACTCTGCTAATGACAATGCCAACAACCAAAAAGACAACCCTGAGGAACGTGGTATTCACTATACTAGAGACGGTACAGGTACAAGTGCAGCCGTTGCGTTTGGTGCAGGTGCAGTATTAAGTGCCGTTGGCGCCGCAAAAGGTATGTATAATCGGGCAGCAGATAAAAACGAAACCTTAAAAGCCAAATCAGCAGCCGATCTAGCCGCAGGTAATAAAATAAGCTCTTTACGTCAAGCAAAAGACGGTTTAAGTGTCGCTGCTAGTGGCGTTCGCGGCGCTCTTATTGGTGCTACACAAGGCTTAAATCTTGGTTCGTCTGCTTACGGTAGTAAAAATCAATATGTCAAAAATAGAGATTATTTTGACAAAAATGTTGGTTTTGCGGACAACGAGGGTGTTAAAGCTGCTCGACTTCAAGCTAGTTTAGATGCTAAAAACAAAGAAGGTTCGGCTGCTAAAGAGGAGGAAGCCAACGCTGAGGAACAAAGAGCGCTAGGATATGATCCTACTGACAACTCGAATGTTAGTGTTGCAGGTGGCGCTGTGGCTGGCATGATTGACACAGACGATTCTCCAGCAAGAATTGAGCATGATGGTGCGGGTAAGGCTGATAATGGTGGTGATGATGACAATCCACTAGACGGAAGCCCCGATGGAAGCGGTGGCGGAAAACCTGATGAAACTGTTGTTGGTAGTGGCGCGGAATTAGCTGCTCTTGAGAGCAATGATACCACCCCATCCTACACCACCGATTCTGATCTATTGGGCGATTCAACCTCAGACTCGTCGTCAAATGATTTAACAGCTAACTTATCTACAGCAGAAGGTGGCATTGCCGCAAATACAAACCCTGTTGCAATTGACGACGAAACACCTGCTGATAGTTTTGATAGCTCAACGCTAAACCAACCTGATAGTCAAAATATTGATGAAAATGTAATTGCTAATACACTTACTAACCCATTAAATGATGAGGTAGATCCATCTACCGAAGCATTCAATCATGCAGAATTGAGTGGTAGTGATAGTGAGAATGTCATCGCAAATAGCACTGCAGGTTTCGATAATAACGAATTAGCACAAGGCGACGCTCAACAACCTATTGTTGATGTAGATAGTCTTGCCAATTCAAATAATAATACTGATAGTCAAGCTCAAGCAAATTTAGATGGTAATAGCGTTATTGGAAATCAACAACAGGTTGAAGTTTCTAGTGATGCAAATAGCGCAGATAGAAACTCGGCGATAGCAGGTGCTGCGGTAGCAGGTTTAGCTGCAGGTTCTATGATGAAGGGTGCTAAATTTAGTCCTGTTTCAGCTTCTAATGTATCGGATAGCAAAAAAGGTGGTGTTCCATTTGCTTCAGGCAACCCTAATTCAAAACCCAATCGCAATACTAGCGTGACTTCGGGCGCCCCAAAAACCAAGGCTTCAGATTTGCAAAGAACTAATA
>ERZ500994.297-NODE-297-length-16043-cov-4.822429_pt1 | contig 16043 bp, 18 predicted proteins | sample MGYA00248878_ERZ500994 | MGnify/ENA primary metagenome ERZ500994 (study PRJEB25958, sample SAMN03398533) | human skin metagenome | study: EMG produced TPA metagenomics assembly of the Human Skin Microbiome Metagenome (human skin metagenome) data set. | reverse complement strand
CCAGCAGGGCGAGACCGTGCGGATCATGTATCTGCACGTGCCGGCCGCATGGCTGTCGATGTTCATCTATGTCGTCATGACCTCGGCGGCGCTCGGCACGCTGGTCTGGCGGCATCCGCTCGCCGATGCCGCGCAGAAGGCGGCCGCGCCGCTCGGCGCCGCCTTCACCTTCGTCTGTCTCGTCACCGGCTCGCTGTGGGGACGGCCGATGTGGGGCACCTACTGGATCTGGGACGCGCGGCTGACGTCGGTGCTCGTGCTCTTTCTCGTCTACCTCGCGCTCGTCGCGCTCTGGCATGCGATCGAGGAGTCCGCGCGCGCCGCGAAGATCGCGGCGATCATGACGCTTGTCGGCGCGGTCAACCTGCCGATCATCAAATTCTCGGTCGACTGGTGGAACACGCTGCACCAGCCGGCCTCGGTGTTCCGGGCGGGCGGGCCGGCGATGACCGGCTCGATGCTCTATCCGCTGCTCGTCATGGCCCTCGGCGCGACCCTCCTGTTTCTCACGTTGCATCTCATGTCGATCCGCAACGAGATTCTCGAGCGCCGGCTCGAGCGTCTGACGCGCAGCCGCGTCGAGGCGCGCGCGCCGGCCGCCGCGACCCTCTTCGGTCCCGCGCGATGAACGCGCCGCATGCCGGTTTCATCGTCGCCGCCTATTTCATCACCTTCGTGGTGATCGGCGCGGTGATCGGCACGATCGTGTTGCGGCATCGCGCGCTCAAACGCGCGCTTGAACGGTTCAACGACAACGAGTCCGGGGCTTCGTGAGCATCGAGGGGTCTCGTCCATCGCGCCGGCCGCGCTGGCTCGCCTTCGTTCCCGTCGTTGCCTTCCTTGCGCTCGCGGGGCTCTTTCTCGCGCGCCTTGGCGCCGGCGATGCGTCGAAAATCCCGTCCGTCCTGATCGGGAAGGCCGTTCCGTCATTCACGTTGCCGGCCCTCGAAGGCCAGAATGTGCCGGGCCTCGCCGACGCCGATCTGCGCAACGGCGAAGTCACCGTCGTGAATGTCTTCGCGTCCTGGTGCGTGCCGTGCCGGCAGGAGCATCCGGTGATGATGCAACTGGCCGGGCAGGGCGTGCGCGTCGTCGGCATCGCCTACAAGGACGAGCCGGAGAAGACCCGGCGCTTTCTCGAGGCCGGCAATCCCTATTCGCGGATCGGTGTCGACCGGTCCGGCCGGACGGGGATTGATTTCGGCGTCACCGGCGTTCCCGAAACCTTCATCGTGCGGGGCGACGGCACGATCGCCTACAAATATTTCGGCCCGGTCACGCCGCAGGCCCTGCAGGAGGAACTGATGCCCGAAATCCGCAAGGCCGGCGGCGCATGACGCCGGACATGCCCCGGTGCGTCGCCGAAGACGCCGATCTCGTGCAGGTGTTCGAGACGCAGGCGGGTCATTGCGACAGGATGAATGCGCCGTTCAACGGCCGCATCTGCCGCCTGCTTCCGCGCCTTCTCGACGAGACGAGCGCGCTCGGCCGCCGCGTCCTCGCGTGGAGCCACGACAATATGGCCGGCGATCTCATGCCGCTGCGCTGCTGCGCCGGCTTCCATGCCCTCGCACGGGCGAACCGGGTCGCGGGGCTTGCCGCCGTCTATCCGCCCGCGCAACCCGACGAAGCCGCGCTCGAGGCCCGGCTGAACGCGGCGATCGCGCAGGACGACGCATTCCTCGCGGCCTATCTCGACAGCGCCCCCCAGACCAACGAGATCGGCCGGTCGGCCATCCTGCTCGGCGGGCTCTTGTCCCTCGCGCGGCGCGTCAAATTTCCGGTCGCTCTTTACGAGATCGGGGCCAGCGCCGGCCTCAACATGCTGTTCGACCGCTGGTACTACGATCTCGGCGCGGGCGGTTTCTGGGGCGCGGCGCAATCGAACGTCCGCCTGACGAGCGACTGGACCGGCGCGACGCCGGCCGTGCAGACGCCGCTTGGCATCGTGTCGCGGGCGGCAAGCGATCTCGCCCCGCTCGACGCCGGGAAGCCCGCCGCCCGGGACCGGCTTCTCTCCTACATCTGGCCGGATCAGACGGCGCGTCTTGAGCGGACCAAGGCGGCTCTGGATATCTTTGCCGGGCAAGGGCTTGTGGTGGAAAAGGCGGATGCGCTCGACTGGGTTTCGCGCCGCTTGCAGCCATCGTCGGCCGCGCCCGGAACCGTCACTGTGCTGTGGCACAGCGTGTTCCTGCAATATCTCGATTCATCGCAACGTAGTTCGCTGGTCCACGTGATCCGGGAGCGCGGCCGCGCGGCTGCTGCTGACAGGCCCTTCGCGTGGTTGCAGATGGAAGCTGGCCGCGAAAATCGCCAGCAATGCGAGCTGCGGCTCACGCTGTGGCCGGGTGGCGAGACGGTTCACCTCGCTGACGTCGATTGGCACGGGCGCAGCGCGCACTGGCGCTGACTAGCCGTGAGCGCGGGCTTTTCGCGTCGCTGCCGCCTTCTTTGCGGACGCAGATCGCGCTGCGGCGGGCCTGGCCGCCGACGCCGCGCCACCGAGACGGCCGCCCTTACGGGAAGAGGTCGTATCGACTGGCTTGCCGCGGCCCGACCCGCTCTTCTTGCCGCCGCCGGTTTCCTTGTTGACGGTCGCCCAGGCGCGCCGCTCGGCCTCTTTCTCGGAAACGCCACGGTTCTCGTAGCCTTCCGCGATGTGATCCGCCATCCGATCCTGCTTGTCGGTGTATTTGGATTTGTCGCCGCGTGGCATGGTCATTCTCCATTCGGACAACCTTGCCCGGAACCGGCGAATGCCGCCTCGGTTCCCGCCGTCCCGGGCGTTTGGTCAAAACTTCGCCGCGACCGGGAATTAACCAAGTGTTCACCATGACCGGCGAATTTCGGCCGAACAGCCGGCCCTGATCCCGTGAGCTATCTCTATCCGCCGCCCGAACCGGCGCCGGTCGTCGTCGTCAAGGACGTCGGCGGCCTCGTCAGCGACTACCGCGACCGTACCGAGATGTACCGCGCGCAGAACCGCGAGGTGCGGCTTCACGAGTGCCGCTCGGCCTGCACGCTCGCGCTCAGCCTGCCGAATGTCTGCGTCTATCCGGATGCGCAGCTCAAATTCCATCAGGCCTACAACGACATCACCAAGGAGACCGATCTCGGGATTTCGGACGAGCTCTGGCGTTCCTATCCGCAGGCTGTTCGGGCGCGCCTCGGCGCGTTGACCCGCAAATATCAGATCATCGGCGGCCGGGAGTTGATCGCGATGGGCATCCGCGACTGCACCGCGCCGCAGGAGAGAATCATGGTCGCGAAAGCCCGTCCCGCGCCGCAGCCTCAGAAGGAAGAGGGCACGATGCTGGCCGGCCTCGGCAGCGCTCTGACCTCGCTCGTGACGCCGACGCCGCCCGCCGTCGTGCAGACGCGGCCGGTCGCCGAGCCGCCAAGACCGTCGGCCGCTCCGCCGAATGCGGCTGTGCCCGAGCCGGTTCCACGCCCGGCCGAGCCGGATCTCGCGGAGCCGCATCTGGCCGAGCCGCCTCCGTCGATCGGAACCAATGTGGATGTTCCGTTGCCGCCTCCGCGACCGCCGCTGATCGGAAAGGTCGAGCCGGCGATCCCGCCGTTCCAGCGACCCATCGCCGGGTCGCAACGGATCCTGCCGCCGCGTTTCGTGACGCTGGCCTCGTTGCGGTGATCTGAAAGGTCGATTGCTACAGATAGTGGCTGTTGCCGGGCGGGGCGAACCAGGCCGCGATGGCGATGATCAGGATGCCGACGACGATCGCCAGGATGGTCGAGTGCCAGGCGGAGCGTCTTGTCGGGCTGCGATAGGCCGTCAGGATGATGCCGATCCCAAAACCGATCATGCCGCCGCCGGCTGCGAGAGCCCACACGAAACCTTCCGAGAGCACGCGCGCCTCCTGCCCATCCTTGAGTTTTCGTAACACATGGCTCCGGAAAATGCTGCGGACCTGCCATTCCGGTCGATCACTTCCGCGCGTGGGCCAAAACTGTTAGCTCAGGCGCCCATCCGGACGCAGGCTCATGGACCAGACACTCGATACGACACGGCCCGAGGACGGGACGACGTCCGTCCCGCCGTCCGTCGGCGCGTCCGTGACCGACATGATGGCCGCCCTCGGTCGCGAGGCGCGCGCGGCGGCCCGTGTCGTGGCGCTGGCGTCCGACGACAGACGCAACGCCGCGCTGCGCGCCGCCGCGCGGAACCTGCGCGACTCGGCGGCCGCGATCTTCGCAGCGAACGAAGAGGACGTGCGGGACGCCAAGGCGGCCGGCATTTCCGGCTCCTTCCTCGACCGGCTCGCGCTCGACGCCCATCGGGTCGAGGCGATGGCGCGCGGCGTCGAGGAGATCGCGGCCCTGCGCGATCCCGTCGGCCGTGTGCTGGAGCGGTTCGAGCGGCCTAACGGCTTGCGGATCGAGCGCGTCTCGACGCCGCTCGGCACGGTGGGCGTGATTTTCGAAAGCCGCCCGAATGTCGCGGCGGACGCCGGCGCGCTCTGCCTCAAATCCGGCAATGCCGCGATTCTACGCGGCGGCTCCGACAGCTTTCGCTCGGTGCGCGCGATCCATGCCTGTCTGGCGGCGGGTCTGCGCGAAGCCGGCCTGCCGCCGGAAGCGATTTCGCTCGTGCCCACCCGCGACCGCGCGGCGGTCGGCGCGATGCTCGCCGGTCTCGACGGCGCGATCGACGTCATCGTGCCGCGCGGCGGCAAAAGCCTCGTCGCGCGCGTGCAGCATGAGGCGCGCGTGCCGGTCTTCGCGCATCTCGAAGGTCTGGTGCATGTCTTCATCCACGCCGATGCTGATCTCGCGAAAGCGAAGACGCTCGTGCTCAACGCCAAGATGCGCCGCACGGGAATCTGCGGCGCGGCGGAAACCCTGCTTGTTGATCGCGCCTGTGCGGAAACCCATCTCGCGCCGCTGGTCGCGATGCTGATCGACGCCGGCTGCGAGGTGCGCGGTGACGAGACTGTTGTCCGGAGCGACGCCCGCGCAAGACGGGCGGAAGAGCAGGACTGGCGGACCGAATATCTCGACGCGATCATTTCCGCGAAAGTCGTCGACGGGCTCGACGGCGCCATCGCGCATATCGAGACGTTCGGCTCGCATCACACCGATTGCATCGTCACGGAAGACGACGCGGCGGCCGAGCGGTTCCTGACCGAGGTCGATTCCGCCATCGTCCTTCACAACGCCTCGACGCAATTCGCCGATGGCGGCGAGTTCGGCTTCGGCGCGGAGATCGGGATCTCCACCCAGAAGCTGCACGCCCGCGGCCCGATGGCGCTGCCCGAGCTCACCACCACGACGTACCTCGTGCAGGGCGAAGGCCAGATCCGCGGCGCCTCGTAACACTTTGTGGTGGTCGAGCCGTGAGGAGCGCACGCGACCACCGTCTGGTGATCGAGCCGTGAGGAGCGCGAGCGACGAGCGTGTCGAGATCCGGTGAGGTGTACTCGGAGTGGGGTACGGAGTCCTTGCGGCTTGCGGGGTCTCGACACGGGCTCGATCCTCGCCCGGCTCGACCACCGAGAGGCGAACCGAATCGCGTTCGGTAAACTGATCGATACGTCAACTTGGTTTTGAGGTGTCCCGTGAGCACAGATAGTTCCTCGGCAGCAACCGCCGGTGTCCGGCACCGCCCGAACTTCGGCTCGGTCGATGATGTCCTCATCCGGCTGGGCCAGGCCGGCTACCTGGCCGACCGTGCCACCGCGACCACCGTCTACCTCGCCGACCGGCTCGGCAAGCCGCTGCTGGTCGAGGGTCCGGCCGGTGTCGGCAAGACCGAGCTCGCCAAGGCGATCAGCCAGGCGATCGAGGCCGACATCGTGCGGCTGCAGTGTTACGAGGGCCTGGACGAGGCGCGTGCGCTGTATGAGTGGAACTACAAGAAGCAGCTGCTGCGCATCCAGCAGGGCAACGCCACGGCCAACGCCAGCGGCGAGTCCTGGGAGGACGCCAGCGATGACATCTTCGGCGAGGAGTTCCTGCTCTCCCGGCCGCTGCTGACCGCGATCCGCCGCGAGGACCCGACCGTGCTGTTGATCGACGAGATCGACAAGTCCGACGTCGAGGTCGAGGGACTGCTGTTGGAGATCCTGTCCGACTTCCAGGTCACCATCCCGGAGATGGGCACGATCCACGCCACCCGGCGCCCCTTCGTGCTGCTGACCTCCAACGCGACCCGCGAGCTGTCGGAGGCGCTCAAGCGCCGCGCGCTGTATCTGCACCTGGACTACCCGGGTGCCGAGCGCGAACGCGACATCATCCTGTCGCGGGTGCCCGACATCGCCCCCGCGCTCGCCGACCAGATCGTGCGCACGGCACGCGCACTGCGCGCGATGGAGCTCAAGAAGTCGCCGTCGATCGCCGAGACGATCGACTGGGCGCAGACGTTGCTCGCGCTCGGCATCAACACCCTCGACGAGACGGCGGTCAAGGAGACTCTGGGCGTCGTACTCAAACACGCCAGTGACGCGGCCAAGGCGTCCGGCGAGCTGCGGTTGAACTAGCCATGTCGACCACAGCGCCGGAGACCGTAGAGACCAACGGCCTGCTCGCTCACCTGACCGGGTTCGTCGAGGCGCTGCGCGGCGCCGGCATCCCGGTCGGCGTGGGCGAATGTGTCGATACCGCAGCGGTTTTTGCCGAGGTCGACGTCCTCAACCGCGAAGACCTGCGTGAGGGGCTGGCGACCGTCTGCGTGAAGCGCCCGGCCTATCGCCTTGCCTTCGACACCATGTTCGACCTGTGGTGGCCGCTGGCGACCGGTGAGGGTACGGCGCTCGCGGGCGACGGTGAGGGCGACGGCGAGCCGGGCGAGGGTGACGAGCACGACGCCGTGCCGTCGGCCAGCGAGCAGGACATCGACCGCTGGCGTGAGGCGCTGGCCAGGGCGCTGATGGAGGGTGACTCCGACCTGCTGCGCCGCCTGGCCCGCGCGGCCGTGTCGGCGCTCGGCAAGGGCGCGGCCGGCGGCGGGCGCGAGTCCTACTACTCCTACCGAGTGATGCGGGCGCTGTCGCCGGACACGCTCGTCGCGCAGCTGCTCGACGGGCTGCTCAACAAGGTCGACGCCGAGCGGGGCGGCATGCAGGAGCAGGTTGCCCGCCAGACCATCCGCGACCGGATGGCCGAGTTCCGCCGGTACGTCGATGCCGAGGTACGCCGCCGCGTCGCCGAGGACCGCGGCAAGGAGCAGGTCGCGAAGTCGACGATCCGCCCGATGGCCGACCAGGTCGACTTCCTGCGCGCGCAGGCCGACGACCTCGCCGAGCTGCGGCGGACCGTGCATCCGCTGGCCCGCCGGCTCGCGTCGCGGCTCGCTGCCCGCCGCCGGCTGGGACGTGAAGGACGCCTGGACTTCCGGCGTACCGTCCGCGCCTCGCTGGGCACCGGCGGAATCCCGATCGTCACCCACCACAAGCCGCGCAAGCAGCACAAGCCCGAGCTCGTCGTGCTCTGCGACGTCTCCGGCTCGGTCGCCGGCTTCTCGCACTTCACCTTGATGCTCACCGCGGCGCTGCGCGAGCAGTTCTCGAAGGTGCGCGCGTTTGCCTTCGTTGACACCACCGACGAGGTCACGTCGTTCTTCACCCCGGGCGCCGACCTGCCAGTCGCCGTGCAGCGAATCGGACGCGAGGCCAACCTGGTCTGGTTCGACGGGCACAGCGACTACGGGCACGCCTTCGAGGTGTTCGAGGAGAAGTGGCCGGAGGCGATCGGCCCCAAGACCAGCCTGCTCATCCTCGGCGACGCGCGCAGCAACTACCGCGACCCGTCGCTGGCGACGGTGAAGAAGATGGTGGGACGCGCGCGCCACGCCTACTGGCTGAACCCCGAGGCGCGGCGCATGTGGGGCAGCGGCGACTCGGTAGCCGAGCGGTACGCCGAGGTCATCGACATGACAGAGTGCCGCACGGCCGCCCAGCTGGCCGACTTCGTGCATGACATCCTCCCCGGCTAAGCCCGCGCAGTATTCTGCTCGGGTGGTCTGCGATGGGGAGGTCGCTCGGTGAGGCGCATTGGCATCATGGGCGGCACGTTCGACCCCGTCCATAACGGGCACTTGTCGGCCGCGTCGGAGGTCGCCTCGCTCTTTGCGCTCGACGAGGTCGTGTTCGTCCCGACCGGTCAGCCGTGGCAGAAGGCCGACCGCCAGGTCAGCCCGGCCGAGGACCGTTACCTGATGACGGTCATCGCGACCGCGTCCAACCCGCAGTTCTCAGTGAGCCGGGTCGATATCGACCGCGGCGGTCCGACGTACACCATCGACACGCTCACCGACCTGAAGGAGCAGTATCCGGACGCGGAGCTGTTCTTCATCACCGGCGCCGACGCGCTGCAGCAGATCTTGAGCTGGAAAGACCACGAGCGGATGTTCGACCTCGCGCACTTCATCGGGGTGACCCGCCCCGGTTACAACCTCGACGACGGCGGACTGCCCGAAGGCGTGGTCACCTTGATGGAAGTGCCCGCGCTGGCGATATCGTCATCTGACTGCCGTGAGCGGCGGGCCCGCGGCATGCCGGTCTGGTACCTCGTGCCGGACGGCGTGGTGCAGTACATCGAAAAACGTCGACTTTACCGACAGAACTAGCAACCCAGGAGGCGTCAGCCACGCATGGCGGCAACCGAGCACTCCCTTGAACTCGCACAGGTCGCGGCGCAGGCCGCGGCGGACAAGCGCGGCGAAGACATCACGATCATTGATGTCAGCGAGCAGCTGGTCATCACCGACTGTTTCGTCGTCGTCACCGCGACCAACGACCGCCAGGTCGGCGCGATCAAAGACGCCGTCGAAGAAGCCATGCTGCGCGCCGGTGTCAAACCGGTACGCCGCGAGGGCGCTAAGGAAGGGCGCTGGGTGCTGCTCGACTTCGTCGACATCGTCGTCCACATTCAGCACACCGACGAGCGCAACTTCTACGACCTTGCCCGGCTGTGGCGCGACTGCCCACAGATCCCGTTCGTCGACGCGTCGGTGCCGCAGGGCGAGGACGCGTGAGCGGACGACGGGTGCGCGAGCGCCAACGGCACACCGAGCGCAGCGATTGCGGAGTGAGCGTGAGGGGCGCATGAGTCTGGACCGGCTTCTGTTGTGGCGGCACGGGCGCACCGAGTGGAACGCCAGCGGTCGCTTCCAAGGCCAACGCGACACCGCTCTCGACGAGACCGGCCTCGCGCAGGCCCGCGAAGCGGCGCCGTACCTCGCCGCGGAGGACCCCACGGCCATCGTCGCCTCGGACCTGCAGCGTGCCGACCACACCGCACAGACGCTCGCGGCCGTCACCGGCGTGCCGGTGCGCCACGACGCTCGACTGCGCGAGACGTCCCTGGGCGGCTGGGAAGGGCTCGACCGCGCCGAGGCCGCCGCAGCGTTTCCCGCGGAGTTCGCCGACTGGCAGTCCGGAGTGCAGCCCAACCCCGGCAACGGCGAGACCGCGTTGGTCGTCGCGGCGCGGACCTTCGAGCTCGTCGAGGAGCTCGTGGGGACCGAGTCCGGCACCGTCGTCCTCGTCGCGCACGGCGGGTCGCTCAAGGCGCTGACCTGCCGGCTGATGGGCCTGCCGGAGCACACGTGGGCGCTGATCGCGCCGCTGCGCAACTGTCACTGGACCGAGATGCGGCGCACCGACTCCGGTCAATGGCGACTGCAGGGCCACAACATCTACCCGCTCAGCGACCCGGCCACGCTGACCGCGGAGGAGCTCAACGTCGACTCCGATGCCGGTGACACGAAGATCGCGCACGAGTCGGATCTGACTCCCGGCACTGAGCCCGCCACGGTGGAGGCGCAAAAGCACCAGTAGTCGTGGCCTCGGACGGTAGTCTCGTGCAATGGCCCAGGGGATCGTCGTCGTCACCGACTCGACGGCCTACCTGCCTGCCGACGCGATCGCCGAGCTGCCGATCGAGGTCGTGCCGCTGCACGTGATCATGGGCGACGAGAGCGGCGCCGACGGCATCGACGTCACGCCCGCCGACGTCGTCCGCGCGCTCGGCGACAAGTCGATCTCGGTGTCGACGTCGCGCCCGACGCCCGAGCAGTTCGTGCAGACCTACGGGCGGCTGCTCGACGAAGGCTACGAGCGGATCGTCAGCGTGCATATCTCCAGCGAGCTGTCGGGCACCTGGGACGCGGCGCGGTTGGCCGCGCAGCAGGTCAACGGGGACTGCGGCGAGGAGGTTGTGCGGGTGGTTGACTCCCGCGAGACCGCGATGGCGCTGGGGTTCCCGGTCCTGATGGCCGCTCGCCGCGCTGCGGCCGGGGGCACCATCGACGAGGTCTACAACACCGCGGTCGCGGCCGCGGAGCACCCGACGAACGTGTTCTACGTCGACACCCTCGAATACCTGCGCCGCGGCGGGCGAATCGGCGCCGCCCAGGCGCTGCTGGGTACGGCGCTCGCCGTCAAGCCGCTGCTGCACCTCGAAGACGGCCGGATCGTGCCGCTGGAGAAGGTGCGCACCTCGGCCCGCGCGATCGCCCGGATGAAGGCGATCGCGGTCGAGGCGGCGCGAGCCGAGCCCGGTCGCGTCCTCGTTGCCGTGCATCACCTGGCCGCGCCGGAGAAGGCCGAGGCGTTGCGCGACGAGCTCATCGAAGCGATCCCGAACGCCGACGAGATCCTGATCAGCGAGATCGGCGCCGTACTCGGCGTGCACGTTGGGCCGGGGATGCTCGCCATCATCGTCGTGCCCGTCGGCGATCCCTCCGGCGCCGAACCCTCCGCCGAGTCGTAGTTATCCACAGCGCCGCGTGTCGTCCACTTTGGACTCTTGGCTGGCCGGTGGGTGGGGTGTGCGCGGCATAGCCTCCCGGGATGGACAGGCAGCGCACTTCCGAGCGGGAGCAGCAGATCGCTCGCATACGGGAGATCTTCGAGTCCACGAAGGAACAGACAGCCGACGAGACGCCGACCGGGGAGATCGATGCGCGGGAGCTGCTCGGCGACGACCTCGGGCCGGCCGGGCGTACGCCGCGGGCTCGGGTGCGCGTCGCGATGGCGGAGCGTCCGGCGCTCGCGTATGCGGTCGTCGCGGTGGTCGCGGCAGCGCTCGCAGCGGGCCTGACCTGGATCAGCCGGCCGGCCGCCGAGCCGGTCGATGGCGCGGCAGCGCCGACCAAGATCGCGAGCGTCGACGAGGCAGGTTCGGGCGCTGCGGCTCCGACTGGTCCTGCTGAGCCGGCTTCGTCGACGCCAACCCCGACCACGATCGTGGTGTCGGTCGTCGGGTCGGTGACCACGCCGGGGCTGGTGACGCTGGCCGAGGGCGCGCGGGTCTCCGACGCGATCGACGCGGCCGGTGGTGCGTTGCCGGGGACGGATCTCAGCACGATCAACCTCGCGCGCAAGGTGAGTGACGGTGAGCAGATCGCGGTCGGGGTGCCGGGCGCCGCTGATGCCGCCGGCCCCGCGGACCCATCCGCGAGCGGGGGTGCCGCTGGCGCATCGGCGGGCAAGGTCAACGTCAACTCGGCCTCGGCTGAGGAGCTCGCGACGTTGCCGGGAATCGGGCCGGTGCTGGCGCAGGGCATCATCGACTTCCGGGAGACCAACGGACCGTTCGGGAGCGTGGACGAGCTGACCGAGGTGTCCGGGATCGGACCGGCCGTCCTGGCCAAGATCAAGGATCTGGTCACGGTGTGAACGCCGACGAACCGGTCGTCGACCTGCGGCTGGCACCTTCCGCCGCGCTGGTCTGGCTCACCACGGCGCTGGGCTACCTGCAGCTCGCGACGGCGCTGCACATCGCGCGTGTGGGCGGGCTCGTGCTGCTGGTCGTCGGCCTCGGACTGCTCGGCGTACGTCGTCTTCGTCCGGTCGCGCTCGTGGTGGTGGTCGCTGCAGTCAGCACGGTGCTGGGGTCGTGGGTCGCCGGGGCTCGGCTTGCGGCGGCCGGTGACTCGCCGCTCGCTGCCGCCGCTGCCGCAGAGCGATACGTCGAGGTTTCCGGGTCGGTCGCGAGCCGCCCTCGGCCGGTGGGCGGGTTCGCGAGCGGTGAGATGGCGGTGCTGGTCATCGACGTGCGGACTGCCGTGGTCCGTGGGGTGCGCTACGAGCTGGACCGTCCGCTGCTGGTGTTTGCGCCTGCGTCGAGCTGGTCGGCGCTGGTGCCGGGCAGCGTGGTGGGGCTGAGCGGCACGGCCAAGCAGCCGAAAAGCATCGGCGAGGCCGACGCCGTACTCGTCGTCGACACGCCGCCCGCTGTGGAGCGGGGGCCACCGCGGTACCAGCAGTACGCCGCCGACGCGCGCGACGGCTTGCGCGCGGCCGCGGGTAGCGCCTTGGACGGCGACACCGCGGGGCTGGTCGTGGCGATCACCAACGGCGACACAGGCGGGATTGGTGACCTGACACGAACCCAGTTCCGCGACAGCGGACTCGCCCACCTGCTTGCAGTCTCGGGCGCGAACGTCGCGATTGTGATCGGCGCGCTCATCTGGGTGTTGCGTCGCAGTCGCGCGCCGTTTGCCCTGCAGATCGGCGCAGCCGCTGCTGGGTTGGCGGCGTTCGTCGCGGTCACCGGGCCGGAGCCGAGCGTGTTGCGTGCTGCCGGGATGGGGGCTGTCCTGCTTGTCGGGTTGGCGAGCGGCCGTCCGCGGTCGTCCCTCCCGGCGTTGTGCGCGACCATCATCGTGCTCGTGGTGGCGGTGCCGTCGTTGGCCGCGTCGATCGGGTTCGCGCTGTCGGTGGTGGCGACCGCGGGGATCGTGCTCCTCGCTCCTCGGCTGACCGCGCGGTGGGAACGGCTGCCGCGCTGGGTGTCCGTGCCGCTCGCCGTCACGACGGCCGCGGGTCTGGTGACGGTGCCGCTGTTGGTGCTGCTCTATCCGGTCATCAACCTCGGGTCGCTGATCGCCAACCTGCTTGCGGCGCCGGCGGTCGCGCCAGCGACGATTCTCGGCATCGCGGCCACCGTGCTCAGCGGCTGGCTGAGCCCGGTCGCCGTCGCGCTGTGCTTTGTCGCGGGCTTCTTCGTGCGGTGGATCGAGTTTGTCGCGGCGACTTTTGCCCGGGTGGGCGTGCTGCAGATCCCCTGGCCGAGCGGCGTCCGCGGGCTGGTCGTTGCGGTGCTCGCTGTGGGCGCCGTGCTCGCTGGCGTTGCGCTGGTGCGCTACCGCAGGTGGTCGCGGCGGCTGGTGCTGACCGTCGTGGGCGCGTTGCTTGTCGCTCTTGTAGTGCGTGCCGTGACGCGGCCGAGTACGCCGGGGGACTGGGTGATCGCTGCGTGTGACGTCGGCCAGGGCGACGCGGTGTTGGCGCGCGCCGGTCCGCGCGAGGCGGTGCTGATCGACACCGGGCCCGACCCGGTGTTGCTCGAAGACTGCCTACAGGCGCTCGATGTCGAGCAGGTGCCGCTCGTCGTGCTGAGCCACTTCCACGCCGACCACGTCGGTGCGCTGAACGCCGTACTCGGGCCGCGTCCGGTCGTCGAGGTGCTCGTGAGCCCGCTCGACGGCGGACGCAGCCAGGACGCCATCTCCGAGCTGGCGGCCGACTACGGCGCGGTCGTCTCGGCGGGTACGCCGGGCACGAGCTGGCAGGTGGGTGAGGTGCGCGTCGACGTGCTCGGGCCGCTGCGGCTGCCGTTGGAGAGCGACCAGAACAACGGCTCGCTCATCGTGCGGATATCCGTCGGGGGAGTGACGATGCTCGCGACCGGGGATGCCGAGCTCGCCGAGCAGCAGCAGATGGTGCCGTGCGGCTGCCTGCGTGCCGACGTGCTCAAGGTGCCGCACCACGGCTCGGCGACCCAGGTCGATGAGTTCCTGGAGGCCTCGGGCGCGTCGCTGGCGCTGGTGAGCGCCGGCGTCGACAACGACTACGGCCACCCAGCACCGTCGACCCTCGCCACCCTGCGCCGGCTCGGCATGCGGGTCGAGCGCACCGACCTGAGTGGCACGATCACGCTGTCGGTGCGCGACGGCGAGGTCGTGGTCAGCACCATCCCCAGACAGCGCCCCGACTCCTGAGCGCGGGGGTACCGTGGCGCCTGGAGGTGGTCATGGGACGACGTACGGTACGCCGAGAGGTGCTCGCGCTCAAGGGAGCCGAGCAGCGGAAGCGCTCTGATCGCCTCGTCGCGGAGGAACCGCTGGAGATCCGCGTCGGAGGCGAGTCGTTCGCGGTCACCATGCGCACGCCCGGCTCGGACTTCGAGCTCGCGCAGGGCCTGCTGCACTCCGAAGGGATCATCGCCGCGCGCGACGACGTCAGCTCGATCCGCTACTGCGCCGGCACCGACGAGGACGGCCAGCAGACCTACAACGTGCTCGATGTCGAGCTCGCCGGTCTCGCCAAACCGATGCTCGACGTCGTACGCCGCAACACGGTGATGAGCTCGTCGTGCGGACTGTGCGGCAAGGCATCGATGGACTCGGTGCGCACGATGGCCAGCTACGACCTGCACGACGACCACACCACGGTCGACGCCGCCGTACTGAGCGCGCTGCCGGACCGGCTGCGCGACGACCAGAAGGTGTTTGCCTCGACCGGTGGCCTGCACGGCGCCGGGCTCTACGACGATGAGGGCAACACGATCGTCGTACGCGAGGACATCGGTCGGCACAATGCGGTCGACAAGGTGCTCGGCTGGTGTCTGGAGAACGGCCGCGTTCCCGCCTCGGGGACGATCCTGCTGGTGAGCGGACGCGCGTCGTTCGAGCTGGTGCAGAAGGCCGTGATGGCCGGGATCCCGATCCTGGCTGCGGTTTCGGCGCCCTCGTCGCTCGCGGCCGACCTCGCCGACGAGTCCGGGTTGACCCTGGTCGGCTTCCTGCGCGGCGAGTCGATGAACATCTACACCCACCCGGAGCGCGTCACCGGCTAGCGGCATCACCGCGGAGCTCGGCCAGCCGATCGCGCAGCAGCGCGTATGCCGAAGCAAACTCCGCACCGTCCTGACCGAGCTCGCGCGCGATCCTTTCCACATCGGCTAGCTCGGCGGCGTACTGCTCCGGCGACGGCGCGTTGGCGATCCGGGACTCGCGGCACGCGTGATCAAGCCGTGTGGCCGTTGCCCAGGCCCCCTCGGGTTCAGCACCGCGCGCATCGAAAGCGATCACGTCGCCGTCGCGGTCATAGACCGAGATCTCGTGGCACCACGGCACTGTCCGCGCCGACGCGAGGATCTGGGCGGACTCCTCATACCCTGTGGACATCGCACCGATCGGAGTCCAGCGTGCTTCGACATCAGCCGCCACGGCGTTGAGGTAACGCTGGACGGCCGCGAGCTGGCTCTGTGCGAGCGGCGTGCTGACCACGACCAGCCGCGTGCGGTAGCCGCCGTCGGCGAACCTGCGCATCGTGGCAAACGTGGTGTCGGGATCGCGACACGTGCCCTCGATGACCACATTGACCCGACGGGCGCGCGCGTCCTCGATCGCTCTGCCGACCGCCGGACCGGAGAAGTGCTGCGTCGCGTTCGGCATGGCAACGGGATTCTCGCGGCGCAGGCGCGCGTACAGGGGGTGAAACTGCCGAAACTCATCGCCGCTGATGGCCACGGAGTGCGTGCCGAGTTGGCGGCGTACGGCGTCCACCGTGCGGCTCTTTCCGGCTCCCGGCTGCGCGCCGACGAAAACCACGACCGGGCGCTCGGAGGGTGCGATGCCCTCGAACAACAGGGGACGGACGTTGCGTTCGTACAGCTCGTTGATCTGCTCGTCGCGAAGCCGCCCCTCGGGCACGCTCATGCGGTCGGGCGTTCGCGGTCCCAGCGCTCCAGCAGCGCGATCATTGCCTCGGTTCCGGCGACGCGGGCGTCACTGGCCTCCTCGCGGCGACGGCGTACTTCCTGCAGGTAGGCATCGCGCTCGGGGCCTTGCGCTGGGACCGAGGTGCCGCGCAGATCAAGTTCTACTTGGTAGACGAGTTCGTACACGACGGAAGGATGCTGGCGCCGCAGGTGCTCATACGATCGGGTCCGTGCCGTCATGCTCACGATTGTGCACCCTCCGCGTCCACGCGGCCAATCTCGTTCTGCGGTGCGTTTTGTAGCGATAAACGCCGGCTGGCTCAACCCGTGGATGCAAAAGTGGGTGGTTC
>ERZ500994.296-NODE-296-length-16173-cov-30.201886_pt1 | contig 16173 bp, 13 predicted proteins | sample MGYA00248878_ERZ500994 | MGnify/ENA primary metagenome ERZ500994 (study PRJEB25958, sample SAMN03398533) | human skin metagenome | study: EMG produced TPA metagenomics assembly of the Human Skin Microbiome Metagenome (human skin metagenome) data set. | reverse complement strand
AATTTTTAAAGTTTTATGCCTCAAATCTCCCCTGATTTGAGGTTTTTTTTGGCTTAAATTTTATACCAAGTTATTGATTTTAAAAAAATATATTATTTTATACATTTTTCTCTTCATATTATTTTGAAAATTGATTTTGATTGTTAAGTTGAAAAGAGATCTATTTTTAATATTTAAGTAAAACTAACGTGACCAAATGCTTGTGACCAAAACGTGACCATTTTGTGACCAAAAATTTTGGCTGACGGCTTTCGACCTTGCAAGCCGTTGTTAAAACACAAGAAACCTAGCGAAAATCAAAAAATTAGCCACAACGACTAAATGCTTTGATGGGCTATTGTTATGAATTCTGGGAGGCGTGCATATACTTGAACAGCCGTCTTAAGTCATTGGTTTCCCCAAATAATACTAAAACCGTATCAGGCTCAATGACAAAATCTGGATGCACAATGCCATCAATTTTGGATTTAGTTTGATTTCGACCAAATCCAAATTGGTTTTGGTGAAATGAAATGGTGGTTAACAGCATCACATTAAATTGATTGATTAAATCAAGTGCGTGAACTGTTTTACCGTAAAATGTAGGCGGTGTCTGTATTTGAACGATACTATAATCGTTATCGAGCTCAAACGAATCAATTAAGCCATTTAGCGACAGTTTTTTTGCCCAGTGCGTTGCTGCCTCGTTTTCGGGCTGGATGATATCATCAACCCCCAATGCTTGTAGCACTTTTTCATGCAGTGGGTTAATCGCTCGGCTAATGATGTATTTGGCATTAAGATTTTTGAATAGGGCAGTGACCATCACGTTTTGCCCTTGGTCTTCGCCAATGGTAATGAGCACCACATCTGTTTGGGCAATGGGTAACCCCGAGACGGCGTTTTCACTGGTAGAATCGATACAAATCGTGTGTGAAATGGATTCTTTGTAGCGCTCAACTTTATCCATATCGATATCAATACCAATGACCTCATGTCCTTGACTGGTGAGTTTGGTGGCGAGTGATGAGCCAAAATTGCCTAGACCGACGATGATGTATTTCATATCTAAACCTTATCAATTTATTTTTAGGTGATAATAATCTCTTCGCTGGGATAGCGATAGCTTTGATGCCTTGGGCGATTTAATAACGCAATTAAGATGGTCAACGCCCCAACCCGTCCACAAAACATCAGCCCAATCAGGACAGATTTGCTAAACGCACTTAAATGCGGGGTGATACCTAAGCTTAAACCCGTGGTAGTGTAAGCAGAAACACTTTCAAATAACACTTCTGTCATACTCATGTTGGGCTCTGCCCAGCGTATTAACGTACAACCAAACGCAATGATAATCACTGACAAACATATAATCGCAAATGCCCGCTTCACTGAGATATCCGCAATTTCACGACGAAATACTTCGATACGAGAATAGCCGCGTGCCAGTGACACAATATTGAGCACAGCGACCGCAAAGGTCGTGGTTTTGATACCACCGCCTGTAGAGTTTGGGGCTGCCCCAACCCACATCAATGCAATGGTAAGCATCACGGTCGGTGGCGCTAGCTGTGCCATATCTACCACGTTAATTCCTGATGAGCGCGGTGAAGCTGCCACAAAAAACCCTGTCACAAGTTTGCCAATGACACTGGTATGCTCAGTTAAAGTACCTTGCCACTCAAATACAAGCACACTGACAAAGGCAAGCACTAGCAAGGACACGGTCGTCACTAGACTAATGCGACTATTGATACTCAGTAACCACGGCTTGGCACCATATCGTGAGCGGTTAGGAAACAACAGGCGCATCACCTGATGGCGCAAATATTCCACGACATTGGCAACTATCGCAAACCCCAACCCCCCAAACAAAAACGTCACCGCCACAACCATTTGTAACGGATAATTAAAGCGCACTTGTAACTCATATAAGCTATCACTCATCGTTGAAAAACCTGCATTACAAAATGCAGAGATGGCATGAAAAACCGAAAAAAAGATGCGGCGATGGATACTCATAGGGACATCAAGCATACTGAGATAAATCGCCATGGCTGCCACGGACTCCACCGCAAACGTGACCGCAAAAATTACTTTGAGCGTCTTTAGCACATCACTCATACGATTGGCTGAGGTCACATGCCCAATCTGTAGCTGTGTCTGATAACTGATGCGCCCTCGAAAAAAATAGCTAAAATAAGTGGCAAAAGTTAAAATCCCTAAGCCGCCCAATTGAAACAAACACATGATAATGATTTGACCCAATGGGGTAAAAAAAGCGCCTGTATCTTTTACCGCCAGACCTGTAATACACACCGCACTCGTGGCAGTAAATAAAGCATCAACAAATGCAATATGACCATACGTGGCATTTGGCATCATCAGCAAAAACGTGCCGAGCAAAATAAGCAATAAAAAACTTAAAATAAACAACTGGGCAGGGTGCGCCACGACTATCTTAAAGCTAAACTCCATCACCAATAACTGACGAATAAAAGAAACCAACAACGCAATTTTTATCAGCGATTTTTCAAACAAGAATTTGTATAAAAAAGAACTATTATCGGCAAAAAAATGTGTCACCAATAGCGCAATAACTAATAAAGCAATGGACAAATCAAACGTTAGCACAAGCTTTGAGCGTATACCTTTTTGCACATATTGACTCAATAACTCAATAAAATTAAGCCCAAGCACGATCAAATAAAACGTCGAAGCCACGCCATGCAACCAAACTTTAAAAACAAACCCTGTCTCAATAATCGCAAGCAATACAGCGAATAAACCGCTATAAAATACCAGTTTATTAAGCACACCCGATGGCTTGTCATGCATTGAGTCTAGCGCATTTTTTTTATTTTTTTTCAATATAAAATCAAACATCGTAAAGTTGACTTCCGTTTTACCCAAGCATAGTTGTTGTACTTTATACCGCAATTATACGTTTGAGAAAACTAGATTGAACAATGATTTAAAAAAAGCAGCAATGATTTGACAAAATTACGTTGTTTTTGAGGCAGGCTAAAACACCAAGGTTACCGTTAAGCCTTGGGTGGTGGCAGTGGTTTGGGCGTTATTCTCAACCACTTGCGTAGGACTCAGATAAATATCGATATTGGCTTGTTGACAAATTTGATAAACAATCGATAAACCCAAGCCGGTACCGCCAATCACCGTCAAACCTGAATGGGCGCTTGTGTCTTTGGAGGAAAAAGATTTTTTCGCAGTATCACTATGGGTTTGTGTGCTACTTGGTTGTCCTTGCCCTTGTCCGTGTGCTAGGGATGCGCTTGACGCATTTTGATTGACGCGGTAAAAGGGTTGAAAGACGTCCTGATAATGGGCTGCATCAATGCCAATGCCGGTATCGGCAACTTGGACGATGAGTCGTTTTGCGCGGTGATTAAGTGCGTTGTTAGCGTTGTTCACCAACACAGGGGTCGGGGTCAATGCGTTGGCGAAGTTGGCACGGGTATCTTGCGTGGCATGGGTCGAATCGGTGCTGCTTGACGTCTGCGTTAAGTCTTCGATAGCCATCTGGTCAATGACAACCGCGATATTGCCTGTGGTTGGGGTGTATAAAATGGCATTTTGCAGTAAATTTTTGAGGAGGATAAACAAGGCAGTTTCATCTACACTGACCTGCGTCGCGGACCCCCCCCAGCGCGGTGAGATAGTTGTCAACCGACAGGGTTTGGTCTTTGCTATCGGCAATCGGAAATAGCAGTTTGATGGCTTCTCGTAGCACTGCGATTAAATCGGTGGGCGTGCGGGTGCGCTCGGTCAGCTGTGATTGCTGGGCTTCCATACGGGCAAGGGTGAGTAGCTGTTCCACCAAATGTTGATTGTGTTCTACTCTGACAGCGAGTTTATGAATGTTTTGTTTGAATTTTGCTTGCCTTGCAGGGTCGCTATACATCGCCGCGTCTTGACTGTATTTTTGCAGTTGTTGCACTTGCAGTGAGATTGCGGTCAATGGCGAGCGTAGCTCATGCGCGGCATCCGCGATAAAGCGATTTTGGTTTTGGATATGGGTGTCAACCCGTTGTAACAACGCATTGATTTCAATGACCAAGGGCATGAGCTCGCTGGGCAGAATTGAGCGATGTTGGCTGTCAGTGGGTAGCTCGATCAAGCTGAGATCTTGACCATGACGTTTTGCCATTTGCTTAGCTAATATCTGAATCGGACGCAATACGCGCTTTAATACCCAAGGCAATAGTGCAAGCAGCAACAGGGTGGTTAGTAAAATTGGAATAATGGATTGCCAAGCCGATTTTAAGGCAATTTTTTTCTGCCATTCGACAGGTTGACGCACAAAAATCACCCGCCTTGGAGTGTCTTTACGAAAGACTTTCCAAATTTCACCATCAAGGGTTAATTCACTAAAACCGATAGGGGTGTTAATTAATTGCGGATGAGCCATAGGCGTAATAAAATTGGTGTCAATTTTGCCAAAACGGGCAGGGAAGATATCAACTTGCACACCATCTTTAACGCCTTGATACTGTAGTACGCTGCTTTCATCATTGGGTGAGAAAACAGTGGTCGGCGTGCTACTGCTAGGGGCAGAAGCTATCATAGCTGGTATAGACGGTATAGGCGGTGGTAAGTCATGCGGTAAAAGATTGTTATCTAGGTTTCGCCTATTGGGAATTAGTTCATGCGGGGGTGGTCGCACCGTTGAGCGCGAGCTAACCAGCTCAGCAAGATAGCTAAGATTGGTTTCTTGTGAGGTATTAAACTCTTGATAGGTATAGCAAAATACCGCAATCTGTACCAAAATGCCAATCGATAGTAACGTGCCAAGTATCCAAACCAGCAATTGTTTTTGTAGTGATTTTTGCAACGATTTTTGCAAGGATAGGGCGGTTTTTGTAGGGTTAGCCATGGTCATTTTCGTGGGTACTTGGCGGTCATTGTCTGGATATTTTTGAGCCTTTTTTCTATCGCTTTTTGTTAGTCTTGGGATTCGGCGCTGATATACCAGCCCAAACCACGGATGTTTTTAATCCGTTTTTGACCAATTTTTTTGCGCAGTCCATAGATTAAAAATTCAATGGCATTGCTCTCAGTCCTTTCACGCGGTCTTTGATTTGGTCTCGGGCGGTCAGCACCAGTACAGGCGTGTCGATTTTGGCACTGCGAAGCGTCTCTAACACGCTCATGCCGTCAATTTCTGGCAAGCCCAAATCCAGCAAAATCATGTCATACGCTTCGACTTTGAGGGTCAAAATCGCTTCTCGCCCATCTTTTGCCCAGTCTACTGCATAGGCTTCTTCTTCTAGACTATCAATCAGACTGTCGGCAATGAAGACGTCATCTTCGACGAGTAATACTCTCATTGGGTTACCTTTATACACGAATACTGTTAAACAAATAGACTATAACACAAAAAACCGCCATTCTAAGAATGACGGTGTTGCTCATAAGCAAGGTTGCCATTTGTCGCTCAATTATGGCTGAGTAGGCGCACGACGGTTGAGGTCGTTAAGTGATTTGACATCGCTCACAGCACCTGTTTGGGCATCAACTTTGACATGGTAGATTTCTTGACCTTTTACCACCTCAATTTGATAGCTTGGGGTTCTTGGTGGTTGATTTTGGGCAGGGTTTGGTGCAGGCGGCATGCCTGTATTGCCCATTTGTGGGTCTCTGTTAGGGCGGCGTTGACCGTCACGAGGACCATGACCACCCATTTTACCCCCTTTATCCCCACCTAAATGGGCGCCAATGGCTTCACCACCCACTTGGCTTGCTGCCAATTGCATGGCGCGCTCTAGGCTGATATTGGTGGCAGGCGGCGCAGGCGGTTGATTGTTGTTGGGGTTGCCCATGTTATTGGGGCTATTAGGGTTATTGGGGTTGCCCATGTTATTGGTGTTATTGGGTTGTGGCGGACGCGCTGGGCGTGATGGCCGTGATGGCCATGATGGCATAGTTGCTTGGGTCACTTGACCATTAGAGGCATTGACGATATAGAGTTGTGGTTGACCATTCGCACTAAGGGTCATGACCCGGTAGCCGACAATGTTGTCATCGGCGTTGTTGCCGCTACGGGCAGGATTTGGGTTGGGTCGGTTGCTATTGTCATGATATTGTACACCAACAATGCGTGTGTTCGCGGCTTGTTTTTGTACCAAGGCGACTGCTTGAGAGGCACTGATGCTGGCATTGGCGGCTGCTTGCGCGTTGGCTTGCATAGCTTGTAAGTGTTGCTCAAAGTTCTTGGCATTGGCCGGATGGCGTTTTTGCATGTTTTGCGCTTGTGGTGCCGCTGAGGTGCTCGCACAGGCGGTGAGTGTCGCACCTGTAACGACACTAAGCAGAGCTACACTAAGCCCAGTGGCTAAAAATGAGGGGTTAAATTTTGCTAAGTTCATAGGTTTTCCTGCGGTTGTTAATATAGTTGTTGATAACCCTTGATTGGATAGTACTATCATACAAAAATTAAGACAGCAGAAACTTAGCGATAACGCAGAATCGAGCTAGGTAGGTTATAGCAATCGGATTAAAAAAATTTGCTTTAGATAAGCGCCTGCAGCAATGTTCAAAAATGTTTTTATCAATTTTTTTGCCTGTCAAATTAATTTTTCCCTAGACAGGTTAAATTAAAACATCAGGCTCAGGTAATTGCACGATATTAATTGGATGGTCAGTTTGCCAAAGATGGTGGGTGACAATGATTAAAATGCCTTGCTGCTGATGTTTTACCAGCATTTGCCACAGTGCTTCACGGCTTTTTTTATCAAGTCCCGCAAACGGTTCATCAAGCAGCAAGATTTTTTTTGGGCTAAGTAATAGCCGTGCCAAGGCAATACGTCTGGCTTGACCACCGGAAATGGCTTGCCCGTATTCCCCTAGCGGGGTCTGTAATTGTAGCGGCTGACTGCGCGCCCAGTCTTTGAGTCCAACCTTACCCAGCACTTGCCAAAGCTGTTCATCACTGGCATAGGTGTTGCCCAATCTTAAATTGGTCGCCAAGGTCTGGTCAAAAATATCAATCTGCTGCCCCAGATAACCTGTGAGCGCGGGCGTATTTTGTAAGGCTAGCCAATCCATCCCATTGAGCTCGATGCTGCCTTGTTGCGGTGCTAGTTCATGGGCTAGCACTTGTAACAGTGTTGATTTGCCCGCGCCCGAGCGCCCAGTAATCAATACAGGGATGCCTTGGGTGGCAGTCAAGCTGATAGCTTTGAAACCGACAATCGCCTGCGGCATTTTGCCAGCGAGCTGATGGATGGTGAGTGTGAGTGGCGCATTTAGGCGCGCAACATCAATGGGTAAAGGGGCTAAATCATGGTTTAAATGATGGCTAGGTTGTAGCGAAGGATTGAGTAATTCATTGAGTTGATGTTTTGCTGCCAAACTATTGCCAAGGGCTAGCGAATGGGTGACTAACGGCGCTAGCAAGTCAGTCATGCCCATGATACCGAGGAATAACGCAAGCAACATCGGCACACTGATGACAAGGGGCGTGTGATAAAAACCCACTAGCAAGCCGACCAAAACCGCTGCAATCAGCCACTGCATGATCAGCATGACCAATGACTGGGCGCGCTGGATGCGCTTTTGCTGATGCGTATGTTGAGTGTCGAGGCTGTTAAAAGCAGTCAATTCGGATTGCCAGCGCTGCCAAATCAATAAATGGGTAAGCGCCGATAGCGGATTGAGCAAACTGACACGCCTAGACTCTGCCAATGCCTGATGAGCGCGGGCGTGCTTGATACTGCGCCATGTCAGCATGGCAGGCAGCATCAAACCTGCGATTAAAAATATGGCAATCAGCATGGGGTTAACCTCATACTGATAAAGTAAGGTGGCTACTAGCAAGCTTGCGGTTGTCGCGACTAGCCAAGGCGATACCACGCGCAGTGGCAACTCATTGAGTACCTCAATATCATGGGTTAAACGGTGCATGGCATGGGTAGATTGTAAGGTAATTGATAAATTTGCCAGTGGCAGGCGTGCAAACTGGTTAAAAAACCGCACTCGCAGCCGCTGCAACAAACCAAACACCGCATGGTGGGACACCATCATTTCACCATAGCGTCCTGCGGTACGTACCATCGCCATCACACGGATAATCGCTGCCGGTACCAGATAATTAAAACTGTGTGAGCCCAGCGCCACCATCCCCGCCATTGCTGCCGCAGAAATAAACCACCCTGACGTCATCAATAGCCCAATCACCGATAACGCAGTCATTATCCCTAACAAGGCAGCAATGAGCCATTTATCTAGCTGCGTGCTAAACAGCTGGGTTAAACGAAAGGTTTGATGACTGTTTGCTTTTTTTTGCGGGTGAGTTTTGACAAGGCTATTTTGACTAATAAGCCTATTTTCACTATTAGAGGCTGTCATACCGTTACACCTTCGCCAAAGTAGATGCAATATCAAGGCTTATTTGCCGATCCAGCCAAGGCAGGTTTGTGGCATCGTGCGTCACCCATAACACGGTTTTCCCCCTCGTCACTTGTTGTAATAACCCATTAATCTCGGCTGCGGTATCACTATCTAAATGCTCAGTGGGTTCATCGAGTAGCCAAAGGTGCGCCTCTTGCAACAGTAACTGGGCTATTGCCAGTCGTCGCTGCTGCCCCCCCGACAACCCGCTACCACGTTCACCTAACTGAGTATCTAGCTGATTTGGCAGTGCTTTTATCAAAGGTTTTAAGCCCACTTGCGCAAGAATTTGCCATAGTTTGTCATCACTGGCGGTTGGGTTTGGCAGGCGCAAATTATCGGCGATACTCATCGGCAGTAGCATGGTTTGCTGTGACAAATAGGCGATTTGGTGGCGAAATTGCGTGGAATTGATGGTGTTAAAATTTTGGTTGTCAATAAAGATATCGCCTTGATAGGCACAAAAACCCAAAAAAATTTGCAATAGCGTGGATTTGCCGCTGCCACTTTGACCGACAATCGCTAACCGTTCCCCTGAGGCAATAGCAAAACTTAACGGCGCGAGCCGTGTGCGTTGCTGATGATTGACCCAAATATTATCCGCGTCAATGGCAGGGGGTGCGGTTAACAAAAAATGGTTAGCTTTTGTGTTTTCCGCTGACGCAAACGCTAACAACGGTGATAATTCAGCAATCGCGCCTTCCGCTTGCGCTTTGACATGATAATCCGCGCCCAACTGACGTAGCGGGGCATAAAATTCGGGTGCCAACAGCAGTAAAAATAGCGCCGACTGGTAAGGCACAGGCACCGTGTTTTTTTGCCAAGGTAAAATACCGATTAAACCAAAACCCAAATACACGGCAAGTAGCGCAATCGACAGCGCGGCTAACAGTTCTAGCGCTGCGGTGTTTAAAAACGCAATTTTGAGTACCGACATGGTGCGCATACGGTAGGCTTCGGCTGAGGCGTCGATGTCTTGACTCGCGTGCCCGACAGCATCCAGCCGTTGCAGTGTGGCTGTGCCACGTAACCAATCCAAAAATCGCCCGCTCAGCTGTGCCATCGCGGCAAATTGTTGCCGACTTTTACGGGCGGTGGCATGACCAATTAATACCATAAATACAGGGACTAGCGGTGCAGTTAGTAGTAAAATCAGCGTCGCTATCCAGCTTTGGGTCGCAGCGGCGACTAATAGCATGATAGGCGTGGTCACCACAATCAGTCGCTGCAGATAAAAACGGCTGACATAGCCCGTTAAGGCGTCACATTGCTCAATCACCATACTGGCAAGCCCGCCATCACTGCCATACTGGTCGCGCGCCGCACCTACTTGTGCCAGTTTTTCAACTAGCGTTTTTCGTAGGATGCTGGCTACTTGTAGTCCCGCGTCTAACGCCAGCTGGTCTTTGCAAAAATGCAGTAAAGGACGTAGCAACAGACACCCCATCAGCCACGGCAGATAATCAAAAAATACGTCAGTGGCAGGGCGGTGATGGGCGATTTGCGTTAACCAATCTGCAAAGATGACCGCAATCAGCCAAGACTGCACAATCAATACCAGCGTGGACACAACTGACAGTCCCCATGCCATATAAATCGGTCGCTTTGCCATAGCGGCATAGTGACGAAGGGTTTGGTTGACAGCAGAAGTTTCAGACATGGTTGGTTAACAGTAACGATAAAATCAATGGACATATCATAGCGTATCAAGCACGGGTTAGGTACGACAAATCATGCTCATCAAGGCAATGAGACAAAAAAGTGTAAACACCGTGCCCACCAATGAGGGTTGATAATACCTTGATAAAGGCATATAAAAAGCCATATAAAAGACAATTAAATAAGTAAAGCGATGAACGAGCCCACTTTAAAATACTACCCTCAAGAGACCCATAAACTATTACTCATTCAACTATCACCATCTTTGACATGGTATGAGAAGATGGTAGCAGCAACGGAATACTAATCATAGTATTTTGTAGTCGGGTGCGACATTATGCCGCATGACAAATAATTTATAGATTTATATAATGTTTGTAAATAAAAAATTACCCTTTTTTAAACCACGCATGAGGGTAATTGACATCTGAATTGGTTGTCAAACCAAGGAGTCAACATGATAACAGAACATCTCGTCGATATCTCCCGTCTGCAATTTGCAGTCACGGCGTTATATCATTTTTTATTTGTACCCCTCACACTGGGCATGGTGTGGCTGCTGGTCATCATGGAATCGATGTACGTGATGACAGGCAAAGAAGTGTGGAAGGACATGACGCGTTTTTGGGGCAAACTATTTGGCATCAACTTTGCCTTGGGTGTCACCACCGGTATCACCATGGAATTCCAGTTTGGTACCAACTGGGCATATTACTCGCAATATGTGGGCGATATTTTTGGGGCGCCGCTTGCCATTGAAGGCTTGATGGCGTTTTTTTTAGAATCGACCATGGTCGGACTGTTTTTCTTTGGTTGGGATAGACTGTCGCGCGGACAGCATTTGCTGGTGACTATGTTGATGGCATTGGGTACCAATCTATCCGCGTTGTGGATTTTGATTGCCAATGGGTGGATGCAAAATCCGGTTGGCGCAGAGTTTAGTTACCAGACTATGCGCATGGAAATGACCGATTTTGCCGCAGTATTATTTAACCCTGAGGCGCAGAACAAATTCGTACATACCGTCTCTGCCGGGTATACGGTGGGGGCGACCTTTGTGCTTGCCATCTCAGCGTGGTATCTGCTCAAAAAACGCGATGTCGAATTTGCCAAACGCAGCTTTCAAGTCGCGGCGGCATTTGGTTTTGCGTCGATTTGTAGCACCATCGTACTGGGTGATGAGTCGGGTTATTCCATTGGCTTGGCACAGCAAACCAAAATGGCAGCGATAGAGGCGATGTGGGAAACCGAGCCTGCGCCTGCCAGTTTTAATTTGATTGCCGATATCAACCAAGCCGAGCAAAAAAATAACTGGGCCGTGCAAATTCCGTATGTGATGGGCTTGATTGGGACGCGCTCACTAGATACCCCGATTTTGGGTATCCATGACATCAAAATCATCAATGAAAAACGTATCATCAATGGTCAAAAAGCGGTGTTGCTACTGGATCAATTACGCAGTGCACCCCCAGGTTCAACCCCAAATCCTGTGACAGTGGCAGAATTTGAAAAGGTAAAAAAAGACTTGGGCTTTGGGTTATTGCTCAAACGCTATTCGCCAGATGTCAGCCAAGCCACGCCGGCAATGATTAAACAAGCCACCGATGCCACCATTCCACCTATTGTCCCGATGTTTTGGTCATTTCGTGCCATGGTGGGTTTGGGCTTTTTATTGTTGGCATTGTTTACGATTAGTCTTTGGTCAAGTGTCAAAGGCAACTTTATCCAAAAACCTTGGCTGTTACGTTGGGCATTATTGATGCTGCCTGCGCCTTGGCTTGCTGCGGAATTTGGTTGGTTTGTTGCTGAGTATGGGCGTCAACCTTGGACGATTTATGGCATGTTACCGACCTATTTTTCAGTCTCCAACATTAGCGTGGCGAATGTGTATGCCTCGCTGGCGGGATTTGTTGGTTTTTATACGGTGCTGCTGATGATTGAAATGTACTTGATGGTGAAATATGCCCGTAAAGGACCCGCGAGTCTAGGTACAGGCAAATACTACGGCGAAGATACTCACAAGGTTCATGTGAGTCCTTCATTAAATTTGCCCCATGATACAGCCGAGGTGAATCATGTTGTTTGATTATGAAACACTCAAAATTATTTGGTGGTTATTGGTCGGTGCGCTGCTCATTGGGTTTGCTATCATGGATGGGCATGATATGGGCGTGTGTTCGTTACTGCCTTTTGTCGGCAAAGATGATGAAGAGCGCCGGGTGATTATCAATACCATTGGTCCGCACTGGGAGGGTAACCAAGTATGGTTTATCACGGCAGGTGGCGCGATTTTTGCGGCATGGCCGATGGTGTACGCCACTGCCTTTAGCGGTTTTTATTGGGCGTTGATGGCAGTATTGTGGGCGTTATTTTTCCGCCCGGTGGGGTTTAAATATCGCAGTATGATACACAATCCAACCTGGCGCAAAGCGTGGGACTGGGGGTTGTTTGTCGGCTCATTTATCCCGGCTGTAGTGTTTGGCGTGGCATTTGGTAATTTGTTTTTAGGCGTGCCATTTAGTTTTAATAACCATTTGGTATCGACTTACACAGGCTCATTTTGGGCATTGCTTAATCCATTTGCCCTACTGTGTGGCTTGATTAGTGCGTCTATGTTGATTATGCAAGGTGGGGCGTATTTGGCGCATCGCACCCTTGATGAGGTACAAAATCGTACCCTTAACTACGCTGCTATCAGTAGTATGGTGATGGCAGTACTGTTTGTGATAGCAGGGGTATGGATACAATCGATTGACGGCTATCATATCACCAGCCACATTGACCCCCAAGCCTTGCCAAATGTGCTCAATAAAGAGGTGACGCGTCAAGCGGGCGCATGGATGGCAAATTATCATCAGTATCCGCTGGCATGGGCATTCCCTGTACTTGGTGTCATCATGCCGATTGTCACGGCAATATTGTTAAAAGCGCGTAAAACCTTGACCGCATTTATCGCATCCAGTATTGCTGTGCTTAGTGTGATTATGACCGCAGGGGTGGCGTTATTTCCGTTTGTCATGCCATCCTCTAGCGACCCACGTTCAAGCTTGACGGTTTGGGACAGTGTATCGAGTCATCTTACCTTGATGATTATGTTGTTTGTCGTGGTGGTGTTATTACCGATGATTGTAGGCTACACCAGCTGGGCATATAACGTGATGCGCGGTAAAGTGACCAAGGCTTATGTTCGAGAGCAAGAGCATTCACTTTACTGACCCAAATCAAGGCAACTCAATAGGAGAACACAATGTGGTATTTTGCGTGGATATTAGGATTGGGGTTTGCGGTATTATTGGCGATTTTAAACGCGCTGTGGCTTGAAAATGCCGATGCGCGTAATAAAGCCTTTAATCCAAAAGCTAAGGACGATAATCCCACCAATGATGGTACGGTGACAGAAGGCAATCCCACTGAAGATATCCATAAAACAGGTAAGACTTCAGATAACGAGTCCTTATAGCCATTAACCTCAACTATTAGCGCTTTAAGTCATCACGGCTTAAAGCGCTTTTTTATGCGTTGTCAAAACCCGCTATTTTTTAATCATTTTCTTATTTGGTACACAATTTGCATTCCTTGTCTTGGCAAAACTGATTAATACTTGAGCGATAGTTTTTTATCGAGGGCATAAGAGCATAAGGGCATAGGGGCAAAAGTTTCATGAGAAAATTAAACAATACGGTTCAACGGCATACCAGTAAACGGTTTAATAAAGCCTATAAATGGCTATTATCCGTGATGGTTTTTTATCAACATTCCTCGGTGTACGCTGCGACGCCCACCAATGAGCAGCTATATGACTACCAAAATGTGATGTGGGTAGTTATTGGTGGTTTGCTGGTGTTCTTTATGCAGGCGGGCTTTGCGCTCATTGAAGCAGGCTCAGTGCGTAGTAAAAATACCGTGAATGTGTTGATGAAAAACTACACCGACATGGCGATTGGCGGGTTAATTTTTTATATCTTGGGCTACGGTTTGATGGCAGGCAACAACCCCACAGGTTACGTGGGCCAAAGCGAGTTTTTACCAGAACAGCTTAGCAATATGCAATGGGCACATTTGTTTTTTCAGATGATGTTTGCTTCCACCGCCGCCACCATTGCCAGTGGTGCGATGGCGGAGCGCATTAAATTTTCAGGGTATCTGATTGGTACGTTGATGACTTGCGGATTGATTTATCCAGTCGTAGCAAGTTGGGCATGGGGCGGCTATTATGGCGGTCAAGGCTGGCTTGCCCAGCTTGGATTTATTGATTTTGCCGGCTCTTCAGTGGTGCACTCTGTCGGTGGGTGGCTAGCGCTAGCGGGTATTATCGTCCTTGGACCGCGTATTGGTCGCTTTGCCCCTGATGGCACGCCGCGTTTGATTGCCGGTCATAATCTCACGCTTGTCACATTGGGCGGCTTTATTCTATGGTTGGCATGGTTTGGATTTAACGCAGGTTCTACACTGACTAGCTCAGGTAATTTGGGCAAAATCATGCTAAATACCCACCTAGCAGGGGTGAGTGCGGTGACGGCTTATTTGGTGATTTCAGGGGTGATGCGTAAGGCGATTTTATTGAGTGATACGGTCAATATCAGTCTTGCAGGGTTGGTCGCCATTACCGCAGGCTGTGCGACCATGTCACCTGTGTATGCGATTGTTACCGGTGTGGGTGCATGTTTGTCGTATTTGGCAGTGAAGCGGTTGTTGGACAAGGTTCAAATGGATGATGCGGTGTATGCCGTTGCCGTGCATGTGGGCGGCGGTGTGTGGGGTACGCTGGCAGCAGGGCTGTTTTATGAAGGTGATTTATTCGACACCCATCGTATCATCGTACAGCTGATGGGCATCGGGGCAATGTTTGTCTGGTCGTTTGGACTGGGTATGGTGGTGTATTTTGTGATAGAAAAAACCATCGGTCTACGGGTACTTGCACAGCATGAGCAACGCGGGCTTGACTTTACCGAACATGCCGAAGGGGCTTACCCTGAATTCCAAGATAGCTTATTTAGTCAGCAAACGCTAACTGAGCGGCACTAGTTTTAAATTTTTGCGGTGTCTGGGTGCTCCGTCATCACAGGTGCCCGACCCAATACAGTCATTTGCGTCAATTGTAATTTTATTAACTTTAAATATTTGGCACCGTCATGAACAAAGAAGCTACTATCAAATCTGCGTTAACACCGTTTTTAAAAGATGCTGATATACGTAAAGCCATGGACATCTTTCATAAAGATTATGCCGATATTACGCCTTACCAAATCCAGCGTTTTGTCCATGAAATTACGCAAGACAACGAAACCAAAGAATATCGCTCAAATATCCGTCGAAGTTTGATGAAAGCGCTGAGTGATTACCAAATGGGTGCAGCCAACCCCCAATCGATGACCCATGATATCCCTAATTTGGGGCAAAATAGCCCAGTCACTTACCCATCATCCAGTCAAGTAGCTATCTCTAACCAAAAACCTGACGCAATATGTAGCCCAATATTTAGCCAAACATCTAACCAAATGGCCGCCCTTGAGTTACTGATTGATAGTTTTATGGCGCAATTTTCACCATTATTGGGCAGCCAAATTTTAGACAGTGTCAAGCAGACGATTCATCAGCATCATAATTCATCAAAATCCCGTGGTTTTGGGCTATTAGCTCGCAAGGCAGAAACCAATCAGGCTTTAACCTTAACCATGATTCACTTTTTTGATCAGTTTTTTGGTGGGGACAAACAAAGTGCGTTGACAATGTCGTTGACCGATGCGGATACAGCAGGGTTTAGAACTATCTTATCATTATTTTATCAGCAAGCGTGTCAATGGGCGGGGCCTACTGATGCAGATATTGCTTTGGCGCAGGCAAACAAGATTACCAAAGCCAAGTTTGACGTATCTTTGGTTGAAAAATTTATGTAGAATGCCATTTATATAAAATAATACGGATTGACAGTATCATAGTACAATTTTTATACAGACTTAAAGATGCTAAATGGCAAGTTTCAAGTTCATTTTATTTTCAGGTCCATTTTAGAGAGTTTAGCACTGCGCTTGATGCTGTATTCTAGCTTAATTTTATGAGACCAATTCTAAGTGTCATAAGATTAAGCTTTTTTTAACCGATGAAAATTTATTGCAACTGGCTTCC
>ERZ500994.295-NODE-295-length-16195-cov-11.220446_pt1 | contig 16195 bp, 17 predicted proteins | sample MGYA00248878_ERZ500994 | MGnify/ENA primary metagenome ERZ500994 (study PRJEB25958, sample SAMN03398533) | human skin metagenome | study: EMG produced TPA metagenomics assembly of the Human Skin Microbiome Metagenome (human skin metagenome) data set. | reverse complement strand
AACTGCCCGAACTGGTCGAGCGGCACCACGTCGAGCACGTGTTCATCGCCCTCCCGCTGAACCGGTACGCCGACGCCCGGCGCTCTGCTGCTCGATGCCCGCGGCCGGTTCGAGGCGCTGCATCCGAGCACGGCGACGCTGCCCGAGGACACCGTGATCGTCGGGGGAGCGGGCTGCTGGGTCGGTCCGACGCTCATTGACACCCACGTGCACCTGGCGTTCGGCGCGCCGGAGCCGATGCGCGATACCGGACTGCTGGCGGTCCGCGACCTGGGTGCGCCGTTCGAGAGGGTGCGGGCCTTGCGGACGACGGCCCAGCGCGCGGCTGTCGTCACGTCGTTCAGCGGACCGATCATCACCGCTCCTGGCGGTTATCCCACGACGAGCTGGGGCGCCGACGGGTTCGGCATCGGCGTGTCATCACCGGAGTACGCCGTACCGGTTGTCGAGAAGCTCGTCGAGCGCGGCGCCGCCGTCATCAAGGTGGCGCTGGAGGACTCCGGCGGGCTGCCGCCACTCGATCCCGCGAGCTTGCGAGCGGTGGTGGGGCGCGCCCACGACCTCGGGCTCGCGGTCGTCGCGCACGCGCTGAGCGCCGCGATGGTTGCTCGCGCGCTCGATGCCGAGGTCGACGAGCTGGCGCACACCCCGACCGAGCAGCTGCCAGACCGGCTTCTTGAGCGCCTCGCCAGCAGCCAGGTGAGGGTCAGCTCGACCTTGCAGACCCACTTCGCCGAGGGGCGAGGCGCCGGTGCGGCACGCAACGCAAGAGCGTTCGTGAAGGCGGGCATACCGCTGGTCTACGGCACCGATCTCGGCAACACGGCGACCTCGCCGGGCGTCGACCCGCGTGAGCTCGACCGACTCGCGCTGGCCGGGCTCGGTCGGCTCGGGGCGCTCCGCGCGGCGACGTGCCAGGCGGCGCGCGCGGCTGGGATCACTGCCAGTGGCATGCTCACCCGGGGCGCGCCGGTCGATGCCGTCGTACTCGCCGAGGATCCGCTCGTCGAGCCCGCCACGTGGCGGCGCCCGGTTGCCGTGTTCGCCCGTGGAAGCGAGGTCGCGTGATGGTCGTCAGTCCGCCTGAACCTGCCGCGCCGCGGTCACAGCCGGACCGAAGGGGCGTGGTCCTCGGCGCGTTCGCCGTCGTCGTCTTCGCCCTCACCGCCGCGGTCTGGGCGATGTTTGCCCCGCGCTCGCGTGAGGTCATGACCGATCTCGGGCCGATGCCGCAGAACCCGCAGGACGAAGTCCGGGTGACTGGTCAGGTCTGGCTGTCGGTCGGGCTCGCCGTGCTCGCGCTCGCGCTGGCGCTGCTGTGGTGGTTCCGCGGGCCCCGCCGTGGACCGGCCGGGCTCGGGATGCTCGCGGCGGTGTGCCTGCTAGGTGGCGCCGCCGCGCTCGGCGCCTACGACCTGGTCGTCATGCTGCGCTCCGGCTCGCCGGAACTCGTCGAGGGCAAGGACTACGCGCTGCTGAGCTATCCGGCCTGGGCGCCGGTGCTGCTCGGCCCCGCGCTCGTCGCCGTCACCGCCTACACGATCCTGGTCATCGGCTCACGCCGCGACGACCTCTCCCGCCCATCTGCCGACCGAGCCGGGTCTCGATAACGGGCTCGTCCCTCGCGCTACTCGACCACCGGGACCTGGTTGCTTCTCGACGCTGCTGCGTCTCGCCGGCTCGACCACCAGAGGGGGCCAAGCACACTGGGTGTGATGCAGCCAGCGCGCCATCCGGTCGTAGGGTGGATAGGTGCCCGAGAACCAGACTCAGACCACCGCGCCACGTCCCGACACGCCCCCGAGCGCGCAGCTGCGACGTCTCGACCTGCGCGGTCAGTCGCTGAGTTCGGCGCAGCTGCGCCGCCTCATGCCGCGCGCCGAGGTCGACCCCGAGCGGGCGTCGCGGGCGGTCACCCCGATCCTGGAGGACGTCGAAGCGCGGGGCATCGAGGCTCTCCTGGAGGTCACCGCACGGTTGGACGGGGTCGAGCTCACCGACATTCGGGTGCCCGCCCAGGCGATGGCCGATGCGCTCGCGGGGCTCGACCCGGCGGTGCGCGAGGGGCTGGAGGAGTCGATCCGCCGCGCCCGCATCGTGCACGCCGACCAGGTGCGCACCGACGTCACCACCGAGGTCGTGCCCGGCGGCACCGTGACCGAGCGGTGGATCCCGGTCGAGCGGGTCGGGCTCTACGTCCCCGGCGGGCTCGCCGTCTACCCGTCGAGCGTGGTGATGAACGTCGTGCCCGCGCAGGTCGCCTGCGTGGGCTCGATCGCCGTCACCAGCCCGCCGCAGGCCGAGTTCGGTGGCCTGCCGCACCCGACGATCCTTGCGGCGTGCGCGTTGCTCGACATCGACGAGGTGTACGCCGTCGGCGGGGCGCAGGCGATCGCGATGTTCGCCTACGGCACCGAGGTCAGCGAGCCGGTCGACATCGTCACGGGCCCGGGCAACATCTACGTCACCGCCGCCAAGCGGCAGTTGCGCGGGGTCATCGGCATCGACTCCGAGGCCGGCCCGACTGAGATCGCCGTACTCGCCGACGACACCGCCGACGCAGACAACGTCGCGGCCGACCTGATCAGCCAGGCCGAGCACGACCCGATGGCCGGGTCCGTCCTCGTCACCGACTCCACCGAGCTCGCCGATGCCGTCGCCGGCGTGGTCGAGCGACGGGCCGCCGCGACCAAGCACAGCGAGCGCGTCGGCGAGGCCCTCTCCGGTCGGCAGTCGGCGATCGTGCTCGTCGACGACCTCGACGCCGGCCTGCGGGTCGTCGACGCCTATGCCGCCGAGCACCTCGAGGTCATCACCGCAGACGCTCGCGAGGTCGCGGCCCGGGTCCGCAATGCGGGCGCGATCTTCGTCGGGCCGCACTCCCCGGTGAGCCTCGGCGACTACGTCGCCGGGTCCAACCACGTGCTGCCCACCGGTGGCAGCGCCGCCCACAGCAGCGGCCTGTCCGTCCAGTCCTTCCTCCGCGGCATCCACGTCGTCGAGTACTCCGAGCTGGCCCTCGCCGAGGTCGCCCCGCACGTCCTCGCGCTCTCCGAGGCCGAGGACCTGCCGGCCCACGGCGAGGCCGTCACCGCGCGCACCGGGGAGGTCCTGCGATGAGCGAGATCGAGCAGCTGCTGCGTCCCGCGCTGCGCGGTCGCACTCCTTACGGCGCGCCGCAGCTCGACGTCGACGTGCAGCTCAACACCAACGAGTCCTCCTACCCGGTGCCGCCCGAGGTCGTCTCGGCCATCGTCGCCGAGCTGGAGGAGCAGCTCGGAGGGCTCAACCGCTATCCCGACCGTGAGTTCACCGACCTGCGCAAGGCGCTCGTCTCCTACCTCGAGGACCGCAGCGGGGTCTCCCTTCGCTCCGAGCAGGTGTGGGCCGGCAACGGCAGCAACGAGGTGCTCTCCCACCTCGTCCAGGCCTTCGGCGGACCGGACCGCACGGCCCTGGGCTTCACGCCCGCCTACTCGATGCACCCGATCATCAGCGAGACCCTGGGCACGACCTGGGTCGACGGCCAGCGTGACCGGGAGTCCTTCGACCTGACCGTCGAGTCGGCCGTCGAGCAGGCTCGCCGCGTCGACCCGCACCTCGTCTTCCTGTGCTCGCCCAACAACCCCACCGGCACCGCCCTGCCCTTCGACGTCACCGAGGCGATGCTCGAGGCCGCACCGCGGGCGATCGTCGTCGTCGACGAGGCCTACGCGGAGTTCGCCCGGCCGGGCACGCCGAGCGCCCTGTCGCTGCTCGCCGCCCACCCGCGGCTCGTGGTGACGCGCACGATGAGCAAGGCCTTCGCGCTGGCGGGTGGCCGCCTGGGCTACCTCGCCGCCGACCCGCAGGTCGTCGACGCGCTGCGCCTGGTCCGCCTGCCCTACCACCTGTCGGCCCCCACGCAGACGATCGCGCGGGTCTCCCTCGAGCACGCCGACAGGCTCCTCGAGACCGTCGACGCCATCAAGGAGCAGCGCGACCGGCTCGTCACCGAGCTCACCGCGATGGGCTTGCGGCCGGTGCCGAGCGATGCCAACTTCGTCCTCTTCGGCGGGCTCGCCGATGCTCCCTCAACGTGGCAGGCTCTGCTCGACCGGGGGGTCCTCGTCCGTGACGTCGGGATCCCGCACCACCTGCGGGTCACCGCTGGCACCCCCGAGGAGACGGGGCGCTTCCTCACGGCGATGACCGAGCTCGTCCCCACCCACGCACTGACCGAGGAGACCTCGTGAGCACACCGTCCCGCACCGCCACCGTCACCCGGGGCACGTCGGAGAGCCGCGTCGAGGTGAGCGTCGACCTCGACGGCACCGGCAAGGGTGACGTCTCCACGGGCGTGCGCTTCTACGACCACATGCTCCTCTCGCTCGCCAAGCACAGCCTCATCGACCTCACGGTCCGGGCCGACGGCGACGTCGACGTCGACGCCCACCACACCGTCGAGGACGTCGCGATCGTCCTGGGTCAGGCGGTGCGCGAGGCACTGGGCGACAAGTCGGGCATCAGCCGGTTCGGGGACGCGACGGTGCCTCTCGACGAGGCCCTCGTCCACGCGGTCGTCGACGTCGCCGGGCGTCCCTACGTCGTGCACTCCGGCGAGCCGGCCGGTCAGGAGTACGTCATCATCGGCGGCAACTTCGTGGGGTCGCTGACCCGGCACGTCCTCGAGTCCTTCGCCTACAACGCCGGCATCGCGCTGCATGTGCGCGTCCTCGCAGGGCGCGACCCGCACCACGTCGTCGAGGCGCAGTTCAAGGCGCTGGCCCGGGCCCTGCGCGCGGCCGTCGAGCCCGACCCGCGCGTCGTCGGCATCCCCAGCGCCAAGGGCGCTCTGTAGAGGATGCGATGACCCAGCAGGGCAGGGGAGTGGTGCTGCTCGCCGCCCCCGCGGCGCGGGCGGTCGAGTGGGTGCGTAGCGGCGTCGTGCCGTGCCACGTCCTCCAGCACGCCGCGTGGTCGATCGTCGTGCCCGCGGCGTCGACCAGCGTCACGGCGGCCCCCTACGACGACGCGCTCACCGTGCTCGCGTCCCGGCACGCCGGGCCACGGCTCACCCCGGCGATCGGGCTCTTCGTCATGGACGACACCGCGGTGCTCACCGCACGGTCCGGCCGCAGCCCGGTGCGCTGGGCGCTGCGCTCGGCCGACCGCGAGATCGTCCGCGGCCCGCGCCTGCCTCCGCTCTCGCCCGAGGACCTGCACCGCACGCTCGCCGGCAACCCTGCCGTTCGCGAGGTGCCGATCCGTGAGGTGCGCGCCCTGTGGGGGCGCACCGACCTGACCCACGTCGAGTGGCTCGTCGAGGTCGCCACGGTCCTCGGTCTGCCCGGGAGCCGCGTCCTCGACGGTGCCGACGACTCGCTCGGCCCGGTCATCTCGCCCGACGAGAGCGCCGTGCGCGCCTTCGAGTCCGTCGTCAAGGATGTGCACCAATGACCAGTCCCCACGTCGTCGTCCTCGACCACGGCTCCGGCAACGTCCACTCCGCGGTGCGGGCCCTGACCCACGTCGGGGCCAGGGTGGAGCTGACCGCCGACCGTGACGCCGTCCTCGCCGCGGACGGCCTCGTCGTCCCGGGTGTCGGCAACTTCCACGCGTGCATGGCCGGCCTGCGAGCCGTGGGTGCGCCCACGCTCGTCGACCTGCGGCTGAGCGGCGGCCGTCCGGTCCTCGGCGTGTGCGTCGGCATGCAGGTGCTCTTCGACGGCTCCGACGAGCCCAGCGGCTCGCAGCCCACGGAGCAGGGGCTGCAGCAGTGGCCCGGCACCGTCGCCCGGCTCGAGGCTCCCGTCGTGCCGCACATGGGGTGGTCGACGGTCGAGGCGCCTGCGGGCACCCGCCTCTTCGACGGGGTCGAGGACGAGCGCTTCTACTTCGTGCACTCCTACGGCGTCCGGTCCTGGGACCTGCCCGTCGCCGACGGGGCGATGGCCCGCTCCACCCCGCTCGTCACGTGGAGCGAGCACGGGTCCCGCTTCGTCGCGGCCGTCGAGAACGGCCCCCTGTCCGCCACGCAGTTCCACCCCGAAAAATCCGGGGACGCCGGGCTGCACCTCCTGAAGAACTGGGTGATGTCACTGTGACCACGACCGAGAGCCCCCGCCTGGAGCTCCTGCCCGCCGTCGACGTGCGCGAAGGGCGGGCCGTCCAGCTGCAGCAGGGGGTCGCCGGGTCCGGATGGGATTTCGGCGACCCGCTCGAGGCCGCCCGGGCCTGGCAGGAGCAGGGCGCCGAGTGGATCCACCTCGTCGACCTCGACGCGGCCTTCGGCACGGGCAACAACCGTGACCTGCTCGCCGGCATCGTCGGCGGGCTCGACATCAAGGTCGAGCTGAGCGGTGGAATCCGTGACGAGGAGTCGCTGCGCGCGGCGCTCGACTCCGGCTGCGCCCGGGTCAACCTCGGCACCGCCGCGCTGGAGAACCCTGAGTGGACCGCGCGGGCGATCGCCGAGCACGGCGACCGGATCGCCGTCGGTCTCGACGTGCGGGGCACCACCCTCGCCGCCCGCGGGTGGACGCAGGAGGGCGGCGACCTGTGGGAGACGCTGGCCCGCCTCGACTCCGAGGGCTGCGCGCGCTACGTCGTCACCGACGTCGCCAAGGACGGCATGCTCGCCGGACCCAACCTCCAGCTCCTGCAGGACGTCTGCGCCGCGACCGACGCGGCCGTCGTCGCCAGCGGTGGCGTGACCACGCGGGATGACGTCGTCGCGCTGCGTGGGCTCGTGCCCGCCGGCGTCGAGGGCGCGATCATCGGCTCGGCGCTCTACAAGGGCACGGTGACCCTGAGCGACGCGCTCGACGCGGCGGGTCGACCGTGACCGGCGCGGGGCCGGAGAGCCTGCCGGACGGGTCGGACTCGGCCGGGGTGCCGTGGCAGGGCCGCGAGCTCCCGACCGGCGGCTTCGCCGGTGACACCGGCGAGGCGGACCCGGCGCTGCGGCGGGCGCTGACCTCCGCCGGCGAGGCCGAGGTGGTCGAGCACCTCGCGGCGGCCCGGCTCTTCGTGCCGGTCAAGGCGGTCGCCACCGACACGGCCGAGGGCGAGCACGGCGTCGTCTCCGACAAGGAGGCCGACATGGCCGTCGTCCTGCTCGAGCACCCCGACGGGCGGACGGCGCTGCCGGTCTTCTCGTCCATCGCCGACATGACGGCCTTCGACACCTCCGCCCGACCGGTGCCGGTCGAGGCGGCCCGCGCCGCCCAGGCCGCGGTGGGGGAGCAGGCGGACCTCATGGTGCTCGACTGCGCGAGCGAGCACGCCTTCGAGGTGCGCGCCTCGATGGTGTGGGCGCTGGCCCAGCAGCGGGCCTGGCTGCCGGCGCACGAGGACCCCTTCGTCGCCGACTCCGTCGCCCGGGTCGTCGCCCGTCACGACGAGGTGACCGACCACGACCTCGCGGCCGGCGTGCCCGACGGGCAGGGCGTGCTCCAGGTGCGGCTGATCCTCGTGCCGGGGCTCGACGAGGAGGGCGTGCGCGCCCTGGTCACCGCGATCGCCGAGGCCCTCGCGACCGACGGCGAGCTGCGGGCCCGGGTCGACGGGCTCTCCTTCACCGTCGTCTGACCCGCGGGCACCGTCGCCCAGCTCGGCGGCGCGGGCCCGCGACATGCCGTGAGGTCGATTTCGGCCCGGCGGGGGTGCGCTGGTACCGTGGTCGTCGACCGGTCATCGTCCCCGTGACGGTGACGCAAGAGGAGCCCCGCTTCCACCCGCGTCGACCACAGGTTCGTCAAGACCGCCAGGTTGCCGGGTCACAGGTCTCGACGCGGTTCCCGACCGCTGGAGGTGCACCGTCACCCCCTTCGTCCGGGTGCATCCGATGTCGTGCTCTGGTGAGGCTCCTCGCGATCGGCGAGGAGCCTTTCTTCGTCGGTGGCCAAGGAGTCTTACACCGAACCAAGGAGAAGCACATCAGCGAGCCTCGCATCAATGACCGTATCCGCGTCCCGGAGGTGCGGTTGGTCGGCCCCAACGGGGAGCAGGTCGGCATCGTCCGCGTGGAGGACGCCCTTCGCCTCGCCGCAGAGGCGGACCTCGACCTCGTCGAGGTCGCTCCGATGGCCAAGCCCCCGGTGGCCAAGCTCATGGACTTCGGCAAGTACAAGTACGAAGCCGCCATGAAGGCGCGCGAAGCGCGCAAGAACCAGGTCAACACGGTCATCAAGGAGATCAAGCTCCGACCGAAGATCGACAGCCACGACTACGGCACCAAGAAGGGCCACGTCGAGCGCTTCCTCGGCGCCGGCGACAAGGTCAAGGTGACGATCATGTTCCGTGGTCGCGAGCAGTCCCGCCCCGAGCTGGGCTTCCGACTGCTGCAGCGTCTCGCGGAGGACGTCGTGGAGCTCGGCACCGTCGAGTCGGCCCCCAAGCAGGACGGCCGCAACATGGTCATGGTGCTCGCACCGACGAGGAAGAAGTCCGAGGCCCGCGCCGAGGCGCGACGCAAGAAGGACGAGCAGAAGGCGGCTTCGGCCGCTGCCCCGGCCGAGGCGGTCGAGACCCCCGAGGTCGAGGCCACCGAGGCCCCGGCCGAGTCCTGAGCCGGCCCCAGACCAGCACAGCAACGAGAAGGAGATCGGCGACATGCCGAAGAACAAGACGCACTCCGGTGCGAAGAAGCGCTTCCGGGTCACCGGCTCGGGCAAGATCATGCGCGAGCGCGCCAACCACGTCCACAAGTTCCACGAGAAGACCCCGCAGCACGCACGTCGCCTCGCGAACGACGTCCTGGTCTCCAAGGCCGACGAGAAGAAGATCAAGAAGCTGCTCGGTCGCTGACCTGAGCCTCTTGTCCCCACACACTGAAGGAGTCATCACGTGGCACGCGTGAAGCGGGCGGTCAACGCCCACAAGAAGCGCCGGGTCGTCCTCGAGCGCGCCAGCGGCTACCGGGGCCAGCGGTCCCGCCTCTACCGCAAGGCCAAGGAGCAGGTCACCCACAGCGCGGTCTACAGCTACCGTGACCGTCGCGCCAAGAAGGGCGACTTCCGTCGCCTGTGGATCCAGCGCATCAACGCCGGCGCCCGCGCCAACGGCATGACGTACAACCGCTTCATCCAGGGCCTGCGCGCCGCGGAGATCGAGGTCGACCGTCGCATGCTCGCCGAGCTCGCCGTCAACGACGAGGCCGCCTTCGCCGCGCTCGTCGAGGTCGCCAAGGCCAACGTGCCGGCGACCACCGACGCCAAGGTCGAGGCCTGAGCGACCACACCGGACGCCGGGAGCGCCCTGCGCTGACCAATCCCTCCTCGGAGCGGGTGCGGTCGGTGCGTGGGCTCTCCCGGCGTTCTGCGCGTCGGCGCACCGGCCGGGTCCTCGTAGAGGGGCCGCAGGGGGTGCGCGAGGCGGTGCGCTTCGCACCCGAGCGGATCGTCGACCTCTACGTGACCGCCGAGGCGGAGCAGCGCTACGGCGAGTTCGTCGAGCCGGCCCGTGAGGCGGGCGTCTTCGTCCACGAGGTGACCGACGAGGTCCTCGCCGCGATGTGCGATGCCGACACCCCGCAGGGCACGGCTGCCGTCGTCGAGTGGGCGCCGAGCGACCTGCCCGGCGTCCTCGCCGCCGACCCGCGGCTGCTCGTCCTGCTCACCCACGTGCGTGACCCCGGCAACCTCGGCACGGTGATCAGGGGCGCCGACGCGGCAGGTGCCGACGCGGTGCTCGTCAGCGACGCCTCGGTCGACGTCACCTCGCCCAAGGTGGTGCGCTCGAGCGCCGGCTCGCTCTTCCACCTGCCGGTCGTCACCGGGCTGTCGATCCCCGAGACGCTGACGGCGCTCGGCGCGGCCGGGGTGCGGCGGCTGGCCGCCGACGGTGCAGGGGAGTCGACGACCGAGGACGCCGACCTCGCCGGTCCGCACGTGTGGGTCATGGGCAACGAGGCCTGGGGTCTCGAGAAGGCCACCCTCGCTGCGTGCGACGAGGTCGTCCGGGTCCCGATCCACGGTCACGCCGAGTCGCTCAACCTCGCGATGGCGACGACGATCTGCCTCTACGCCTCGGCCCGTCAGCAGCGCGCCTGACCCGGCAGACGGTCCGGCTCCGGCAGCCGACGACATGACGAAGGGCGCCGCCCCCCGTGAGGGGAGCGGCGCCCTCCGTCGTGCCGATGCGGTCAGGCGTTGGCGCCGGAGCGGGCGTTGGTCTCCTGCCCGCGCAGGATCTCGCCCGGGTCGGTCGGCGACTCCGCGGCGGCCTTGACCCCCTCGGCGATGCGGGAGCCGACGTTGCCGTCGATGTTGCTCCAGTACTGCAGGGCCTGCGAGAGCACCGGCTCGACGACCCCTGAGAGGGCGCCGACGACGGTGTCGACGAGACGGTCGCGCTGCGCGTCGTCGAAGACCTCACGCACGAGCGTGCCTGCCTGGCCGAAGTCGTCGTCCTCGGCGTGCAGCTCGTAGGCGGAGCGGACGATCTCGCCGTCGGCCTCCCACCCGTCGTCGACCGGGCCCTGCTCGTCGGCGTGCGGCCGGCCGAAGCTGTTGGGCTGGTAGACGGGGGCGTCACCGGAGTGCTCGTAGCGCATCGGCCCGTCGAAGGTGAAGTGGTTCTCCTGGGCCACGGCCGGGCGGTTGACCGGCAGCTGATGGAAGTTCGGGCCGATCCGGGCGCGGTGGGCGTCGGCATAGGCGAAGACCCGGCCGAGCAGCATCTTGTCGGGCGAGAAGCCGATCCCCGGCACCGTGTTGCTCGGGGCGAAGGCGGCCTGGTCGATCTGCGCGAAGAAGTTGACCGGGTTCTCGTCGAGGGTCATCGTGCCGACCTCGATGAGCGGGTAGTCCTCGTGCGACCAGGTCTTCGTCAGGTCGAAGGGGTTGAAGCGGTAGGTCTTGGCGTCCTCGTAGGGCATGACCTGGACCGACAGCTTCCACTGCGGGTGGTCGCCGCGGGCGATGGCGTCGAAGAGGTCGCGACGGTGGAACTCCGCGTCCTCGCCGGCGAGACGTCCCGCCGCCTCGTTGGTCAGGCCCTCGACGCCCTGCTGGGTGTGGAAGTGGTACTTGACCCAGAACTTCTCGCCGGAGGCGTTGACCCACATGTAGGTGTGGCTGCCGTAGCCGTTCATGTGGCGCCACGAGCGGGGTAGGCCGCGGTCACCCATGAGGTAGGTGACCTGGTGGGCCGACTCCGGGTTGTTGGTCCAGAAGTCCCACTGCATCGTGTTGTCGCGCAGGCCCGAGTCGGGCAGGCGCTTCTGGCTGCGGATGAAGTGGGGGAACTTCAGCGGGTCGCGCAGGAAGAAGATCGGGGTGTTGTTGCCGACGAGGTCGAAGTTGCCCTCGCTCGTGTAGAAGCGCAGCGCGAAGCCGCGCACGTCACGCCAGGTGTCGGGGGAACCGAGCTCGCCGGCGACGGTGGAGAAGCGAGCGAGCATCCGGGTGGTCGTGCCCTGCTGGAAGACCGCGGCCTTGGTGTACTGCGACACGTCGGCGGTCGTCTCGAAGTGGCCGAAGGCACCGGAGCCCTTGGCGTGCGGCTTGCGCTCGGGGATGTTCTCCCGGTTGAAGTGGGCGAGCGTGTCGACGAGGTGCGTGTCGTGGAGCAGGAGCGGGCCGTTGCTGCCGACGGAGAGGCTGTTGCGGTCGCTGACGGCGGGGGCGCCGTTGACCTGGGTCGACGGGCCGGACGTGTCGAGGGTGCCGCGCGCGTCGGAGCGCGGGGCGGGAGTCTTGGGGGTGGATGACATCTGCTGCTCCTCTTTCTCTTCGGGGTGGGGTGCAGTGCTGCTCAGTGGGTCGCGGCCTCCGCGCAGGCGGGGCAGGTGCCCCAGTAGATGACCTCGGCCTCGTCGATGGCGAAGCCGTGGTCGTCGGCCGCGTCGAGGCAGGGGGCGGCGCCCGGTGCGCACTCGACGTCGAGCATCGTGCCGCAGGTGCGGCAGACGAGGTGGTGGTGGTTGTCGCCGAGCTCGAGCTCGTAGCGGGCGGGGTGGCCGGCCGGCTCGAACTTGCGGACCATGCCCTGGGCGGCGAGCGCCCCGAGGATGTCGTAGACGGCCTGGGTGCTCACCGAGCCCAGACGTTCGCGGGTGGCGCGGGTGATCGTGTCGACGTCGGCGTGCGGGTGCGCCGAGAGCTCGCGCAGCACGGCCACCCGGGGGGCCGTGACGCGCAGCGAGTGCTCCCGCAGCAGGTCCGCCGCGGCGTCGGTGTCGATCATCGTGCTCATCGCCACCAGAGTCCCACCAGAACTTGAATGAGTCAAGAAAAGGGCGGTGTCGCCGGTGGGGGGACGAAGGGGTCCCCGGCACCCGCCGTAGGGTGCCGGGCATGAGGATCTGGCAGACCGTGCAGCGGTGGCGCGGCCGACGCCCGTGGAGCCGCTGGCGCACGAGGGGTGTGTCGCGGGCCGACCTCGAGGACGGGCCGGTCATCCCCTTCGTCCCGGGTGGGGCCGAGGTGCCGCAGGGGCTGGGCCACGACCCGGAGCGCGACGAGCTCGTCTACACCTTCTACGACGTGCGCGACTCCCGCCGCGGGCTGCTCGTCATCGCCGACGCGGAGGGCGAGGTGACCGCCAGGGTGGGACTGACCGGCCTCGACCACTACGGCGGGGTCGCGGTCCTCGGCCGGTGGACCTATGTCAGCGGTGCCGGACGGCTGCAGGTGCACGAGACCGAGTGCCTGCGCGGGGGACTGAGCGAACCCGTTGCCACGGTGCGCGTGCGGGCGAGCTCGACGGTGACCGCCCACGACGGCGGGCTGTGGGTCGCCCGCTTCGTCGTCGACGGACCCGGCCGGGCTCACCGCTACCGGATCACGGCCGACGGCCGGCCGGAGCCGACGGGGGAGGAGCTCGTCGTGCCGCCGCGCACCCAGGGCCTGGCCTTCGACGGCGACCGGGCGGTGTGGTTCTCCCGCAGCTGGGGGCGCACCGCGCCGTCGGTGCTCACGCGGGTCGACGCCGCCGACCTGGCCCGGGACGGTGGGTGGACTCCCGCGACGGGTCGCGACTGGCTGCTGCCGCCGATGGCGGAGGGCTCGGTCATCGTCGACGGGCGCCTGCTCCAGCTCTACGAGTCGGCCGCCGGCCCCTACCGGCAGCACCGCCGCGGACCCCGGCCGGTGATGAACCTGCTGCTCGGGCGGCTCGAGCCCCGGGAGCACCTGACCGTGCACGATCTGGACTGAGCCGGGCCCGTAGACTCGGGCCTCGTGTCAGGACCCAACATCAACTACGACCCGGTCGAGGTCGCCGCGCTCGACCCGCAGGTGATCGACGAGGCCGTCCAGGCTGCGCTCGACGCCGCGGCGGGCGCCACGACCCTCGACGAGCTCAAGCGGATCCGCGGGGCGCACCAGGGCGACAAGAGCCCGCTCGCCCTCGCCAACCGCGAGATCGGTGCGCTGCCGCCGAGCGCCAAGGCCGAGGCCGGCAAGCGCGTCGGACAGGCCCGAGGCCGCGTGGGGCAGGCCTTCGCCGCCCGCCAGGCCGAGCTCGAGGCCGAGCGCGACGAGCGGATCCTCGTCGAGGAGACCCTCGACCTCACGGTGCCGAGCCCGTACCAGCGACTCGGCGCCCGGCACCCGATCAGCCTGGTCACCGAGCGCGTCGAGGACATCTTCGTCGGCATGGGCTGGGAGATCGCCGAGGGTCCCGAGATCGAGTCCGAGTGGCTGACCTTCGACGCGCTCAACATCGGTCCGGACCACCCTGCCCGCGGTGAGCAGGACACCTTCTTCGTCGAGCCGGCCGACGCCGGCGTCGTGCTGCGCACGCACACCTCGCCGGTGCAGATCCGCACCATGCTCGACCGCGAGCCGCCGATCTACGTGCTCTGCCCGGGCAAGGTCTTCCGCACCGACGACCTCGACGCGACGCACACGCCGGTCTTCCACCAGTTCGAGGGTCTGGTCGTCGACAAGGGCATCACCATGGCGCACCTGCGCGGGGCGCTCGACGCCTTCGTCCAGGGTCTCTTCGGCGAGGGCGTCGTCACGCGGCTGCGTCCGAACTACTTCCCCTTCACCGAGCCGAGTGCCGAGATCGACTGCCGCTGCTGGGTCTGCCGCGGCGAGGACTCGGCCTGCCGCACGTGCGGCGGCACCGGCTGGATCGAGCTCGGTGGCTCCGGCATGGTCAACCGCCGCGTGCTCGCGGCCGCCGGGATCGACCCCGACGAGTACACCGGTTTCGCCTTCGGCCTGGGCATCGAGCGCTCGCTCATGCTGCGTCACGGCGTCGCCGACATGCGCGACATCATCGAGGGAGACGTCCGCTTCTCGGCGGCGTTCGGGATGGAGATCTGATGCGGGCCCCGATCGAGTGGCTGCGTGAGCTGACCGAGGTCGAGCCCGGGGCGAAGGGGGCGGACGTCGCCGCCACGCTCGTGCGCGTCGGCCTCGAGGAGGAGGACATCCTCGGTGGCGAGGTGACCGGTCCTCTCGTCGTCGGCAAGGTGCTCGAGCGCACCCCCGAGGAGCAGAAGAACGGCAAGACGATCAACTGGTGCCAGGTCGACGTGGGTGCCGCCAACGGCACCGGCGAGCCGCAGGGCATCGTGTGCGGTGCGCACAACTTCGACGTGGGCGACCTCGTCGCGGTGATCCTGCCCGGCGGCGTGCTGCCGGGGAACTTCGAGATCTCGGCGCGCAAGACCTACGGTCACGTGAGCGCCGGCATGATCTGCTCCGCCATGGAGCTCGGCCTCGGCGAGGACCACGACGGCATCATCGTGCTCACCGAGCAGCTGCCGGCCGACGTCGTCGGGGGCCTCGCGCCCGGCGACGACCTCATCCCCGTGCTCGGCCTCGACGCCGAGACGGTCGAGGTCAACGTCACCCCGGACCGCGGCTACTGCTTCTCCATGCGCGGTATCGCCCGCGAGTACGCGCTGTCGGAGGGCACCCCCTTCGTCGACCCGGCGGACCTGACCGTCGCGACCGCGACCGGACCCGGTCACGAGGTGCGCCTCGTCGACGACGCGCCGGTCGACGGCGTGCCCGGCTGCGACCGTTTCGTCGCCCGGGTCGTGCGCGGCATCGACGCGACCGCCGAGTCGCCCGAGTGGATGCGCCGCCGGCTCACCGAGGTCGGCATGCGGCCGATCTCGCTCGCCGTCGACGTCACCAACTACGTGATGATGCTGCTCGGCCAGCCGCTGCACGCCTACGACCTCGCCAAGCTCGACGGCGCCATCGAGGTGCGGCGCGCCCGTGCCGGCGAGCGGCTCACGACCCTTGACGACGTCGAGCGCGAGCTCGTCCCCGAGGACCTGCTCATCACCGACGGCGGCACGACGCCCCTGGCCATCGCGGGCGTCATGGGTGGCGCTTCGAGCGAGGTCGACGACGCGACGACCGACGTGCTCGTCGAGGCCGCGCACTTCGATGCCGTGAGCGTCGCGCGCTCGGCGCGACGTCACCGCCTGACGACCGAGGCGTCCAAGCGCTTCGAGCGGGGCGTCGACCCCGCGGTCACGGCCGCGGCCGCGCAGCTCGCCGTCGACCTGCTCGTCGAGCACGGTGGGGGCACGGCCGACGACACCGCGACCGACGTGGGCACCCCGGCACCGCCGGCGGCCATCCCCTTCGACCCGACCCTGCCGAGCCGCTACATCGGCCTCGACTACCCCCGTGAGGAGGTGGTCGCGACCCTCACCGCGATCGGCTGCGCCGTGGCCGACGAAGGGGAGTCCCTCCTCGTCACGCCGCCCACCTGGCGCCCCGACCTCGAGGACGGTCCCGACCTGGTCGAGGAGGTCGCCCGGGTGCGCGGCTACGACCAGATCCCGTCGGTCGTGCCGCGGGCCAGCGCCGGACGTGGTCTGACGAAGGGGCAGCGGGACCGCCGCACGGTCGCCCGCACGCTCGCGGCGACCGGGCTGGTCGAGGTGCTGTCCTACCCCTTCACGTCCGAGGGGCGCTTCGACGCACTCGGCTACCCGGCGGACGACGCGCGCCGCACGACGGTGCGCCTGGCCAACCCGCTGCAGGACGAGGCGCCGCTCATGCGCACCTCGATCCTCGACACCCTGCTCGACACCCTGCGGCGCAACGTCTCCCGCGGGCACCGCGATGCCGCGCTCTACGAGATCGGCCTCGTGACGGCGGGCGGGATCACCCCGCTGCCGGTGCCCCCGGGTGGGGCACTGCCCTCGGCCGGGGACCTCGAGCGGATCACGACCGGGGTCCCGGCCCAGCCGCGCCACGTCGCGATCGCGGCGGCGGGCGCCGCCGTGCCC
>ERZ500994.294-NODE-294-length-16217-cov-5.289506_pt1 | contig 16217 bp, 16 predicted proteins | sample MGYA00248878_ERZ500994 | MGnify/ENA primary metagenome ERZ500994 (study PRJEB25958, sample SAMN03398533) | human skin metagenome | study: EMG produced TPA metagenomics assembly of the Human Skin Microbiome Metagenome (human skin metagenome) data set. | reverse complement strand
GAGGCCGTCGCCCGGATGGAGCCAGCCGCGTGGAGCGAGCTGGTCGTCGTCGGACGGATAGATCGAGACGCAATGGTTGATGGCGAGCGGAATGTCGCGTTCGCGGAAAAAGGCGACCGTCGCATCGAGTTCCGCCTCGGAGCAACCACCCGACGAAACGATGACGGGCCGCCGCGTCTCCGCGATTTTTTCGAGCAGTGGCCAGTCGTTGGCGTCGGAGCTTGCGATCTTGATGACGGGCATGTCGAACGCGACGCACAGGTCGACGGACCGCTCGTCGAACGGCGTCGCCATCGGGATGCATCCTTCCGCCTTCACCGCCTCGACGAGGAGCCCGAACTCGGTTTCCGTCAGCTTCGTCGATTCCGTCTTGCAGATGTAGCGGATGTTGGTGTTGCCCTTGAATTCGGGATGAATGAAGTGGTCGACGTCGCGGAACTGTAGCTTTATGGCGGCCTTGACGCCATGTTTGCGCACGACCGTACCATAGTCGCGGATGATTTTCAGGCCGCGCTCGAGGCGTCCGTAGTGATTGTTCGCGAGTTCGAGAACGAACAGATCGGAGAAGATGTCTGCGTCGATGCGCATGGGCGTCTCAATGAATCGCGAGGGCGGAATGGCGAACCGCCGCGAGTTCCTCGGGCGGCAGGAAGGGATACATGTCGTCGAGTTCGGGCGTCGTGATCGTGCCGCCGGCCATGCGGGATTTCAGACGGGGTTCGAATTCCTGCTCGAGATCCAGCGGCGCGACGCAGACGGCCGGACCGTCGCCGGCGAGGAAGGAGGCAAGCTGCCCGCGCCAGTCGCCGTCCTTGTCCAGGGACATGCAGTCAAGGCCGAATCCCCGCGCGACGGCTGCGAAGTCGGGGAAATGCAGTCCCGACGCGGACGAAGAGCCGGCCTCGCGACCGAAGAAATTGCGCTGCGTCTGCTTGATGGAGAGGTAGCCGTCGTTGTTCAGGATGATCGTGCGGATGTTGAGAGCGAGGCCATGAATCGTCGCCAGTTCCTGCAGGTTCATCATCACGGACCCGTCGCCCGCGAGGCAGATCACCCGGCGTGCCGGCGCGGCGATGGCAGCCCCGATCGCCGAAGGAAGATCGTGGCCCATGGACGCGCTGCCGGAATTGCTGAGAAGACGGTTCTCGCGATGCAGCGCCAGGCGCTGGTAAGGTACGATCGTCGCCGTCGCGTCGCCGCAGCAAACGATATCGTCGGGCCGCATCCGCCGCGAAAGCTCGCCGACGAGATGGTAGCTGTTGATGCCGCTGGAGCGGACGGCGTAATCCGAATCTTTCGGCTCGTAGCGCGTTCGTATCGTCCGGCACCATTCGGCCCAGGGCTCAAAACTCTGGCCGGCGCAGGCCTCGCGCAAATGCGCTGCGAGCCGGGGAACGAAATCGCGCAGGTCGGCGACGACGGGCAGATCGGCGGTGACGAACGGCTTCGCAAGTTCGGCCGCATCGATATCGACCCACACCTTGAAGGCGTGTTTCGCGAAACTTGCCCAATTATAGCTGATCTGCCGGATATTCAGTCGCGATCCGAGCACCAGCAGAAAGTCGCTGTTCTGCACGACGAAATTGCCGGCGCGCGTGCCGATCGTTCCCGGCCGCCCCGCGAAAAGCGGATGCATCGTTTCGATCGTGTCATGCGTCCATGCCGTCACGACCGGAATGCTGTAGGCTTCGGCGAGCGCGAGAACGGCATCCTGCGTGGCGCTGAGTCGCACGCCGGTGCCCGTCATGATGACGGGACGGCGCGCGGCCTTCAGCCGTTCCGCGATAATTTGCAATTGCTGCGGCGAGACCGATGCCACCGCGCGACCCGTCGGCGCCGGCTGATAGCGACGCGCTGGCGGCGAAACCTTGCTGCCCTGCACATCGACCGGCACCTCCACCCAGACGGGGCCCGGGCGACCTGTCGTCGCCACGTCGATCGCCACGTCGATCACGGCGAGGGCGTCATCCGGATTCGTCAGCAACCATTGCGCCTTCGTGATCGGCGCCATCATGCGCATCGTGTCGGCTTCCTGGTCGCCGAGCTGGCGAAGGCCGGCATCGACATCTGTGGTCGCGCGAAGCGTCTCGCGCTTCACCTGGCCGCCGATGACGATCATCGGAATGGAATCGGTGAACGCGCCGAAAATGCCGTTCATGGCGTTAATCGCGCCGGGGCCAGTCGTGACATTCAGGATGGCGGGGCGGCCGGCAATCCGCGCAAATCCCTCGGCGGCCATCGCGCAGGCCTGCTCGTGATGAAGGTAATGCGCCCGGATTTCCGGATGGCTGCCGAACGCGTCGTTCAGATGCATCGCGCCGCCGCCGGTGACGAGAAAGCACTGGTCGATGCCGGCCTCGACGAGCCTGTCGGCAATCAGATCGGCGACGCGGACCGTGGCCGGCGACGCTGTATCTGAAGCGAATATATCGGCGGAAGAAGTCGGTTCTGCGGGGCTGTTCGTGTTCGTCTCAAGCATGTCCAGACCCCGGACGGCGAGGCAAACGCGTCCTTTAAGGACAATGTCAAAGGTCGGTTAACGAAGACTTGCGGAGGAGGGGCGCAGGGCGCGTGCAACGACGCAAATCCGGCAGCGCGAAAGAGGCAAAACGCCCGCCGGCGTAGGGGGGTCCGGCGGGCGTTAAGTCGAGACCGCAGCGAACGTGCGGGCCCGAAATCCTGGATGCTCAGCTGCGTGCGAACAGCGCCATCAGAAGTCCGGTCGAAACCATGAGAACGAGCCAGCCGTTGCGCTCCGCTTCCCACGTCGCCGCGCGGCGAACCGTAATGCCGCCGGTCAGCGCGCCGGCGGCGTAGAGGAGCGCGGGGAGGGACATCATCGTGTCCCCGTCGATGCGACCGTCAGCCGGCCCTGCTCGAAGTCCTTGGCGACCTGCAACAGCGAGGCTTCGTCGAGCGAAGACAATATTTCGGCGAGCGACTGTTCGCGCCGATAGCCCCGCGCGAACCCGTCGCCACGTCTTCGCAGCGTGCCGACGAGCGCGGACCCGTAGCGAAGGGCGAGATCGCATTGCGGGTGGCGATACCAAGCGAGCGGAGAGGACGTCATGGCCGTCATTCGCCGATCGGCTGGATCGCAAGCGAGACGGGCAGCCACGATCGCGACAGGCCGGCAGGTGCATTGACGATGCCGGAAGCGCGCGCCGCGATCGAATGCATGTCCACGAATGTCGTTCGCGAATTCGCGGTCCAGGGCCAGACGAGCAGAAGCGCGAAGCCGGCGCAGATCGCAAACGCGGCGCCTCGTCGAACGGCGTCCAGATGGTCGCCCCGCGCGTGGGTTTCGCTCAATTGCATTCGATCGCCCTCGAGTTGATCAGCGGATGACCGTTTAATATGTGGGAAAAAATCACACGTCAATAAAAATGTGGGATTGTTTCCCACGAACTTTCCCATTACGATGCCGCATGGAATCGCGCACGCCTCTCGCCGTGCAGGGATCGCAGTTGCACGGGCCTCTGGGCCGTCTCCTGCGCCCGCTCGTGCGTCTGTTCATCGGCACGGGGATCACGTTCCCGTTGCTGAGCGACCTGCTGCGCGAGATCTACGTCAATGTCGCCGAGAACGATTTCGCGCTTGCCGGCAAGGAGCAGACGGACAGCCGCGTGTCGCTGCTGACCGGCATCCATCGAAAGGAAGTCCGCCGCCTGCGTGGAGCAGGCGCGCCGGTCAGTGCGATCCCGTCCTCGCTGTCCGGCAGCAGCCGGATTCTGGCGCGCTGGCTTGGTTCGGAATCGTTTTCGACATCCGATGGCCCCTTGCCGCTTCCGCGCACGGCCGGGGAGGGCGAGGCTTCGTTCGAATCGCTCGTCCAGTCGGTGACTCGCGACGTGCGCCCCCGCGCGGTCCTCGACGAATGGCTGAACCGGGGGCTGGTCGAGATCGACGCTCAGGATCGCATCGTGTTGCGCGAGACGGCGCTCATTCCCGCGGCCGGCGAGGAACAGCAGCTCTATTATTTCGGCCGCAACCTGCACGACCACATCGCCGCCGCCGTCACCAACATAACCGCGCCAAAACCGCGCTTTCTCGAACGCGCGGTTCACTACGATCGCCTTTCGCGCGAATCCGTCGAAAAGCTGGAGGCCCTGTCGCGCGAACTGGCCGGCAATGCGCTGCAGAAGGCCAATCGCGAAGCGCTTCGCCTCGCCGATGACGCGCCGGACGGCGCATGGCGCTGGAACTTCGGAATCTACGTCTATGCCGAGGAGGATGCCGGCCCTGACGCATCGCCGGGCGCCGGGCGATGACGGGCGGCGTGATTCGCAGGCGTGCGTTTCTGCACGGCCTTCTCGCAAGCGCTCTGGCGCCCGTTCAAGGGTTTGCCGCGAGCGATCCTCCACGCGATCAGGGAATCGGCGGAACGGGGGCGTCGGCCGCGCCGCCGACGGATGGCGATCGGGGTATCGGGGGCACCGGCGTCATCGGCACGATCCGGCGCTTCGGCAGCATCGTCGTCAACGGCTTGCGGATTTCCTATCCCTCCGACGTGCGGGTCGAAATCGACGGCCGCCCGGCGAATCTGTCCGATCTGCGGATCGGCCATGTTGTCGCCGTCGCGGCCTCGGGAGAGCGAAATCGTCTTTCGACCGGAACGATCCGGGTTGAGCATGAGGTTATCGGTCCGGTCGATGCGGCCGACGGGCGGACCATGCACATTCTCGGGCAGACGATCGCGGTTGAGGGCAAGCCGATCGCGGTTCAGCCGGGCGACTGGGTGGCCGTGTCGGGCATCCGGCGTCTCGACGGCGTCGTCGCGGCCTCTCTGGTCGAACCCGCAACGCCGGGAACGGTCCGCGTGTCCGGTCCGCTCGTCGCGCAGGATGGCGGGTTTGCGGTCTCGGGGTTGACCATATCCGGGATGGGGGCGGCGTTCGCCGGCCGGCGCGCGGTGGTCGAAGGCACGATGCGTGGCAACGAATTCGTTCCGATTTCGGTGACGGCCGATCCGGCGCTCGCGGTCCTCATGGAAGGCGGAAGCGCATCGATCGAAGCCTTCGCGGCGCGCGATGGCGATCGGCTGCGGCTCGGTTCGGGACAGACGATCGATGGCGGCGCGCGCGTCAAAGGACTGGCGGGACGCTCGATTCTGTCCTGTCAGGTCGGACCGGGCGGCGATCTCCGGGCGATCTCGGCGGGCCCGGCGCCCCGGGCCTTCGGCGCTTCCTCCGGGCCGCAACGCGCGCCGGCCGGGCAGGGCAACGGTCCCGGACGATCTGGGGATGGCGGGCGAGGGATGCCCGGCGGTCACGGCGGGAACCCACGGGGAACAAACCAACCGGGCGGAGGACCGGCGAGCATGCCGCGAAGCGGCGATCTGCCTGTGCCGTCGCGCAATTCTCCTGGCGCCGGCTCTGGTTCGGGCGCTCCGGGCGGAGGCGCGTCTGGCGGTCCGGGTGGCTTTGGCAAACCGGCGAGCGGCCCGGGTGGTCCGCCGGGGGCCTTGCCGGGCGACGGCGGGGCGGGCGGCTTCGGAGGACCAGGTGGACTGGGCGGGCCAGGCGGCGGTCCGGGCGGATTTGGTGGTCCGGGAGGGATCGGAGGCGGTGGATTTGGCGGTGGTGGATTTGGGGGCGGAGGGTTCGGCGGCGGCAGGCGATAGCGTTTCCCAGCCCCGTGAATATCTGCGCCGTCAGCGCTTATGACACGCTATTTTACAATTAGTTATAGCGGCAATTTATGAGAGCGCTTTAAGTAACGTGACCCCGTCGTCCGGCGAGGCCGCGACCGGTGCACGTCAGTCGGATCGTGCGTCTCCATCCCCACGCTCCGCTGCCTTTGCGGCGTCCCAAAGCGCATCCATCTCAGCGAGATCGCTCATGGCGGGGGTCTTTCCCGCAGCGGCGAGCGCCTCCTCGACGGCGCGAAAACGGCGGGAGAATTTCAGGTTGGCGGCATGCATGGCCTTGTCGGGGTCGACGCCCGCATGGCGCGCAAGATTGACGACCGCGAAGAGCAGGTCGCCGATTTCCTCGGCCTTGTCGGCGACCGGCGCGGGGCGCCGCAGCGCCTCCTCGACCTCGGCGGTCTCCTCGCGGACTTTCGCGACGACCGGCCCGAGGTCCGGCCAGTCGAACCCGACCTCGGCAGCGCGCGCCTGCAGGCGCAGGGCGCGCGACAGGGGCGGCAATCCGGCCGGCGCCTTGTCGAGAACGGATGTCTTCGCCGCCGCATCGCCTGTTCCGCGCTCGGCCGCGCGGGCCGCCTTTTCCTGCGCCTTGATCGTGTCCCAGAGCGCCTTCACCTCGTCGGGCGACAGGTCTTGGGCGTTCCCGAATACATGCGGGTGGCGTCGCAACAGCTTCGCGGAGATCGCCTCGACGACGTCGCCGAAGTCGAACGCCCGCTGTTCCTCCGCCATTCGTGCGTGGAAGACGACCTGAAGCAGCAGGTCGCCGAGTTCGTCGCGGAGATCGAGAAGATCGTTCCGCTCGACGGCGTCCGCAACCTCGTAGGCTTCCTCGATCGTGTAGGGCGCGATCGTCTCGAAATTCTGCGCGAGATCCCACGCGCAACCGGTCTCCGGCGTGCGCAGGCGCGCCATGATCGCGATCAGGGTTTCGATGGTTCGGTCGGCTTTCACGAGCGGAGCAGGGCGTCGGGACATGCGCGAATAAAAAGGCCGGCGCGAGGCCGGCCTTTAAATGATCGGTAGCTGACGGATCAGGCTGCCGAAATCGAAAGAGCCTCCCGGCCCTTGGGCGTATCGACGACCCGCATGTTCACGGCCTGGCCTTCCATCAGGCTGTGAAGCCCGGAAGCGCCGAGAACGGAGATGTGGACGAAGACGTCCTTGCCGCCGTCATTCGACTGTACGAAGCCAAATCCCTTGGTTTCGTCGAACCACTTCACCTTGCCGGACATCGCGATGGCCGTCGACGGATCGGGCGCGACACGACGCGGACGCGGCTCGCCGTATCCGCCACCACCGCCGCCAGCGCCACCGCCAAAACGGGGACGCTCGGGCTGCGCTGTCGAGAGATCGGCCTCGAGAATCCGCGTGACCTGCTGGCCCTTCTGGCCGGCGGCAACTGTCACCTTGAGCTTGGCGCCCGGAGGGAGGGTCTCGTAACCAGCGGCCTGGACGGCGCCGATATGAAGGAACGCGTCGCCGGTTCCGTTCCCGAGTTCGACGAAGCCGAAGCCCTTGTCGCCCTTGAACCACTTGACCGTCGCATCGACGGTCGGCGCGTTCGACGGCGCGTTCATGTCGGGGAACCCGCCACCGGGCGGCCCGCCGAACTGCGAACGCGGCGGGCGGCTGGGACGATAGGCGTCGCCGCCGAAAGTGGGAGCGTCGTCATCAAAGCCACGCTTGCGGGGCCGGAAATCTCTACCTTTGCTCATGTAAGTCTCATTGCTTCGTCAACTTTAACCAACGCCCGGTCCTCGGGCGCGCGCCCCATTCCTCTTTGTGCCTTGGAACGCCCAAAGGGCCGGTCCGAGAACCAGCCTACGCTATGTCGATCGTAACGGTCAGATGCCATGAGCTCGCGCATCTCCGTTTGTACAACCGAATCGCTATCATGGCTATCGCTTTTTTTGACGGCGACGCAGACGGGATCAGCATCGCCGACGAGGCGATCGTCCAAATTTAGCGATCGGCCAATAGGCAGCGCGCCTGACGGAAAGAGATGTTTCCATAATCCCGCCAAGGGAAGCAAATCCCCATGATGAAATTCGCATAATCTATATTATGGAACGCAAATGGCCTATATCTTTGCCGCTGTCGCGGCCCCGTGGCTACTTCGCCCAGTCGATCGAGATCATCGACACCCGGGCCTTGACGGCCTTGAAGGCCGGATCGCTCGACGCGATCGTTTTGTCGCCGCTGACCTTGTTCAACGCGGCGGCCGGCGCCTTCGGGTCCGGCTCGAACCGGATCGAGACGGTGCAACCGCCTGGATAGGCATTGAGCGCGCCGCCACGCCAGTCGGTCGCGTAGCCGCCCATGTCCCAGCCAAACCCGCTCATGGAGAACGGGCCGCCATTGGCCTGTTCGACCAGTTCGATCGGCGAACCCACCGAAATCGCCTTGCGGTCTGCGGTCCGGAGGGTCCAGCGCGACTGGTCCTTGATCACCACGGCGTCCGGGCGGCGACGCTTGTCGGCATCGTGCCAGAAAACTTCGAGACGGCGCGCCGGGTCCTTTGGAAAGAGCACCGTCCCACGCTCTTTCGATCCTTCCGCGCCATCGAGGTCGGCAGTCGTCACATTCTGCTGGCCAAAGGCCTTCACGAATTCCTCGGCCGTCGTTTCCCGCGTGAACGGCGGCGTACATTCCAGCGCCGGCGCGGTCTGGGCTCGGGCGGCGATGTCGGAGGCGCATAGCGCAAGCGCCGCAAGCAGCCATTTCATCGACGGGTCAGCTCCAGCGTCAGGCCGTCATAGGCGAGCGACACATTGCCGGGCACCTTCGACGACAAAGTGGCGAAATCGATATCCGTATGGAGGTTGGTCAGGACGGCCCGGCGGCATCGGTATTCGGCGATGAGCTCCAGGGCGCGCGCGACCGTGATGTGCGTCGGATGGGGCGTGTAGCGCAGGGCGTCGATGATCCAGAGATCGAGATCTTCGAGCGCGCCGATGCTTTCAGCCGGGACGTCGCTCAGATCGGGCGAATAGAGCGTGTCGTCGAAGCGGAAGCCCAGCGCGTCGATGTCGCCATGGCGGAACAGAACGGGAAGGGCGTCGATCGGGCCGCCTGCCCCGTCGATCGTCACGGTGACGCCGGGCGTCAGTCGATGGGGCTCGACGAGCGGCGGATAGGGACTGCCCGGCGGCGTCTCGAGGATGTAGCCGAACTTTTCGCGGATATCTCGGCCCGTCGGACCATCCATGTACATCGGGATGAGACGGCGCATGATCATCGTCAGCGGCCGGATGTCGTCGAGGCCATGCAGGTGATCGGCATGGGCGTGAGTCATCAGGATCGCGTCCAGCCGCGTCACTTTCTGGTCGATCAGCTGCTCCCGCAGATCGGGGGAGGTATCGACGAGCACGGTGGTCTTGCCCGCCTCTGTCTCTCGTTCCAGAAGGACCGAGCAACGGCGGCGCCGGTTGCGTGGTTCCGCCGGATCGCAGGCGCCCCACCCCTGCCCGACCCGCGGCACGCCACCGGACGAGCCGCAGCCCAGGATCGTCAGACGGAATCTCATGCGGCGTCTGACATTCGACTGAATTTATCGAATAATTTTAGTGTATTGGCCGACGTAATTCGCGTCATCTCTTCGTAAGTCAGGCCGCGCGTTTCGGCCAGGACGCGGGCCGTTTCCAAGACAAACGCCGGCTCATTGCGCTTGCCCCGGTGAGGCGTCGGGGCAAGGAAGGGCGCGTCGGTCTCGACGAGGATGCGGTCGGCCGGCAGGTCCTTAGCTATGGCGCGGAGATCCGCCGAGTTCTTGAAGGTGATCACGCCCGAGAACGACACATAGAGCCCGAGCGCGACGCCCGTCTCCGCCAGCATCCGGGACGCCGTGAAACAATGGAGCACGGCCTTGAACGGGCCGCGCGAAAATTCGTCCTCGAGGATCGCCGCCACGTCGGCGTCGGCATCGCGGGCATGGATGACGAGCGGCAGACCGGTCTCGCGGGCGGCGGCGATATGGGTGCGAAAGACCCGCGCCGCGACATCGCGGGGCGCGCGATCGTAGTGGTAGTCGAGTCCCGCCTCGCCGATGCCGACGCATTTGGGATGGCGCGACAGTTCGACGAGCTTCGCGACAGGGGCTTCCGGCTCCTCATGCGCCTGATGCGGATGCGTGCCGACGGTGAAGGCGATATCGGGCTCGGCTTCGGCGATCGCCCGATAGGCGTCGTAGCGATCGACACGCGTGGAGATCGTAATCATCCGCTCGACGCCGGCTGCGCGCGCCCGGGCCAGCAAATTGACGCGATCGGCTGCAAGTTCCGGAAAGTCGAGATGGCAGTGGGAGTCGATGACCATTCGTCAGGCGCTCTTCGCCGTTTCCTCAGGCTCGACATAGCGCGGGAACAGGCCCGCAGGCGCCGGAAGCGCGTGCCCCGCCGGAACCGCATGCGCACCGCCGGCCTGGGCGAATGTCCGCGCGTCAGGAGCAACGCCGAGCGCATCGAGCAGCGCCGCCATTTTTCCCGGCATCGCCGGCTGGGCGAAGATCGCGACCTGGCGCAGAACGTCGGCGGTCACGGCGAGCACGGTCGCCATGCGGGCAGGGTCGGTCTTGCGCAGGGTCCAGGGCTCCTGCCCCGCGAAATAGCGGTTCGCCTCGGCGACCACGCGCCAGATTTCGCCCAGCATCTGATGGAGCGCGAAATCCTTCATTGCCGCGCGCGCCTTCTGCCCGATGTCGGCAGCTTCGGCGAGAATGGCCTTGTCCGCCTCAGTGAGCGCGGAAACCGCCGGCATCCGGCCATCGAGATTCTTCGCGATCATCGACAGCGAGCGCTGCGCGAGATTGCCGAGATCGTTGGCAAGATCGGCGTTGATCCGCTGCACGATCGCCTCGTGCGAATAGGAGCCGTCCTGCCCGAACGGCGTCTCGCGCAGCAGGAAATAGCGCAAGGGATCGACGCCATAGGCCTTCACGAGCCCGGCGGGGTCGATGACGTTACCGACCGACTTCGACATTTTCTCGCCGCGGTTAAACAGAAAGCCATGGACGACGATGTGCGACGGCAGCGGCACGCCGGCCGACATCAGGAAGGCCGGCCAGTAGATCGCGTGGAAGCGGGTGATGTCCTTGCCGATGACATGCACGACCTTGTGGCCCGCCTCGTCCGGCTTCCAGTATTTCGCGCGGGGCGCGTCGGCGTCGGGAAAGCCTGCCGCCGTTATGTAGTTGGTCAGCGCATCGACCCACACATACATGACATGGGCGGGATCGGCGGGCACCGGCACGCCCCAGTCGAATGTCGTGCGGGAGATCGACAGGTCCGAAAGGCCCCTCTTCACGAACGAGACGATCTCGTTGCGGTACTGGGCGGGGACGATGAAATCCGGCTGCGCCTCATAGAGCGCGAGCAGCTTGTCGGCGTAAGCCGAGAGGCGGAAGAAATAGCTTTCCTCCTCCACCCATTGCACGGGCGTGCCGGTCGGCGCACGCTTGCCATCCGGTCCTTCGGTGAGCTCGCTCTCGTCGTAATAGGCTTCATCGCGAACGGAGTACCAGCCGGCATATTTCGACAGATAGATGTCGCCCTTCGCCGCCATCCGCTCCCACAGGGCCTGCGTGGACCGTGCATGACGCGGCTCGGTCGTGCGCACGAAATCGTCCGTGGGCGATTCCAGCAACGCGCCCATCGCCTGAAACTCGCCGGCGATGCGATCCACGAAGGCGCGCGGCGTGATGCCTTCCTTCTGCGCGGTCTGCTGGACCTTCAGCCCATGCTCGTCCATGCCGGTGACGAACAGCACGTCGGCGCCGTCGAGCCGGTGGAATCGCGCGATGGCGTCGGTCGCGATCCGCTCGTAGGCGTGGCCGATATGCGGCGCGCCGTTGGCATAGGGAATCGCCGTCGAGATAAGCAGCGTGCTGCCGGTCATTCGTGTTCCGCGAAGGGTTGAGATCAGCGTCGGTTTCCCGACGCGGCGGCCCCGAGATCTTCAAAGAGGGACAGGACCAGCGGCCGCTTGTCCAGATTGAGCGTCTCGGTTGCGCGCGCCGCTTCCCCGAATTTTTCCCATACCTGCGCCAGGGGCGCAAGGCGCTCGGCGCCCTCCCCCGCACGCCTGCGGACCTGATCGTCGAGATACTGGAATACGAGACCGACGAAGGCCTCGTATTCGGCTTCGGCGCGCGCCGGCGCGATGCGATCGGCCAGCGTCGAGACGCTGCGCCAGTCGATCGACGGCAGATCGCGCAACATCTTTTCGACATCGCCGACGAAGCGCGAGCCGCCCTCGCCCATCAGGGTCAGCGCTTCTCCAGCGGAGCCGCGCGCGCGATCGAGAATGGAGGCGTCGGCGGAAACGTCGAGCGAGGCGAGCGCCGACGCCAGATCGTCTCGCGCAAGCGGTTCGAGCATCAGGCGGCGGCAGCGCGACCGGATGGTCGGCAGAAGACGGCCCGGCTGATGCGAGATCAGCAGGAACAAGGATCGCGGCGGCGGTTCCTCAATAATCTTGAGAAGCGCATTGGCTGCCTGCGGGTTGAGGTCGTCGGCGGTGTCGATGATCGCAATGCGCCAGCCGCCGCCGGCGGCCGACAGCCGGAACCGCCGGGTCGCGGCGCGCACCTCGTCGACGCGGATCACTGAGAAATGTTTTGGCGGCTTAGCCTCGAAATTCCATTCGCGCCGCAGGATTGCGATGTTCGGCGCGGCCATGGTCGCGATGCTGCGCGCGGCCTGCGCCTGCGGATCGACATCCAGAGACTGTGCGATGGCGACATCCTGCGCATCGGCGTCAGGATGGGCCGTGAGGAAGCGCGCGAGCCGCCAGGCAAGAGTCGCCTTGCCGATGCCGGCGCGGCCGCCAAAGATCCAGGCGTGCGGAAAGCGCCCGGACCGATAGGCGTCGAGCAGCATGCGTTCTGCCGCCGCATGGCCGAACAGCGCGGTCTGTTCGCGCGGATGCAATGCGCCGGGATGTCTGTCGCTGTCGGGCGGCGCATCGGTGTTTTTCGGTCGCGCTGCCATCAGGCGACCGCCGCCGGCGGGAGCGAAAACCGTGACGCCACCTCGCGCCAGATGCGGTCCGCGATGGCCGGAACGGGCAAGGAGCCGTCCACGACAAGGAAGCGCGCCGGCTCGGCCCTTGCGATCGCCAGATAGGCCTCGCGAAGCCGCGTGTGGAAGCGCAAATCCTCGCTTTCGAACCGGTCTACCTCGGCGTGGCCTCGCCGCGCGGCGGCGCGCGCGAGGCCTGCCTCCGGCTCCAGATCGACGAGGACGGTGAGGTCCGGCCGGTTGTCGCCGATGGCCACACGTTCAAGCGCTGCGATCAATCCGCCGCTCACATCACCCAGGACGCCCTGATAGGCGAGAGTGGAATCGATGAAGCGGTCGCTGATGACGAACTTGCCGGCGGCGAGCGCCGGCAGGATCGTTGCGTCGAGATGATCGATCCTCGCGGCCGTGAAGAGCAGGGCTTCCCCCTGCGGTCCGAGCCGCGCGCCGAATCCGGAAAGTAAAACATTGCGCAGGGCCTCGGCATGCGGCGACCCGCCCGGCTCCCGCGTCGCGACGACATCGAGACCCGTAGCCGACAGGCGCTCAGCGAGAAGGCGGACCTGCGTCGACTTGCCCGCGCCCTCCCCGCCTTCGAACGTGATGAGCTTGCCGCGACGCGACGCCTGATCGGTCATTTCCGAAGGACGTAATGACGGATGAGCGAACCGCCATATTCGAGGCCGGCGTCGAGCGCGCGGCGGTGCAGCGGCCCGAGCGGTACATCCTCGGCGGCGCGCAGGGGCGTATCGAGCACGAGGCTCGATCCACGCCACACTTTCAGGGACGCGACCTTCGTGCCCTTCTCGACGGGCGCGGGAATCGGCCCCTCATAGACGACCTTGCCTTGCAGCTTCTCCGACGATCCGCGCGGCAGAAACAGGACGATCGGACGATCGGCCACGAGGGCGACGTCGCCCTTCACGCCGCCATAGACTTTCGCCGTTCCGACGGTCTCGCCGGCGGCGAAGACGGATTTGCGGTCAAAGCTGCGGAACCCCCACAGCAGGAGCTTGCGCCCGTCTTCCGCGCGATCCTTCGCCGCCCGGCAATTGTTGAGGACGACGAACAGCCGCTGGCCGTTCTGAACCGCCGAACCGACCAGACCGTACCCCGATTCCGCGATATCGCCGGTCTTCAGGCCATCGGCCCCGATATCCATGAACAGCAGCGGATTGCGGTTCAACTGGCGGATCTTGTTCCAGGTGAATTCCTTCTCGCCGAAATATTTGTAGAGATCGGGATAGGTGCGCACGATATGCGCGGGGAGCAGCGTCATGTCGCGCGCCGTCACCTTCTGCTCGGGATCGCCCTTCCCCCACGGATTGACGAAGGTCGACTGCATCATCCCGAGTTCGCGGGCGCGCGCGGTCATCATCCGACCGAACGCTTCCTCTGTGCCGGCGATGCCTTCGGCCAAAGCAATGGCGGCATCGTTGCCGGACTGGATCACGAGCCCCCGGATAAGATCCTCGATCCGCACCCGCGAATTGAGTTGCGCGAACATCGACGAGCCGCCCGACGGCGCGCCGCCGGTGCGCCATGCGTGTTCGGAAATCTGGAACGTGTCGTCGAGTTTGAGCTTGCCCGCCGCGATCTGCTGGAACACGAGTTCCGCAGTCATCAGCTTGGCGGTCGAGGCCGGCGCTTCGCGCGAGTCGGCCTCCTTCTCGAACAGGACAGACTGGGTTTCCGCGTCCGTCAGGATGGCGTTGCCGCAGGAGACCGAAATCGACTGGCCGGCCGCCGGCGTCTGCGTAACGCCGAGCCCGCCGGCGACGGCGAAGGCGCGGAGAAGGCGCAGGAAGTCTTCAGACATCGGTGCGGAACGGACCATGCAATATCGTCGTACGGCGACGCATTCGTTGCAAGCGCCGCAGGTCAGACCCTCATCAGCGAGTCTGGCGTCAGATCGGCCAGCGTCGGATAGCCGTCGACGGCCATGAGGAGGTCGGCCTCGGCCAGCAGACTCCGCAGGACATGAACGACGCCGTCGGTTCCGCCGAGCGCGAGTCCATAGGCATAGGGCCGGCCGATCCCGACGGCAGTCGCGCCGAGCGCCAGCGCCTTGACGATGTCCGTCCCCGAGCGAATGCCGGAATCGAACAGGACCGGCGTCCTGCCGCACGCCGCGACGACTCCCGGCAGCAGGTCGATGGCCGCGATGCCGCCATTCGCCTGACGGCCGCCGTGATTGGAGCAGTAGATGCCGTCGACACCCGCGTCGATCGCACGCCGCGCGTCATCCGGGTGACAGATGCCCTTCAGGACAAGCGGCAGTTTCGTCAGACCACGCAGCCAGGGAAGGTCCGCCCAGGTCAGCGGCCTGCCGAACACCCCTGCCCATGTCTGGATCGCTGCCGCAGGATTTGCCTCCGGAGCATCCTTGAGCAGCGCGCGAAAGCGAGGATCGCTGAAATAATTGGCGAGCGCCGCGCCCCGCAACTGGGGGAAATTCGATGTATTGAGATCGCGCGGCCGCCAGCCGGTGACCCACGTATCCAGGGTCACCACGATCGCCTTGAAACCCGCGGCCTCCGCACGGCGCACGAAGCTCTCGGCGAGTTCGCGATCCGTGGGCGTGTAAAGCTGGAAGAAGCCCAGTCCGTCGCCGAGGCTCTTCGCGACATCTTCCATCGGATCGTTCGACAGGGTCGAAGCCACCATAGGAACGCGCGTGACGCCGGCCGCCCGCGCCGTCGCGAGATCGCCGTGATTGTCCTGCGCGCAGATGCCGAGCACGCCGATCGGCGCGAGAAACACCGGAGACGGCAGCTTGTGCCCGAAGAGGTCGACGCCGAGATCGCGCTGCGCGCAATCCACCAGCATGCGCGGGATGAGCCCCCACTTCCGGAACGCGCTGGCGTTGACGTCCTGCGTGTGTTCGTCGCCGCATCCGCCGGCGACATAATTCAGGACGTTCGCAGGCAGGCTTGCGCGCGCTCGTTGCTCCAGCGAAGCGAAATCCACCGGAAGCTTCGGCTGGATGCCGGACAGGCCCCGGAAGTAGATTTCGTTCTGATAGTCGCCAAATCCCGTCACGGTCGTCCCTCCGCCTGATTATGGGCAGCGTCAAGCGATCGCCGCACGGCGGCGGACACCGGCGCGACGCACGCAGGTTTTGAAGCGATAGCGGTTATACGGGGGTTGTGCGAACGCCGACTGGGCTCAGCGCCGGACGGGCAGCGGAACCTCTTCGCGGAGAACGGCCTGGATCGTCCGGGGCGGCGTCCGCATCGCCACCGAGCGCGACGCCGCCACAGGCACACCCGCGCCGGGAATCGTGCCGAGATCGAAGGGGCGCGACGGCGGCAGCGGAGCGGCCGCGAGTTTCGGCGTCTGTGTGGGTTCCGCTGCGGGTTCTTCGTTGCGATCGGCAACCTCTTCGCGGGCAGCGACCTGAACCGTCCGCGCCACGGCAACGCGGGGCGGCGTCTCGGGCTCGGCCTGCGCGACGTCCGTAACGGCGGCGCCATCGCGGCCGAGGCCGGCCAGCGTTCCATCCGTCCGTAGCGTCGCCATCAGCTTGCTGTCGTCCGATCCCGCAA